>SWBZ01006215.1_pt1 | contig 65469 bp, 62 predicted proteins | sample 4693031 | NCBI WGS metagenome assembly SWBZ01 (sample SAMN10267274, study PRJNA491770) | bioreactor metagenome | isolation source: DHS bioreactor inoculated with | place: Japan: off Shimokita Peninsula
GGGGGGGCATGACATGGAGTGGCTTACCGATCATAAAATACCGCTTGGTAACTGGATTCGCGACGGTGTTGATTTCATACTCGATCATGGCGCTTGGATTTTTGACAGCTTTTCAGATGGGCTCGCATTTCTGATCAACGGGCTCATCGACCTCATGCTCTGGTGCCCGCCGCTTCTGCTTGTGGTCATTTTTGCAGGCCTCGCCTATGCCCTCCATCGCAGTTGGAAACTCTCCCTGCTGATTTTACTGTCGCTGCTGCTTGTCATTAATCTCGGCTACTGGGAAGAAACGGTCCGGACGCTGGGGCTGATCATATTCGCGACGCTAAGTTGCGTGGTTGTCGGGGTGCCGGTCGGCATCGTGGCGGCGCACCGGCCGCGCGTATATACGTTCCTTCGTCCCGTTCTCGACCTGATGCAAACCATACCGACGTTTGTCTATTTGATTCCGACGATGATCATGTTCGGTCTCGGCGTTGTTCCCGGGCTGATCTCGACAGTCATCTTTGCGATCCCGGCACCCATCCGGCTCACCTATCTCGGGATCTCGAGCGTTCCGAAAACATTGATCGAGGCGGGCGACGCCTTTGGCGCAACAAAACAGCAGATTCTCTGGAAGATCGAACTGCCGCATGCCGCGCCAACCATCATGGCGGGTGTTACGCAATGCATCATGCTCTGTCTTTCAATGGTGGTGATTGCCGCAATGGTCGGCGCGCCGGGGCTCGGCGTTCCTGTCCTGCGCGCGCTCAATACGGTCAATATCGCCAAGGGTTTCGAAGCGGGGCTCGCCATTGTCATCATTGCGATCCTGCTGGACCGGGTCTGCAAGCAGCCATCCCAGTCGGAGAAAAAATAGGATGGCTGTCGTCGAATTCAAAGATGTGGATATTATTTTTGGCAGCAACCCGGCGCCGGCGCTTGCACTTCTCGACGGCGGCGCCGACCGGGAAAGAATTCTTGAGGAAACCGGGAATGTGCTGGGCGTCGCCGGTGCATCGCTTGCGGTGAATGCGGGCGAGATTTGCGTTCTAATGGGATTGTCGGGCTCCGGGAAGTCGACCTTGCTCCGGGCCGTTAATGGTCTCAACAAGGTATCGCGCGGCAAGGTGCTGATCGAACATGAAGGCGAGCAATTAAACCTTCCCGACACGGATGCGTCGACTCTCCGACATTTGCGGATGCATCGTATTTCAATGGTCTTTCAGCAATTCGCGTTGCTTCCCTGGAGAACGGTCGCCGAGAATGTGGGGTTCGGTCTGGAACTCCGGGGCGTCGGAAGACGTGAGAGATTGCGCATTGTTGAAGAAAAGCTCTCACTTGTCCAGCTTGATCAATGGAAGGACAAGTTCGTGCACGAACTTTCAGGCGGGATGCAGCAGCGCGTCGGACTAGCCCGGGCGTTTGCCACCGATGCCGACATCCTGCTGATGGACGAGCCATTTTCGGCGCTTGATCCGCTGATCCGTAGCCGTCTCCAGGACGAACTCCTGCAGCTTCAGGAGAAAATGCACAAAACCATAATTTTCGTCAGTCACGATCTGGATGAGGCGCTGAAGATCGGCAACAAAATCGCGATCATGGATCAGGCGCGGATTGTCCAGTATGACACGGCGGAAGAAATCGTCCGTAACCCGGCCAATGCCTATGTTTCCGATTTTGTCGGCCATATGAATCCACTCAATGTTCTGAAAGGCCGGAGCCTGATGGCGCCGTTGGCAAAAATACCGAAAGTAGAGGGTGAACTTGTCCTTGATCGGACCGGCTGTTGGCGCATCCGCGTCGATAAAGACGGGAAGTTGTTGTCGGCCACGACCAACGGCAAACCCTCCGGCATCACCGGATTTGAGCCCGGTAATGGATTTGACGGTATCGGGTATGATCAATATGTCACCGCGCCGCCTGATATCATGCTGAGGGACGTCATCGAGATCCGCCGCAAATCGGGGTCCCCGGTTTTGCTGGTTGAGAATGGGACGCTAATCGGCATGATTGGCGACGACGAAATATTTGAGGGATTCCTCAACTAGCAGGAAGCTCATCTGATCCGGGGCGCAATACTGGATAAGGACCATTATAAATGAAGCTGTACGATTTTCCCGGCCCCCCAAGTCCGCGCCGTGTCAGAATTTTTCTGGCAGAAAAGGGCGTCGAACTGGAGACCATTTCCATCAATATCCGTGAAGGGGCGCAGTTTGCTAAGGATTTCAAGTCGATTAATCCGCATTGCACCATTCCCGTGCTCGAGCTTGACGACGGCAGCCATATTTCATCTATCGACGCCATCAACCGGTATCTGGAGGAAAAATTCCCCGAGCCGCCGCTGTTCGGCCGGACGATCGAGGAGCGCGCGCATATCAACGATTGGTGCCACTATATCAATGTAAACGGCTTTATGGCGGTTGCGGAGGCACTTCGCAATTCAGCGCCAAGGCTCGCCGGGCGCGCCCTCACCGGTCCGCGGAATGTTGAGCAGATCCCCGAACTTGCCGAGCGCGGACGCCAGCGGGTTCTCTATTTCTTCGAAGATCTCGACAATCAGTTAAACGGGCAGGATTTTGTCGTCGGCACCAGCTATTCCGTCGCGGATATCGGTGCGATGGTCGTTGTCGATTTTGCGACCGGCATGGCGAAGGTCGAGATGCCGGATGGTCTTGACAATCTGAAGCGCTGGCATGCGGCGGTATCCGCGCGGCCGAGCGCCGGCGCTTAAAGCCTGTTATCCCTTCCGGCGGCGGCCGGACCTGCGGCCGCTTCCTTCGCCCTTGGGGGTGGCGCCATGTGTTGCCTCCGCCGGAAGCGCTATTTTCCAGACCGGACCAAAGCGGGCTTCGATATCCGCAAGGCTGATCCCCTCTCGCGGGTGATAGTTTTTAAGCGCCTCCGCCATTGCCTGCAAATGTGCATGGCTGGTGCCGCAACATCCGCCGATTATACGCGCACCGGCGTCTGCGGCGAGCCGTGCATAGTCGGCCATGACATCAAGGGTTCCGCTATAGGTAAGCGCGCCGTCCTTGAATTCCGGAATGCCGCAGTTAGCCTTGGCGACAATGACGTCGCCTGGCACGGCGGTGGATTTAAGTCCAAGTACGGTTTCAAGCATTTCGCCGGCCCCAACGCCGCAGTTGGCTCCCCAGCCCATGGGACGCGCCGGAAGCTCATGACAGAAGTCCGTAAATTCAGCCGGCTTGATACCCATCATTGTGCGCCGGTTTGTATCGAAGGACATGGTGCAGACGAACGGGTGACCTGTGGTCGCGGCCGCCTCGACAGCGGCGGCAACTTCCTCTTTCGATGACATGGTCTCGATCCAGAGAACATCCACCCCGCCCTCGATGAGGGCGTCGGCCTGTTCTCTGAATGCGGCGACAGCGGTCTCATGGGTGAGGGCGCCCATGGGCTCCATAAGCTCGCCGGTCGGCCCCATGGAGCCGGCGACGACGACAGGGCGACCCGCCCGGTCGGCCTCACTGCGCGCAATCCCGGCGGCGGCAAGATTGAGCTCGCGAACCCGGTCCTGCGCATTGTGAAGTTTGAGCCGATATGCTGTTCCGCCGAAACTGTTCGTAAGAATGATATCGGAACCCGCGTCGACGAAGCCACGATGCAACGCATGGATTTTTTCTGGCGCGTCCGTATTCCACAATTCCGGCGCGTCGCCTGATTGCAGGCCGACGGCAAATAAATTCGTGCCAACGGCACCATCGGCCAGCAGGAAGGGCTTGCTGTCGAGGAGTTCCTGGAGTTTGTTGGTCATCTTCTCATATCCGCCGGCTGAGTTACTTTTGTCGGTCATGGCACAGGGAACAGGTTGCCGCAATTCCAAAGCCGACATTTCCTGTTTCAAAGGAATTGAAGCGATCAAGAATTATCGGATCCCTCGTCTTCCTTTGGCGCGTCCGGTTTCTTCGTTGGGCGGGCGCGGGGTTTCTTCGGGGGCTCGGCAGGTTTTGACGGACTTGACGACGTTTCAGCCACAATGATCACGTCATCAGCTTTTTCGCTGTCGGTCTCACGCGGTTGTTCCGGCGGCCAGGGGCCAATCGGAAATGGCTTTTCGTCGCTCTGATAGGAAAGGAACGCAACGAGCTGCCGATTATATTCCGCAAGCGCGCCGCCAAAGGACTGCAACTGTTCGAAGGGACTGCCGGTCAGAAGCGCCTTCACAAACTGAATGATTGTAATCGCGAAGAGCACTATTCCGGCGACCCGATATATGATCCCGTACAGGATCAGATATATCAGCCTCGTCCAGGTCGTCTTTGATTTGACATGGGTTTTTACGTCTTCTGTCATCTGCCGTGCCCTTTGTGATACTGTGTCTGTTTCGGTGGGAATTTCCGCTGCCAGACTGTTGTTCTACAGCCAGCGTCGGACCCGTGCCTTGTAGTCTAGATATTCCTTGCCGAACTTTTCTTCAAGGTAGGCTTCTTCCCGGGCGATAACATAGTACCGTATAAACAGCAGACATAAGGGCAGAAAAAGGAGGGCAAGCCAGCTTCCGGCGGCGATGGCGACGCCCGCATAGACGACCGCCATAGCGACATAAATCGGGTTGCGGGAATATTTATAAACTCCATCGGTGATGATCGTTGTCGTCGGCTTCCATGGCTCGACATTGGAGCCCGCGGCTTTGTGTTTCAGTGCCGATATGATCAGGTAAATCAGGGAGATAACGGCAATCAGCCCGCCGATAATCGTCAGATAGATGTCGGCAAGTTGGCCCTCCGTCCAATCGGAATTCAGCAAAATCCCGGCAACCAGAAAGCCGAAAAAGCAAAGCGGCGGCGGAATGCGAACCCCGGCATGATCCTGTTTTGGCATAAACACCTCATCCAAATTTGATCAATGATAACAGGAAAAAATGTCGTCGTCCGTATCTGCCGTCACACCTCTTAGCTATCGTGGGACATTTGCCGCAAGATGGTCGATTGCGGCCTGCACGCCGCCTGTCCCGTGCGGAATGCCAAGGGCTTTGAAACTCATCTCAAGAGAGCTGAGGGTGCCCAAAAGCATCGGCGCATTGATATGCCCCATATGCGCGATCCGGAGCGCCTTTCCCGAAAGACCGGCGATGCCAACACCAACGACGACATTGCACTTGTCGATACAATAATCGTGGATGGCTTCAAGATTTTTCGGATGCGTTACCAACACAGTCGTCACGGAGTTCGACCGTTCCGCCGGATTTGTGATGTTGAACGTAAACTCGCCCTTTTCCGACCATATTCCGACGGCGGCGCGGGTCGCTTCGGCCAGCAGCTTATGGCGCAGGAAAATCGCGTCCAGCCCTTCCTCGTTAATCATCTCGAAGGCTTTTTGCAGACCGAAGAGTAAATGGATCGGCGGCGTTCCTGAGTAATTACGGTAATGTTCCGCCCCCTGGCGGCTTGTCCAGTCCCAATAGGCGGTCCTGAGATTGGCGTTTTGATGACATTCCATCGCTTTTTCATTCGCGATGACGAAACTCACGCCCGGGGACATCATCAGGCCCTTCTGGCAGGCAGCGACGGTAACATCGACGCCCCATTCATCCATCCGGTAATCCATGGTGCCAAGGCTCGCGATGGTGTCGACCATCAGCAATGCGTCATGACCCGCGTTATCAATTGCCCGGCGGATTGCAGGGATATCATTCACGACGCTTGACGCCGTGTCGATCTGGACGGTGAGGACAGCTTTGATATCACCGCTTGTATCCGCCTTCAGCCGCGCCTCCAACGCCGCCGGATCAACTGCTTTTTGATAGCTTCCGGGCAAAATCTCCACATCAAGCCCGAATGTCGCGCCCGCCTGCCCCCAGCCGACGGCAAAAAAGCCGCTTTCCAGTACGAGGACTTTATCATCGCGGTTGAGCACGTTGGTCAGTGCCCCTTCCCAGGCGCCATGCCCGTTGGCGATGTAGATAAAGGGGTAGCCTTGCGTTTTGGTGATCATCCGGAGATCTTTCTTGATACCCGCGGTTACTTCTACCAATTCGCCTTTGCGTATATCGACGGCAGGCCGATGCATGGCCGCCAAAACCTCATCGGGGACGGTCGTCGGACCAGGGATGCTTAAAAATTGGCGGCCGTTCTTGACACTCATGACGGTAATTTCCTCAAAAAGATCACATAAGGAATAAGGGAGTTTATTCGCTTTAACGGGACAGGCAACGGGAAACTTGGAGCATGATCAACTGTCATTTCCCTCGCCCTTTCCGTCATCCTTCACGGTTTCCCGTGCAACGTTGCTGTAAAGCTGCTTGCTTGAGGAGCCGAGGCTTCCCAGCGGCAAAAATTCCGCCTTTTTCTTTCCTGAAGGCCGCTGAATAACCCGGACCACGGTCACCATCGCGAGAATTAGGGTGCAGCCGATCACATAATAGAAAAGCCCGTTGGGTCCGACCTGGCCCATGATTTGCGAGGCAATAATCGGTCCGATACTGGCGCCCGTGCCATAGGCCAGCAGGAGGCCGGCGGACACCTGAACAAGCCGATTCTGATCCGCAAGATCGTTAACCTGGGCGGACGACATCGGGTAGATGGTGTAGCAGAAGCCGCCATAGATGAGGCAAAAGATAAACAGGGCAAGCACATGATGTCCCGTGGCCGCCCACAGGATGCCCCCGCTTGCAAGAGCCGCCGCGAGAGCCGAACCGATCAGAATGGTCCGTCGGTCGAATCGGTCCGACAACCGGCCGACCGGGAACTGCAGCAACATGCCACCCAGCAGGATGCTGGCCATAAAGGTGGAGATCTGACCCAGACTGAGCCCGACAGAAGCGGCGAATATAGGCCCCATACTGTTAATCGCCGAGTTCGCCAGCCCGGAAACAAGTGTGCCCGCGACGCCGACCGGCGAGATTCTGACGAGGTCACGGAATTTCATCCGCTCCGGCGCGGAGGGTTTTGGCGCCGTCGCCCGCGTCAGAAGAATAGGGACAAGCGCGACAGAGAAGATGATGGAGGCAACGGAAAAAAGCTGGAAGCTGTCGGGATTGGCAACGGTCAACAGGAACTGGCCCGATCCGGCGCCGAGGTAGTTGGTTATCATGTAAAGCGAGAGAACCTGCCCGCGGGTCGCGTTGGTGGACCGCTCGTTCAGCCAGCTTTCGACGATCATCACCATGCCGGCCATGCAGAAGCCGGCAAGCGCGCGGAGAAAAAACCAGGCGATCGGATTGATTATCAGCACATGGGCGAGGACGGCGACGGACATGAGGGAGGCGAAGGCCGCGAAGCTCCGGATATGGCCGGCGCTTGCAACAACGCGCACGGCGTAAACGGCGCCCAGCAGCATGCCGATAAAGAAACCGGCCATGATCACGCCGGTGACTTCCGTCGAAAATCCTTCGAGCTTGCTGCGCAGGCCAAGCAGGGTTCCGAACATGGCGTTGGCGACCATCAGGAAGCCATAGCTTGCAAGAAGGGACGCAACAGATTTAATCGAGTTCCACATGATCAGCCCGAATGCGGAGGCTGGCGGGAGGTTTTCACGGTCCAGATCATAGCCGCGAGCGATAGCCCGCCAAGAACCGCAAAACTGGCGACAAGGGGCAAGACGGTGCCGTCATAAAGCTGTGCGATCAGTGTGCCCAATCCCATTGACACGAAAGTCGTTATCGATCCGATGACCGCGGCCGCCACGCCGGCAATATGCCCGAGCGGCTCCATTGCCATGGCATTGAAATTTCCGAACAGAATACCGATGCAGAAAAAGGTGACCATAAAAAATGCCACGAGCGTCGAAAGCGGCGGATGGCCGTCATGAATATAGGTATAAATGACAAACAGCCCCGATAAAAGGGTCAGTGCGACCAGCGCGTAATAGGAAAGCTTCCGCATGCCGAAACGCATGACGAGACGGGCGTTGACAAACGAAGCCGTGCCGAGAGCGAGCGCGAGTACGCCGAAATAAACCGCGAACATCTCGCCGACCCCATACTGATCCTGGAAAATCTGCTGGGACATCGTCAGATAGCCAAGAAAGGCGCTGAAAATAAATCCGCCGACGAGCGTGTATCCGAAGGCCGCGCGTGTGCCGACGACTTCCTTGACGGCCAGCCAAATCCGGCGAAGCGAGAGCGGTGCGCGCTTTTCCGGAGGGAGGGTTTCGGTCTGGCGTAGGGCGAACCATGCCAGGGTCGCCAGACCAAGAAGGAGCAGGACAACAAAAATTGCCCGCCATTCGGCAAAAATCAGGATGACCTGGCCGAGCGCCGGCGCCAGCACCGGCACCAGAATGAAGACTGTCATGACCAGCGAGACGAAGCGCGCCATCTCGCGGCCCTCGTATTGGTCGCGGATAAGTGCGAGCGAGACAATTCTCGGCGATGCCACACCGAGCCCCTGCAACAACCGCCCAATCAGCATGACCGTGAAGTTTGTTGCGAAGATCGACAGCAGGCAGCCGAGCAGAAAAAGCCCGAAGCCGAAGTAAATCGCGGGCTTTCTCCCCGTGCTGTCGGAAATCGGACCGTAGAAGAGCTGTCCGATCGCAAGTCCGAGAAAAACCGCGGCGATCACATATTGGCGGTCATTCGGATTTGCCGCCTTCAGGTCCCGGCTGATGTCAAAAAGGGCCGGCAACATGACGTCGATGGACAAGGCCACCATTGATATCATCAATGCCAGCAGGATAATCTGCTCGACAAATCCAAGTTTTGCGGAAGGCGCGGACAATTTTCAACGAAGCTCCGTGTTGCAAGGCGGCGTCTGGGTAATTAATTGGCGGTAAGGCGAAGGGCTGTCTGAATGAAGGCCGTCTGCCGCTTGATGACACCCACTATAGTCTATTTTTTTTGAGCCTGAACAGACTGTTTTTAGTCAAACAGCCGTACCGCCGCAAATTATCCGTTAGGGCTGCCCATCGCCTCCTGCAACCGGAGAAATGTCAAATCATCCCAGTAGCTTGAACCGTAGGTGGCAACGAGGTCGCGATTCTCTGACTGACGCAGCTTATGGCCGGTTTCGACGCCCAACGCGTTGACATAGGCGTCATTCGCGACGATGAACTGCGTTTTATAGGGAAACAGAAAATAATCTTCCTGCTTTTCCAGCTGTTCGCGCGCCTCGCCATAATTCCGGCACCAGATGTTCAGAAGGCCGTGACATTTGACGCTGTACCAGATCTCACCCATATCCTCGCCGATCTGGGCGGATCCGCCGAGCACATGACGGGCATGCTGCCAGTCTTTGAAGCCAGCCGTTCGTGCAACGCTTTTGAGGGCATCTTTCAGCTTGTACGGAGGATCGGTCCGGGTAGTGGAACTCAGTATCTTGAGCGCATTCGATTGTTGCTGATCCGCCGCTTTCAAGAGAATGCGGCTGCGGATCTTAAGCTCGGCGAGCGATCGACGGGCCAGGGGATTATTCTTCGGGATCGACATATCGTAACTCCTAAGTTTTTTCCGGCATCCCGCGAAGCCAAACTAGAAAGTTAAATATGTGTCTCTAACATCGTTTTATCGAGGTGACGTCATCTTGAGCGGGCAGGCGCCCCCGAAGCACCTGGGCGCAATATACAAAGTCGTTTCAGGGAGTCAATTAAAGAGATCGTTCGCTGCCTTGCTTTTCCATTTCGTTTGCCGCGAATGATGGAGTAAGCTTTTCTCATGCTGACGGGAAATTCCGAATTTCAGAAAAAATAACAAGGAAACAGCATGGTCAGATTGGAACAAAAAGGGTCGCCTCATGGCCTTGATGCGCTTCTCGCACGCACCCCATTTTTCTATGGCTGGGCGGTTGTTGCAATTGTCTTTATCACCATGGGGATCGGGGTCAATGTCCGCACCTCGTTCTCGCTGTTGTTTCCGGCGATCCTGAATGAATATGGATGGGACCGCGCGACGACGGCGGCCGCTTTCTCGGTCGGCTTCGCGATGGCAGCAGTACTGGCGCCGGTCGTTGGCAAACTTCTGGAGTTTGTCGCGCCGAGATTTCTCCTATCCATCTCGGCGATAACAGTGAGCCTCGGTCTCCTTCTCTCCACCATTGCCATCGAGCCCTGGCATTTCTACCTGACGCTTGGCGTTCTTATGGTGGGCACAGGTATCGTTCTGACCTACGTGGGGCAGTCGATGTTCTTGCCCAACTGGTTCCAGCGGCGGCGCGGTCTTGCGGTGGGCGTGGCGTTTTCGGGTGTCGGGATCGGGTCGATGATTCTGATGCCGTTAATCCAGGAAACGATTTCCGCCGACGGCTGGCGCGATGCCTGCTGGCTGATGGCGGGCTTACTGTTGATTATCGTGCTGCCCCTTAATTTTTTCCTGCAGCGCAAGCAGCCTTCCGATATCGGTCTTTATCCGGACGGGGATGCCGCGCCGGACAAGGAAAAAACACAGGCCCAGCAAGCAGCGGCCGATCCCGTTGTCGACCATAACTGGGTTAGCACGGACTGGACGTTGTTAAAGGCTATCAAAACGGCGACCTTCTGGTGGCTGGCGCTCGCATGCTCTACGGCCCTCTATGTCTGGTACGCCGTTCAGGTTCATCAGACGAAATATCTGATCGAGATCGGGTTTTCCGAACTGGAGGCTGCGTCGGCGCTTGGATTGGTGGGGTTCGCTGGCGTGCTCGGACAGATATACCTCGGCAACCTCTCCGACCGGATTGGCAGGGAGTGGGTCTGGACAATTTCAACGGCCGGCTTCCTGCTGAGCTGTATCCTTCTACTGGTTATGGAGCATGTCCCGAGTGCGGTCATGATGTATGCCATGGTCATTCTTCAGGGTGGGCTCGGTTATGGCGTGGCAACGGTTTACGGATCAATGCCCGCAGATCTCTTTCAGGGGCGCGGCTATGGGATTATCTTTGGGACGATCAGCACCCTTGCCCTTGTCGGCGGCGCCGTCGGGCCGTGGCTCACCGGCTTTTTTTACGACGAAGCCGGAAATTATCATCTGGCCTTTTACGTTATTATCGGAATGTCGGTCCTTTCAATATTGTCCGTCTGGTTTGCCGCCCCGCGCAAGCGGCGGCTGGTCGCCGGGCAGGCGCAAAAACGTGCCGCCAAAGCGATGGCTGGCTAAAAAAACGGGTGTGGATGGAATAGTGAATGGTTGAAAAACGAAAGATTGCGCTGGTAACGGGAGCGGGCGCTGGCATTGGCCGGGCGGTGTCTTTGAAGCTTCTCAAGAACGGATATAACGTTGCTCTCGCCGGACGGAACCGTAAAACGCTTCAGGAAACCCTCGACCTCGCAGGTGCCAAGGCGGCAAACGGTCTGGTCGTGCCCACGGATGTGTCTGTACCGGCCGAAGTCGACACCCTGTTTCAGGCGGTAAAGGAAAAATACGGGCGGCTGGACCTGTTGTTCAACAACGCGGGATTGGGCGCGCCGCCGGTAACGCCGGACGAACTTTCCGTCGATGTCTGGCAGAATGTCGTGAATACGAACTTGAATGGATCTTTTTATTGCGCGCGGGCAGCCTTCGGCATGATGCGGAGCCAGACGCCGATGGGCGGACGGATTATCAATAACGGCTCTATCTCAGCCCATGTCCCGCGGCCATACAGCGTTGCCTATACCTCGACGAAGCATGCCATTACCGGGCTGACGAAATGCCTGTCGCTCGACGGACGCCCGTTTGATATCGCCTGCGGTCAAATTGACATCGGCAATGCGGAAACGCCGATGACGGCCGTCATCAAGAAAGGCGTGCCGCAGGCCGACCTGACGACGGCGCCGGAACCTGTGATGGATGTGGAAAATGTCGCGTCGGCCATCCTGTATATGGATAGCCTCTCACTGGATGCGAATGTTCAGTTCATGACAATCATGGCGACAAAGATGCCCTTTATCGGGAGAGGGTAGCAGACCCTTTGAAATGGCGAATTCATACCTATATTAAACCGATCGTTCCAAATTAAATCTGAAGGAAAGACAGGTTCCCATGCCGAATTTACGCAAAGTCAGCCGTGTTATTTTATCCCAGGTGGCCTCGGATGGCGCCGGCGTGAAATTGCGCCGCTCGATCGGCGGGGGACAGATATCTGAGCTCGACCCTTTTTTGCTCCTGGATAACTTCGGCACGGAAAATCCCGATGATTATATTGCGGGATTCCCCTCGCATCCCCATCGTGGTTTCGAGACAGTCACCTATATGATCGACGGCCAGATGCGGCACAAGGATTCCACGGGCGCGGAAGGCGTGCTCGGCCCGGGCAGCGTGCAGTGGATGACGGCGGGCCGCGGGATCGTGCATTCGGAAATGCCCGAGCAAAAGGAAGGCCGCATGAGCGGATTCCAGCTTTGGGTCAATCTGCCGGCAAAGGACAAGATGTGCGTGCCACGCTATCAGAACATTGATCCGGAAGACGTGCCGACCGTCGATCTTGGCCGCGTGACACTGAGGGTCCTTGCGGGCGAGGTTAGAGGCCCAAATGGACCGGTTGCGGGTCCCGTATCGGGCGTTGCAACCGATCCTGTCTATATCGACGTGGCGCTTGAGGCGGGCGGAAGTTTTGAGCAGCCGATCTCCGAAGGGCATACAGCTTTCGTTTATGTTTTTGACGGCGACATTGACGTCAGTGGCAAAGAAGTAACGCAACATCATCTCGCCATTCTATCCGACGGAGACCGCGTTCGCCTCTCGAGTGAGCATGGCGGTCGGGCAATTCTCGTCGCCGCGCGGCCGTTGGGAGAGCCCGTCGCCCGCTACGGCCCGTTCGTGATGAATAGCTTCGATGAAATCCAGCAGGCCGTTCGGGATTTCCAGACAGGCAATTTCTAAGCTCGCTTGATCGTCCGGAGAAAGCCCGTTAGGATTTTCTCCGGCAAAATTGTCACCAAGAGAATGACGAAAAGGATCAGCGCCAAATGACAGTGGATATTTCATCTCCCATCACACTTCCCTGCGGTGTAGCCGTCAAGAACAGGATCGCTAAGGCCCCGATGACGGAAGGGCTTGCGGATTCGATGAACCGCGCGACCGAGCGGCATGTCACGCTCTATCGTAAATGGGCGGAAGGCGGCGCCGGGATTCTCATCACCGGCAACGTTCAGGTCGACCGTCGATATCTTGAACGGCCCGGCAATGTCGTCATTGACCAGAACGGTGGACTGGACGAGCTGCGTGCCTTTGCCGCGTCGGGCACTGTCAACGATACGCTTCTTTTTATGCAAATCGGGCACGCAGGACGTCAGACGCCGCGCCGGGTTAATCCGCGACCCGTGGCGCCGTCGGAAATTCCGCTGGCGTTGCCGGAAAGCGCGTTCGGCGCGCCGCGGGCGCTTACCTCTGATGAAGTCGATGATGTCATCCGCCGTTTCATTCACGTGGCAAAGGTCGCGAAGGAAACCGGGTTCTCGGGGGTGCAGGTGCATGGCGCCCATGGCTATCTGATTTCGGAGTTTCTGTCGCCGCTCTCCAATCAGCGGGACGATAAATGGGGCGGAAGCCTCGAAAACCGGGCGCGGCTTCTCCGCTCGGTCGTGCAGGGCATTCGCGCCGCTGTCGGGCCGGAATACCCGATTTCGGTGAAGCTGAATTCTTCCGATTTCCAGAAGGGCGGATTCAGCCACGAAGAATGTCTCCAGGTCGTTAAATGGCTTGAGGAGGATACGGTCGATCTGCTCGAAATTTCCGGCGGCAATTATGAGAATCCGGCGATGATGATCGGAGGGCGCGGCGCGGATGAAATCCGCGGTTCGACAATTGCGCGCGAAGCCTATTTTATGGGCTATGCCAAGAATATCCGCGCGGCGACCAAGGTGCCGCTGATGGTCACTGGCGGTTTCCGAACACGCGCCGCCATGGATGCGGCGCTTGCCGAAGGTGACGTCGATATCATCGGTGTCGCCCGCCCGATGTGCGTCGATACCGATGCGCCCAATCAACTTCTCGCCTCTCCCGAGGCGGTGACGATCGCCTATGAGCAGCAGATCAAACCCTCAAAAGGTGCGTTGGGCTGGTTTTGTCTCAATATCATCCGGATTGCGGAAGGCAAGGATCCGGATCGCAACATGACAGGGGAGGATGCGATTGCCGCGTATCTTGTCAACGAGGAAAAAACGGCCGCGGCGCTGGAGGGAATGTTAGCTGAATAACCGGTTAAAATTATTTTATTAGACCTTTGATTATTTCTGCTTCCTTTATGGGCATGCTTTCCTGCTTTTGAGATAGTAGAGTTGATCTTTTCGAACCTGTAGTTTTTCGAGATTTTCTTTTGCTTCGTCGTTATTTTCAGTTCCTATCACCGGTAGGATAAATAATGCTCCCAAATAGCCAACTATCTGGTTTTTTGTTCTGTCGCCTTTGATTACCAATTCGTTATCATCTATTGCTTCGTTGACCTTGGCGAGTGCAGCATCAAGTGCTGGACATTCAATAGCGAGATCAGCTGCATTGATATTCAGAAGCTTCTGAACTTCGGCATCTGATTTACCAATTCGGCTGACTGGAAGATCTGGCGCCGACCTCGCGCAACCAAACAGCAATGACAATGCGGCTAAGGCGGCGAAGCTTGCGACAATTCGGTCAATTTTCGAGATCATATATAGAACCTGCTCATTCGATCGCCTTGATTTCGGTATAAAGCGAAGAAATCAATTGTCGAAAGCCACCGCACGTCCTTTTCCTTCCAACGCTCCCCAACTGAAAAAGGACACACCAACGGAACCATGTCGGACAAAAATAACAGCGTCGGCGCCAATCTCGGATGCCTTTTCCTTGAGGGCTTGATCAACCATCTCCGGAGTTGGATCGGCATTGAATATCGTCGTTTTATTAACCGTAACTTCAATATCCCCGATTACCCGGTAGGTTCTGTCGGTAATATCGCCCTCGGTGAGGACTATTTTTGCTGGATCTTTCTTTTTTGAGTCAGAGACGCTTGCAACGTCAACGGCTTTACCTTCTTTTGTGACTTCCGAGTTAGACCACGTGGCACAACCGGTTACTATGAATAACAACGAAAGTACGGCAACTGATTTTCTAATCATTTTCGATCCCACAATTATTCAACCCGACGGTAAGGGAAAGGCCTTGACCTTTCTTCAGGTACATTAAATGCGGGTATTTAAATTGGCAAGAACTAACGGGTATTAGATGGAAAATTGTTAAACCTTGAATTTAGAGAAATTTGATTATTGTCAATGCGCCGCGCTGTGGGTTGTATAAACTGGTGCCTCGTTCCATAGGAGGGAAAAGGCAATGTTTGACAATCCGTCTCTGATAACGCGCATTGCAATCGGCAAGCTCATTGGCTTGATTTTCGGTCTGCTCGGTTTTTTTCTTTTGCCATTTTTATGGCCGCCGGCTGACATGTTTTTGCGGGTGGGCATTTTGTTTTGGTATATCACCGTCGGCGCGATAATCGGTGTCTACGGCGTCCTGAACTGGCATCCGATTATCAGGTTGCCGTTGCCCTGGTGGTTCCGTGCGCCGCTCATCGGCGGCTGGATGAATTTTGTGCTGACCTTCTTCGCCTATGATACCTTCCGCACCATGATTCTCGATATGTTCGGGCCAGACTTTCCCTTCACGTCACCCTTCTGGTTTGTTCTCGAAGGCGCTATCGTCGGGCTTATCATCGGATATTTCGCGACGAAGTTCGGCGGGGAAGGGAAGGCGGCAGTACCCGAACCTCCCGAATAATCCGCCTGCGTGAAATGGTTAGCGAAACGTCTAAGTTTACTTCTGGCGCAATATTTCCCGTTCGACAGCCTCGAGCCGGTCCTTGCCGAAATACATCTCGTCGCCGACGAAGAACATCGGTGCGCCGAAGCAGCCGCGCTTCACGGAAGAATCCGTATTGGCGATGAGTTTGTCTTTGACGCTCTGTTCCTGAATACGATTGAGAATATGGGCGCCGTCAAGGCCGGCGGCGGTCAAAACCTCTGAAAATACTTCCGGATCGTCCAATTTCTTTTCATCTTCCCACATTGCGTTGAACATGACGTCCCTGTAGACATCTACATATCCGTCCTCTTCCGCGACAATGGCGGCCCGCATCATCTGAACCGTATTGACTGGAAAATGCGGGTTCATTCTGAATTTCACGAGATTATGCTCGGCGATGAAGCGCCGTGATTCAAGGCGCATATATTCCATCTTGAGCGGAATTCCATCAAACTGCTGCATCGGGGATTTATTGTTGGTCATCTTGAAGACGCCCCCAAGTAAAATGGGGACGTAGGTAAAGCCCGCCCCTGTCCGCCCTTCGATTTCGGGGATGACTTTATGGGCGAGATAACAGTTTGGGCTGCCGAAATCATAATGAAATTCAACCTGCACCGTCATGTTCTCTTTCCTTTTTGTTTCACGCTGCCGATGATATGCTGCAGTTTGAACCCTGTCGCCGGAATAGACAAGGGCTGTCTTCGGGCAATTGGAAATCAAAAATAATAAAATGGACGAGGGAGCATCAAATGAACGATATGTCGGAACACAGAGCTAAGTTCAGCCAGATGACGGACGGGACGGCGGCTGACTACAACATCATCTCGGAGAATTTCAAGGTCTATTCACGGGGTCTGCCCGACCGGGTACTCGATCATTTGCAACTGCTGAAAGGCGACTTCGGCGGATTTGCGGTGGACCGTCTTGAACATTCCTTACAGGCGGCGACCCTTGCCCATCAGGATGGCCAGGATGAGGAATATGTCGTGGCGGCGCTGCTCCATGATATCGGTGATACACTCGGTACCTTCAACCATGCGGATATCGGTGCCGCGATACTGAAGCCCTTTGTTTCGGAAAAGCTGCACTGGATCCTTGAAAAGCACGGGATTTTCCAAGGCTACTACTTTTTTCATCATATCGGGCTTGACCGGGACATGCGGGAGCAGTTCCGTGGTCATCAACATTTCGAAGACTGCGCTCATTTCTGTCATGCTTATGATCAGGCGGCCTTCGACCAGAATTTTGAATCGGCGCCGCTCGAGTTTTTCGAGCCCATGGTCCGCCGGGTGATGGCGGCGCCAAGGCAGTCGATCTATATCTCCGAGTAGGCCGCTTCAGCGGCTAAACCTTGGTTGCTATCGCGGATGGCGTCTGCTGTTTCCGGCTGACCTGCAGTTCCCGATGCGAGATATAGGTCGCCGCCGCGACAATAACCGCGCCGCCGAGCATGACAAACGGATCAAGCGGCTCGCCGAATACCAGCACGCCAAGGATGGCGGCCCAAACCAGTTGCAGGAAACCGAGTGGCTGCGTCAGAGTGATGGGAGCAGCCTGGAAAGCGCGGGTCAGCGTATAGTGTCCCGCCGTCGCGATCACGGCTGCAAAGGCGAGCCAGGAAAGTTCGTAGGTCGTGGGCGTCCGCCATTGCAGGATGGCGCCGGGCAGCAATGCAATGGTGCATCCTATCGACAACATGCCGACAATCATGGATGAACTTTGCGTTCCAGTAAGCTTCTTCGCGATCAGGAATGACACGGCAAAGAGTGGCGCCGCGCATAGCTGGGCAAGTTGCCCAAGGTTAATTTCCTGGAAACCGGGACGAAGAATGATGAGGGCGCCAAGGAATCCAGCGACGACGCCGGCAATGCGCCGGAAATGCATCCGCTCGCCAAGGAACAGCGCCGCACCGATGGTGACGAATATCGGCGAGACATATCCGATGGCCGTCACCTCGGCAATCGGTATGCGGGCCATGGCGTAAAACCAGAGAATGACGCCGCCGCCATGAAAGATTCCGCGAAGTATGTAAAACCGGGTTTCGCGCTTGTTCGGTATGCCGGGCCAATGCCGGATGACCATCGGGAGGATCAGCAGAGATCCCAGAAAATATCGGATGAACGCGGTCTCAACGGCCGGCATGTCGGACCCGAGATGGCGGATAATTCCCGTCATGCCGACAAACAGAAAACTTGTCAGCACCATCCACGCAATCCCTTGCAAGGTCTCACTGTTCTTGAGGGAACTTTTTACTGACATGCGCAGGCCTTTATTATTTTTATTGCAGCGCTCCTTATGCGGGGTTTTTCTGTTCGGAGTGCGATGCCCTCCATTCTAATGTCCATAGGAACATTTTGCCACTTTATTCACTTCATCTCAAAAGCGGCTTTGGCCGATAGGCTTCGTAACCTAGCATTGCAATTTCGCTCGTGTGGGGGAGAAGTTTATGTCCTGCGAGAGAGGTTTATCTATGAAGGAATACCGTCATTCTTCGGAAGCGTCTCCAGATCTTCATCCCAATCGGCCCGGCTTGAAACAAATATATGGGCTTTCGGCCGAAGCGAGAGTTTGCTATCCAGGCAGCCAGCCGGAACAGTCAAAAAACTTTCATTCGTGTTGACGCTCGGGACGGGGGAGCCGCAATTCAGACAGAAACTTTTTGTATGGCGCGTCGCCGAGAGAGTGAAGGTTTTTATCTTGTCCTTTCCCGAAGTCCAGTCCAGTATTGCGGTGGTCGAGAATAAATTCGCAGCGTGAGCGGAGCCCGTACCCTTGCGGCAATAATTGCAATGGCAGAGATAAAAGCTTTCGAATTCGCCCTCGATTTTATAGCGCACGTCACCGCAGAGGCAGGACCCGTTATATACTTTTGCCATACTTTATTTTCCTCTACAGCAGGATGGGGGCGGCCTGTACGCCGCGCCCTATCTCTCTGCCATGCTTCAGTTTATCCGGCCAGGGATTAATGTTCCATGATGCCGCGGTGGGCCTGATCACCCCAAAGATCCTTCACTTTGGCATCGCGGCCACAGGAGAGACGATAGAAGTTGTAACGTAACGGGTTTATCTCCGCGTAATTCTGGTGATAGTCCTCTGCGGGATAAAATTTTGTGGCGGTTCGGATAGGTGTCACGACCGGATCGTTCAATAAGCCCGATGCCTCTATCGCGGCTTTGGAGGCCTCCGCCGTGGACCGCTGGGCGTCGCTTGTTACAAATATCGCAGTTTTGTAGCTTTCTCCCCGGTCGCAGAATTGCCCGCCGTCATCGGTGGGATCGACACTCCGCCAGAAAATATCCAGTATCTCGGCATATGAAACCTTATCCGGATCGAAAATGATTTCTACCGCTTCCAGATATCCGCTGCCGCCCGCCGAAACGGACTTGTATGTCGGGTTCGGGGCCTCGCCGCCGATATAGCCGGACGTCGTTTTGAGCACGCCCGGCACATGATCATAATCCGATTCCACGCACCAGAAACAGCCGCCCGCCAGAATGGCCGTTTCTTCTGCGGCAACGGCCTGCCGGGCAACCGACCCTGCGATTGTCACGCAAATCACAAAAATCGCACAGGCCAATGGATTGATAACTTTTCGCATCACTACTCTCCGCACATAACCTTAAAGGGAACTGTCCGGAAAACTGGCTTATTCAGGCAGTGAATGCCAGTGTATCTCGCGGAAAATTGATATCACAAATTTGTCAGCGTACGGCGCGCCTCATGTCGGTGCCAGTCTCCGCTTCAAAGAAAACTGGCCCGTTGTTGCCGATCTTGGTATCAATCCGCATATCCCGGAAGTTGCCTGTCCAGTTTGCGTAAGAGCGCGTCCCAGGCAATACCGGAAACGGAAGGCAGCCCATTCTCACCCTGTTTCGCCGTGATCTCCTTAACCGCGTCAGAGGGATAGTGCAGCTTGCGGGCGCCGGCCAGACTCGCTACTTGCATTTCGCAAGCCCGCTCCAGGAAGTACATGCTTAAGAAGGCGTCCTGAACGGTCGGGCCGAGGGCAAGGGTGCCATGATTCCAGAGCAACATCAGGTTCTTGTCGCCAAGGTCTTTTTGCAGGCGCGGACGCTCATTATGGTCAAGTGCAATCCCTTCATATTCATGGTAGGCAATCTGCTCGCGGATGACCAAGGCAGTCTGATTGAGCGGCAACAACCCTTCTTCCTGCGTAGCCACGGCTGTCCCCGCAGGCGTGTGCAGGTGAATGACACATCCCGCGTCGTGGCGAACTTCATGCACCGCAGAGTGAATGGTGAATCCCGCCGGGTTCACCGCATAGTCGCTGTCGCCGACGACATCCCCGTCCATATCTATCTTCACCAGGGACGAGGCGGTGATTTCCTCAAACATCATGCCATAGGGATTGATAAGGAAGTGCCCTTCGTCTCCGGGCAGACGCGCAGAAATATGGGTGAAAATCAAGTCATCCCATCCGTAAAGCGCCACAAGACGGTACGCGGCCGCGAGATCGACACGGATTTTCCATTCCGCTTCGCTGATCTGATCTCGCAATTTTGGTTTTTTCAATGTTGCTACGCTCATGGGTGTCTCCTGTATTTTATGCCGACCGGGCCGTCACCGCCGGAAGCCGGAATGCGGCGCAGTCAAAAGCAGTATTTTTTCACTGATCAATGTAGCGCCATTTTGCGTTCATGGCCAATTTCCTTTCGATTGGGCCACGCATAACCCGTTGTTAATATTTTTGCGGTAATTGTGGTTAATTCATTGCAACTGATGAGGGGCCAGACGCCTAATGAACCAGATGTTGAAAAAGGTAACGCAGCTTTTTAAGAAAAAAGACAAAGCTTTAGAAGAGGTTGTCGAAAGTGAGGGAGAGGTTACTTATTCCAGGTTTGGGATCGGACCGAGACTTATCGCATCATTTTCCATCGTCGCGGTATTGACGGTAGCTATATCGGTTTTGAGTTGGGTCAGCCTTGGAACCCTGACCTCTGCCGAGAAGGAACTTATCGATCAGAAGGTGCCGGCGATCACGCTCGCGCTGAACCTCGCAAACGAGACGACCGCGCTTGCTGCGGCAGCCCCACAGCTCAGCAATGCGAAGACCGAGGCCGAACGCAAACAAAACTACAAAGGTATAACGAATGCGGCTGAAAAGGCGGCGGAACGGTTGAATGCGCTGCGTCAGTATATGAGCGAGAATGAATCGCTTCAGAAAATTGATAAAGGCCTTACCCAAATTCAGGCAAGCCTGACGCGTCTCAATGAACAGGTTCAAAAGCGCATAGAATATGCAAATCAGTTGAACACGACATCCCCGCGCCTTTCCGTTGCGCGCGACATTCTTGATACCGGGCTGAGCTCCCTTCTGCTTCCTCTCAGAATGCAGGTGATAAAAAATTCCGATGAGTGGAACGACTTGCTTGCGAAATCTGTTGACCAGGCGCTCACCGGCATAAAGCCGGATTATGATACCAACAAGCTATCGGCGGAAGTCATGGGCGTTCTCCGCTTTCAGGAAGACATTTTTTCCTTCAAAAGCGGCGGCTACCAGATGCTGAGTCTGTTGACGGAAGGCCTGCAGGCGAGCGATGTCGATGCGGTTAAAGATCTGGAAGCCGTTTTCCTGTCGTCGATCGCCTCGATGGGAACGCCGCTCGATGCAATTGAAGAAAAGACCTCGAAAGCCCGCGTCAAGGAGCTGTCGGAACTGTTCGAGGATTTCCTCTCAATGGGCGTCAAGGATAATACCGATAAATCGGTCAATATTTTTAAAACGCGAGCTCTCGAACTTGAAGCGGCGAAAGCGGCACAGGGAATTGTCGGTGAAAGCCGTTTTCTTGCCGGGATTCTTGTAAAGAATGTTCATACATTTACCGATGAAGTCCAGGAATCCCTGGGCGTCGCGGCCAAGGAAAATGAAGCGCTTTCCAACACGACGAAACTGACATTGTTGATTTGTGCGCTTGTCGCCCTTGTCGCAACAATTGCCATCGGTTGGTTCTATGTCCGGCGCAACATCATTCGTCGATTGATGCTGCTGGTCGCGTCTGCGGACCGCCTGTCTGAAGGCGATCTTGCCTCCAGCATCTATCGCGAAGGTAATGATGAAATTGCGCGGATGGGCTATGCCCTCGTTGGCTTCCGTGACACAGCCCGTGAGGCGGAAGCTGCACGCGCCGAAGCGGAGGTTCAACGCCAGAAGCGAGATGAGGAAAAAGCGAAGCGCGAAGAAGAACAGCGCGAGGCCGAAAAAGCGGCCCGCGAAGAACGTGAACGGATTGAGCGCGAAGCCGCCGAAAGCAAGGCGAAGGAACGCAATCAGCTAGCAGATTCCTTTGAAGGCAGCGTGAAGCATCTTGTTCAGAAGTTCGCCGCCGCCGCGTCTGAAATGACTGAAATGGCAACCTCGATGACCCGCTCCGCTGAGGATACGACGCAGCGGTCGGCAACTGTTGCCTCTGCATCGGATCTCGCTACCTCCAGTGTGAATTCGGTTGCCGCCGCAACGGAAGAACTGACGTCTTCGATCAATGAGATCAGCCGTCAGGTCAATCAGGCGGCAAGCATCGCCGGTGAAGCGGTGTCCGAAGCCGAGCGGACGAATATCATGGTGACGTCCCTCAATGAGGCCGCTGCCAAGATTGGCGACGTTGTCGGTTTGATCAATGATATTGCGGGCCAGACGAATCTTCTTGCGCTTAACGCGACAATTGAAGCGGCACGGGCCGGAGATGCCGGCAAGGGATTTGCGGTGGTCGCCAGCGAGGTTAAGAATCTCGCATCGCAGACGGCCAAGGCGACGGAAGAGATTTCCGAGCAGATACGGGCTGTCCAGGAAGAAACCGGAAACGCCGTTGGCGCCATTGGCGGTATTACGACGACAATTGGCAAGATCAACGAGATTGCAACCTCCATCTCCGCCGCTGTGGAAGAACAGGGGGCCGCGACGGGCGAAATCAGCCGTAGCGTGCAGCAGGCAGCGGAAGGATCGCAAGAAGTTTCCCAGAACATCAATTCCGTTAGAAATGCCGCTGAATCCACCGGCAAAACAGCACAGGAAGTTCAGGAAGTTTCAGATGGAATCGCAAAGGAAGTCACGGAACTGGATCGGGAAGTGGAGAGCTTCCTTGCGCAGATCCGAGCGAGCTAATTCTTGAAATAAATAACAAAGGCAGTATTTACGGAAGCAATATCCGGAAAAAATACTGCCTTTTATTTTGCTATAATTTGCCCGTAATAAAAGAATATAAATAAATTTAAATCTCCTAAATATCCTTACGCATTCAAAAACAACAATTTTTTTTGCTGGCCAAACGGAAATTATTGAGTCACAGTTAGCGCACAAAAAAGAAGAATAACGTTTTAACTGGGAGGTGGACGCCTAGGCGTCCGGAAGCGTTTTCATAAGTTGCATGAACATGCATCTGGGAGCTTATGCAGCCATTAGTTATGAGTGAACAAAAATACCGATAGTTTGGCGTCTGCGGACGTTTCAGCGACGGATGCTCTTCTGAGTGTTCAGGATGTCAGTGTGCATTTCGGAGGCATCGTCGCTTTGGATGGTGTATCATTCGATATACCCTCCGGACAGATCGTTGGTCTGATCGGACCGAATGGCGCTGGAAAGACGACGCTATTCAACTGTATCAGCCGACTTTACAATGTGAATTGGGGCGATATTTTATTCCGTGGCCAATCGATCCTGAAAAGCCCGGTGCATAAAATGAGTTCGATCGGCATCGGTCGCACATTCCAGAATCTGGCGCTTTTCTCAAATCTTACCGTTTTGGACAATGTGATGATCGGCGGGCATTCGACGGCAAAGTCGGATTACCTGAGTAATGCTCTGCATTTGCCTTGGATTAAACGAGAGGAAAAGAACTTGCGTGCCCGCGCGCTGGAAATGTTGCGGTTCATGGAACTGGAACATACGGCCCTGCAACGCATTGGCGATCTCCCGTTCGGCATTCAGAAACGCCTTGAAATTGCCCGTGCGCTGGTAAGCCATCCCAAACTGTTGTTGATGGATGAACCGGCAGGGGGCCTCAATCACAACGAACTGTCCCTGCTGGTGAATACCATCCGACGCATTCGTGACGAATTCGGAACCACCGTCCTGCTTGTCGAACACCATATGGGGGTCGTCATGGAGGTTTCGGAGAAGGTTGTTGCACTCAACTTTGGCCGGAAATTGGCAGAAGGCGCACCAGCAGAAATTCAGCAACATCCCGATGTTATTGAAGCGTATCTGGGGACGGGCAAAAAATGAGTCAGATACTTGAAGTAAAAGGGCTTGAAGCGTCTTACGGCCCGACCAAAGTCCTGCACGGGCTGGATTTCAGCCTTGATCAGGGCGGTGTGACGACCATCCTCGGAGCGAACGGAGCCGGAAAGACAACAACCCTGCGGGCGATCAGCGGAATGGTCACGCGCAGCGGAAAGATAAGTCTTGCCGGTACGGAGCTTTCGTCGCTGTCGACGGCGGATATAACCCGTCGGGGAATCGCGCATGTGCCGGAAGGACGCGGGACCTTCGTCCGGATGTCAACAGAGGATAATCTGCGCCTCGGGGCATACAGCCGAAATGACAAGGCGGCGATCGCCGAAGATATGGAACGCGTTTATACCTATTTCCCCATTTTAAAGCAGCGGCGCGGCCAGCAGGCCGGCACGCTGAGTGGCGGCGAGGCACAAATGCTGGCGGTCGGCCGCGCGCTGATGTTGCGCCCGCGCCTGTTGCTGCTTGATGAACCGTCCTTCGGTTTGGCGCCGCTGATCGTCCAGGAACTGTTCGCGATTCTGAAAAGGATCAATGACGAGGAGGGGGTGAGCATGCTGCTGGTTGAGCAGAATGCGGCACTGGCCCTTGAGCTCGCGGATCATGCTTATTTGCTGGAGACTGGCAATATCGTCATCTCCGGCACATCAGAATCTATTTTGGAAAATGAGACCGTTCGCCGGTCCTACTTAGGGTATTAGGAAAACTCCCATGGATCTTTTTCTACAGCAAATACTGACGGGACTCGCGAACGGCGCTATTTATGCCTGCCTGGCTCTCGCGGTTGTCATGATTTACCAGGCAATCGATCATTTTAACTTCGCCCAGGGCGAAATGGCCATGTTCAGCACCTATATCTGCTGGGCGATGATCGCCGGCGGCCTGCCTTACTGGGTTGCTTTCTTTGCGACGATCATTATCTCCTTTGTTGGCGGTCTGGCGATTGAGCGCATTATCTTCAAGCCGCTTCATAGCGCCCCCGTTCTAAGCCATGTCGTTGTTTTCATTGGTCTTGTTGCCATCTTTAACAGTACCGCAGGCGCGATCTGGGATCATACGATCAAAACGTTCCCGTCGCCTTTCCCGGATGGATCCTTCGCCGGCCTGATCGGCCTTCATGAGATCGGTATGTTTTTCGTGACGCTGATCATGCTGCTCGGCATCTTCGGTTTCTTCCGCTTCACGCGAATTGGCATGGCCATGCAGGCGGCGGCGGCAAATCCGGATTCGGCCGGGCTGGTGGGAATTCGTGTCGGTTGGATGCTGGCCCTTGGATGGGGCCTTGCGGCGGCCATTGGCGCCGTCGCGGGCATGATGATTGCACCAATCGTTTTCCTCGATCCCAACATGATGCTGGGTATTCTTCTATATGGCTTTGCCTCCGCCATTGTCGGCGGAATCTCGAGCCCTGGCGGGGCGGTTGCGGGAGGGTTTCTCGTCGGCATTATCGAGAATCTGGCGGGGACTTACATTCCGGCCATCGGAAGCGAGTTGAAACTGACGGTTGCTCTTATTCTTATTGTAACCGTCTTGCTCTTTAAGCCGAACGGATTGTTCGGCAAAACAATTGTGACCAGGGTATAGCGACATGGCGACAGATGTAGAAACGCGTGCGGATCCAAGACTGACAGTCGGCGCAAAAATCCCTATCAAATTGGTCGGGCTGTTCATCATTATCGGCGCAATTCTTCCATTCTTGCTCGGTGGATATGCGAATTTCCAGGGCACGCTGATAATGATCTACGCGATAGCAATCCTCGGCCTTAACCTTCTGACGGGCTTTAACGGGCAATTTTCGCTCGGTCACAGCGCCTTTTATGCGGTCGGTGCTTATACAGCGGCCATTCTGGTCTATCATCTTGGCTGGCCGGTATATGTGACCATTCCGGTTGGCGGAGTTGTCTGTTTCATCGCCGGATTTCTCTTCGGCTTGCCGGCGCTGCGTCTTGAAGGGCTTTACTTGGCCCTTGCAACCTTCGCGTTGGGTGTCGCGGTGCCGCAAATCCTGAAATCGTCGCATCTGGAAGGCCTGACCGGCGGCGTCCAGGGGCTTGACGTATTCCGTCCGCCGGTTCCGGAATTCCTGCCGTTGACGATGGACCAATTGTGGTATTACATCGCGTTCGGCGTCATGCTGATCATGTTCTGGATCGCCTGGAACCTGATAAACAGCAGGACAGGCCGCGCCATGATGGCAATTCGCGACAATCCCATCGCGGCCAAATCGATGGGCGTAAATGCGTCCCTGTACAAATCGCTTACTTTCGGTGTCAGCGCCTTTTATACAGGAATTGCCGGGGCCATGGCGGCGATTGTCATCGAGTTTGTCGCGCCGGATAGTTTTACCTTCCAGCTTTCAATCCTGCTGTTCATCGGCATGGTCGTTGGCGGGACAAATTCCATCTGGGGCGCAATTTTCGGCGGCTTTTTCATCCTTACTGTCCCCAATTTCGCCGAAGAAATTTCGACAGGTCTTTCTTATGCCATTTTCGGCGTTATTCTTATACTTGTCATCTATGTCTTGCCCTCTGGCGTAGCGGGTTTGGTGAATCTACTGAGGGTTCGAATACGGAAATTACTTTGACCTTTCAGTTGTGTGCGTGAAGAAGAATCGTATCAACGATACGGAAATTAAATAACAGGAGGTACCTTTATGAATACCGGGAGAAAATTATCACTAACGATTGCGGCCGTTGCCGCGCTGGGAATGGTGGCCACATCCGCCCTTGCCGACAAGATGTATGGGCCGGGTGTTACCGACACATCCATTAAAATCGGCAATACCAATCCTTACAGCGGTCCAGCCGCCGCATATAGTGCGATTGGTAAATCGATTGCTGCTTATTTTGACAAGATCAACAAGGAAAATGGCGGCGTCAACGGTCGTATGATTGAGTTTATTTCATTGGACGATGGCTATAGCCCGCCGAAAACGAAAGAACAGACTCGTAAGCTGGTGGAACAGGACAATGTGCTTCTTGTCTTCCAGGGACTGGGAACGCCGACGAATTCCGCCGTTCACAACTATATGAACCAGAAGAAGGTTCCCCAGCTGTTTGTCGCCACGGGCGCGACGAAATGGGGTGATCCGGAAAACTACCCTTGGACGATGGGCTGGCAGCCAAGCTATCAGACCGAAGGCAAGCTGTTCGGTGCCTATATCATGGAAAATGTGAAGGATCCGAAAGTTGCAATCCTTTATCAGAATGACGACTATGGTAAGGACTATGTGACCGGTCTGAGAGACTATCTCGGCGATAAGGCGGACTCCATCATCGTCGCGGAAGAAAGCTACGAAGTTACCGATCCGACGATTAACTCCCAGATGATCAAACTGAAAGACAGCGGCGCTAATGTCTTCTACAATGTATCGACGCCGAAATTTGCGGCGCAGGCCATCAAGAAGTTCCGTGAGCTGAACTGGGATGCGGTATTCCTGAACAACTCGGTTTCCAACTCGGTTGGCGCGGTTTACAAGCCGGCCGGTCTTGATAACTCCAAAGGGATTATCTCTTTACAGTATTTTCAGGATAACACCGATCCGAGCATCTTCGATACAGAGCCTTACAAGAAGTGGAAGGCGTTCATGACCGAATATTATCCGGATGGCGATCTCAGCAGCTCCTTCACTGTTTATGGCTATCTGGTTGCTCAGACCTTGGAGCAGGTGCTGAAGCAGGCTGGTGACAACCTGACACGTGAAAACGTTATGAAGGAAGCTGCCAATCTGGATTTGGAACTGGATATGATGCTGCCAGGCGTTAAAATTCAAACGAGCCCGACGGATTTCTTCCCGATTGAAGCGATGATGCCGATTGAATTTGACGGCGAAAAATTCGTTCCTATCGGCAAGGTCGTTTCCGTGAACTAATCAGTATCGGATTAATGATACAAAAAGGGCAGAGGGTGGAAACATCCTCTGCCTTTTACTTTGTCTGAAGGCCTGTTGGCTTCAGGCGGTGGGGCTCAAGACGACACGTCCCTTGATTTTGCCCGCCTGAAGATCGGTAAGGGCGCTATTGGCTTCGTCGAGCGGCCGGACTTCATAGGGGATAGGTGCGACCTTCCCACCCCGAACCAGCTCCATCAGTTCATGCATCTCCTCAAGAGTGCCAACATAGGATCCCTGTATCGTTCGCATCATTAAGGGAAGCATAGCGATCGACAGCGGCATGGAGTCGCCGAACAGGCCGACGGTAACCATATGACCGCCTTTTCGTAAGCCGCTAAACCCGAATGAAGCAGTCGCCGGGGCGCCGACGAAATCAATGGCACCGGCAGCACCGCCCCCTGTCATTTCCTGTAGCTGTTTGAGCGCTGCATCGGGATCACTGTTATCGATGGTTGCATGGGCGCCGGACTGGCGGGCGATGGCGCGTTTGGTATCGTCTATGTCGGCGACAATAATTTTCGCCTTTACGACGCTAGATGCGAAATGCACGGCAGATAGGCCGACCCCACCCGCGCCGATAATCACGAGATGGTCATCCTCCTTCAGGTGGGAGAGCTTCTTAAGCGCGCTATAGGCGGTCAGGCCGGAACAGGCATATGTGCAGGCCAGTTCTGTCGGGACGCCGTCATAAGGGATCAGATACTTCGGATGCGGCGCAATAACTTCGTCGGCATATCCGCCGTTATACCGCGTTCCCACTGTCAGGGGCGACATGCAAAGTAGTTCGTCTCCCGCCTTGCAGACATTGCATTTTCCGCAACCGATCCAGGGAAAAACGATGCGTTTATCACCAATCTCGACGCCTTCCGCGTCGGGGCCGAGCGCGGCCACCTCGCCGACAACTTCATGTCCAAGCGTGAAGGGAAGTGACATGCGCTGAAGCAGGTCCATCTTCTGACCGTTTCCAAGATCAAAGAACCCCTCCCAGATATGCAGATCGCTATGGCATACGCCGCAAGCCGAGACTTTTAGTAGCACCTGCGTGCCCGTTGGTTCCGGTGTCGGATAATCGCGTGCCTGTAGCGGCTCGCCAAACTGTATGATTTGCTGGCAGTGCATTTTCTACTCTCCCTGTTGTTCTTATTGGTTTCTTCTTTGCAGATGGTAGCGGTTATTCAGCGTTTGAGCTAGATGCTACATACTTAACCCATTGCAGAAAGTAAGCGGAATTTCCGACCAAACTTCGTCAGGAACGAAGTTTCGAAGCCTGTCATATCCTTATGCTATGGCAGATAAAGATATATGAACCGAACAGCTCAGAGGTCGACACGTTCTTCGCTGACGGTTTTGCGTTTTTCCATATTAAAGCGCCCGGCATAGATCGGTCGTTCTCCGGTCGTTGGGCCGGGATACTGCACGATAAAAATATCCCCGCCTGTCTCGGTTTTTAATTCGCCCTCAAAATGCGGGTCGGGGTGAAACAGCATGGATCCGGGCGTACATTTCTCGCCGTCGATTATGAATTCACCCTCCATGATATACCAGACTTGCGCAAAACCATGATAATGCTCGGGATGGTATGCGCCGGGTTCCAAACGCAGGATGCCGGCATTGGGCTCGGTTGGCCGGTCGGGGTTCGGATGAAAAACCATTTTTCCGGTTTCTCCCGGCCAGCGAATAGTCTCCCAATTCAGATCGTCAAGATGGCGGACGATATAAGGTAGATGTTCTTCGCGTGATGCGTCGCGCGTTGTTTTCAGTAAAGCATTCTGTTCAGCCGTATCCGAGATTTCCTTGCTCATCGATTACCTCTCTTTGTTATCAAGTGAAATTTTTTGATCTGGGACTTTTGGACGCCATTAACTGCCACCAATCCGGAGATTTCTGCGCCTCCGGGGATTTCGTAACCGTCATCAGGACATGTGCTTCCTTATTGCCGGCGTTTTCGGCGCGATGCGGCTGCTCTGAGTCTATGAAGATTGCGTCGCCAGAGGACAGATGATGCTGCTCCTCTCCAACAATGAACTGGATTTCTCCAGACAGCACATAACAACATTCCTGGCCCGCATGAGATACGAAAGCCTCCATTTTGTTTTGCATCGGGAAAATAAGGTAAAATACTTCCATTTGATCTTGCGGTTTGCCGCCACCCAGGTGATGCCATCGATATCCGCTTGTATCTATTTCTTGCGGTAAACTCTCTTTGGCGCGATGTACCGACACCTTTGTTTTTTGCGCCCCCGCGTCTCCATCGAATAAGTCATGAAGGCTTAACCCCAAAATATCGGTCAGTTGGATAAGATTGGCAATCGATGCCGATGACAGCCCTCTTTCCAGTTTTGAAAGAAAGCTTTCAGAAAGGTCCGATCGCTTGGCAATATCGGCGAGTGTTTTTCCCGTCGTGACGCGCGCCGCGCGAAGCCGCTTGCCGATTTCAGCGGTTTTGGTTGCTACCTGGTCCATATTTTTCTCCTAATATCAGGTTATATTAAATTTCATATGAATCAATATAAATTTCATACGATGACATATTCGGGAGTCGAAAGACCACGGCTCGTGAGAGTGAAATTGATGTCGGATGGCCCATGCGCGGGCGCTCTTAACTGGAAATAGCAGTCTCTACGAGGTTTTGATGGGGATGTTTCGTCTACGATAAAATGAGATGGCTGCTTATTCTGATTTCACGATTGCAGACGGTTGCTGAACAGATAGCGCCCATCCCGGAGTTCCGAGAAGTAGTCCTTGACTGCCGGATGGGATATCGGCTTGCCACTATCGTCAATTAGCAGATTTTGCTCCGACACATAGGCTTCATAGGTCGTTTGCGCATTCTCTGCAAACAGATGGTAAAAGGGCTGATCCTTCTTCGGGCGGACTTCTTCCGGGATCGATTGCCACCATTCCTCGCTGTTGTTGAATGTGGGATCGACGTCGTAAATTACGCCGCGAAAGGGATAAATCCTATGCTTGACGATTTGTCCGATCGCAAACTTGGCCGCCCTGACTTGTGAATCCTTGGTCATGGACTGTAATAATAATGCAGATTGATCGACGGGCAAGCTCTGAAAGGCCGAAATCCCCTTTATCGCGAAATATATAAGACCGGTTCGTTCAGACAATCTTGCTTTTCTTGTCTCCCCAATATCGATCTCGCAACAGCCGCTTGTAAAGCTTGCCTGTCGGCAGGCGTGGCAGCTGTTCCTCAAAATCAAAGGAGCGGGGGCATTTTTGCGGGGAGAGATGCTCATGGCAGAATTGATCGAGCTCGGACGCAAGTTCTTCTCCCGGGGCGATACCGGGCATTGGCTGAATGACGGCCTTTACTTCCTCGCCGAAATCTTCATTCGGGACGCCGAATACAGCGGCATCGGCAACTTTCGGATGGGTGATGAGCAGATTTTCACATTCCTGCGGATAGATATTGACCCCGCCGGACACGATCATGAAGGTGGCCCGGTCGGTCAGGTATAGAAAACCGTCCTCGTCGATATAGCCCATATCGCCGACCGTGCTCATGGTGCCATCGGGGGAGAGAGCTTCCTTTGTTCTCTCCAGATCGTTGAAATATTCAAATTCAGTGGCGGTTTTGAACCAGACCGTGCCCGGGGTGCCGGTCGGGCAGGGGTTCATCTCTTCATCCAGAATATGAAGATCGCCGAGAAGGACCTTTCCGACGGAGCCGGGATGGGCGAGCCATTCTTCACTGTTGCAGGCGGTAAAGCCAAGGCCTTCGGTTGCGCCGTAATATTCGTGGATAATCGGACCCCACCATTTGATCATGTCCTGCTTGACCTGGACCGGGCAGGGGGCCGCGGCATGGATGGCGATTTCCAGGGAAGAAAGATCGGCTTTGTTGCGCACCGCTTCGGGCAGCTTCAGCATTCGCGAGAACATTGTCGGGACAAGCTGGCTGTGCGTTACCTTGTACTTACCGATCAATTCCAGATATCGCTCGGGATCGAAGCGTTCCATTATAATGACAGTGCCGCCGAACCGGATCGCGAAGTTGACGGCCGCCTGCGGCGCGGAATGATAAAGCGGTGCGGGTGAGAGATACACCATATTTTCGCGGTAGTGCCAAAGCTTTTGCAGGAAGGTATAAAGCGGTATCTGTTCAAGGGGATGATTATCCGGCATCGGCCGCAGGATGCCTTTCGGCTGGCCCGTCGTACCGGAGGAATAAAGCATCGAAAGGCCCAGCCGTTCATGGTCAAGTGGCGTTGCGGGGCAATCCGCGGTCGCTTCCTGCAGGTTTATGAATTGATCGTCTGTTGGCCCATCGACAACAATTCCCGTAATGACATTGGGGCAAGTTTTCAGGGCCTCACGGGCAACGTCACGTTTTGCCTGCGACGTAATGAGAATTCTTGATTCGCTGTTATTGACGATAAAGGCAAGTTCTTCTGCCGTCAGGTAGGAATTGATGCAGGTATAATACAGACCGGATCTTTCTCCAGAGCCGCAGCATTCGAAATACCAGGTATTATTTTCCATAAAAATCGCATAGTGGTCCCGATGTTTCAGTCCCTTTCGGTGGAGCCAATGAGCGAGTTTATTCGTTCTTGCCTCGTATTCCGCGTAGGTAACTGTCTCGCCGGTGGAGGCCATGATAAAGGCTGGCCGGTCGGGATTTTCCTGCGCAAATTTCCCTGGATACATGCTGATTTCTCCCTTTTTTATTCTTCCTTTTTTGGGAAGTGATTTTCCGAAAGGATAGGTTGCGGGAGTGGCAACTGCAACAATTTTATAGCGGGATGATTCTCGAATTATTGGAGAAAAGAACCGCCGTCAGGCCAATCACAGGGCGCGGGTTATGCACGTTTCATTTTGAAATTTTGACTATTCGGAGGCGGCGGGAAAACAAGAGCAAACGCGCCGCCATCGGCATTGGCGGCGCAAGTGTATCTCGGCAGAAGCCATCTTACGCCCAGGGCGCAAAATGACCTGTCTTCTTTATGTCCCGGTCCTGACGGCCGTTTTCGCCGTAAGCCGCGATAAATCCTCCAGTAGCTTTTCGTCATTTACCAATGCGACGTCCGGATGGCAGGGGATATTGACCAGTCGATCGAAGATCTCCAGGCAATTCGGCGTTTGTGCAAGTGGCTGATAATATTTCGACAGCATCAAATGTTGAGCTGCGTCGATATTGTCTTCCAGAACCTTGTCCGATCCACAAAAGGGGAGGCTCGTCGCCGGGATGTTATCATCAAGTGGATAAAGCGGAGTCAATCCGACTTTGGCGGCAATATCGACCACCCTCGCCGTTTGCTCAAGATACAAGGGTTTCCAGATATGGCTGTGGTCAAGGCGGTCAATCTGAAACGCGCAGGCAATATCCGAAACCTTTCCGTTGTTGATCCAATGGCGCTTTTCGACATCGGTCAGGGGAACGTAGTTCAGGAGATTGTAAATCGGTTCCGCTTCATCTTTTGGCGACAGAATAAGACCGCCCTCTCCGGCGCCATAGGGCTTCGTATGATGCAGGCTGAAGCTCTGGTACGGCCAATCCGGCAGATGTTCGTTGAGGCCGGCAGCATTATCGATGAGCATGAATTTGCCGGACTTTTTCGCATATTCGATGAAGGGGCCGAAATCGGACCAAGCCCCAAATGGGTTGGTGACAACGAATCCGTCAAAACTGTCCGAAGGGAGCTCACCCAAGGCTTCCAGGCTCAATATTCCCTGCTTGGTGCAATCGATGAATTGCATGTCACAGAAATAGCCCCGTCCAAGGTTACTGAAGCTGAACGAGCTCGCGACCCAGCGGATGGGTCTGCCAAATTTTATTTCAAGAAATCTGGCGATCGCTTCCAGACCAATCCCGCCATTTGCGCAGGGCGTGATGGCCTGCTCTGCCGGAACATTCATATGCGCTTCATACTTTTCCGCAAGCATATGGTATAGCGGACCACGGTTTGCCCATAAATTGGTTTCAATGCAAAGCTCAAGAAGCTTTGCAATGTAATCCATGTCCGGCCGTTTGCTCTCGACGAACGGCATCTTTGTCTTAGAGTTTGACAGTTTCACGATCGTTGCCACCTTGGTTTAAATTTCGTTGTCCGACATGCGAAAAAGCATCAAATACGCATAAATCAAAATATAAGAGAAAATTCTGAAAATTTGATTAGCAACCAAATTTGATTTTTCAGTATAGGAAGCTTAACAGCAGCATCCCAGAATTAAATTACAAACAATACACGTATGGCAGGCAATCGTGTTTGCAATATAGGCTCAAATGCAAAATTTACTGTCGCCACTTCAGATGTTTACCCTATTCATAGCTTGCAGAGACCGTCAATATAGAAATCGCGCGAAACCAACAGGACAAAGAAGCCCGCATGCAAAATAATTCTGCGCAGACGAAAAACGGAAAGATTGGAAGCGGCGATTTGTATCTTATCGGCGCGGTTTTTGCCTGGGGGATCAATTTTCCTTTTGCGAAGTACGTTCTGGAGTATATGGATCCGTTTGTATTTTCGGCAACGCGCTATGTCGTCGCGCCTTTTTTGCTGTTTGTTCTTCTCTGGTTCCGGCGGGCCCCCATTGCGATCACGAGGCAGGAAGCCGGAATGCTCGTGATCATAGGCCTTCTAAGTGTCACCTTGTTTCAGGGGGGATGGGCCTATGGCCTGAGTCTGACCTCGGCCTCCAAGGCATCGGTATTGATAACGACATCGCCCATCTTTGGCGCCCTTATTTCCGCAGCGACCGGCAACCGGCCCGGCGTCAAGGCGTGGCTCGGCATTTTGCTCGCCTTTCTCGGTGTCGTGGTGGTGATTAATAATAGTCTCACAGAAATTACCCTTGGTGCCGGAACGTTTCTTGGCGATTTGCTGATCATTGGCGCCTCATTCATGTGGGCCGTTTATACATTTGTTTCGGGGCCCCTTGTCGCAAAACGCGGCCCCCTTCTGGTAACTGCCTGGGCGATGCTGTTTGGCTCCATAATCCTTATTATCGTGGGCTATTTCGGTCTCGTGGCCCAGGACTGGGGGAGCATTCCCGTTCTGGGATGGATGGGCTGGGCATCGACAACCATTTTCGGTGCTGCCCTTGCCTTTGTCTGGTACTGCGCCGGAATTGCACGCATCGGGGTGACAAAGGGGATGGTTTACAGCTTTTGCATTCCGGTGGTCGCCATATTAAGCTCCGTTATTCTGCTGAATGAGGTGATTACGCCGGTACAGATTTTTGGCGCCGTAATCGTTCTTTTGGGAGTTAAGCTGACGCGGTCTGATTGAGCCGCGTGTTCTCTTCCCTCATCCATGCCTGCAATTCGGCGATCTGCTGTTCGGTAAGGCCAATTCCGAGCTTGGTTCGCCGCCAAATTATGTCTTCGGCCGTTTGCGCCCATTCATACATTATAAGATAACGAGCCTCAGTCTCCGTCAGGCCGTTACCGAATTCCTTGCCGAGGTCGTCCTTGCGGGACGCTTCGCCCAGCAAATCGAAGAGGCGGGTGCCATAGGCTTTTGTCAGGCGCATGGATTGCCGGCTGTCGAGAAAGGGGTATTTTTCGCGCACCTTGTTCAGGAGATCCGCGAATCCCTCAATCGGGAAATTGCCGCCCGGCAGCGGCGCCTTTATGGTCCAGGGCGCATTTTTTCGGCCAAGCTTTTCTTCGACTTTTTCAAGCGCAGCCTCTGCAAGTCGGCGGTATGTGGTAATCTTACCACCAAATATATTCAGAAGGGGCGGGCCCGTTTCTTCGGATTGCCAGCGCAATACATAGTCACGGGTTGCTTCCTGCGCTTTGCCGGCACCGTCGTCGAATAAGGGGCGAACGGCGGAATAGCTCCAGACTACATCGGACTCATCGACAGGATTTTTAAAATACTCACTGGCCGCCCTGCAGAGATAGGTTATTTCCTCATCGGTTATCGCGACGTTCTCCGGGTCCCCGTCATAGTCCTCGTCCGTTGTCCCGATCAGCGTGTAGTCCTGTTCATAGGGAATGGCGAAAATGATCCGGTCGTCGGCATTCTGGAAAATATAACATCTGTCATGATCATAGATTTTCGGAACAATAATATGGCTGCCCTGGACCAGACGGACGTTATGCGTCGATGCTGTATGGGACGCGATATCAATCACTTTGTCGACCCATGGGCCGGCAGCATTCACTATCATACGCGCCGTTCGGACGGCTTTCTCGCCGCTCAGGACATTCTCGACCGTCACATGCCAAAGGCCGCCTTTCTGCTCAAGCGCGGCGCATTTTGTCCGTGTTTCAATGACCGCCCCCCGCTCTGCGGCATCCATCGCATTGAGAACGACGAGGCGCGAGTCGTTCACCCAGCAATCCGAATATTCGAACCCCTTCGTGAACTCGTCCTTCAGCGGAACCCCGGGGAGGGACTCCCGGAGATTCAGCGTTTTGGTCGACGGCAGTACCTTGCGTCCGCCGATATGATCATAAAGAAAAAGGCCCAGTCTCAGCAGCCACGCCGGACGCAGCCCCTTATGGTGCGGAAGCACGAAGCGAAGCGGCCAGATGATATGGGGCGCATTGGCCCACAACACTTCTCGTTCAGAGAGCGCCTTCTGAACAAGGCGGAATTCATAATGCTCCAGATATCTAAGGCCGCCGTGGATTAGCTTGGTCGAGCCCGAGGACGTTCCGCTGGCCAGATCGTTCATCTCGCACAGGGCGACCGAGTATCCACGGCCAGCCGCGTCACGGGCAATGCCGCAACCGTTAATGCCCCCGCCAATGATGAACAAATCGAAATCCGGGGTCACAATTCCCTGCTTTCCTGGAATGCGAAAAAACTACGTCGGTAATAACGAAAACAATTATTCTATAAATGAAAATAAAAAGAAAATAAAACGAAAATATCCCGAAGAGCCGAATTTCCTCACCGTAGGCTCACAGCGCAACTTCGATAACGCGAACATCTCCTTCGGCGCATATCTCGCGAATGGATGGTTCGGTAATCCTGTCTGTTACGAAGGTATCGACGTCAGTCAGCCTGGCGATCTTGACCGGGGCGCGGCGGGCAAATTTTGTTGAATCGGCGACAAGAATGACATGGCGCGCATTGGCGATTATGGTCTGCGCGACTTTCACTTCGCGGAAATCGAAATCTAGAAGAAAGCCATCCGGATCAATAGCGGAGACCCCGATAACGGCATAGTCGACGCGAAACTGATTGAAGAAATCGATTGCCGCTTCCCCTACGATTCCGCCGTCGGAATGACGGACGACACCGCCGGCGATTGCCACTTCGAAAGAGGGATAGAGGCGCAAATTATTGGCAACGTTGATATTATTCGTCACCACCATCAATCCCTTATGGTTGACGAGGCTATGTCCGACGGCTTCGGTCGTCGTGCCGATATTGATAAACAGGGAGGCGTTATCGGGAATGATCCTGGCGGTCTCCTGACCGATTGCCGCTTTCTCCGCAGCGGCGATCTGGCGTCTCGCTTCATATTCGACATTCTCATTCGCTTCGGGGAACAGGGCCCCGCCGTGAAACCGCACGAGGACCCGATTGGCGCAAAGAATGTTGAGGTCCATACGGATCGTCTGCGGCGTGATGTCGAAATGAGTTGCCATCTCGTCAACCTGAACCCGTCCGCGGGCCTTGGCCAATTCGACAATCTCAGCCTGCCGGGCCGTCAGATGCATTTACAATTCTCCCGTTTTGCGCCGAGTATACTGACATTGTGGAATCAATACGAAAAAAATTGAAAAGAAAGTCGTTCATGGAAAAACAAGTTTCGCAAATTTGTCGGATGGTTATGGTCATTGGGAAAATCTTGGATTAGAACTTCAAAAACTTGCGGCGGAATCGGGGAAGGGCATGTGGCATATAGGTAATTCAATATCGGCGCCCCGCGTTCGCGATGAATGATCTGCTCGCAGGATTAATGGCCGCGATTGACCTGATCATCCATCTTGACCGTGATCTTGTCGAAATCTCCCTGCGGTCGTTGCAGGTGACAGTGACGGCCGTGTTTATCGCTTCGCTTGTCGGGCTTCCGTTCGGCGCCTGGCTGGCCGTAACGCGCTTTCGCTATCGCCGATTGGCGATTGCATTGCTTAACGCGTTGATGGGGTTGCCACCCGTCGTCGTTGGCCTTGTCGTCTATATCCTGCTCTCCCGCTCAGGCCCATTCGGCGTTTTCAATCTCTTGTTCACGCCGACAGCGATGATCATTGCACAAATAATCATCGTCACGCCGATAATCGCGTCCCTCTCTCATCAATCGATGCGTGATCTCTGGTATCTTTATCATGATCTTCTTATTTCCATCAGAACCTCCAAATGGCAGCGTATGCGGACGCTTCTTTGGGATGGTCGGCGCAGCCTGCTAACGGCTACGCTGACGGGTTTTGGGCGGGCGATCGGCGAGATAGGCGCGATCATGATCGTTGGCGGCAACATCGATCATCTGACCCGCGTACTGACGACGGCCATTGCACTGGAAGTCGGCAAGGGTAATTTCCCGCTGGCGCTTGGGCTCGGAATTGTTCTGATAGCCATGGCGATCCTGATCAATCTGGCGATCCATATCCTGTCGCGAACAGAGCGGGAGGGAACATGGTAGATTCAATCCTTCCCGTCGTTCTTGATCAGGCGATCGTCCGGAAAGAAGGACGGCAGATCGTCGGCCCGCTCAATCTTACATTTGGGAGGGAAGGTGGATGCAGTATTCTCGTCGGGCCGAATGGCGCCGGCAAAACAACCTTACTCCGGCTGATGCATGGGCTGGAGAGGGCAAGTGAAGGCCGGGTGACTTGGTCGGCCCGGAAAGACACGGTCTACGCACGACAATCCTTCGTTTTCCAGGCACCTGTCGTTCTGCGCCGTTCCTGTCTTGAGAATATTGCCTATCCGCTTTTCGTGCGGGGCGTGCAGCGCGAGAAGGCGCGCGCCGAAGCAGCGAAATGGATAGAGGATATCGGGCTTGCAGAAGTTGCGCATAACGATGCCCATGTTCTTTCGGGCGGCGAGAAACAGAAACTGGCGATGGCGCGGGCGCTGATTACCAAGCCTGACGTCTTGTTCCTTGATGAGCCGACAGCCAATCTTGATGGTGCGTCAACCCAGGAAATCGAGCGGCTGATCGCTTCCGCCGTCCAGTCGGGCACCCGCATTGTGATGGCAACCCACGATTTCGGTCAGGCCCGCCGACTCGCCACAGACATACTGTTTATGTATCGTGGCCGCATTCACGAACATGCGGCTGCCGATATTTTCTTCGGCGGTCCGGCCACGGACGAAGCCGCGAAATTCATGAAAGGAGATTTGCTGATATGAAGTTTCGAACCCTGATTACAGCGTTCGTTATGCTGACCATGACGACAATTGCTGCGTCCGCCGATGAAATGAAAATGGCCGTGACGACGTCATTTCATAATTCCGGCCTTGCTGAAATTCTGCTTCCTGAAATCAAGAAAGATCTCGGGCTTGATGTCCATCTTCTTGTGGTTGGGACGGGTCAAGCGCTAAAACTTGGTCAGGCGGGCGACGTTGACGCAATACTGGTTCATTCGCGCACCGCGGAAGAAGCCTTTGTCGCCAAAGGGTTTGGCTCCCATCGGCGCGAGATCATGTATAATGATTTTATTCTTGTGGGCCCGAAAGACGATAGCGCAGGCATTTCAACGGCAAAAACAGCCGCAGACGCAATGACGTTGATTGCCGGTAAAGCGGCGATTTTTGTGAGCCGCGGCGATGACAGCGGCACTCATCGCAAGGAGCTTGCGCTCTGGAAATCGGCCGGACTTGATCCCGCAAGCTTTACCGGCAACTGGTACCGTGCGACAGGGTCAGGCATGGGCGCAACGTTGAACACGGCAAGTGCCATGAATGCTTATGTCTTCGCCGACCGTGCAAGCTGGCTCAATTTCGGGAATAAGGGAGAGCTGGCGTTGCTCTTCTCCGGCGATCCCGTGCTCTTTAACCAATATGCCTATATTCCGATCAATCCGGAGAAACATCCACATGTGACAAAGGAACTCGCGGCCAAGCTCGAAACCTGGCTTGTTAGCGCAAAAGCGCAAAGGATGATTGGCGACTATGAGATTGCCGGTCAGCAACTTTTCACGCCGAATGCCGGAACGCTCGACAGCGACAGCTAGATTTTCAGGGTATGCGCAACCAGTTCAAGGCGGTCCTGCCCGTAAAACATGTCGCCATCGACAAAATATGTGGGGGAGCCGAAGATCGACCGGTCAATGGCCTCCTCAGTATTTTGCCGGTAAATCCTTTGTACCTCCTCGGATCCGGCCGCACCAAGCAGGGGGTCCGGATCAACGCCGGCCCGGTGACCGATCCGTCTTAGGTCATCGGGGTTATCCATATCGAAGTCATCGACCCAATGGGCCCGCAGCATTTCATGGGCGAGTTTGTCGATATCGACACCTTGCACTAAACCGGCAATCAGCATGCAGTTTGACAAGGTAATGTCATGCGCATGGTACCTGGGTGTTCCCGTCATGACCGGAATGCCACGATAAGCCGCCCAGCGCTCGATCTCCCGGCCGAAGAAATAGTCCTTATGGGCGTTGGACCGGGCGGCGAATGGCTGGGCGCCGGTCGTCGTCAATAATTTCCTCAGGTCAAACGGTTTATGGTCAATTTTCCGGCCTGAAGCGCGTGCTATCCGCAGTAATTCTTCATGTCCAAGATAGGCGAAAGCGGAATATCCCGCGTAAAAATACTCAATTGACGACAATGTTCTAATCCGATCTGTAGTTCGTGAGTGTGCGGCGCACGGCGTCCTGCCATTCCGCATAGGCGGCATCCCGGTCCTGCGCGGACAGGGAGGGGGAGAATCTCCTGTCCCGTCGCCAACTCTTGGAAAACTCGTCGACCGAAGGATAAAATCCCGTTTGCAATCCCGCGAGATAGGCGGCGCCGAGTGCGGTCGTTTCCGCGGAGACGGGACGATCGACGGGCGCGCCAAGAATGTCGGCAAGACGCTGCATGGTCCATTCTGACGCGGACATTCCGCCATCAACGCGCAGGACCGTTTCGTAGCTCTCCGTAAAGTCCCCCCGCATGGCGGTCAGCAGATCGCGGGTTTGAAAACAGACGCTGTCGAGCGCCGCACGGGCGAACTCTTTGGGGCCAGCGGCGCGGGTGAGGCCATAAATCGCGCCGCGGCAATTCGCATCCCAATAGGGGGCGCCGATCCCGACGAAGGCCGGCACCATAATAACGCGCTGGCCGGGGTCGGCCATCTTCGCGAATTCACCCGACTGGGCAGCGTGCTCTATGATACCAAGCCCGTCGCGAAGCCATTGAACGGCGGCGCCGGCAACGAAAATCGAACCTTCGAGCGCGTAGGTCGGCTTACCGCCGAGCTGATAGGCGATTGTCGTGAGCAGTTTGTTGTTGGAGGTAACGGGCACCGCTCCCGTATTCAAAAGCGCGAAGCAGCCGGTACCGTAAGTCGATTTCATCATGCCGGGTTGGAAACAGGCCTGGCCCACGGTTGCTGCCTGCTGGTCCCCCGCAATAGCGGCGATTTTTGTCGAGCCCCCGAGAATAACCGGATCCAGCATTCCGTAATCCGCGGCGCAGTCCTTGACTTCGGGCAGGAGGGATTTCGGGATATCAAGGATGCCCAGAAGTTCGTCCGACCATTCATTGCGGTGAATGTCATAAAGCAGTGTCCGGCTCGCATTTGTTGCGTCTGTCGCATGTACCTTGCCGCCGGTAAGGCGCCAGAGTAGGAAACTGTCGATCGTTCCGAAGGCAAGCTTTCCGGCCTCCGCCGCCGCGCGCGCGCCCTCAACATTCTTGAGAAGCCAGGCGATTTTCGTTCCCGAGAAATAAGGATCAAGCAGCAGTCCGGTTCTTTTCGCGAACAGGGATTCCAGCCCGTCTTCCTTCAGCTTTTTGCAGAAATCCGCCGTCCGACGATCCTGCCAGACGATTGCATTGTGAATGGTCTTGCCGGTTTCGCGGTCCCAGATCACGGTCGTTTCGCGCTGATTGGTAATGCCGATCCCGGCGATATCGTTGATTGTCGCTCCCGCTTTTTTAAGCGCTTCCTTCGCCGTGGCGACGGTTGTCTCCCAGATTTCTTCCGGGTCATGTTCAACCCAGCCGGACGCCGGAAAATGCTGCCGGAACTCCTGCTGTCCGACAGCCACAGGCGCATAATTCTGATCAAAAAGAATGGCGCGGCTCGAGGTCGTGCCCTGATCGATGGCGAGGATATATCCGGTCATTCGCAATTCTGCTCGTCACGTTGTTTTATATTCCCTGTCGCGGGATTTTGACATGTGCGAAAGCGATATGCCAGCCCGATTTGTTCGTCCGCGTCACACGGCTTCGTTCTCGAAAAGAATGACGCCCGCCGCCGTATTGGAAATCGGGATATGATAGTTGCGGGAAAGTTCCCTGATATCATTCCCGAGGGCGCCCCGCATGATCAGCCACATGATCATTTCCACGCCCTGCGGGCCGACCCTTTCCGCAAGTTCATAGTTGGAATATTTTAGCAGCCATTCCGGATCGTCCTTGAGCCGGTCGAGGAATTCCGTATCGAACTGACGGTTCGTATGGCCGGCACGTTGCCCGTCAAGCTGGTGAGAGAGGCCGCCGGTGCCGAGGATAACGACATCCAGATCCGCTTCGTAGGAGGCAACGGCGCGACCAACCGCCTCACCGAGTTTCAGGCAGCGGCGGGCCGTCGGGAAGGGGTACTGGACGACATTTACGCAAAGAGGAATAACCTTGACCCGGTCTCGCATCCGCTGCCTTGGCCACATCAGCGACATGGGAACGGTGAACCCGTGATCAACCTTCATTTCCTGACACATGGTGATATCGAATTCATCATGGACCAGGCTGTCGATCAGGTGCCAGGAGAATTCCGGGTCGCCCTGAAATGGGTCGAGCGGTTTGAGGCCCCAGCCTTCATCCGCATTCTGGTATTCCGCGGCGGCGCCGATCGCAAAGGTTGGCATGGCGTCCAGGAAGAAATTCAGGCCATGATCGTTATAGACAAGGATGGCGACGTCGGGCTTTTTCTCCTCCAGCCATTTCCAGACAGGCTCGTAGCCCTTGAAAAAGGGCTGCCAGTAAGGATCCGATTGTAAATTGCGTTCGATCGCATTGCCAATTGCCGGAACATGGGAGCTTCCCACGCCGCCGATTAGTCTGGCCATTTTATGTCTCCCCCGCGGCAAGCAGTTTCGCCTTAAATTCTTCCAGGCTGACGCCCGCCTGCTGTGCGCCGATATCCTGCATGTTGAGACCAAAAATTCCCGTAAGCTTGGCGAGGTAGTAGATATTGCCACCCAGATCCAGAAGCTTCAGGACATCGCGTTCCTTGACAGCCGCTCGCTGATCGTCCGTGAGGCCGTACTTATCGCAATATCCGTCTTCATCTTTCAAGAATGCGTCGCGGTTCTCCGCCTTGTTAAAGGAATAGCACATCTTGTTGAGCTGATAGCCCTTGATCGCCTGGCTGCCATCGAAAATTATGGTTCCAGGAATGGGCCTTTTACCCTTCAGGCTGCGCATGGTCATTGTAGGCCTTCCTTCCTTCATCTCTCTCGCATCTCGTCCGGCCAATACAGGCGCATGGGATTGTCGACCAAAAGTTTCTCTCTCGACTCGGCCGTGATCGCAATTCGCGGAATGACATCGACCAGTACGCCCTCATCCGGCACATGGGATTTCATGTTGGGGTGCGGCCAATCCGTGCCCCAGAGCACGCGATCGGGAAAGGTTTCGACCAGATGCCGGCCAAACGGAATGACGTCGTCATAGGGCGGTCCGGCGATCGTCAGACGTTCAGGGCAGCTCACCTTCGTCCAGAAATTTTCATGGTCGCGAAGCAGGCCGACGAACCGCTGGAAGTCAGGGTGATCAACGCCCTTTGCGACATCCGGTCGGCCCATGTGATCAACGACCACAATCGTCGGAAGCTGTTTCAGGAAGGGGATAAGGTCTTCGAGATCCTGCGCTTCGAAATAGACAACAATATGCCAACCTAGATCCGCGATCCGCTCAGCGATGGTGAGAAAAACCTCTTTCGGTGTCGCATCGACAAGGCGCTTGACGAAATTGAAGCGAACTGCCCGCACCCCTGCTTTATCCATTTCGGCAAGAGTGTCGTCGGTGACGTCCTTGCCGACGACCGCGACGCCGCGCGCAAGCCCGTTTGAGGATTTGAGCGCATCCATAAGCGCATCATTGTTCCGGCCGTGGCAGGATGCCTGAACGATTACGTTGCGAGAGAACCCCAGATAATCGCGAAGTTCGAACAGTTTGGCCTTGGGTGCGTCGCAGGGCGTATATTTCCTTTCGGGCGCATAGGGGAATTTGTCGGCAGGCCCGAAGACATGGCAATGCGCGTCGACTGCCCCCACCGGCGGCCGATAGGCGGGTTTCGACGGGCTGGGGTGAAAAGGGAGATAATCGGGATCCATTTTTTCGTCCTTACCTTGCGAAAACCACGCCATCAAAAAGTTTGCGGGCCGTGCGCAGGATTGCCGCGCTCTCAACCATCCCCCTGTTGTTCATCGCCAGCACGACCGTCGTCTCGCCGATCGGGTGCTCGATCTTCAGGGTCTTATGCGTCCCGTCGGAAATGACGGCAAGTGCAGCCGCCGGTGATCCTTCAAGGGTGGCGGCCGTCGCAACCGTAACGGCCCCGAGAACGCCGATCGATGCGTGGCACCGATGCGGAATGAAAGTCCGGGTGGAAATCGCGCCGCCAGCGAAGGGCGCACTGACCATGCACATTTTCGGAACGGTCTTTTTGGCGACATCGCCGAGAGTCATCATCGGACCTGCCTTCAGGCGGATGGCTTCCAACTTCTTCTTGAGAGGAGAATTCGCCTCCAACTCCTCCCGGCTCTCGCGGCCGGTAATGCCCATATCCGCCGCGCGTATGATCACCGACGGCATGCCATTGTCAATGAGCGTGACCTCTATCCCGTCAATGACGTCGCAGGCCTTTCCAGTTGGCAGCAACGCGCCGCATGTTGATCCCGCCGTTTCTGTAAAAGTTATGGGTATCGGCGCGGCGATACCCGGAACACCGTCGATCGTCGCCGTTCCCTCATAGGTGACGGCGCCATCGGGCGTCTGGACCCGGGCGACGGCGGTCTGTCCCGTATTCTCCATATAAATGACAACATCTGTCTCGTCGCCTGTCGTCTTCACCAGGCCTCTCTCGATAGCGAAAGGGCCGATACCGGCAAGTATATTGCCGCAATTCTGCGCGTCCGTGACGATGGGTTGATCGACGACAACCTGTAAAAAAAGATAATCGACATCCACGCCCTCGCGCGCCGAGGGCCGGACAACCGCAACTTTGGACGTCAAGGGATCAGCGCCGCCCATACCGTCAATCTGCCGGAGATCAGGTGAACCCATGACACCCAGTAAAAAGGCGTCGCGGGCGGCGATATCGGCGGGAAGATCGCTTTCCAAAAAGTATCCCCCCTTGGATGTTCCGCCGCGCATCCACATGCAGGGGGCACTAGACATATTTCAGGCCCTTTTCCGCAAGCCTTTCGCGCATTTTGTACATATCAAGGCCGAGTTCGCCGGCGGCGAGCCGTTTGCGTTTTTCCTCTTCATTGGCGATACGCGCTTCCGCCTTGTCGGCAATTTCGGCCGCTTCTTCCCGGCGGACGACACACACCCCATCGTCATCGGCGATCATAACGTCGCCGGGATTAACGAGAGCGCCGGCGCAGACAATGGGAATATTGACTGAGCCCAGGGTTTCCTTCACGGTGCCTTCTGCGCAGATTGCTTTCGACCAGACCGGGAAATTCATCGCCGTTAGATCACGGACGTCGCGAACCCCGGCATCGATGATCAGGCCGACACCGCCGCGTGCCTGCATCGATGTTGCGAGAAGATCGCCGAAATATCCCGCATCTGACGGAGACGTCGGCGCGAGGACAAGGATATCGCCCTCTTTCACCTGTTCGATCGCGACATGAACCATCCAGTTGTCGGCGGGCGGAGCGGAAATGGTGACGGCTGAGGCGCCGATAGATGCGCCGGAATATATCGGCCGCATATAGGCGGCGAGAAGTCCTTTGCGTCCCTGCGCTTCATGAACCGTGGCAACGCCGCATTTCGCGAGACGGGAGATGACGGCGGGATCGGCCCGTTCGATATTCTGAACGACGACACCCATCAGAGTTCATCCACTGTGCGCGGATAGATCGACTGGAACCCTTCGGCATATCGTGCGGGACGTCCGCCCGACTGACCGCCTGAGTTCCGGCGGAAGTGATTGCCGCGATTTTCAGCGAGGTTAGTGTAATAATCCCAAAGATGCTCCTGCCCCTGCATGCATTCTATGGCGGCGCGTTTCTTATCCCACACAGGCGTGATATCGAGAAAAACGTCGGGCTTCCACCCCATCTGTTCCGTCTGGTGTGGCTCGAACAGATAGAGCTGCGGCGCGCCCAGGACCTTCTCGCCCGGATTATGGCCCCAGGCCTGCGCGATCATTCGACATTCCATTGCCAGCGTCGTGGCGAAGCTGTGATCGGTGTTGTAGGGATCATATTGTGAATGGCTCAGCATGAAATTCGGCTGTACCTTGCGGATCAGGTCCACAAGCATGAATTTGTCGTCGCGCGTCACCTCCAACGGATAATCGCCGAGATCAAAAAACACGATGTCGTGGGCGTCGAGCGCCTTGGCGGCATTTTCGGCCTCAATCCGCCGTGCCTTTTTCACGGCATCGAGGGTTGTTCCCCCTTCCTGTTTCCAGAGTTTGGCGCTTTCACCCCGTTCGCCGAAGGACAGACAGGCGATGGTAACGTCATAACCCTTTTCTTCATGCAACGCGATGGCTCCGGCGCAGCGCCAGACGAAATCGGCCGCATGGGCGCTGATGACAAGGGCAGTTTTATTGTCTGACATGTTGTGTTCCTCGCTTGCGAACGGCGCGTATGTTCTTTCTTTTTACCCTTTTGTACCATGTTACTCCGGCTTCGAATTTACTATTTCAAAATGACATTCGTGATATAACTTTTTCCTATAATACAGCACAATTCGCGGGAATGAGCGTGTTTTCATGAATAGCATGGCCCCAAATCTCCGACACCTTCGCGCCTTTTGCGTCGTCGCGGCGCATCAGAGCATTAGCCGCGCATCGGAGGAGGTTTTCCTGTCGCAACCGGCGATCACTCAGGCCATTGCAAAGTTCGAGCAGGCGTTCGATATCGAGCTATTTACCCGGCGGACAGATGGCGTCTTTATTACCGACGCGGGAAAGCTGTTTCTTGTCAGAGCCGAGCGGGCCCAGGAATTCATCCGGACCGGTATCGAGGAGGCGCGGCGGATCGCGCAGGTGAAAAGCGGCAAGGGGTTTACCAATCTCGATCAGCTTGTTTCGGGGGTACAGCTTCGGGCGCTGATCGCGATTGCAAAGACGGGCAATTTCAGTCTCGCGGCCCGGCATGTCGGAATTTCGCAGCCGTCGCTGTATCGCGCCGCCCGCGACCTCGAACGTCTATCGGCCATGGTGTTGTTCCGGAAATCGGGTCAGGGGATCGAACTCACGCCGTCGGCCGAGATCTGGGCGCGGTATGCCAAGCTCGCCTTCGCGGAACTCAGGCAGGGCTATACGGAGATCGAGGAGTATAAGGGTATTGACGTCGGCCGGATCGTCATCGGGACGATGCCGCTTGCGCGTACCTATATCCTGCCGGCCGCCATTACCCGGATTACGCAGACGCGCCCCGGGGTGGAAATCAGCGTCATTGACGGTCGGTATGAGGATCTGCTCCACGGTTTGCGGTACAGCGAAATCGATATCCTGATCGGGGCGCTCCGCAATCCGCCGCCTATTGATGACGTCGTCGAGGAAAAAGTGTTCGAGGATGAACTGGCCCTGTTCGTCCGGGTGGACCATCCGCTGACGCGCCGGAAAAAGATTACATTAGAGCAGCTTGCCGGATATCCCTGGATCACGCCGAGGGAAGGCTCGCCGACGCGCACCAAGTTCGAGGAACTTTTTGCAAAACGGCAGCATGCCCGCCCGCAAAGCCTCGTCGAGGCAAGCTCGCTCATCCTCATCCGCGGCCTTCTTATGGATAGCGATCGGATTACGATCCTGTCGGCCCATCAGACACGCCATGAACAGGAGCAGGGGCTACTTGTTCAGCTTCCCTTCGATCTGGGAGACACCCGTCGTCCCATCGGTCTTACCACACGTCGGGACTGGCATCCGACGGCCGCGCAGGCGGAGTTTCTTGACGCCCTTCGCGTCGCAGGCGGCGTGATGAACTAAACCTATCGCATCTCCGCTATTCAATAATTGAATGAAGTGGCGGGCTTTTTTTATTTCCAGACGTGGATGCAGGGGGCTAGGTAGAGGGAAAGTGCGCGGTACAGGAGCGAACAAAAGTGATGCAGGAACCCTATCGGATCGCTTTCGTCGGATTTGGCGAGGCTGCCATGGCATTCGTCAAGGGGTGGCGGGATATCGGTAATTTGGTGATCCGCGCCTATGACATAAAGACGGATAGCGGGGATGGGGCCGTCGTTGCGGCGAAGCTCGGCGACTATGAAGCGCTGGGTGTTATCGGCGCGGAGACGTTAGCGGACGCCCTGGAGGGAGCGGAGGTCATCTTTTCCCTGGTCACGGCGGACCAAGCTTTTGCCGCTGCAGATGCGGCCGCGCGCCACATCGGTGCGGGTTGTCTGTTTTTCGATTGTAATTCCTGCGCTCCGGGCACCAAGCGCCGATCGGCGCAATGCATAGAAACCGTCGGCGGACGTTATGTTGATGTTGCCGTCATGTCGCCGGTATATCCGAAGCTGCATAAAACGCCGTTGCTTGTTTCCGGACCGCACAGTGCGGCGGCGATGACGGTGCTTGATTGCCTGCAGATGGACGCGAAAGTCCTGGAGGGGGACGTCGGCAGAGCGTCGTCCGTCAAGATGATCAGAAGCATCATGATGAAGGGGCTGGAAGCGCTGTTCGCGGAATGCGTTCTTGCGGGAAGGGCCGCCGGTGTGGACGAGAACGTGCTTGCGTCTCTGGATGTGACCTATCCGGGCTTCGATTTCACGAAGCGAGCAGCATATAGTTTTGAACGGATGACAGAACACGGGAAGCGTCGCGCCGAGGAAATGAAGGAAGTGGCACTTACGATAGAAGAACTTGGCCTGCCCAGCGACATGGCAAGGGCCACCGTGCAATGGCAGCAGCGGATAGGAGTTCTCGGTTTGGAGGCGGGTGAGGACAAATATCAAAGCCGGGCTGATGCTGTGCTCGCCCGGATCCATGAAATCTGTGAAGAACGGGAGTTAGAAGAATGAGAGTCTGTGTAGCCGGCGCTGCCGGGGCCTTTGGACAGAAGCATCTCGACGCCATTGGGAATATTGACGGTGTCCAGGTCACCTCTATTGTCGGCCGTGAAAACGAAAGCACGAGAGCGGCCGCGGAAGCGCGCGGGATCGGCCATTGGACACTTGATCTTTCGGAAAGCCTGGCGCGGGAGGATGTCGATTGCGTGATCCTGTCCACACCGACACAGATGCATGCTGATCAGGCGATTCAGTGCCTTCATGCGGGCAAGCATGTTCTTGTCGAAATTCCGATGGCGGATAATCTTGCGGATTCCCGGCGGCTTGTCGCCGTTCAGAAGGAAACCGGTCTTGTCGCCATGGCCGGCCATGTGCGGCGGTTCAACCCAAGCCATCAATGGATCCACAACAAGATCACGGCCGGTGAATTGAAGCTTCAGCAGCTTGACGTACAGACCTATTTCTTCCGTCGCACCAATACCAATGCGCTTGGCAAACCGCGCAGCTGGACGGATCATCTTCTCTGGCACCATGCCTGCCACACGGTGGATCTGTTTCAGTACCAGACCGGTGCCGTCGCGTCCCAGGTATATGGTCTCGAAGGACCGCATCACCCAGAGCTGGGCATTGCCCTCGATATGAGTATCGGCATGAGGGCGCCCTCCGGTGCGCTTTGCACGCTTTCGCTCTCGTTCAATAATGACGGGCCGCTCGGGACCTTCTTCCGTTATATCTGCGACAACGGAACCTATATCGCGCGATATGACGATCTTGTAGACGGCTATGACAATCCGATCGATCTTTCCGGCGTTGCGGTTTCCAACAACGGAATTGAACTGATCGACCGTGAATTTTTCTCGGCGATCAGGGAAGGACGCGAGCCAAACAGTTCCGTCGCGCAGTGCCTCCCGGCCATGGAAACCCTCGACCGTATCGAGAAAAGCTTCGCGGGTTAGCGTTGTTCTGTTGACTTGGCCGCGCTTACATGACGCAATGACCGCGTCATCCGACTGAATTTTCTTGCGCCGGTCTTCGTAATGTTGCGTCTTCAGGGTACTTTGCCTTTTGCCCGTCAGGAATGGCGGTTTCTGCTGTTCGGCCTTCTGCTGGCTTTCTGGTCGGGGCCCGGCCAGACATATGTGATTTCGGTCATCGGCGGCGAGCTCCGGTCGGAATTCAATCTTACGAATGGTGAATTTGGAACGATCTATACGTTCGCCACCCTCGTATGCGCGGCGATCCTCTGGAAAGCCGGCCCGCTTGTCGACCGCCTGCCGCTTAAAAATTTCGTCTTCAAAGTCAGTTTGCTGATGATTGCGGCCATGGTGGCGTTTGGCTTTGTGCAGGGGCCGGTTTCGCTTTTTTTCGGGATCATCGCCGTTCGCTTCCTGGGGCAAGGGATGATGACCCATATCGCCCTTACCTCGATGGCGCGGCGGTATGAGGCGGAGCGCGGCCGGGCAGTCGCGATCGCGGCGCTTGGCTTTCCGCTGGGTGAGGCACTTTTCCCGCCGCTAATAGTCCTCGCCCTTGGCATCGTCGACTGGCGGTTGATCTGGCCGGCGATGGCTGTTTTGGCGGCTGTCACGCTGCTGCCGGCGACGCCCTTTCTGATCCGCCATACGACTCGTCAGGATGGGGCGGGCGCCACAGAACTTCGGGCGGCTGACGAAGATGCCAGGCAGTGGACGCGCTCGGAAATGCTTCGCGACGGGAAGTTTTATCTCCTCGCGCCGACGGCCATGGTTCCGGCTGCCGTGATTACCGGCCTTTTTATCCATCAGGTGTATTTTATCGAGACAAAAGGATGGAATTTCGAGCTTTGGAGTCTCTATTTCTCCGTTTTTGCGATTGCGGCGCTCATCGGCGGTGTCATTTCAGGATTTCTGGTCGACATATTCAGGGCACGGCGGCTGCTTCCTTTTGTCCTTCTGCCCATGTCCCTCGGCGTCCTCGTCTTCGCCTATGCGAACAGTGAAGCGCTGGCCGCGTTGGTCATGTTTTTCCTGGGCTTCGGTGCAGGTGCGACCAACCCCGTGCTCTCGTCCCTCTGGCCGGAAATTTACGGGACGCGCCATCTGGGGGCGATCCGCGCTGTGGCGACAGTGGTAATGGTGTTCGGATCGGCGCTCGGTCCGGTATTCATGGGACTGGCGCTCGATACCGGTATCTCTCTCGGCTCGATTGCGATTGCTTCTGTCGGACTGGCGATTGCCGCGGCAATCGCCGCCAAAATCGCGCTTGTGTCCCGATAGGGCGGTCTCTCTAGGTAATCAAAAAATGCTCCTTCGCCATTTTTTGACCAAAAACGTCTCCCAATTCCAGCGAAAATTGTTAAAAGTTTATTAATTTTTTCTGCTTTATACCCCATTCAGGGGATGTGGAGACAGGTATTGGCATAGTAGTTTCTCTTCAGAATTGAAAAATATGCAGACGGAATAGCCGGAATTGGCTATTTTTTTGAACGGGTTGGCTGGTTCAGCTTGGCCACGGTAAAGTTTAAGTCAGTGGAGTAAGGCAATAATGGCGACTTCGAACGGTGATAAGGGTATCGGTGCAGGCAACGTAAGTGGCGCTGAAACTGTAATTGAGGCAAACCCCGGGGAAACCATTAAGTTACCCATAGAATCGCTTGCGGGTGTGCAATTCAAGCAAGAAGCGGGAAGCCTTCTGGTTGTGCCCGCGGATGGTGGCGAGCCCATTTTGCTGCACGATTTCCTGACACTCGGGGTTACGGAAAATCCGCCCAAGATTGAACTGAGCAATGGCGAAGTTGTCGAGATTGGCCAGATTACGCCACTCGTTCAGGGCTATTCAATTGCTGACGTCAATCCGCAGGCCGGTAATGAAAACAGTGATGGCGGCGGTGCCAATTTTTCGCCGTTCGTTGAAGGCAGTATTGGCGACCCGCTGGGTATTGCCGATCTTTTGCCGCCGACGGAGCTTGTCTTCTCGCGTGACGAGATTGAAGAAATAATTGGTGAGAACCAGCCGTCACCGAATTCAACGACACCGACGCCGGGCACCCCCGGTGGCACCGTTACCTTGTCCTATTCGACGATCCTCGGATCGACTGCCCCTGTCTCCGGCGGGTATGAAGACTGGCAGCCGAGCCAGAATGTTGGTGATGCGACCGAGTATCCGATGCAAATGGTGGTGGAGTTTACGCCAGACACGGATGAGGAACTGACATCAATCGACATTTCAGGTTTCCCCGCAGGCACACGTTTCTTCGTTGGCGGCACTGCGCCCGGCGATGAGGTGGATGTGACCAGCGGAAGTTATTCCGTGGCGGCCGTGGGCGGCGCGTTGCCGGTCATGTATGTCCTGCCACCTTCCAACAGCGATGCCGATTTCCCGCTGAACGTGGTCGCGAATTTCGTCAATGGCGAGGGCGACACCGGAACAGCGGAGGCAAACGCAACTGCCGTCATTGACGCAGTTGCCGATATCCCGAGCCTGAGCGGCGGTGATGCCAGTGGCGACGAGGATACGGCTATCTCTATCCCGGAAATCAATGCCGCGCTTCAGGATACGGACGGCTCTGAGACGCTTTCCGTTTCCATCAGCGGGGTTCCTGTGGGCGCAACCCTTTCCGACGGGGTGAACAGCTTCCTCGGAAATGGGGCGCCCGTGGATGTCTCCGGATGGGATCTGGCATCGCTGACCATTACCCCGCCGGCGGATGACGATACGGATTTCACTCTCACCGTAACGGCAACCGCTACGGAAGGCGCGACTGTTGCCGGCGGCGGTGAACTGACCGATGCGAATAACACGGCGGCCTCAACGATAACGATCGACGTGACGGTTGATCCGGTTTCCGATACACCGACGGTTGTCGTTGATGACGCCGCCGGTAAAGAAGATCTCGGCACTGCCGGAGACCAGATTGCAGCTATCCCCGATCCCGCATCCGGCAATATACCGCTTTCCATAACCCTGACGACGGGCGAGGGCGGTACGGAGAGCGGCTATGTGATCCTGAGCGGATATCCGGCGGGCGTTACCTTCTCTGTCGGCGTTGCTGACGCGGGCGGCTGGCGTGTCGAACAGGCGGATCTCGGGTCGCTGGCGATCACCGGTCTACCCGAGGATAGCGATAGCGATTTCTCCATAACGGTCACGCCGTATTCGCAGGACGGCGTTGCAACGGCGGTTGCCGGAATTGCCGGTACGATAGATGTGCTGATCGATGCCGTTGCGGATATCCCGACGCTCACTCTTGATGGTGCGGCGGCGAATGATGCGGTAAGCGGCGATGAAGATACGGCGATTGCGCTTCCTGACGTTGCGGCTGGCCTCCAGGACACGGACGGGTCCGAGACACTTTCCGTTTCCATCAGCGGCGTTCCTGTGGGCGCAACCCTTTCCGACGGCGTGAACAGCTTCGTTGGCGATGGCGCAGCTGTAGTCGTGACCGGATGGGATCTGGCAAACCTGACCATCACGTCGGCGCCCGATGATGACAGCGATTTCACGCTGACTGTCACTGCGACATCAACGGAAGGTGCCGCCGAGGCGCCCGGCTCCGAACTTCAGGATGCGGATAATACAGCGAGCACGAGTTTCACCATCGACGTGACCGTTGACGATGTCCCGCCCGCGGACGACGGCCCGACAGCGGTCGATGACGGTCCGGTGCAAATCGTCGAACCGGCGGATACCCATGCTGTTTTCGTTATCGATACATCGGCGAGCTTGACCCAGCAGGAACTTGCGGTCATGGAGGACGCGCTTAAACATTTGGCGATGACCTTGTTTGAGCGTAATCCCGACGGAACTGTTATTACGCTGATCGAATTCGACAGTGATGCAAATTTCATGGGGGGTGGCAATGGCACCTTCAATACGCTACAGGAAGTTCTGGATGCGCTAGAAAACCTTGATTCCCTGAGTGACGGCAGTACGAACTATGATGCGGCGCTCGATCTGACGCGGACGGTCAATTTCGAACCAGGCTATGATCAGGCGATCTATTTTATTTCCGACGGCCAGCCGACCCAGGGGAATACTCAGGGTGGGATCAATGAATTCAACAACTGGGTGACGAACGATCTGAATGACGCGAAAGTCTATGCGGTTGGCATCGGTAGCGATGCCGAGAACAGCATTTATCTCGGCCAGATCGACAATACGCCGGAGGACAACAATAATGATCCCGATCCCGGCGATCCTTATCTTTATGTCGAAAATCCTGCAGATCTGGAGGCCAGCCTTCAGCCGACCGGTACGTCGGTATCAGGTAACGTCCTTGACAACGACGTACTCGGTACCGATCCGCTTGCTGATATTCCGATCACGTCCATTTCCTACAATGGCGCTGCTTACGATCTGACGAACGGCGGCGAACCGAACGTGACGGTTGTGGGCAACCTGCTTACGCTCGATACCGATTTCGGTGTTCTGGATATAAATTTCGAGACCGGCGAATACAGCTTTGTGTCGAACACGGATATTGCAGATTTCGAGAGCGAGGAAATCGGTTACACTATAATTGACAATGACGGTTCGACGAGTTCGGCCGTGCTGACGATTACCATTACGCCCGATGATGCCTTTACGGGTACGGACACCGCTGAATCCATCAATGGCGGGTCCGGCAACGATTATATTCTTGGCGCAGGCGGTGATGATACGCTTTTCGGCGGCGATGGCGATGACCGTTTCGTCTATCAAAACGCCAATACCGACGGGAACGACGTGATCGAAGACTTCGGCGCGAACGGGGATAATGATGTTATTGACCTGACGGCGCTTTTCGATGAACTGGGGATCGCCCCTGCGGATCGGGCGGATCATGTGGTCTTCGCGGAGGCGGGCGGGAATACAACGATTACCGTTACGGATGGCACGGATGTGCTGGTTCCCGGTTTCTCCATCGTTGTCGAGAATGCATCGCTTGATAATTCCGACATAACGAACGGAAAGATTGTCGTCGACGAAAGCTAGTTTCGTTGCTGACAGGAAGAGGAAGGCCGCGGATCATCTGCGGCCTTTTTACTTGCGCCGCGCGGGTTAAATAGCTGGCCGCCCCAAAATTCATACCCTATGATAGAGGAACGTGAATACGGCATTTCTCAATGAAATCAGGGGGTGAATATTGAGTAAGGTAAGAAATTTTCTGATAGCGGCATTGGCTGCTTTTCTGGTCTTTCCGTCGGTTTCCACCGCAAATGATGTATCGATTTCCGTGTTCAAGGGGGACTGGCGCGGGAATGCGATATCGGAAAGTAGTGTCAGCGTGAATTTCGCGATCACGAGCCGTGATATCGACGTTAATATTCAGCCGACGGATGACGGTGATTTTACGATCACCTGGCGCACGTTGCTTCGCCAGAAGGGAACGCCGGAAGACCCGAAAGAGGTTCTGAAGGAAACAACGCTTACTTTTGTCAAAACGGAACGCCCCAATGTCTGGCATAGCAGCCAGGGCGGCGATATTTTTGCGGGTGACACCATCTCCTGGGCGCAGCTGAGGAAGCAGACGCTAACAATTTACGTCATGGCGATAAGCGAGGTCGGCGACTACGACATGCAGGTCTACAAACGCACGCTCACCGGCGTCAATATGGAGCTTGATTTTACGGCAATTCGGGATGGCGCGGTCCGGCGAACGGCGAAAGGCCGCCTCATCTTGTTTGGCAAATGATCGCCGACCAATGTATCAGTAATCCCCGATCCCTGGTGATATATTCCGCCGTTGCGGCATTATCTGGCGGACCTGAGATGGCGGCGGCGCGGCCCGCTGCGCGCAATTTGCGCGTTCGCAGAGCCGGCAGGTGATGCCAACGGGCATGACCGTTTTTGGCGCCGCAAGATTTAATCCGTCCGTGTAGATCAGGCGGTGGGCTTCCGCGATATCGCATCCGATGCTGATGGCGTAATGACGCTTTGGCTGGCCGTAACCGAGACTCGGTTTGGTGACGGTGCGGGCGATGGAGAAAAAGCGACTGCCGTCCGGCATTTCGGATATTTGCGGGCAAAGGGTTCCGGGCGTGAGGAACGCAGCATGCAAAACCCAGCGGGGGCAGGAGTTGCCGTAGCGCGGAATACGCAAACCCGACGCGCTGAACCGTTTCGAGATATTTCCGGCAATATCGCTCCGGATAAGATGGAACGGCACACCGCTTTTCCCAGGCCGCATCAAGGTCGTAAGGCGATGGCATATCTGTTCGAAACTTGCATCAAATTGCTGTTGAAGAAGCTCGATATCATATCTTAGGTCTTCGGCGGCGCGATAGAAGCTGTCATAGGGCAGAAGGACGGCGCCGGCGAAATAATTGGCGAGCGCCGCAACGCCCTTTTGTTTGGCGGACTCTGTCGGTAGTTCCGGTGCATTTGAAAGCTCGGCGAACAAGTCGGAGTAGGCCAATTGGCCGCACAGCAGCGCAAGGTGGAAATTGACGCTTGATTGAGGAAGGGACTTCGAAAGAACCAGCGACTGATTTCTTTCGTCATAGAGTGTGGCTTCTGTATTGTGGCTGTCGCGGGTGGCAAACTCGACGGCAACATCGTGCTTGTCCCGAAGATAGTCGATCATGAGAGATGTCGACAGAAGTTCCCCCCCACCAAGAGACTTGCGAAATTCCGCGGCAGATATTTCAATCTGATCGAAATAGTTATTTCGCGTCTGGATAAAATCGGAAACCGCTTCATTGGGCGAGGGGGTCCAGGCCTTGCCCGTCAGGCTTCCGTCGCCGACAACGCCGAGCATTTCATTCACCGTGTCGTTCAATGCCTCGCTATCCTTGAGGGCGATCTGCAAGAATTCCTTGCGTTCTTTCGGGCTGAGGTCGTCATTGTCATGCACGATTTCCGTCGACGACATGATCGAGGTAACCAATGTGCGCAAACGAAATGACGATCCGGCGAACAGAAGGTCTTGCGAAAGGCGCTCGCTTAACAGCTGCAGGTCCGTCTGGGCAGCCTTGAAGGCGTCATAGCTTTTCTTGAAGGCAGCGCTTAAGGCCGGCGCTTCCGCTGCCATTTCGGCAATTTCCTCGTCGGTGAATTCGTCATCCGCGAAGAGAGGATCCTTCAGTGCATCCGTGATTTCGCCGATCAGGTGGCCCTCCTCCTGGGGAGAGAAAACCTGCGGATCGACCTTCAGAATCTGGCTGACATGGAGCAGCAAGGGAACCGTCATGCTGCGCCGGTTATTTTCCAGAAGGTTCAAATAACTCGCAGAAATGCCGAGCTTGTCGGCAAGTTCCACCTGCGTCAGATTCTTCTCTTTCCGTAATCTCCTAAGCCGGTTGCCGAGAAGGGGTGATTTGGCCATTCGCGTGTCCGAAATTTACAAAAATTTACAATATTACAAAAGACGTTAGAAAATATTTACACAAAAAATCACGGTTTTACAATGTTTTATTGGGAAAAATGTCAAAAGTGTGAAATTTTTACAGAGCAGGGATGAGTCTAAACCGAATATACATTTCGGCCGCCCTGTCCGGGGATGATCCAATAAATTTATGGGAGACAATTCATGAGCGATTTCAAGAAATCAGGCATGTCGCGTCGCGGCCTACTCAAGGCTGGCGCTGTCGGTGGCCTGGTAGCAGCAACTCCGAGCTTCTTTATCAAGGACGCTTGGGCCGAAGAATTCCGCAACAATCCGACAAATTCCGGTGAGGTTAAACTTGGCTTTAACGTACCGCAGTCCGGTCCCTACGCGGACGAGGGCGCGGACGAGCTCCGCGCCTATATGCTGGCCGTCAAGCATCTGAACGGTGAAGGTGATGGCGGCATGCTGAATACCATGAAGCCGTCGATGCTGACCGGTAAAGGCGTTCTTGGCAAGAAAGTCACCTATGCAACGGGTGACACGCAGACGAAATCAGACGCCGCCCGTGCCTCCGCAAAGCGGATGATTGAAAAAGACGGTGTCCTGATGGTAACCGGTGGCTCGTCTTCGGGCGTTGCCGTTGCCGTGCAGTCCCTCTGCCAGGAGCAGGGCATTATTTTCATGGCGGGCCTGACCCACTCCAACGACACGACCGGTAAGGACAAGCGCCGTTACGGTTTCCGTCATTTCTTTAACGCCTATATGTCCGGTGCGGCACTGGCGCCGGTGCTGAACAAGGAATATGGTTCCGACCGTCGGGCGTATCACCTGACCGCTGACTATACCTGGGGCTGGACGCAGGAAGAGTCGATCAAGAACTCGACCGAAGCGTTAGGTTGGGAGACTGTAAACACCGTCAAGACGCCGGTTGGCGCGGGTGACTTCTCTCAGTATATCACGCCGGTTCTGAATTCTGGCGCCGATGTGCTGATCCTGAACCATTACGGTAAGGATATGATCAACTCACTGAGCCAGGCAGTCCAGTTCGGTCTTCGTGACAAGCAGGTCAACGGCAAGAATTTCGAGATCGTTGTTCCGTTGTTCTCGCGTCTCATGGCGCAGGGCGCCGGCGATGCGATCAAGGGCATTCTTGGCACGACCAACTGGAATTGGTCGCTGCAGGACGACGGCTCGAAGGCATTCGTACAGTCCTTCGGCGCGGAATATGGTGCACCGCCGTCAATGGCTGCGCACACCTGCTATGTCCAGACGTTGCTGTATGCGAACGCCTGCGAAATGGCCGGTACCTTCTATCCACCGGAAGTTATCAAACAGCTTGAAGGCTTCAATTTCGATGGAATGGGCAATGGCCCGACGCTTTACCGCGCAGAAGATCATCAATGCTTCAAGGATGTTCTTGTGGTGCGCGGTAATGAGAACCCGAGCAGCCAGTTCGACCTTCTGAAAGTGGTTGACATTACCCCACGCGCTCAGGTCGAATATGATTGGACCATCTTCGGCGGCGAACTTGGCCCGTACGAAGTGAAGATGTAAGATCGGTCAATGCCTGCGGGCTGGCGCAAACGGGAAGAGCGCCAGCCCGCATATTTGCCGACAGGCTATGCCGGCAAAGAACTTTTGAGGGATTCGGGGTAGAATAGATGGATGCCATCTTTATTCAAATTTTGAATGGACTGGACAAAGGCGCGGCCTATGCGTTGATCGCCCTCGGCCTGACTTTGGTGTTCGGTACGCTGGGGATCGTGAATTTTGCCCACGGGGCATTGTTTATGCTGGGTGCATTTTGCGCCGTCACCTTCCAGAAAATCATCACCATCTCCGTGAAAGTCCGTGACGAGGGGGTCACGGCTTTTGTCGCCTATAAAGAGCAGCCGTATCTTGAGACCTGGTTTGGTGATACGGGACGCATTATTATCGACTACTCGGTGCCACTTTCCATAATCCTGGCAATTCCATTGATGTTGCTGGTCGGTTATGTGATGGAACGCGGGCTCATCAAGCATTTCTACAAACGGCCCCATGCGGAACAGATTCTCGTAACCTTCGGACTCGCCATTGTCATCCAGGAAATCATCAAGGCCTATTTCGGCGCAAACCCCATCCCGCAGGCGGCGCCGGAAATTCTGGCGGGCAGCGCCAACGTTGGTTCCTGGGTCGGGCTTGGGGACAATCTCGTCTATCCCTGGTGGCGTCTTATCTATCTGTGTTTTTCCGGTATCGTGATTTTCGCTGTATTTGCCTTTTTGCAGTTCACGACCTACGGCATGGTGGTGCGGGCTGGTATGCGGGACCGTGAAACCGTTGGGCTGCTCGGCATTAATATCGAGCGCCGCTTCACAGTCGTATTCGCGATCGCCGCGATTGTCGCCGGTGTCGCGGGCGTAATGTATACGCCGATCCTGCCACCGGATTATCATCTTGGCATGGAGTTTCTGGTGCTTTCCTTCGTTGTCGTTGTCGTCGGCGGCATGGGGTCTCTCGGTGGCGCCGTGCTTGCGGGTTTCCTTTTGGGGATCGTGCAGTCCTTCGCGTCGATGAACGAAGTGAAAGACATTTTTCCCGGAATCGACCAGATCATTCTGTATCTCGTCGCTGTTGTTATTTTGCTGGTTCTACCGCGCGGTCTGATGGGCCGGGCCGGAGTGATGGATGACTAATATGAAAAAGCCGTCCTTTAACGATACAATGCTCATTCTGGTCTTTGCCGCCGCCATACTTGCGATGCCGCTTTGGCTGGACCCGTTTGGAGGTAATTATCCGGACCTGCTGCAGAAATTTGCGATATACGGCATTTTCGCGATTGGGTTCAACATTCTCTTCGGCCTTACCGGATATCTCTCCTTCGGCCATGCCGCATTTCTCGGCGTCGGATCCTATGCGGCGGTTTGGTCATTTAAACTGCTGACCATGAACGCAATACCGGCGGTTATTTTTGGTGTGCTGTTTGCGGGATTGCTCGCGGCGATTATCGGGTTCCTGAGTTTGCGCCGGACGGGTATTTATTTTTCGATCCTTACCCTCGCGTTTGCGCAGATGTCCTATAACCTCGCCTATTCGGTGCTGACGCCGATCACCAACGGTGAAACGGGATTGCAGCTTGCGCGCTCCGATCCACGTATTCTCGACAAGCTGTTCTCCGACGGTCCGGCCTCTGCCGGGTTGCCGAGCACCGAGCTTTTTGGCGAAACCATGAGCGGGTATCCGGGGTTTTACTTTTGCGCGGTTCTGCTGATTATCGGTTTCTATATTTCGCTGCGGATTTTCCGCTCGCCCTTCGGACTTATGCTCAAGGGGATCAAGTCCAATCAGAACCGCATGAAGTATACCGGACTTAATACGCGGCCTTACATGCTGACTGCCTTTATCATTTCCGGAATGTATGCCGGGCTGGCCGGCAGTCTGCTCGCGGTGACGGATCCGCTGGCCGGCGCCGAAAGGATGCAGTGGACGGCGTCGGGCGAAGTCGTCCTGATGACAATTCTCGGTGGCGCCGGAACCCTTGTCGGTCCGATGCTGGGCGCGGGACTGATTAAGTATTTCGAGAATATTTTCTCGTCCTTCGATGACAGTGTTCTTCAGCAGGCCTTCTCGTTCCTGCCCGACAGCGTGCTTGAAATCGTTGTGCCGGTCGTTGGGCTTTTCGTCGGCAGCGGCTGGCATCTGACCCTTGGCCTCTTGTTCATGATCATTGTGATCTTCCTGCCGGGCGGGCTTGTCGAGGGCTTCCGTCGAATTTTCAATTACTTCACGTCCGGCGGCGGTAAAGCCGAAACGCAGTCCGTCGAAGCGCATAATCAGGCAGGTGAGTAAAGGGTAAATCATGGGCGATCTCGTTCTTCATCTGGACAATATCAACAAAAGCTTCGGTGGCCTCAGCGCATTGTCCGACGTCAATCTGCATGTCGAGGAAGGCACGACACATGCGATCATTGGGCCAAACGGTGCAGGCAAGTCGACTCTTCTCAACGTTTGTATCGGACGGTTGAAGCCGGACACCGGGAAGGTGACATTTGCCGGCGAAGTCCTGACCGGCAGAGAGCCGCATGAAATCACGCAGCTGGGCGTCGCGCGGGTCTTTCAGACGCCGGAAATTTTCCAGGAAATGACGCTGCTTGAGAATGTGATGATCCCGGCATTTTCCCATCGGGACGGAGCCTTTCGCCTGAATGCGAACAAGCTCCTTTCCAAACAGGGAGAAATCCGGGATGAAGCGGAGCACATACTTGAAGACGTCGGCCTGAAAGATATGATGTTGACGGAGGCTGGCAGCCTCAGCCGTGGCGACAAGCGACGTCTCGAGCTTGGCATGTGCCTGATATTGCGTCCGCGCCTGCTGCTGCTCGATGAGCCAACGGCTGGAATGGCGCGACACGACACCAACCAGACCATCGAGCTTTTGAAGAAGATCAAATCCCGGGGCATGACCAAGGTGATCATCGAACATGACATGCATGTGGTATTCAGCCTCGCGGATAAGGTCAGTGTGCTGGCCCGCGGGCAGATCATTGCGGGCGGCGATCCGCAAAGTGTAAGAGAGGATCCGAAGGTCAAGGAAGCCTATTTGGGAGGGGCACATTAATGTCTGAGACCTCTGCGAAAAAACCCTATTTCAGCGTGAAGGATATTCATGCCTATTATGGCGAATCCTACATCGTCCAGGGTGTTTCCTTCGATGTTGAAGAAGGGGATATCGTCGCCCTTCTGGGTCGCAACGGCGCCGGAAAAACGTCGACGCTGCGAGCCCTTGCCCGCGTTGATAGTCCGGCCCTGAAGCGCGGCGAGATATATCTCAACGGCAAGGCCATTCATCCGCTCAAAGCCTATCAGGCGGCGCGCGAGGGCATTCAGCTCGTCCCGGAAGATCGGAGGATCATCGGCGGCTTGACGGTGGAGGAAAATTTATTGCTTTCGCAGGTCGCCGAACCCAAGGGCTGGGAAATCGAGCGAATTTACGATCATTTTCCTAGGCTTGGCGAACGGCGCAATCAGGATGCGGTGACGATGTCCGGCGGCGAACAGCAGATGCTTGCCGTGGCCCGGGCACTGGCGAGAGACGTGAAGCTGCTTTTCCTCGACGAACCCTATGAGGGGTTGGCGCCCGTCATTGTACAGGAAATCGAGAAAATCCTGCTGGAAGTCAAGAAACTTGGAATCACCACGATTATTGTGGAGCAGAACGCCATCGCCGCGTTGCAGCTTGCCGACAAGGCGCTTATTCTGGATATGGGCCAGATCGCGTTCCGCGGAACGGCCCAGCAGGTGCTTGACGATCAGGAGCTACGGCACGAATATCTGGCTATCTGACGTCGATCGTCTCGCTATATCTGATGGTTGAGTCGTATTTGCGTTGGCAATACGCTCGCAAATATCCTATTTGTAGTTGATGCTTATTAGACTTAAAGAATTTCAGGATATTGGGTGAAAGGACAAGGAAGTATGTCAGCAAAGGATCTCTATCCCGTACCGGAGGAACTTGCGAAAACGGCTTGGGCCGACAAGACAAGCTATCAGGCGATGTACCGCGCCTCGATCGAGGATCCGATCGCTTTTTGGGGTGAGCATGGCAAACGCATTGACTGGATCAAGCCCTATTCGAAAGTGAAAGACGTCTCTTATGATCCGGAGGATCTGCATATCCGCTGGTTCTATGATGGGACGCTGAACGTCAGCTACAACTGTCTCGACCGGCATCTCGAAAGTCGCGGTGACAGCACGGCGATAATCTGGGAAGGCGACGATCCGAACGACGACAAAACACTGACATATCGCGAACTGCATGCCGAGGTATGTAAATTCGCCAACGTGCTGAAGGCGCAGGGCATAAAGAAAGGTGATCGCGTTACACTTTATATGCCGATGATTGTTGAAGCGGCGGTCGCGATGCTCGCCTGCACCCGTATCGGCGCTATTCATTCCATCGTCTTTGGCGGATTCTCACCGGATGCGCTTGCGGGACGTATTCAGGATTGCCAGTCTAACTGCGTGATTACGGCCGATGAAGGAATTCGCGGGGGGCGCGCGATCCCGCTCAAGGCAAATACGGATGAGGCTCTCGAAGAATGTCCCGATTGCACGACATGCATTGTTGTCAAACGAACAGGCGCCAAGACCGGATGGGTTGAAGGCCGCGATGTCTGGTATCACGAGGAAATGGCGAAAGCCAGCGCTGATTGTCCGCCTGAGGAGATGAACGCGGAAGACCCGCTCTTCATCCTCTATACCTCAGGCTCGACCGGCAAGCCCAAAGGCGTGTTGCACACCACAGGCGGCTATATTGTTTATGCGGCGATGACTCATCGTTATGTGTTCGATTATCACGATGGCGATATCTACTGGTGTACCGCCGATGTCGGCTGGGTCACCGGTCATAGCTACATCGTCTACGGACCTCTGGCAAACGGCGCGACGACACTGATGTTTGAAGGCGTTCCGAACTATCCGACTGTGTCGCGTTTCTGGGAGGTGTGCGACAAACACAAGGTCAATATCTTCTATACGGCACCGACGGCAATCCGCGCATTGATGCGTGACGGGGATGAGCCGGTAAAGAAAACGTCGCGCAAGTCGCTGCGGCTCCTGGGATCGGTTGGCGAACCGATCAACCCGGAGGCCTGGAGATGGTATTACGATGTCGTCGGCGAAGGTCGCTGTCCCGTCGTCGATACCTGGTGGCAGACCGAGACGGGGGGTATTTTGATTACCCCGCTTCCCGGCGCGACGGATCTAAAGCCCGGATCTGCGACCTTGCCGTTTTTCGGGATCGAGCCGATTATGGTCGATGGCGAAGGCAAGGTTCTGGAGGGACCCTGCGAAGGAATACTTTGCATTAATGATAGCTGGCCGGGTCAGATGCGCACGGTCTATGGTGACCATGAGCGTTTCATTCAAACCTATTTCTCGAGTTTTCCCGGCCGATATTTCACCGGCGACGGTGCCCGCCGCGACGAGGATGGGTATTACTGGATTACCGGCCGTGTCGACGATGTGATCAATGTGTCCGGGCATCGTATGGGAACGGCTGAAGTCGAAAGCGCCCTTGTCGCGCATGAACTCGTGGCGGAAGCGGCCGTTGTCGGTTATCCCCATGATATCAAGGGGCAGGGTATCTATGCATATGTTACGTTGACGTCGGGGATCGAACCCTCTGATGAGTTGCGGATTGAACTGGTGAAATGGGTGCGCCATGAAATCGGGCCAATTGCAACGCCGGACTTAATCCAATGGGCGCCTGGATTGCCGAAGACACGGTCAGGCAAGATCATGCGGCGGATTCTGCGTAAGGTCGCCGAGGATGATTATCGCAGCCTTGGAGATACCTCGACATTGGCAGAGCCTGCGGTTGTAGAAGATCTGATTGCTAACCGGATGAACAGAAAATAATACTGTAACGACGCCTCCACCCTGTTAGATTGGTCAATGACAATATCCGTGAAAATGGGGTATGATCAATCTACAGGGGACCGGAGAGTGGAATTGCCGAACCAATAGAGCTTGATAAAGAGCCAACTTCTGGCCGAAAGTTCCGCTTTCTCGGATAATTCGAGGGAGCATACGGTAAATATGTCGCATACAGTGCTTGTGGTCGAGGACGAACCAAACATTGTTTTGTCCTTGCAGTTTATCCTGCGGAAGGCGGGGTTCACAGTACGGGTCGCAGGGGACGGCGATCAGGCGTTGCGCGCGATCGACGATTATGTGCCTGATTTGGTGATTTTGGACATCATGTTGCCGAAGCAGGATGGCTTTGCGGTATGTGAAGCGATCCGCGGCAATCCGGCCTGCCGTGACATCAGGATTATCATGTTGTCGGCCAAGAGCCGGGAAGCGGATAAAGAACGGGCGATGGCACTTGGCGCGGATGAATTTGTGACCAAGCCTTTTTCGACCCGCGCCCTTGACAAGATGGTCAAGGAAATCGTTGCGCCGAGAAAGACGGTGCTGCAAACAAAACAGACCTGAACCGGCGGGGCATGGCCGGCAAAGCGGGTGCAAACGGATGATAAGAACCGGGCGGAAAAAGGAATGGTCGATCCTGTTGTTCGTTGTCAGTCTCGTCGCCCTGATGCCGCCCCTCATCGCCCTTTTCGATATATCCGATAGCATATTTGGCGTCCCGCTCAGTTATCTTTACCTGTTCTCCGTTTGGGGGGG
>SWBZ01000095.1_pt1 | contig 63098 bp, 61 predicted proteins | sample 4693031 | NCBI WGS metagenome assembly SWBZ01 (sample SAMN10267274, study PRJNA491770) | bioreactor metagenome | isolation source: DHS bioreactor inoculated with | place: Japan: off Shimokita Peninsula
GCTAGCGGAAAACCGGCCCCGACGCCTTCCACCGTCGTCGCATAATCGATGTTGCCGAAACGGAGCGTCTTGCGGCTGCTCCGCGACGGTACGACGGTCACTATATTATCGAGCCTCTCGCCGATCGCCTTCGCGTCGGCGGGGACGAGAGTCGCAATGTCGCCCGACGCGCGTATGCCCGCGCCGCCCGGCCGGACGTACAGGATGTTCGTGCCGAGCGAGCTTATGCTCTCGAGCACGTCCCGCTTGCTGCCCTCCCCGATCGCGAGCATGGTGATAACGGCCGCGACGCCGATAATGATGCCCAGCAGCGTGAGAGAAGTACGGAACTTATTCACCCTCAAGGATCTTAGAGCCATCTTCACGGACTCCATCGTCTCCACGGCCAGGTTCGCGGCGCCGTGCACGCCTTCCCCGGCGGGCCTCGAATCGGATTCGGCTATTTCAGGGCCGTCGTCCCCGACGACCATCCCGTCTTCGAGGCGTATCTTCCTCCGCGCGTAACTCGCGACCTCCTCTTCGTGCGTGATGACGATAACCGTGCGGCCCCTTCTGTTGAGCTCCCTGAGGAGGGCCATGACCTCCTCGCTGCTCTTCCTGTCGAGCGCCCCGGTCGGCTCGTCCGCCAGTATGACGGGCGGGTCGTTCATAAGCGCCCGCGCAACTGCCACCCTCTGCTGCTGCCCTCCGGAGAGCTCGTTCGGGCGGTGGTCGAGGCGCTCGCCAAGCCCTAGCTCCGTCAGAAGCTTCCGGGCGCGCTCCTTTCTCTTCCATCCGTCCATGCCCGCATAGAGCGCCGGGACTTCCACGTTCTCCTCGGCGTTGGCCGTCGAGAGAAGATTGTAGCGCTGGAAAATGAATCCGAAGGTATTTCGCCTGAGGGCCGCCAGATCGTCCGGCGACAGGTTCGACACGTCTTTCCCCGACACCTCGTAAAGCCCGTCCGTCGCGGTGTCGAGCATCCCGATAATATTCATCAGCGTGGACTTCCCCGAACCCGACTGCCCCATGATGGCGACGAACTCGCCGGGATAGATCTCGAGGCTCACGTCTTCGAGGGCCTTGACGGTCGCGTCTCCGCTGCCGAAATAGCGCTTGATATCTTTCAGCCTGATAAGTGGTTCTGCCATTTATAACCTCATGGGCATGCGTCTGCCCCCGCCCTCGCCGGGGACGGCTTTGACATTCTCGACTATGCGGTCCCCGACGTCGAGTCCCTCGACGACCGCCGCCTGCGTGCGGTCGGAGAGCCCGACGATAACGGTCTTTGCCACTGGCCCCGAAGGCTTCATGACGTATACCTCGTACGCCTGGCCCTTCTCGTTATCCTCTTCGGGCACACGGTTGCCAAGAGCGCTCACGGGTATAAGCGGCACGTCCTCCGCACTCGCGAGCACGAAGAACGTCTGCGTCGTCATGCCCGGCAGAAGTACGTGATCGTCGTTCCCCACGTCTACCAGCACGTTATACAGCACGACGTCGTTGATTTCCTCGGGCGTCGGCAGTATCTGGCGCACCTTCCCCTCCCAGCGCCTTCCCCCCGATCCGAGGGTCGTAAAGTACATCGGGACGCCGACCTTGAGCTTCATCACGTCGGCTTCGGCGACCTCGGCCTTGGCCGTCATTATGTCAAGATTTGCTATCTGCACTATGGTTGGTGTCGTCTGGTTGGCGTTGATCGTCTGCCCCTCCTGCACGAGCTGGTCGACTATCGTGCCGTCCATGGTAGCATAAATTTTTGTATAGCTGAGATTCGTCTTGTCGGCTTCGAGCTGGGACTGCGCTTCCTCTATCTGCGCGTCGAGCGACAAGACCTTCGCCTTTGCGACTTCGAGGGATATTTCGGTGTCCTGCATCACTTCCTTGCTGACGGCCTTGTCGTCGTAAAGGTTCTTGTAGCGCTCGAACTTCCACTCCGCCTGCTTGACGAGGGCCTCCTGCTCGGTCTTCTCCGCCTTAAGCTGATTCAGCCGCGCAAGGGTGGCCTCGACCTGCGCCTCGTAGATGTCTGGATCAATCTCGGCGATCAGGTCCCCGGTCTTGACGTCGTCGCCGATATCGACGTGCATTATTTCTACCTTGCCTGATACCTGCGCCCCGACGTCCACGTAATACCGCGGCTCCAGGGTCCCCTGCGCCGTTACGAGTGATTGAATACTGCCGAGCTTTACCTCCACCGTGTTTGCGTCCCCGTTCGAGGCGGCGTCCGATTTAAGGTAGAACCACGCACTCCAGGCAATGCCGACAACCGCACAAACCACAACTAAATAAACTAATCTCTTAACGTTTTTGTTCATCAATACCCGCCGGGTCTTATTTGTCTTTATATACGTTGTGAAATGTAGAAATCCTTCGATTCTAAATACATAATCGACTGCAGCATGAGAATATCTGTTTTCTAGTAATTATATAGGCGTGCTTAACCTTCTCAGGGGAGAAATCATTCGAATTATTACAGCTCGTCTTTATAAATAAGATTACCCGCTACGATAAAAATCTCTCGCAGCCGAACCATGGCAGCAAGCGCGAGTCAATCTCGATCGGTCTTGGGCTTCATTCCGGGACAGTAAACTACAGGGAAGGCTTGTATCCCCATCTTCTCACTCAAAATCGTGCTCGCGTCTATGTAAGATTCTACCGTGGCTCCCCACAAGTATTTGATTCTGTTGGGGACTGGACGCAGGGTCTTGGGCATCGGCACTTACGCCATCCATTAAATATGCTCTTGCGTGGAATTATGAGTTGTGAGAGAATCTACCCATATAGGTCAAACTCGCGGCGTACTGGAGAAGAGAAATGGGGAAAATGGAATGTAAAAACATGAATCAACCCGATGAGTTACGTACTTTCAACCTTGGGAAATTGGAGATTATTACCCTGGCCGGGGTAACCTTTGGCCGCGCCACTCTCGAACCCGGCTGGAGTTGGTCAGAAAGCGTAAAGCCCCTGGCTAAAACTGAAAGCTGTGAAGCACCCCACACGCAATATCACGTTTCCGGTCGCTTAAGGGTTAAAATGGACGACGGGACCGAACGGGAGTTTGTGCCCGGCGACGTATCTTACCTGCCGCCCGGCCATGATGCCTGGGTCGTTGGGGACGAGCCCGTGGTGGTAATCGATATATCCGGTATGGCCGATTACGCCCGTGGGTAAGGATGTATAACTAATACCGGATACCTTTCAAGGTGGTTCGGCAGCTCTATAATCTGGAGGATGAAAAGGGCCGATAGGGCGACTGACAGCTATTATCTGAGGAATGCTCACCAGCCAGAAGGAATCATTGAGAATCGCTCTCTAAGGTCTATCGACCTACTTTACAGATCCGCTTTCTGACAAATCCACTGGCGTGACGATTTGTGATTGATGTTTCGGAGCGTAAGATACCGAGATAATTGGTAGCGGGGGGAGGATTTGAACCTCCGACCTTCGGGTTATGAGCCCGATTTTTACGATTGTATGGGTTTGTACGAGTTTGTCACGAATTAACATAAGTGGATAAAATCATAGGATATTCTTGAATAGCTTTTGTACAACTTTGTTTCTGTTTGTCTCAGTTAATAATTTCATTTGGTCACATTTTTGGTCACATTTTAGATATTCCTTTTCTTATAATTCCACCATCCTACCTTCATGGCAAAACGCGAACTGTCAAGCCCCCGGAAGACGGTCCACCTTTTAAGTTAAAATTTTCATGCGATTCTCCCCAGTGAGCTGAGACGAATCCGTTTTTATATTCCTCACCTGCCTTAAGCACTGGCAAGACGGACTATGTCCCTTCTTAATGCCTCTTCATCCCCTGATTTGTTTGATTGGTGACGCTGCACCGAACGCGGCTGCTTGAGAACTTTACAGGCTCGCCGCTCTGATATGCCCGGCATTTGTTGTACGTGTACCACACACCTGCGTCTGCGTTCGGTGCTTAGAAGTTTCTCTTCGCTGCTTCCTTTAGTATCATGTTTTCAAATGTAAGGTCCGTTAATGCTCTCTTGGGCCTCGAGTTCTCACGCTCGAGCTCCTTTAATCTCTTCGCCTGGTCTAGTCCCATTACCTCCGTATTCCTTCCTCCAGCGGTAATAGGCGTTCTCCGTTACTCCTATCTCCCTGCATATCTCTGATACGCTCCTTCCCTGAGAAGAAAGAACTTCTGCCTGTCTTAAATGTCTTATTATTTGCTCGGGGGTGTAGCGTTTCCTGGCCACTCTACAGAACTCCTGTATACAGGGTTTTCTATCCAAAATCTAACTTGGACCTATTATAGGGGGGCAAGTCAACACCTTGTAAACACTTTTCTACTTTAGGACACATTAATTCAGCCCCAAGAACTGTGAAATCATCTAGGTACCACCACTATGTTCACACGTCAAAAAGCGTCTTTCGTGCAATATATAACCTCTAAATGTACAAAGGAGTTCTAATCAAACAATTAAACCAAGGAGGTAGGTATTTTGACCAGACATACAATTTAGTATTAAAACAATACTTATAAGCATTGTTCGTCTACATATCTTTGCTAGTCTAATATGCATCAGCGCTGACGAAAGCGCAAAAAACTAATAGGAGGTATTAACATGTCACAGTCAAATATCACGAGTTCAGTAATTTTAGTTCTTTTGGTTGTAACGTTGCTCTTCGCGGCATTTTTAGTTCCCGCAGTGAAAGCAGAAAAGGCGCCATCTCCTGCCGACTTAAACGATTTGGAGATAGCGTATGTCGCCTATACGGCGGATTCGATTGATATTCGCTATGCGCATCTGGCTCTTGCCAAGTCGAAAAATCCAAAGGTGATTGAATTTGCTGAAACCATGATCCGGGATCACACAAAGGTTAACGAACAAGCTCTCGCTCTTCTCGAAAAGCTCAATGCCCAGCCGCAGGACAATTTCTTGAGCCAACAACTTAATAAGCAAGCCGATCAGCTAGTAGAGGAAATGAGCGGCTTGAGCGGGGCGGCCTTTGATAAACGCTATGCGGAAAACGAGCTCTCCTACCATCAGGCTGTAAATGCCTTAGTCGGGGACACCTTCATCCCTAACATCGAGAATCCCGAGATGAAGGCGCTTTTCGAACAAGCGCTTGTGATCTTCAAAAGTCATGAACAGCATGCGCAGAACATGGTTAATTCTTTAGAGCAATAAATGTTAGTGGGATTAATTATATTATCATTGAGGACTGTGGCTGTCATTTCAGCAGTCACAGTCCTTGTATTTATTTCATTGCACTCTGTTAAGTCTGATGATTCCATGAGTAAGGAGCATATCGTAGAGATACGCAATCTTGAATTTATCCCCAAGGAGCTGGTGGTAGCCCCCGGCGATACAATCATTTGGATAAACCACGATATTATTCCTCACACTGTCACGGCAGATGATGAAAGTTGGGATTCCGACTTGGTTGAAGCAGAAGGCCAATGGCAGACAATAGTTAAAGCAAATATGCATGAAACTTATTTCTGCCGTTATCACCCATCTATGAAAGCGAAGTTGCGAATCGTAAGCCGGTAATGTCATACAGGTATTTTATACCTTAAATCTCAAACCGCAGCGTATAAACATATAAGAATATTCAACGGATTTACAGAATAATGCGGTATCAACCCCGGAACCTGCATGGAGAAAATTCGACAATAATTAGGGGGATTACATTACAAGTCTGAATACATGGTAATAAATGCAAACAAGAATCAGACACGCGGCTTTCGATGACAGGGATTCCATATTAACCATTAATCGGAGTGCCCTTAATAGTGTGTCAGAGATGGATAACGCCTATTACGATTTGTTAGTAGCTGAAAGTGCCATTTTTCTTGTAATTGAAGTCAATGAGGAAATTGTGGGGTATGTTTGCGCCTTAGCTCGCGAGGCAGCATATGATGGAGAAGAATTTCTTTGGTTCCGAAAGCATATCACAGGGAACTTTCTCTATATTGACCAGATAGCAATCAGCAAGCCTTATCGTTATAAAGGTCTTGGTAAAAAGCTGTACAGTGATATGGAAAAACTCTCTACTCATATGAACATAACAACCCTTGTATGTGATGTAAACTACAAACCATTTAATACTGAGTCTCAGGCATTCCATCGCCGGCTGGACTTTGTCGAATTAGACCGGATACCAACCCGCAATATAGTGGTTTCACTAATGGCAAAAAAGCTAATCATTAAAAATAAGAGTAAAATTAGTGCTGCATCGTGACAGCGGAAAAAAAGGTCTTGTTATATTAGGTCTTGCTGTTTTAATTGGTACAGGTTTATCGGACTTTCTTACTGCCTTCTTTTTGTATTCAGAAACCTGAAAAGTACTCACTCAATTATTTTGCAAAAGGATTCTTCAAACGGAAAACTCCAAAGGATGAATAACCACGCCTTGTCATTCAATATTTTGCTATAATTTTTTAAGCTGAAATTTTCTGACAGTTTAGACATATTTGTCTTTTCTTACATAACCCAAAATTTCACATTTGTGAATCCTTTATGCATTTGTATATCTCTAATCTGTATAGTTGTTGCAGTTGCAACAACATTGCTAAAGAAACTAAAAATAAGTAAGGAGGCACTATCATGAAGCGTATTACAAGAGATGAGTTGAAAAGAAATCTCGACAACGGAAACAAGATGACACTAGTTGAGGCGCTGCCGGAGAAGTACTGGAGAAAGACCCACCTTCCGGGTGCGTTACAAATCGATTATACAGAAGTTGACGAGAAGGCTGTCAGGTTATTGCCGGACAAAGATGCAACAATAATTGTATATTGTGCAAACACCGAATGTCAGAACTCGACTTTGGCTGCGCACAGTCTCGATTCCCTAGGATACAAGAACGTATACGAGTACGTCGAAGGTAAGCAGGACTGGGCAGATGCCGGGTTTCCACTCGTATCCAGGAACGGTAATTAACTTCAGGGGAGGCTTTCCTTGAGAAAACTTCCCGGATTTATCTTGGTTCATTCCAGATCAAATCAAGTTATGGATGATATCGAGAACGCAACAGAACGAAATATAGGAAAAGAAGTTTAAATAAACAAAGGAGGTTAAGAAAATGAAGAAGCTATTTACATTGACGGCTCTTGGACTTGTTTTATTCGCGTCCAATGCTTCTTTCGCCCAGGAAGGCATCAATGCCCTGGGCGTCCAGCTTCCCATTGAGAAGAGAGAGGTTAAGGACCAGATTAACGGTAACTATCTTTCCTCTGACTTGAAGGGATCGTACAATGTTTTTGGTGTTCAGCTTCCACTGGTTAAAAATAACCCGGCTGACTCAGAAACACTGTACATGGCTGGCATGTATGCAGAAGATAGTCAAGATTATATCTTTGTCTTCGGCGTTAAAGTTCCTGTTAGGGCTAGCTGAAGCCCCTCTTATAATCCCGGGCATGGGGCCAGACCTCATGCCCGTAAGCATAAGCTCCCACTTACACTAATCATAAACAATTTTCAGTTGGCGAGTGAGCAAGAATGGCATCTTTTTTTAAGCACATTTAAATAAAAAGTTGGAACAAATCAAAATCGGACCACATACAGTTGAGTAAAAAGCAAATAGATCGAAAAATAAAGCGACTCACGTAACCATGAAATCTGCTATTTTGGTTTTGCTGCTCTCAGAACCGGATAAAATTGTGTGAATACCCAATCCTGAGCGGCATTTGCTGCATGGCAAGAATTACAAGTTGCTGTCGGTTGCAGCTTCGCAACGTTCGGATAAGGCGGTGGTGCATGGCTGAACGTGAAGTAAGCCCAGTTGCCGGGTTCATTTGGGAACCTCTTTGAATCCTTATAGGCAGCTTCCAGCCCAATAAAATCACCTTCAAAAAAACCGTTTCCGCTAGCGGCTTTAGTTGCTCCGACACTTACCAGCTCCTTTATAATAATTGTCCCATCCGAAAATTCTCCTGTCTTGGTGTATTTCTCATAGCTGGTTGGGTCGATGTAGACATTGTGAAATTCCGGAAATGGCGCCTCAGGCGGGTTCAGGGAATTTGGAGTAACAGGTGTCCCTACATAAATCCATTTTCTCCATGCATAACTCTCTGGTTGGAGTAAGTTACCCTCGTCGTCGAACTTTGAATAATCTTCTGATTCAGCTTCGAGGACAGGAAACCCTAACATAACAATCATTAGGATCAACACAAAGCTTGGAAATTTCCATGAAGCCTGATACGGGATAATTCTTTTCATGTGATACCTCCTAAATATTTTTTGAGAAATCAGGTTACGTGAGCGCTTCTAATTTTTTGCTAGGATAGAGTAAAATAATCGAGTTACAGATAAGATTTTGAGTGTCTATCACCCCCAATATTTAATAAGTTAAAAATCCTGCAGTATGTGTCATCAATTAAATTGCTTAATCTAGGCAAATTTTTTATCTGAGAATATATCTGTTAACTTCCGTGACAATATCCATTTGACGAGTAATCTTCATAAAGAGATCCATACAAATGGTGTACGAATACATGAGCATGAATAGTTCGGTGTGAAGAGTTGAGAGATTGAGCGTATCTCTTACTTCTTCAAAACTTGGATTCATATTGTTCTCTATCATTGTCCAGTTTTTCTTAATCATTTCGTGTGTTATTTATACGCGAAGAGTTTTAACCTCCGTATAAATCTGAAGAACTGAATAAATTCTCAGAAAGTCTGGACTTTAAAAACAATTTCGCACGTCTCATTCTTGATTTTACTGCAGGCAGTGTTATTCCCAGGATATTCCCAATCTCTTTATTGCTAAGATTATCTAGATAACTTAGATGGAAAACGACTCGGTTATTATCCGGTATTTGGCTTATTGCTTTCTCTATTATTTCGGTGTTTTCCGTGTTTATGGCGACCTGATCCGGAATGCAGCTCCAATCCTCCAGATCGGCTCCACGGAGATAGCCGTTATTATCATATGCAGTAATTTCATCCAGACTCATTACTTGATCTTGCTTCTTTTGTTGTTTTATATAAAAAAGGCTTGCATTCACAGATACCCTGTAAAGCCATGTGGAAAATTTTGCTTCCTGACGAAAGGTATGAATCTTTTCCAGAATAATCATGAATACCTCTTGAAGAACATCATCGGCATTCCTCATGTCGTGAGTAATCCTGAACGCAAGACTGTGAATTTTCCATCCGTAGCGATCCACAATCTCATTAAATGCCGGCTCATCCTTTCTTTCAAGATAGAGCATAAGGAGTTCTTCATCGGCGAGTTCTTTGTAGTTAATGGATTCTATCGCCGCCGATACTTCACCTTCTAATGATTCGCAAGAATCGATGTCATTATTATCTAGAGCGTGATAATTAAGTGCTTGTACGTCACTTTGTTTTTTTGCACTTAGCAAGTTGATGTTACTCACTTCTCTTCTCCTTTATGCCGTTGGACACTAAATGTCTGCCAATGGTTTTTATGTTGATATGTATTACGTGAGATATGGCAATTGCTATGCCAAGTGAACTAAATTTTTCGGGTAAGGATAACAATTTGATATTATTCAATAATAATTTTCGGTTTTACGAACATATCCCGGCACACGCGAACAAATGTTGTGATATATCAATGAACTGCGAAATATCACTACGATGAAGTTCATGACGAACGAGACTTGTGATATCTCGATGAAAGAGAACATCGCGATTATCTGTGAGATAAAAAGACCAACTACCAAGTATGATCACTCAGTCAGTTTCAACAAAAAATATGAAAAGAATTACACGAGCACGAAAAAGCCTGATTGGCATAATCACGATCTGAAATCTTTTTGATATGTCGTAATATTAGGATATTTCGTTATCCTGTAATCGGAGAATAAACATAGTCAAAGTAGTCATAATAAAATAATTAGAGTGATTTCAGATTGTTAGTAATCTGCCCATCTCGGACTGCCACCCTGGCATGCAAATTGTAATGTATGTACCCATAAAAAATTTACAGGAGGTGATTTGAATGTCAGCAGATAGGTCCGAGGAAGCGAAAAATCTCGTTTACGTTATGGACAGTGAAGAGGTCTCCTTTAAGCAACAGCCGATTGTGGTTGTACCAGGCGGGGGCGAACATCTTCTCATAGCCGGTGGTAGTTTCATCCACAAGGTGAGAAGCTCAGATACAAATAATGTATTCTCGGTAATAGAGATTGTTACTCCACCGGGAAAAGGCGTTGCGCTTCATGTCCATGAGAAGGAAGACGAGCTTGTGTATCTTCTGCATGGTGAAATAGAGGTTACGCTGGGCGATCAATCTATGAAAGCAGTGCCCGGAGTCATGGCGCTTCTGCCGCGCGGTATACCTCACGGATTTACCAATATAGGGGATACCCCCAGCATAGTGATTGATACGATTTTACCCGGCAGTTTCGATGGCTACTTTGTCGAAATGGCAGCTCTTTATGGATCGGGCGAGCCCTCACAAGAAGCGCTCGATGCGCTTTCCGAGAAGTACAGCATCAAATATTTGTAGGAAGTTTGTTGGGGACATCGAGGTCTGGAATATGGTTGTCGGTTTCTATATATTAACCTTGACTAGAATTCAAGAAGATTTGATTGGATGATATACCGGGCAATTTTGTTAAGGCGGATCAGTACTGGCCACAAATCAAGGTTAAATCGTCGGATCAGCTATAACAGACTTTGTTTCCTATCGAATGTTTAGCCCTCGGGGATTCAAGGCTTCGAGACCTTGGATCCTCAAGGGTGCTTCTCTTCAAATACAACCCCTTATGTTCCAAGTCTTATGATTGTTGATCTTGTGTTGTACGTGAATCAAGCTTCAATGGTCTTCCTTACTTTTCTAATAAGCTGTAAGAAGATTTTCAGTTCCTTCTCATTCATAGCCGAAAAGAAATATTTTTTTAAAACATTGTAATACACAGGCCACATTTTCTTTCGTGTGTTGCGGCCTTTCCTTGTTATCACCGCAAAGTACCCTCTGGCATCGTCATTACATTCTTCCCTCGTAACCAGTCCTGCATTTTCAAGACGCGCTATGGTTCTTGTAACATTATATCTTGTTAATAGGACACGTTTACCTATCTCAACGAATCTTAATCTTCCATCATCGCATTTGTCTAATTCGAGCAAAACGTCATACCATGAATAGGGAGGTAGCCCTCTTTTTTTCAATTCGGAATCTATTAACCCAATGAGTTTATCTGTCGAAATCACCATACTAACCCAGGCTTCAGTCTCGTCTTTTGTTAAAGATGGTCTCATATCTGTAATCTTACATAATTATGTTGCAGGTGCAACATAATTATGATACACTGAAGATGTTGCAGATGCAACACTAATTTCAAGGGGGATCTTCAAATAATGAATGGACGAATCCGCAACGATAGAAATGAGGCTTTATCTGCTTTAAATGATGAAAAAAGTATTGATCAATCAGTACGATTTTTAATAGAGAATACCTTCACCGCCACTGGCGAAGGCCTTTTTAAAATGATCGTAAAATATATTTCAACACAATTGGATTTTAATTATGTTTTTATATCTAAATGTGCCAACCACGAAGCATCAAGAGTAAGAACCGTTGCCTTTTGGGAATTGGATAAGATAGCCCAAAATGTTGAATATGATCTCGATGGAACACCTTGTAAAGACGTCATATCAGGCAAGTATTGCTGTTATAATGATAATCTTATCAGCCTGTTTCCCGAGGATGAAGACTTAAAGAATTATGACCCCAAATCATATTTGGGAGTTCCAATTTATAATTCACACAAAAAGGTGATCGGACACTTGGCAGTATTCCACACAAAACCAATCGAGAATATCTCAAAATACTTCTCAATTCTGCGTGTTTTTGCGCTCAGAGCAGGCTCCGAGATGGAAAGGATGGAATATGAAGATTCATTGAAACAAAGTAATTCTGAGTTAGAAAAAGCATATCACGAAATTAAGAAGCTTCAGAAATCTCTAGAAGAAGAAAACTATTATCTAAAGGAGGAGATAAAAAAGGAACATAATTTCGAAGAGATAATAGGAGAAAGTAAAGCTCTTCAGGAAATTTTACAAAAAGTCAAAATGGTTGCTGGTACCGATTCTACTGTCCTTATTCGGGGAGAAACCGGGACGGGTAAGGAGCAGATAGCGAGATCAATTCATAATTTAAGTTCAAGAACACAAAAGGTTCTGGTTAAAGTAAATTGTCCTGCAATTCCGTCCGGGCTGATAGAGAGTGAATTATTCGGACACGAAAAAGGCGCATTCACAGGAGCGCTGACTAAGAAAATTGGAAAATTCGAGCTAGCAGATGGGGGGACGATATTTCTTGACGAATTAGGGGACCTGCCGCTCGAAGCGCAAGCAAAGTTGCTGAGAGTGTTACAGGAAAGGGAATTTGAGAGGGTTGGTAGCAATGAAATCCGAAAAGTGGATGTGCGGATCATAGCAGCAACCAACAGAGATTTAGAAACGGCGGTAAAAGAGGGAAAATTCCGTGCTGACCTGTATTACCGTTTGAATGTGTTTCCTATATCAGTGCCGTCACTTTCAGAACGGAAAGAGGATATACCACTTCTCGCAATGTACTTCACACAACGATATGCGAATAAAATCGGCAAGCAGATAGATTCTATTAGTGATAAGGATATCGAAAGACTAAAGAGTTATTCCTGGCCCGGAAACATCAGAGAACTGGAAAATATCATCGAAAGGGCCGTCATCGTTTCAACGGGTAGTAAACTGAATTTAGGAGAAATTCAATCCGAGCTATCGGACATGCTCTCATCCATGGAGTTTGAGCCACTATCTTTAGAGCACCTAGAGCGTGAACATATGAAAAAAGTTTTAAACAGGACAAAATGGCAGATTAATGGGGAAAAAGGAGCCGCAAAAATTCTCGGTATTAATCCTAACACGCTTAGAAGTCGAATAGTCAAGCTTGGGCTCAAAAAAGAATTAAAAATAATGGGTTAGAAACCCTATCGTTGTGAAATATCGTAATTCTTTGATATTTGGTAAACAAGAACATTAAGAGACCGTTCTACCTTCATCGTAATTTCCCAATTAAATAGCTGACATCAATCACTTAGAGAAGTTAAATGAATAAACCTGAAATATGGCACGGCCCTTGCAAAATAATGATTTATAAAATTTTGCTGAAATCTACAACGAGGTCATTAAAGTGCTGAGAATTTCTTGCATAGATCAAGATGAGAATCTAGTGGTTCTAAGATTAGATGGAAAGATTTCTGGTACATGTGTTTCAAACTTGAGGGAAGAATGCCTGAGATATAAAAATGAATATAAACAAATAACAGTTTTGGACTTCTCAGGAGTTACTTATATAGATCCCGATGGGGTAAAGATGCTAGAGGATATCAAAGACGAAAGAGTTAATATAGTCAATTGCCAATTGTTTATTAAAACTCTCCTTGGAGATTTGGTAAAGGAAGAGCAATAAAAAGATGAATACCTTAAGGATAACAGGCTACCTAAGCCGATAATGAGACTACAGCCTAGGCTGGTGAGAATATAAGGAGGTTAATGCAATGAAAAATATATTTTTGGGTTCTATTTCTTCAAGACTAGGGCAGCTCAGTTCATTATTGGTTCGCAAGCTATTGATTTGTGGCGTATTACATACTCTGTTAAGAAAAAGAGCAAATGAATCCGGCCAGATGAAAACTGAATTGTCCTTGATTACCACAGGGGTGATAACGATAATGGTATTGATTACGGCTTATAGTGCCGCCCCTCAAGTGAATGATTCATTCTCCCCTTATGTAGACCTAGACGGACAAATCACCTTACCTACGAATTTTAAAGAGAACTGGACTTTTCTCGGAGCATGGACACTTCCCGGCAACAAAGACGACGGAATGCATATTGTCTATACAGAACCAGGCGTTGTAAAGAAATTCAAAGAGACAGGCAACCGGTTTCCCGATGGAGCAGTTCTTATAAAAGAGGTAAGGTCAATAAAATCGGAGGCAATGACCACAGGAGCGAATGTGATACATGCAGAAAATGAAACGCTCTGGTTTGTCATGATTAAGGACACCAAAGGCAGGTTTTCCGGCAATCCGAATTGGGGAGACGGTTGGGGATGGGCGTTATTTAACGCAAGCGACCCGTCTCGAAATGTATCGACCAGCTATAAAAAAGATTGCCTGGGGTGTCATATACCTGCAAAGCAAACCGACTGGATATATACAAGAGGTTATCCTGTTCTTAAATAATGAATCTCGCAATTGGTATGATCAAACAGATTCAATATTTATCCTGTAGTAGTTTAAGATTTTGAATTATCTATGCACCAAGTTGGCAAGAATGAGATCGCTTAATCCGAGTATCATTGAAATGTAAATATAAGAACTTTATTCAGCTACTCTGATTATGCCCTGCATAGAATTATGACGCTTGCAAAAATACTCGTACTCGCCGGCTTCTGTGAATTTGAATGAATAAGTTTGACCTTTCGTGAAAAATCCGGAGTCAAAATCTGATCTGGGACGTTCTGGAGTTCCATTTGTAACGCTGTGTTCGATGGCATCCCCGTTTGTCCAGACCACCGTAGTCCCTGCCGTGACCTCCAAAACTTTCGGATTGAAAGTGAAGAGCTTTATACTGACATTCGCGGTCTGGCTTGTTTCAGTATCTATCGTATCAGATTCATAACCCGGGGTTGCTGAAAAACTGGCAGCAGTCAAAAACGCCACAGCTAATAGAAACGGCATAAAAATATATTTTATGGATTTATTTTTCATCACATTGTCCTTAAGGCGGCAGACCATTAAGCCTGCCGCCTGATTTTTCCGGAGAGTATCAAGACAATTTTATTAATTGTCAGAGAACTTATCCGGGAACTGTTGAACTATCGCTTCCGCATGCGCGTCAGCGATGTTTTGCATATGGGCAACCGCATTCCTTAGATTCTTATACGCTTCGGTATCTTCACCTGCCGCCTGCGCATCAATAACAGCTTTAAACGATATTACATGCTCCTTTACCAGCCCGGCAACAGCTTCTGCTGGCAGGGATGGGCTTGCTGAATTGATGAAGGCACCAAAATCCGCAGAATAGGCAATTAAATCATTTACTGCTTTTTCCTGTTTGGTCTTATCTTTCGTTGCCACTGCGTTGGTATAATCTACTATAAATCCGATATGCTTTCTCCATAGCGGCAGAAAAGCATCGGCGGCTTCCTGTCCGTAAATCGATCCGTTAGCAGCGGCGAGTGCCTGCGAGTTGGCATCTAAAGCGGCTGCGGCAGCTTCAAACTCTTGCTGATTTCCATTCAACGCGGCATTGGTTGCAGCACCTGCCAGCCATACATGTTCGGCAAGAAGCAGATTAAGCGTTTTCCTGAGGGAACAGGCGCTTGTTGCGGATGTTTCTTTCATCCCCATCATCTCTTTGCCTTTATCCATCATTTTGCTACTCATATCATGATCCTGAGCATATCCAGGATTGAAAAACGATAATGAAACCAGGACTGCAATGAATGTTGATGCTAAAACATTTGAAATTCTGTGCATATACTTATACCTCCTGAGATTATTTGGTTCAAAAGCTTTATACGAGTTCAAGACGCGATTTGGATCACTTTAAAAAAATCTTATTAGACATATGTCATGTCCTTATAAATGTCTTGTACGATATTGTGCGTGCTCCGTGTCCGGTATCAAACGGGTGTCAGAGTGCACTATTCCGGTTTTATACTCTTTACCAAAGGCCCAGCAAGGACAAATTGGTTTTAAAATTTTTCAGGCCGACGATATTTCAGTTCTTTGCTATAGCGTATAGTGACAAGTAAGATATTTAAAGAACCACATCCTGCAATAATTTCGTTTCTTATTTTGCAACTAAAAGTTCGAAATCCGGATCTTTTATCAGGTTGTTGATCTTAATTCGGGCGATGTCATACACCACTTCCTTTCTTCTCAGAGGGAAACATACTTTTCCGGAATACTTAAGAAAGATGTTTTTAGCTTTTCCGTTGGTTGTAAAACAGCTTGGGTTTGTAAGGAGCTTATCGACGACATCGCTAATTCTGGGTGCTATCTCACTCGTGGGTATGAACGATCTGTCTTGCGGTCGAGAGCTAATGAAATTCAGTCCATCCTGTTGTGTCATTACCGGTGAGGCATGCAGAATAAACTCATCATCAAGGCGGCTAAAAAATAGATGTGTCATTTTCCAATGCTGCAATCTCCGTTCTTATATATACATTTTGCAAATGTTCATGCTTCTATTTTCAGAAGTTTGGCGTTGACCGCTACGATTACTGTGCTTAACGACATGAAAACGGCACCCAGCGCCGGGCCCAAAAGTATTCCAAATGGATAGAGAACACCCGCTGCCAAAGGGATGGCTACAACGTTGTAGCCGGTCGCCCATAACAGGTTCTGAACCATCTTTTTGTATGTCGCCCTGGAGAGGCCAACGATGGCAGCCGTATCCAATGGATTACTCTTAACAAGTATGATGTCGGCTGTCTCAACCGCTACATCCGTACCTGCACCGATAGCAATTCCTATGTCCGCCTGCGCTAGCGCCGGGGCATCGTTGACGCCATCCCCGGTCATGGCGACAATCAGACCACGTGATTGCACCTCTTTGATCTTAGCGGATTTTTCATGAGGCAGCACTTCGGCGAAATATTCATCAAGGCCGATCTCGCTTGAAACCCATTTTGCCACCTGTTTATTATCTCCCGTTAGCATCATGCATTGTATTCCCATCTCTTTAAGCCGCGATATGGCTTTTTTTGATTCGGGCCTAATAATATCGGCAAGGGCTATGGCTCCAGAAATCTTTTCGTCCAGTAGTACGAATACGACGGTCTTGCCCTGGGAAGATAGGTTGTCAATCCTCTCATCATTGATGGGGATGCTTTGTTCTTTGAGATAGCCGGGGCTTACTACTTTCACTTTCTTTCCATTGACATCGCCTTCCGCACCTTTTCCGGTAATTGATTTAAAATTCTGAACAGGGAACGCATTATCGGTTGAAGATGTGATTCCCTTTGCGATGGGATGTTCGGAGTGCGCTTCCACAGAAGCCGCGTATTTTAAAAGCGCGGCTTCATCAATACTGTTATCCAGGACGACGGTATCGGTGACCCCGAATTTACCTTCCGTAAGCGTTCCCGTTTTGTCGAATATGATTGCTTGTATATTCCTTGCTTTTTCAAAAGCCGACCGGTCTCTGATAAGAAGTCCGTTGCCCGCCGACAGGGCCGTTGACACGGCGACGACAAGAGGTATGGCCAATCCCAGGGCATGGGGACAGGTAATAACCATGACAGTGACCGTGCGTTCAAGCGAGAAAGCAAAATCCTTATTTATGAGTACCAGCCAAACGAACAGCGTGACCGCGCCTCCGCCGAGAGCAATGACTGTGAGCCACATAGCGGCGCGGTTAGCCAGGTCCTGGGTTTTTGATTTGCTTTCCTGCGCTTCTCTGACAAGATTTATAACCTGAGACAGGTACGAGTCCTTTCCCGTTTTCCGGACTTCGACTGTGATTGAGCCTTCTCCGTTTACGGAGCCGCCTATCACATCGGCATCCCTGGTTTTTGAAACGGGCATTGATTCCCCGGTTAGCATAGATTCGTTTACAGACGTCTCTCCCTCCAGAACGACTCCGTCCGCTGGAATTTTTTCACCCGGTTTTATGAGAACCTTGTCGCCCGAATTGAGCTCGCTCAGTTTCACATCATTCACGCTGCCGTCCGGGATTATTTTATGTGCGTCAGAAGGCATCAGCCTGACAAGTTTTTCGAGTGCTTTTGATGCTCCCATGATGGATTTCATCTCGATCCAGTGGCCGAGAAGCATAATGTCTATAAGTGTTGCGAGCTCCCAGAAAAAAAATCTTGCCCGAAAGGCCAAAAACCACGGCGCTGCTGTAAATATAGGCGACGGCAATCGCAATCGCGATTAACGTCATCATGCCCGGCGTGAATGATCTGAGCTCTTTAAACAGACCCTTGAGAAAGGGGTACCCCCCATAGAAAAAGACAACTGAGGAGAGGGCAAACAGAACATAAGAGGAGCCCGTAAATTTGAGGGTCTCTCTCAGGCCAAGGAATTCCTGAATCATGGGAGAGAGAGCCAGTATGGGAACGGTAATGATTAAGGAGATCCAGAAGCGCCTTTTAAAATCCGACACCATATGCTCATGATGATTGTGGTGTGCTTTTTTATCCGAGTACATATTCTCATGCACTCCGTGAGATTCAGTTTCATTTTTCATATTATGGCCTCCATTCTCTACATTCAAAGTATTAAATTGCACTTTACCAATATAAATTCATGAATTTCTCTTATTTGCTGATTTTAATTGTATGAACTGTCTCTCCCCTAAATAGATAAAAACCATGATTGCAGCGGATACAAATATTACCAACATGTCGGAAGAGGCTTTTATTACCAAGAATGCGCCAAGTACCACAACATCCAGAATAATCGCCGTAACTAGAATTAAAGCATTAGCATTGACTTCTTTACGTAAGTGACGGCAAACCCCCCATTGAATAGCAATATCCATTACAATGTAGAAAATTGCTCCGAGAGAGGCAATTCTGCTCAAATCGAAAAAAATCGTTAAAGCAATGGCGATCACGATGGTATAGACAAGAGTATGCTTTTGAACATCACCAGGCATCCCAAAGTGCCGATGCGGAACAAGTTTCATTTCTGTAAGCATGGCCAGCATGCGAGAAACGGCAAAGATACTTGCTAGAACCCCTGATATAGTTGCCACAATTGCCAAAGAAATAGTGAACCACAAGCCATAGTTACCGAAGGCCGGTTTTGCTGCCTGAGCTAAAGCGAAATCTTTCGCTTTAATAATCTCATTCAAGTTGAGATTGCCAGCAACAGCCAGGGTAACCATTAAATACACAACAAAGCATATGACGATTGAAATAATAATGGCCCGGCCTACATTTCTATGCGGATCGACAATCTCAGAACCGCTGTTCGTAATGGTTGTAAATCCTTTGTAGGCTAAAATGGCCAGCGCAACCGCCGCAATAAATCCGTCAACGGAAGCGCCTTGAGTATTCACTGGACTGGTTTCATAAGATATTCCTGCGATCCAGATTCCGATTATAGCGAATAGAGCTATACCTCCGATCTTGATAAGAGCCATAACAGAAGAAAACAACCCAATAATACGATTGCCTGTAATGTTAAGAGCAAAGGCAAAAGTCAAAAGGCTAACCCCTAGCGTCGGAATTAGCCACGTATTCTCGCCAACGTCAAATAACTGTATGGTATATGTTCCGAAAGTACGCGCGACCAAACTTTCATTGATAACCATTGAAAAATACATCAGGAGCGCACAAAAACCGGTTATCGTTCGCTTGCCGTACGCTTTTTCCAAAAACTTTGCTATCCCGCCTGCTGAAGGGTAGGCGTTTGACATCTTTACGTATGTATAAGCGCTGAAGGCTGTAACTATTGCCGCAGCAAAGAAAGCCCAGGGGAAAATAGAGCCCGCAAGTTCGGCAACCTGTCCGGTAAGTGCAAATATACCGGCGCCTATCATTACGCCTGTGCCCATGGATATTGCTCCAAAAAGCGACAAACTGTCTGATTTGTAATCTGACATATTAGCTTGTGATAACTCAGATAACTTTATTGTGAGTTGTTTCCATCCAAATGTTCCGTATAGTTTTTCTTAGTGCTCTCTTACATACTATTTCACTTTCATTCCCTTACAATTATATATCGTATAATAGTTGCACTTTATCTCCATTACATAAATTATTATATTATGTTTAGAACCACATCCGTACACCTGCAACAAACGCCAGATTGTCCACTTCCTCTCCTTCATTTCTGGCAATATCCGCCGTGTCTCCAAGCAACCGCGTCCATGATATACCGATATAGGGAGCAAATTCGCGTCTGATCTCATAGCGCAAGCGCAGGCCAAGTTCGACGTCATTGAATCCTTCTCCGACACCAAATTTCTCAACCTGCTGTATGGCGATATTGGTCTCAAATCGCGGCTGCGCGATCAGGCGTTGTGTAAACAGCAGCTCGTATTCCGCTTCCAGCCTTGCGGAAACATCACCGTCCTGACTTACAAAAAGAGCTGTCTCCACATCGTACCAATAGGGAGCCAGCCCTTCGAAACCGATGACTCCAAATCCTCGGGAAGGATCTGATCCATTCCCATGCAGCGTATCGAAGCGGCCACCTATCTGCAAATACCAGAAAGGAGAGATGAGACGACTGTATAGAGCCTGGATTTCAACATCCCCGCCATAATCTTCCGAGAGTTTTTGGTCACCTTCGGTTTTAATCCATAGTTTGTTATAATCGCTTCCAATCCAGCCCTGGACATCCCAGAGTATCGTATCCGGGCCTTCGTTCAGGTCATATTCCAGTCGATCAAAGAGCAGAAACCAGATGGGACGGTCATCTTCGATTGGTTTGGGCCATTCTTCGGGGGGAGGAGGGGCGATTTTATCTTCTGCAACAGAGATTGACGCCGTTGCCTGAACAAATATCAAAAGCAATATAAATAACAGATTATGGTTTTTCATTCTTTTCATACGCTATGTCGTTCTACTTCCTGGTTATTGTCTCATTGTCCGCCGATACGTTGACTACGCGAAACATGCCTGCTTCCATGTGATAAAGCAGGTGACAGTGAAAAGCCCAGTTCCCCGGAGCGTCGGCGTCTATTTCCACCGATAGCCTCTCGGCAGGTTTTACGCTGATGGTGTGCTTCCGCGGATTGTGCGCGCCGTTACCGTTGTCTAGAACCATCCACATGCCATGGAGATGAATGGGGTGCTCCATCATCGTGTCATTGACCATGGTGAGTCTGACGCGCTCGCCGTATTTAAAAGGAATAGGGCCTTTAACCTCCGAGAATTTCTTCCCGTCGAATGACCACATGTAATGTTCCATATTGCCCGTTAAATGAAGCTCAATTTCACGGTCAGGTTTGCGTTTCGTGTATTTTGTATCCAGGCTTTTTAGATCCGTATAGACAAGAACACGATGACCAACGTCTTCAAGTCCGGTTCCTGGTTCGCCAAGTCGGTTTCTCTCAACCATGGCGATTGACGTGTTTCCCGGTCCGTGGTGGTCGGGACCATGCCTTGCAACGATTTCCCCAGCTTCCATATTCATTGAACCGTGATGGTGATGGCTATTTTGTGAAGATTCAGCATCGTTGTTGTTCATCTCCATCCCTTTCATGTTATCCATCTTTTCCATAGGCATACCCATATCGATCATTGTGCGGAGCGGGCGCTCTCGCAGGGCAGGGATTGGTGCGGCCATTCCCGGCTGTGTGGCAAGCGTGCCGAGCGCATAACCGCTTCGATCCATGGATTCTGCAAAGATTGTATAAGCGCTATCCTGTCCGGGATTGACAATGACGTCATAGGTCTCGGCTACCGCAATTTGGAATTCTTCCACTTCCACCGGCTTAATATTTTGCCCGTCGGACTGAATCACTGACAATTTGAGTCCCGGAATTCTGACATTAAAATATGACATGGCCGATCCATTTATAAATCGCAGGCGGATGCGCTCTCCGGGTTTGAACAGTCCCGTCCAGTTCGCACTCGGAGAAAGACCATTTATAAGATAGGTGTAGGTGTATCCTGTTACATCGGCAATGTCGGTCGGGCTCATTCTCATGCGTCCCCACGCAAGGCGATCCGACATTGTCGGCCCGAACCCCTTCTCCGATATATCGCTGAAGAAATCACCTACAGTGCGCCTCTGAAAATTGTAGTAATCGCTCATCTTCTTAAGTTTGGCGAAAACCCTCTTTGGATTTTCGAAAGTCCAATCGGAGAGCATGACCACATATTCTCTATCGTACTCGAAGGGCTCGGGCTCGGCCGGATCGATAATCAGGGGACCGTAGTGGCCGGATTGTTCCTGTACCCCTGAGTGACTGTGATACCAGTAGGTGCCGCTTTGCTTCACGGGATACCGATAAGTGAAAGTTTGCCCAGGCTTGATTCCGGGGAAGCTTACACCGGGCACACCATCCATTTCTGCCGGGAGCAAAATTCCATGCCAGTGAATGGATGTGTCTTCTTCCAGTTCATTCGTAACATGAATAACTGCATCCTTACCTTCCTTGAGACGCACTATAGGACCGGGGATCGATCCGTTAAGTGTAATGGCCCTACCCTCTCGACCTCCAACATCGATGCTACCCCAGCGGATCAGGAGATTGATATCCGGGATGGTTTCCTGGCGGTTGCCTGCTTGTATGCCTGTTTGCTGTAAAGCATATGCCGGTGCAATCCCCGCAAAACCCGCCACGATACTGAATGTGCCCGCATAGTGCAGGAAACGGCGTCTTGTTATCAGTTTGTCGCGAGAGCCCATAATATCTCCTTTTATTGACTTGTATCGGCCGTCTTATTCATAAATTCTTCCATGTTTTCCCGGCTCTCAAAGTAAAATACTTTTCCATCGGGCTGCTTGCCGATCACGGCAGAAGCCTTATCGACTTTCATGCCGCTGACGGGATCGATTGCAGCACGGCTCTCTGGGTCCGTTTTGAGTTTCCCTTCACACATCGGGCAGCAACCATAATAAGTTCTGCCTTCAATTTCGACGGGAATTTGCTCTTTATTAAAGGATTGATCATTGATCATGCAGACATACTGCGGCTCTATTGGCGAGATCTCGGATTTGGTTTCATTCTGCAGGTTATCGTGATTTGCCTCCTCGGCGTATGCATTCAGGTTATCGGCAATAGATAACGCTATGATACAAACGCTCAATACGGTTAATGTCCTGACAGCAATTGCTAAAAAATTCATTAAAACCCTCCTTGAACTGTTTTTATACTGCTTTAAGTCCGTGATACTCTTCCCGGCATATGCTCGCAAGAATGAAGGAGTCATAATATTCACCTGACTATAACGTTCCCCTTCATTCTGGCTTCATAATGGCCCGGTACAAAACAGGCCATTTCCCAAATTCCATCGCGGTCTTTCGGTACCGTGAAGCTAATCACTGCCTTGCCGTGAGGTTGAAGCAATAACATGGTTCCGTGGCCCGGCATTCTCATAAATTCGGCCCCATCCTCATTTTGCACAGTCACGTCAATTCCTTCAAAAAAATCTTTTTGAAACCCCCCTGACATCGCGTGCGCGGCATGCATTTCTTCATGGGATTCATTTACAGGATGCTGGTGGCCGGTTTCATGTATTTTCATTGTTTCTTTGGGTGCTTGATGCATTTTATTCATATCGTTGTCAGATCTCTTTATATTCATTTGCGCGCCGCGGCCGACCATAAACTCATGTGCGACCTGGCCCTCATTGATTAGTTCAATGCTGACTTTTCGGCCTGCTTCGAGCTGAACTGATTGCGGATTAAAGTAGAACTCGCCGGTAGAAATTTGAATTTTGTTTGGTGCTTCCTGATTTGTACAGGCACTCATTAAAAGAATAACGAATAAAGGCAAAGCAATCATTAATAATTTTGTATTCATCGTTTTTGCCTCCAACAACGGTTTTTTAGAAATCTGTTTTTAACATTGAACTATTGCTCCCCGCTTTGATCTGTGTAAGGCTCATCCGCTCCTAATGCGGACACCCATTTGAACCGATAATTATCGCGTTTGTCTCCATTCTTGATGCTGATCACGGCTTTAAAAGAGTCCGGCTCTGATAATCCTGTATCAGCTTCCAGACATGATCCGGCTCCCATGCTGCATGCCTTAAAAGCGATCCATACAATGGAGCCATCGTCTGAGCTGATATAACCGGATGCCGAATGATTTCCTGGAACCGGTATAGGCGCCATGTTCTTGTCAGTGAAATAAATCTTTATGATTCCGCTGGCAGGTTCGACAAGAAATTCCACATAATTGATTCCATATCTGTTGGCCATACCACCATGCGGACCGGTTTTGGCTTCCTCATTGTGCCCCTTACCGGTAAGAGGGCCGTGCGCCCAGACCCGCTCCATCAGGCCCGGCAATATCCATGACAAAGACAATAGAGCGATTACCGCCACGTACAGCTCTTTTCTGTATCGGCTCATTATAATTCTCCGGGGCATTCATACCGTATCGGTATTTCCTTGCCTATCCGGCATCGAATGCAAAAATTTGTTCAGCCGTAAAGCATCATTGCGTTGCCTTGTGGCATTTTACTGACATATCCCAGCTTCTACTCGCTCTTACCGTGCGCGTGCGCGTCCGGAGTCCAGTTGAAACGGAAGTTCTCGTGGTGATCGCCGTATTTTATGCTGACAACAGCTTTAAACGGACCTATCTCATTAATATCCGTATCCGCCTCGAGATGGGGGACAGGGCCTTCAGTCCCGCGCTCCAGATCAACTGTCTTTTTTGACCCATCTGCCAAATTGATATAAATGACGCCCATATAGTTCTCCGGCATTGAAACGGCCTTCAGGTCTTTATCGAGCAGATAAAGAATAATTTCTCCACTCGCATGATCGACCGTGAATTCAAGGTGGTTGTCGCCAAATACAACGACGCTGCCGCCATGAGGACCTTTCTCTTCCTCTTGAGCGGCTTCGTCGCCTTCATCAGCACCAAGCTGGTCGCCATGCGCCCAGGCTGTATTGGATGACATAAAAGACAAGGCCGGCATCATGAAAAGACCGAGGAACAAAAACCCACTCAATACAAGCTTGTAATGTTTATTCATTGAACGCCTCCTATTCATTTAATTAATGTTTTTCTAGATTTAAGGTTTTATTCTTCATGTCATGCTGTTTCTTTTTTTCTTTTGCTCTCCGCCCAGTTTTCAACTTTGTTATAAATCGTGGGAACCAGAATCAGATTTAAAAATGTGGAAGTGAATAAGCCTCCGATAACTACGATGGCAAGCGGTCTTTCTATCTCTTTTCCCGTCGGTTCGCCGATCAGAAGAGGGATCAGTGCAAGCGCTGCTGTGGAAGCTGTCATCAAAACGGGGCTTAGACGGTCAAGAGAGCCTTGAATAACCGTGTCTCTTATAGATAATCCATCTTTTCTTAATTGGTTGTAATGGCTGACAAGAATAATCCCGTTCCTTGTCGCGATTCCGAAAAGCGTAATAAAGCCGATCAGGCCGGGAATACTCAGCTCTGCGCCGGAAATGAACACAGCATATACGCCGCCTATAAGCGCCAGCGGCAGGTTAATCATGACGATAAGAGTTTCCCGCAGGTTACCGAAGGCCTGAAACAGCAGCATAAAGATTCCAATGATGGCGATGACGCCAAAAATCGTAAGTATTTTTGAAGCCCGCTGCTGGCTTTCAAACTGGCCTCCATATTCAATGAAATAACCTGGCGGCAATTTCAGCTCCGCATCGATCTTTTTTTGAATGTCCGTGATTACGCTATTAAGGTCGCGCCCCGATACATTGCTCTGGACAACGATGCGTCTTTGCACTTCCTCCCTGTTTATGAAGTAGGGGCGGTTTTCAATGTGAACATCGGCAACCTGGCGAAGCGGGATTTTAGCTCCGTCGGGCGTATCTATGAGTATGTTTTTAACGGCCTCAACGCTGTTACGAGAAGATTCATCTAACCGGATAAAAAGATCGAACGTCTTTTGCCCTTCTACAATTTGAGAGACGACGGCCCCGTTAAGCGCGGTACCGGTAATATCCGCCAGATCTCCTATGTTAAGCCCATAGCGTGCGGCTTTCTCGCGATCATATTTTACAATAGCCTGGGGAACATCGATTTGTTGCTCTAGCTGCAAGTCTTCCACGCCCTCTATCTTCGACATGATGCCGTAGACTTGTTTGCCCAATCTTCGCAGAGTTGGTATATCGGGGCCGAATATCTTAATTGCAATCTGAGCACGGACACCTGATAAAATTTCATCGAACCTGTGAGAAATAAACTGCCCTATATTGATCGCAACTCCGGGAATTTGTTTGAGATCCGCTCTTATTGATTCCAGCAGCTCATCAGCCGGACGCTCGCCATACGCGATTGTGAGATCAAACTCGCTGAAATTAGGGGGCTGGGCGTCTTCGTCCAGCTCGGACCGTCCGGCTCTTTGGGATATTGTGATAATTTCCGGATATTTATTTTCATCGCCAAGATTGCTCCTGATTATCGATCCAAGCCGCATTGATTCATCCAGGGATGTTCCCGGGAGCGTATTCAAAGCGATGATAAAATTCCCTTCCCGGAATTCCGGAAGAAATGAACGTCCGAAAAAAGGAAGCAGGGCGATGGCTACAACAAGCAAAATGAAAGAAGCGGTGAGTACAAGATAAAAATGCTTGATTGATTGGCCAAGCAAAGCTCTGTAGCCTTGCTTTAGATGCCTCACTAAAAATCCTTCTCTGTCAATTTCTCTAACCGAACTGTTTTCTTTTCCGTCGGGGGCTTCAGCTGATTCAATAGATAAACCTTCGGGCTCCGCAATCTTTCCCGAAGAGGGCTCTGGTTCAAAAATGGAGAGACCTCTTTCCAGCATCTCTCTTTCACGTCTCCTTTCCTGTTTGCGTGTGAGCAGCAAATAGCAAAGTACGGGCGTTATCGTGATGGCAACAAACAATGAAAAAAGGATGCTTGCGATATAAGCAATGCCAAGCGGGGTAAATATGCGCCCCTCAAGTCCGGACAGGAGAAAGACAGGAGTAAAAGCGATAATCACAATGAATGTCGCATAAACAATGGAATTACGAATTTCGGTTGATGCCTGAAAGACAACCCTGGTTACAGGCTCGGGATTGGCCAAGTTGCGATTAAGCCGGAGCCGTCTTATGATATTTTCAACATCGACGATGGCATCGTCCACGACCTCGCCAAGCGCAACGGCAAGACCCCCGAGAGTCATTGCATTAATACCGATTCCCAGGAATTTCAACACCATCAGGCCACCGATAAGCGATAGCGGCATGGCGATAAAGCTGATAAACGATGCTCTTAAGTTAACCAGGAAGATAAAAAGTATGATTGTAACGATTATGCCGCCCTGCCAGAGAGCCGTTTTTAGGTTTGTTATCGCCGATTCTATAAAAGATGCCTGTCTGAATATGCGATAATTCATCGTGACCCCATCCGGCAGACTTGCATTAATATCTTCAAGAGCTTTTTCGACCTTGTATGTCGTGGTCAGCGTATCAGCGCCGTACGCTTTTGAGATTGTGCCGATGACGGCGGGCTGATTCATAAATGCCCCGTCTCCCCGTTTGATCTCCGGTCCAAGCCCAACCTGGGCTAATTGGCCAACGGTAATGGGAGTTCCATCATCACGGACGGTTACAACAGTTCTTTTTATGTCCTCAAGAGCGCTGATCCGCCCCACGCCGATCGTAATAAATTCAGCGCCGCCCTGGTAGAGAAAACCTCCAGGCACATTGATGTTTGATTGTTCCACAGCATTTTTGAGTTGTTCGAGAGATACATTGAAAGCGCGGAGTTTTAACGGATCGGCCAATATTTGATACTGTTTTACTTCGCCGCCGATTGAAACAACGGAGGCAATTCCGCCTATGGCGAGAATACGGGGGCGTATCATCCAATCCGAAATCGTTCTAAGCTCCATCGGAGAAACCCGATCGCTCGTAAGGCTGTATTTAACCAGCCAGCCCACTGCGGAGGTAACAGGCAGCATGACGGGGGGCTTCGTTCCCGCAGGAAATCTGTCAAAAACAGTCTGAATCCGCTCATTGACAAGCTGGCGCGCGGTATAAATATTCGTACCGGATTTGAATACGATAATAATCGTCGATAGGCCCACGGAGGACGAAGAGCGTACCGAATCGACTCCCGGTGTGCCGTTCACCGCGCTTTCAATGGGAAATGTGATTAATGCTTCTACATCTTCAGGCGATAAACCTGGCGCTTCCGTTTGAATGACGACCTGGGGCGGGGCAAATTCAGGAAATACGTCAACGGGCATTTGTGTGACAAGATATAAAGAAATGCCAAAAAATACGGCCGTAGCGACGACGATTAAAAGCTTGTTGTTAAGTGACCATTTTATTATGGCATTGAACATTTAGTTCGCTCCTATCTGCTGAAAAGCCACTTTGTGTAAATCTGGCGGTTTCCGTCGGTCACGACCTGGTCGCCCGGATATAAGCCGTCCGTGATTTCAACAAAACGATCATTGTTTATGCCTGTTGCAACATCCTGTCTTACGAAGCGGTTGCCGTTCTTAACAAAGACAAATTTCTCTGCGCCGTCATCTATAACCGCCTCTATCGGTACGGTAATGGCGTCTTTGCTTTGCTCAATAACGATGGAGAGCTTTGCAAAATATTCCGGCTTCAGAATTTCTTCCTCGTTATCCACCGTTACCCACAGAGATAGGGTTCTCTTGACGGGGTCTAATTCATTGGCGATGTATGTTACTTTCCCATTCAAAACTCTGTCGGGATAAGCATCCACTCTTATCCGCGCTCCCTGGCCCGGTTTTATCTTTGGCACATCGCTTTCAAATACTTCGCCTTCAATTATCACGCTCGATATATCAACAATCCTGAAAAGAGTCTTGTTGGACTCAGCGGTGCCGCCGAGGGTGACATTTCGTTCTGTGACTGTTCCCGAAATCGGTGAAACTATTTTTACAAGCGGAGGGTTGCCAATCTGACGGGGTAAAATTGCAGCAATCTGCTGTCCTTTTTGTACTCGATCTCCAATGCCCGCATAGAGCTTTTCCACGCGGCCTTCGATTCTGCTGCTCACCTCCGCCACATGATCCGGTTCGGATTTCACAATGCCGCTCAGGGTGAGGACTTCTTCAATCTCTCGGAGCTCGGCATCCGCCAGCTTCAGTCCTATACTCTTTTGCGATATATCGGATAGTTCGACACCGTGATCCTCTGAAATGGCAGTGCTGTTTTTTTCCTCGCCGCCCAACGGTTCATCTCCGTCACCGTGCGCATAAGGAGAAAATGTCGCCGTGAAAAAAGCCGTCATGAGAAAAACTAAAATTGATAAAAGCGATTTATTTTTTTTCGCCGGCATCCGTTTTATTCTCCTTGGATTGTATTGTGCCAATCGGCTCCTTGTAGGTCCCGGTTGAGATTTGCAGATCGTTCAGAGCGATGTAATAATCCCTGAGCGCATTTATATATGACGAAGTCAAAGTGGAATATTGCTGACGAGACTGTATAACATCGACGATGCCGACCAGGCCTTGCTTGAAACCGTCCTCGACGAGCTTGACATTGTCCTCGGAGGTTCTCAAAATTCCGGATTGGTAAGTCTTTAATAATTCCGAGAGCGTTGCGGTGCGGTTATACGCATCGCTGACTTCCTGGCTGATTGTCAGCTTCAAAGCCTCAACATTCTCTTCCGCCCTTTTTTTGCGGGCATAAGCCTCTCGAATAAGTCCTTGCTTGCGGTCAAAAATGGGGAGGGGAATCGTTACTTTGAATCCTATTTGCTGATCTGAATCGGTTATCTGGCCATCGGCGCTATCCAAAACCAGCCGGTCATTGGTATAGAATACGCCCGCTTTTACGTCTTCAAAACGCAGAGCTTTGGCCAGCTTCACATCGGCTTCCGCAAGCTCGATATCAAGTTCCGCAAATCTTAAATCCGGTCTTAGCGCATAGGCTTTTTCTATGTCGTAATTTTGTAAATCCTGGACAGCTGCATATGTAAGTTCGCCTATAGGAGTAAAGTTAAAAGCAGGCGGCTGGCCCAATAAATTATTTATCTTAAGGATATTGCTTTTTCTCTGAGCGATCAGAACTTCTTTCTCTTGCAGCGCTTGTTGTAGCGCAATAGCGACGGCATTCAGATCCTGCTGCGATGCCAGGCCCTCGGCAATGCCTTTCTTTATTTCTTCAAGCAGTTCGCTGTTGAGCTGTATCAGTGTTTCCTGTAAATTGAGTTGTTTGTCGAGGATGAGCAGATTAATGAATGAAAGGCGAACATCATTTGCCAGGATGCGCTCAAGATTTTGCAGATCGGCAAGCGTTCTTTTCACATCGGCGCTTGCTACTCTTTTCTGAGCGCCAATTCGCCCGCTCAGGGACAATGGCTGGTTGATACCGGCGGAAAAACTGCGCTCGCCGTCATTGGCAAAGATTGTGTCAAATCCAAAATCGGATTCCAGCTCGGGATTTGGATATAATGAAGCTTGTTCAAGTCTTGCTTTGGCTTCATCGGCCCGGATACGGGCTGCGGATAGGTCACGGTTATTCTCAAGAGCCAGATCAACCGCCTGATCTATAGATAGCGTCTTGATGGTTTCTGCCGCTCCGGCGCTGATAAAGCTACAAGCGACCAAAAACATTATAATCATAAATATTTTCATGTCGTTTCCTTTCACTGTTGCCCATGGCCAGCGAATAAACAAACCATCCAATCAGGTGCTTATTTACTGCTCAAATTTGTGAATTTTCAATAAAGAAATGCCTCACAGGGCGGCTATCGATCAGCCCTGTGAGAATGAGAGGAGGGGGTAATATTTATAGCAAATAAGAAGAATGTAACGTAAACAAGTCCGGCGGACCGTGTTTTCGTATTATCAGGATAGAATGTAAGACAGGTTTATTGTAAGACTGTATGTTAGATTTACTTGTTTGCGATAGTGCTATTTCTACTGCGATGGGACTATAGTTATCCTGATCATGGGAAGCAGTAACGACATCAAGGCAACAACTATAGCAGTCATCTGAAGAATTCGCCTTTAATACTGTGCTGTCATTCCCGAACTCATCCTGATCGGTTGATCGTTCGTGTTCATGGCAATGAGAGCTGGTGCCTTGTGACTCATTGGCAAATAAATCGGCGGCGGAGTAAAGACCCGTTGTGCACAATATGAGGTTAAAGGTGACGAATAAATACAGCAATCTCATATGGGATTAAATATTATCGTATAGCCCAGTAATAGTCAATCGGCTCCGAGCAATAAGGAAATTCAAGAATAGTTACTAATACATATTGGATAATTTGCAATGCCATTTTCTCCAAGTCGTTACTGAATCTTAGTACAATATAGGGAGCCGAAGCTCCCCTTTTTGTAATTCTTTTTTATGCCAATACTTTTTTCGTGCGATGGTTACCAATACAAACATTCCTAGAATGCCTGCCAAGATTATCAGTCCCCATTCGCTTAGTGTAGGGATAGAGCTCACAACCTGTATGTTTCTGATCACACAGGTTGCACTTCCAAGCTCGGGATTTATACACTCTAGGGAGAACCCGTTCTCTAAATTTGTTACGACGAGTCCACCATCGCCTTCAGATTCTATTCCTCCGTATATCCATCCGGGCTGAGGTGTCTCCGTTATAACGACTGTTATACCGTCTGGAATAAAACCCCCGGTAAATTGGCCGTCCACCAAAGTAAAAGGAGGAATTGGTTCTCCCCCGGCGAATCCGGTGAATAGAAATTCCTGGCTCTCCGCGCCCGTCGCTACTTTGGTGGCTTCTATAATACACACTGGACCATCCTGAGCTGCGGTTTCAGACTCGCACGCGGACAGGTAACTGTTCTTTCAGCTAACGGGCGGCCTCAAGGAACAAACCGCCAGCGTTACTAATATCCTAACCATAGCATAGCGGTGAATATTTCGTATACAAGCACTCAAGAGGATAAGGGCGTGCTTGACGTGGAGCCGATGCTGCCGGAGGGTAAGTAAATCTACTTGTGCTAGAACCATTCCCCCCTCATCCTGAATTAGTCAGTCCTGTAGATTCTCAATCTAAACTGAGGGAAGTCCAATCCGACTTTAACTGCAGTTATAGTCTCTCATTGCATCAGAGGTTGCAGAGGCGCAGTCTAGACCTAATGCTGGACGGAAACCCCGACCAGCAGAGTCTCTGCACATACATGGAGGAAGACTACTTCCACCCCCAGTTCCACCTCCACCCCCTGTATTACCGCCACCTATTGGTATGATCGGGTCATAACCATGTGTAGGCTTGTTTGGACCACCTTGCCATTTACCGTCTTTTAACCACATGTAATATGTCTTTCCAGCTCTATTAGGGTCCTCTCTGAGCCAATTGATAGCCTTGTTTCTGTCAAATTCTTCCTGTGCTGCTCCGTAAAGCTCCACAGGTGTAGGTTGCAGCTGTGTAGGTAGCTGACTTCTAATCTGCTGTCGTCTCTGTTTTAGTTTGTTTATATAGTCGTACAGCTCTGCAGCTCTGTTGCTGTTGGTATACTTGACTCTATCATATTCAAGACCTGCATTAGTGATTTTACTATTTATTCGACGTAGCGTATCTAAATCTTGTTCATATTGCGCCAGGTTCGGTGGTAGTGTCCCGGGTGGGAATACTTCTTCGGGACTAAATGAATAACCTATTGAACTGGCCGATGCATTTGTGTTTATCAATCCCAGTACAAGAAGAGATACAATTAGTATTGTAAAAACACAGCACATATTTCTTAGGCTGATGATATTACAATAGTAACCCTCTAATTTGTACATTACTAACACCTCCTCAATATTAATAATCTTGAAGCTATTATAATATAATTAAAGATAACATGCCATAATACATAAGTATTAATGTGCTTCAATAATTGAGTCCAATAAATCTTATGCGCTTTATACTTTAGTCTGTCATTGATTAATTTATTCCCAGAGTCTAAACCGCGAGAATGGAATTCTACTAGCTTCTTAATGGGGAGCAGTTTATTCAGGCAAACGAGGTTGAGTAAATTGACCGGCATCTGTAACCTTGAATGATATGTGTGGAAGGTTTTCGCTTTCGACGGATAAAGACGATCTTCAAAGCAGATACGGATTTGTGGAACGCGAAGGGGCTTTACTCAAGCCGCGTTTCAATATCGCGCCGTCTCAGCTTCATCCTGTTATCGTTATCGAGGATGATCACAGAGTCCTTAAGATGATGAAGTGGGGGCTTGTGCCGTCATGGGCTAAAGACGAAAAGATCGGATACAAGATGATTAACGCACGCTCGGAGGGAATAGAAACGAAACCGAGCTTCAGGGCGGCGTTCAAGCGTCACCGCTGCCTGGTTCCTACAACCGGATTCTATGAGTGGAAGAAAGTAGATGCAAATACGAAGCAGCCCTACTTCATACGTCTTAAGAGTGGTGGGCCGTTTTCGTTTGCCGGACTGTGGGAAGTGTGGGGACCGGACAAGCTCGAAACATTCACTATCATCACGACTGAGAACAACGAGCTTATAGAGCCCATACATACCCGTATGCCCGTTATATTGCATGAGAAGGATGAAGCCGTCTGGCTCGATCCAGAGCTACGGAACGTAGATCAACTTAAAGAGTTATTAAAGCCCTATCCGTCGAATGAAATGGAAATGTACGAAGTTTCCACTATAGTCAACTCACCCAAAAACGAATCGCCCGATTGTATGAAGCCAAAATAAAAATCGCCGATTGTGTCCCTGCCGTCCGTGGTTTACCCTTTTAATTGTTCCTTTGGGGGGGTGATTAAAAATGCGTGCTATTCCTATCGGGGTCTGCGATCCGGCTACAAAGCTGGACCTGCCGTTTGTATCCTACTTAATCAACTGCGGTGTTACAGGGTTTCCGAGTCCGGCGGATGATTACACCCAGGAAAGACTCGACCTGAATAAGCGTCTTATAAAGCATCCCGCCGCCACTTTTCTTGTTCTTGCCACGGGAGACAGCATGACCGGCGCGGGGATATTCGACGGGGATATACTCATAGTGGACCGGGCTCTCGATGCTACCCATAACAGAATCATTATTGCCTGTATAGACGGTGAGCTCACGGTAAAGCGGTACTACGAAGATAAACGGTTAAAGCGTACTTTTCTCGTTGCGGACAATCCAGAGCACCCGCCTTTTGAAATTACTCCCGAGACGGATTTCTCCGTCTGGGGAGTCGTTACCTGCAACATACATCTACACGAACCGTTATGACGATCTTCGCGCTTGTTGATTGCAACAGTTTTTACTGCTCATGCGAAAGGGTTTTTAATCCCGCGCTGGAAGGAAAGCCCGTCATAGTCATGAGCAACAACGACGGCTGCGCTATAGCGCTGACGGAAGAAGCCAAACAATACGTGCCTATGGCGTCCCCGATACATGAGCATATGGACGCTATTCGTAAGCACGGGATTCACCTTTTCAGTAGCAACTATACCCTTTACGCGGACATGTCCCGAAGGGTGTATGAAGTCCTTTCGGATTTCACGCCGGATATTGAGCAGTATTCCATTGACGAGAGCTTTCTTTCGTTCGACGGCTTTAAGAATGTCGATCTTACGGACTACGGAAAGCGAATACGGGCTACGGTCAGGAAGTGGACGGGAATACCCGTAAGCGTCGGCATAGGGCCGACAAAGACGCTGGCGAAGATAGCAAACAAGCTCTCGAAAAAGAATAAAATGTGTCAGGGGGTATTGAATCTTACGAACCATCCCCGCCTAGAAGATTTCCTTGCGAGTGTGGACGCAGGGGATGTTTGGGGAGTCGGCTGGCAATACACAAAGATGCTGAAGGCACACGAGATTAATACGGCGCTCGACCTAAAAAATGCACCTGATGGATTTATCCGCAAGAGAATGACAGTCCAGGGACTAAGAGCCGTTTGGGAGCTCCGGGGAACGTCTTGCATCGAGCTTGATGAAGCTGTGCCGGACAAGAAACAGATCATAAGCTCGCGGGCTTTCGGAAAGGACGTGAGCGAATACGGCGAGCTCTCGGAAGCCATTGCCAGTTATATGACAAGGGCAGCCGAAAAGCTCAGGGCTCAAAACTCCGCGACCGGACATATCAGCGTATGGATAGAGACGAACCGCTTTAAGCCTGAGAAGCCGCAATACTCAAACTCTATCAGCATAGGGATGCCGGAACCTACGGCATACACTCCTGCGCTGGTTAAATACGCCCTCCATCTTTTGAAGCGAATATACAGGCCGGGGTACGACTATAAGAAGGCCGGAGTCGCATTAATTGATATAGTGCCGGCCACAGAATCCCAGCTTAATCTCTTTGTGAGATTCGAGCACTCGAAGCACGTCGATTTAATGGAGGCTATGGACAGGATTAACGCTCAGTGGGGGAGGGATACGCTACGGTCCGGCGCGGCGGGGATCACCCGGCCCTGGGGAATGAAAAGGGCGAGGCTGTCAGGGAGATTTACGACTTGCTGGGATGAGCTACTGGAAATTGGGGATAAATAACCTGCAATAAACAATAATTGTAGTTATTGTATTAATATTTAAACCCGTGATATAATCGGCCTGTAAACAAAAATTGGGGGGCCATTATGAGCCTACGGGGTGTGATAATTATATTGGCTGTATCGATTATATCAGTTGCAAGTCTTTGTGCTAAACCCGAAATCGAGAAGGCTCTAAACAACTACACAATTTCCGGCAAAATTTTAATGATAAATGAATGTACAAATAATCAGAATGATCTACCGGACAAGTTGCTTGTGGAAGTAGATTTAGTATGCACCGATGGGACGAAGTACAATAGAATTGACAGAACCATAGTAACAATTCCCGTTGCAGGGGCAAACAATCAGAAAGACGCCAAATACGAGTTCGACGTCAAAACGAATTTAATTGGTGATAAGTGGAAAATAAAAAGAGTGAGAAGAGACTCGAATGTTCAAATCTGCAATCTTATCTCCTGTCCGGGTACACAAAATTGTAGAGATACCGCGAGTAATACATATACTGTAGCCGCGACCGACGGGGATGCAGACCCGACGACTGTAACTCATGATCTACGTTTCCATTGTAAGTGTCAGTAATCCAAGACTAAAGTATTACCAGACTAATATGATGTGGGAACAAAAGGACAATGCAAATGGCATCCATGATAAAGATAATACTTACAGCTGGACAGTGCTTACCGATGGAAACGATACGAACTCCGATGGCACATTGTTTACAGAATTTTTAGAAATATTGAATAACAAATGTGACGGAGATGAAGCTACCGCGTGTGCAACGGATGCCGAGTGTGCCGGTATTGGTAACGGCCTCTGCGGACATGCAGGTTTCAAGGATTGGAGAATACCTAATGTAAAAGAACTTCAAACGACTGTGGATTACAGCACGTTTGGCCCGTCATCGAATCTACCCGGAGAAACCACTGCGTCTTATTATTGGACCGGTACTACTGGGGCCTTAGCAGCCAATGGAGCTTGGTTAATAAGTTTCCAGAATGGAGCTATAGGTGGATTTTTGAATGTCGATGTTAAAACTTCGAGTAATTACGTTCGAGCAGTAAGGCCATGATGTAGTCTTTTTATCGAGATAGTAATTGAAGTAATGCTCGTTGGTCATAAATCATGTCATTTAATTCTCGATTAAAGTAAATCCTTTCGACCCCTTTTCAGACTCACTTACTGACAAATCCACTGACATTCCGAATTATTTCTCTTTTCATTGCGATTCCTAAAACAAATTTTTATTGGTTATTAAATTCCAGGAAATCCAAACGCCCACCCATGAGTACAATATGTTGGAAGGGAGAAGGAAAGGCTAAAAAGCTGCCGGAGATGTATCTATGGAAAAAAAATATATGACTATTTCCGAAGCTGCGAAGTATTCGGGTTTAAGTAAATGGACATTATATCGTCTCTCATCAAGGAGGGAAATACCTATATTCAAGATTGGTTCGAGAGTTCTTTTTAAAATCGATGAATTCGATAAATGGATACAGAAATTTAAATGTCGTTTGAATACCAAAGGAGAGAATTTCGAATAAAAATATCCCGAACAGTAATAATTTGAACCATTCGATATGAGGTCGCTTACGTGAATGATAGGCAGGTCACACATTGCAATTTCGCGGCCTGCCGGGCACTTAGGGGGCCTAAAAAATTTAATCGCATTTTCCTAGTGGAGTAGGAACATAGGATTTGAATTAAAAAAATATTGAGCACAGATAAATGGAAAGACAAATAATAGTGAGAATAAAAAAGAGGAACAGCAAAAGCTTAGTTGATAACAATAAGACTAAGTATGAGCAAAATCAAAGTGAGTATAAGCCTCTTAAGTCGGGTTGGTTTATGCTGGATTTGCAAGAAAGTTGGAGAGAATTTATCTCCTCCCATGACTTCGACCTGTTTGTTACTCTAACATTTCAAGACGAAATTAAGCCTGAGACGTCTAAGAAGCGATTTGAGAAGTGGCTTAGGTCTCTTTCAATTAAACTTTTTGGCTGGCGGTATGAACAGAAGGGACTCGGTATTCGTTATGCAGTCGTTTACGAGTACCAGAAGAGGGGGGTGCTTCACCTTCACGCTCTGCTTGGTGCTGAAGGTCTAAAAGATCTTGATAGGGAATATATGGCTAACCTCTGGAAGAATAACGGGCAAGTGGATAAGGAGACAGGAACTCCCGTAGAGCGGATAGTCAACGGACATGCAAAGATAGAGCTTTACGACCCTGCAAGGGGTGCAATTCGTTACATGACGAAGCATATCTCTAAAGGGGTGGAACCTGACATATTTGTCCCTAGAAAAGAACGATAAGGGACAGGTTAGCAATCGAGACCACTGAATAAGTGAGTTAACATCCGATTGCTACTTACGGGCAGACCGAAACAAGTTGAGGTTCATCCTCTCTTGAAAGTTATTGGTATATCAAAAATATGATAAAAATATATTTTGTATTGATCTTTAACTACAACTTGAACTGAATAAAATGTATTGATAGTCTATTATTAGTTGACCAAAATCAAAAGAGGACGATAGCCTCAAATGATTAATATATCGCAGTTTATGTTTCTTCGAAAGATTCCAATGATAACGTGGCATAATACGATTCTGATTTTTATTGATAATTACAGTCTGAATATTTAATCTTCTATTAGTTTTTGATATTATAGTCTAATACCAATCTTCGTTATCAATATTAGTATGATGATTTTTTATCTCTCCAACAATTTTTTCATTGTGCGCCTTTTATCTCAACTTCTCAGAAAGCGTTTCACTTTAAAGTTAGTTATTGCAATTAGTTCTCCTTGGACTTTGAAGATTCGTCCTTTAATCAATCTCCATATGTATCGAAAATTTTTTCTGATGGGCATCTATCGTAATATTTATTCATTTCGTTTTCCTTTTGAGTGATAAATACTGTTCGGCAGATTTTATAACTTTCTACATATCTGCCACCAGGTATATCTTTGATCTAATAATTCATCTTAATGAAAATATTTTAGTTATTCATTTACCGTGGGCTAGGCAGTGTTTGAACACTTGGTTGAAGCGACCTATCCCCATATGTCCCCCGGTATCTTAATATCACGAACAGGACTACAAAATAGGGGCTATTAATTTCGATATCTTTGAGTCACCATCAACAACTTGATTCCATTCAATTTAACTTTTACTTATCCTAAAACTAGATGCTTACAACAGTTTATAAGTTAAACACGTACAACCCTCCCTACTTTTTATAAAGTCGCTGTATAGGCCTGTTTACGCTAAGATTTGCCACCGAATTTAGCATATTCGTCATCATACACAGATCTACGGAAGAAACTGAATAGGGGCTTTAGTTGATTCTAACTAAGCAATGAAAGTATTGATGATATTCATCTACGGCACTTCTGGACTTAAATAGTAGGGGAATTTTGATAAGGGTAATTCGTATTCTTGCCAGTTCCTTAATATATAGGTATCCCCCACAATCCAATGATATAAATTTACATATTTATAATCCGGATGGATTTTAAGTCCGAAACCTCCTATCCTACTACTTTCTCTATAAAAAAGCGCCTTTAATTTTGAGACTAATGGTGGGGAAAATCGATTCTCTCCACTTACAGCGGCTAAAGTACAACCTGTAACGAAATCAGCTGCTTGAATTAATCGAATAAACTTTGATGAAGTCGAAACAACGTTGAATGCTATCGAATTTGGACGTACATACCCTATATTTCCCTGCAATGATTCCAAACATCCGTATAAGAATTCATCCTCCTCAGAAGCTCTACTCCCCGCACGGTCTGTAATAACAATACCCTCAGCCGGATTCGCTCGGCATTGGCGGCTAATACGTTCAAGGCACATATGAGTGACATCCATTTCATGAGTCGGAAGATCAGTGGCAGTTCTATATTGTTTATCACTAATAACGACGGTCACTGCGCAACCCTGGCCCCCTCTAACAAGTCTAAGATATCATGAAAAAACCTTTGCCTCTCATTATCTACTAATTTGGTACGCATCCAGAGTTCTCTTCCCGGGGACCATTTGAATTCTTGACCTGGTGGAAATTGATAGGAATTAGTAAGGTTATCAATTGCTCTCTCAAGGTCACCTACAACTGTTCCAGATACTTTTATACAGCCTACAGCAACTAGAGACTCCATTCCTTTACGAGATGGTTTATTCTGAACCGAATCATCAACAAAAAAGAATTCCATCTTGTATAAGACCTCAGAAGTATTTTAATTATATTGAATTAAAGTAACAAAGACGACCAAATGAGTACACTCGTCAACTATTGTCTAATCTTATTAGCTAGATTACCATTTTGAGACGGTAGTACATCTGCATAAAGTGCAGTCATACTTATATTGCTATGCCCTAACTGTTTCTGAACATATCTTAGATTATTTGTAGCGTGCAACAAAAAGGTCGCGTATGTGTGACGAGCACTATGAATTGAAAAATGCAATGGCAAGTTTGATTCTTTAATTGCCCTCTTGAATGATTTCATAAGGGTAATTACTGCACAGTGATTTCCATCTCTACCAGTAAATAACGGGCTGAAATTTTCAACTTCTTGCCCCATTGTTTTCTTTTTCCAAGAGATAAATGTCTTTAAATGTTTGACAAGCTCTTTGTCCAAATAGACATCTCTTTTTTTACCCCTCTTTCCATTCCTTACTATTAAGTATGGATCTTTAGCTTTTATATTCATGTCACCAATTGTTAAATTTGTTATCTCAGCTACGCGTAAACCAGTAAAGAGTGCTAAATCAATCAACATGTAACGTTTTATCCAGGTTTCTCGTCCATGTAATAAATCCAGTTCAGCTTTTTCTCTACATGTTTTTAGTAGCTTTGCTCTTTGGTCAAGGTCTAAAATCTTTTCTCTATCGATGTTATAAGAGGTAGAATTCATTCTGAATCTCCTATTTTATAGCTTATAGATAATATATTATAGTCAAGAACGGAAAAATCTACGCTATTTTATAGAATATTTACATTCTCTATAAAATCTTACGGGTATTAAATTAAAAGTCTTAATGCTTAAACCTCGCACTATAAAGTTCCTTTATAAATTTACGCAATACAAGACTGTCTCTCGGCTAAGTAAACACTAGAATAATCCAATGAATTTATAAACTGAGTCTGTTTAGATAGTGAAATCTTATTGAGTACAAAATGCTAAAATCAATTTAATTGACATCAGTAACCGAACTTGCTAAAATTTAAATTATGCGGTTTTTGAACTTGTTAGTCATCCTTAATCTTTTTTTATGTACTACCGGTTTATACTCCGTTACAGACCTTTTTGCTAATGAACCAACCAAACCAAATTGCCATGATCATTCAGAAGGAAATTTTCATATCTTAGATCATGATTCAATTGATTTAGAAATTATTGCAACGCATGCAGAATGTTATGATTGCTGTTTAGATATACTCCAAGGCAGTAATGATTGGAGTAATTCTAATTCTATGTCTACTGTTATTAACTTCTTGCCTCCTATATCATCCGAGAACAATTGCAACGCTAGACAGTTTTTATCCTCAGTCTTTACAAAGCGGCCTCACGGTCCTCCAGATATATACCGATTACACTCCTCGTATTTACTATAAAACCTTCCGTTTAAACCACCTTGTTCTCATTGGTGAATGTTGAGATCACCAAACGAGATACGTCCGGAAATTCAACATTTTTATATACAATGAGTTCTTCTTTTTTGTAGAGCAAATTTTGAAGTAATTATCTGCTGGCAAAAAATATCGTTGAAGAAAATGTTAACTCGTAAGAAGACAAGAGTTAAACAGGGACAAGGGTTTTTAAGGGGGCGTTTATGCATATACATGAAATCTTAGGGTGGCACTGGGTAATGTGGGTATTTTTTGTCATCTTTTGGCTTCTTTTCATTTTAGGTATAGCAACAATTATTAGATGGTTTAACACTACAACCACAGATAAAGAATCACCAATGGAAATACTTGAAAAGAGATATACAAAGGGCGAGATAATCAAAGAAGATTTTGAGAAAATGAAGAAAGAAATAACAGAGAGGAGGAATCAGACATGAAAAGATTAATCGGTTTCGTACTTGTTTTGATGTGTCTAGCAAGCCTTTCCTTTGCTCAGCAAATGCCTGAACAAGAAACAAGACAAGGACAACAGATGATGGATATGGGAAACATGATGGAAAAGATGAAGGGAATGAAGGACCATATGAAGAGTGGAATGCACTCAACAATGTACACCATGATGATCCATCATATTCTTATTGAAACTAATACTCTTGATATAAATGAAGCTCAGAAGAATGAACTATCGGCTATTAAAGAAAAGTATTTATATCCGATTGTACAAAAGGAAGCTGATTTTAAAATCTCTCATATGAAGATTATGGATATGCTGCACGATCCTAATTTTGATGCTGAAAAGTTGAGATCGGAAATAAAAATATCCAACCAAATCAACCTAGATCTCTCGGACATGATGATAGATGCGCTCACATCAATTAGAAAGGCAATAGGTCTAGATAACTATGAACAGATTATGAAAATGATGCCCTTGATGAGTGGAGGGATGATGAAGAGCGAAGAGATGCAGAAAGAGGGCTCCTCAAGTGAACATGAGCAGCATCATCAAAATGAGTAAGGATTAAAAAAATGATAACGCATCATAAACAAGGAGGTGATAACTATGAGTAAAGCTAATTTTCTCATAGCCATTGTTATCTTGAGTTTGCTTGCTTTCTTCACGGTCAGGGGAATTCCAACAGTTAGTGCTGAGAGTGCTGACATACCTACTCTCATACAGACTGCGAACACTCCAGAGGATCATATGAAGATAGCTGAGTACTACAACAAGCAGGCGGAGCATATGGATCAGAAGGCAAAGATGCACGAGTCAATGGGCGAAGCATACTCGAAGAGGAGTAAGCCCATGTCAGGTATGGCAAATCACTGTGCAAAACTGTCAAAAGACTCCAAAGAATCCGCTGCTCAATATAAAGCAATGGCTCAAGAGCACCAACAGATGGCTCATGAAATGATGGATCACGATTCTCAATAGTGAGTCAAAAAGATCTTCCCCGGCAATGAGCTATCAAACATCTCAAACTGTCGGGGAAGATTTTACAGCATGAAATTGCTTCAACGACTATGAGCCAAAGAAATAGTTTTGAGTCTAATTAACTTAGGTCAGATTTGATACAGATTCAATTTGGAGTTGTTTAGGTATTTAGTCAAAGCAGAGAGGAAATGTCACATTGATAGCAACAAAACACAATCTCTAAAAAAAGTGGACATAATATAAATGAAGATAATATGGACAATCTGGTTTCTGCTCTTTGATCGACTGGAATATGACCTGAACGAAGGCCCGGATACGATACTCTGGGATGTCCAGGGCTGGATTGGAAGCGATTATAACAAATTATGGATTAAAACCGAAGGTGACCAAAAACTCTCGGAGGATTATGGCGGGGATGTTGAAGTCCAGGCTCTATACAGTCGTCTCATCTCCCCTTTCTGGTATTTTCAGATAGGTGGCCGCTTCGATACGCTGCATGGGAATGGATCAGATCCTTCCCGAGGATTTGGAGTCATCGGTTTCGAAGGGCTGGCTCCCTATTGGTACGATGTGGAGACAGCTCTTTTTGTAAGTCAGGACGGCGATGTTTCCGCAAGGCTGGAAGCGGAATACGAATTACTGTTTACACAACGCCTGATCGCGCAGCCGCGATTTGAGACCAATATCGCCATACAGCAGGTAGAGAAATTTGGCGTCGGAGAAGAATTCAATGACGTCGAACTTGGCCTGCGCTTGCGCTATGAGATCAGACGGGAATTTGCTCCCTATATCGGTATATCATGGATGCGGTTGCTTGGAGACACGGCGGATATTGCCAGAAATGAAGGAGAGGAAGTGGACAATCTGGCGTTTGTTGCAGGTGTGCGCATGTGGTTTTGAAACACTATGGAATATCTACAGATACGAGAGAAATTTGAAGCTGGAAATAATTAAGAAGATAACAAAGAAAAAATGATTTTTAAAAAAAGTCATGAATGACATGAATGAATAGTTTTGCTAGATATATTCGGCGTAGTTAGTGTCTCAGGAGTTCAACAAAGTAAAGTATGGAACAAAAAGACAAGCTTAACTACCAAGACAAGAAGAGTGGTGAAACGCATGAAAAAATCGTATCTAATCTTAGTGGCTTCTATATCGACAATTTTGTTTATTTATCTCATGAGCGGAATTTCTATTGCCGTATCAGATGATGATGCGATACTGGAGCTGATAGAAACCGCGGAAACCCCGGAAGACCACATTAAAATAGTGAACTATTACATGGAGCAGACTGAGAGAATGGAGAAGATGGCTAGCAAGCATGAAGCTATGGCTGAAGCTTATAAAGAAGGGGGTGAGTCGATGAGTATACAAAGAGAGCGCTGTGTCAAACTTTCAGAAGAGTCGAAAGCAACTGCTAAAGAATATAAGGCGATGGCAATAGAACATGAAAAAATTGCTCATGAGATGATGAATCACGAATCTCAATGATGCAAAACAGAATCGAAGCCTATTCTTTGTTTCGATTCGCCCGAGTAATCGAATAGTTGTATTAGGAGGAATAACAAATCAAAGTTCAACAAAAAGGAGAAACTCGAAATGGTAAAAGGTCCAGCTTGCAGGAAGGACTTAGATATAAGAAATTCACTTAATAATCTATATATCAATGAAAACTTATTACTTCTGTTCCTATAACTGCAAGTGTCAATTTAAAAAGAACACTAGAGAATATGAAGTTGTAGTAATAATAAGAAAAAGGAAGGGACAACCGTTATCATGAATAAGCACTGTTCAATATGTGATCTTCAAGAGAATTGCAATGGTCTTCCTTACTTCTGGCCGGTTTTCTGTTTTGTTGGTTGTAGGACGACTCAAGAGCTTAAGAAAAACCTTGATTTCTTAACAGTTGTAGATAAAACCCTCTTAAAAAGGCCGACACCTAAATGGACAACAACAAACACAGTAAGAATAGAAATCGATACACTTCGACTGAGGGATTTCTCTAAACGCTCTAGCAAAGATCAAATATTTACTTTGATATTAGCCCCGTATGCGGGACACACATCACAAATAGCCGACTATGACCATAGACAGAGTCTCGTCGCAGCCTTTCAACAGGGGGGAGTTGATAGTACTGCCGTTACGGACTGGAAGAGCGCCACTCAGGAAACCAAGAATTACGACATAGATAACTATCTCAAAAATGTTAATGAGTGCGTGGAGGAATTGGGAGGAGTAGTCAACCTTGTAGGTTTGTGCCAGGGTGGTTGGCTCGGGGCAATGTATGCCGCGAGGTATCCGGAGAGGGTAAATACTCTAACCCTGGCTGGGTCGCCTATTGATACAGATGCGGGTGATGGACAGATTAAGAAGCTCGCACACACCTTTCCAATGAGTTTCTATGAAGAACTCGTAGCAATGGGGGGAGGCGTACTTAAAGGTGAGTACATGCTAAAGGGTTTCAAGAACATGAATCCGGGCAAGCAGTACTTTGAGAAATATGAGGAACTTTACAGAAATATTGATGACGAAGAATACAGAAAGAAGTTTGAGAAATTTGAGAGCTGGTATGAATACACCATAGACCTTCCGGGAGGTTTTTATCTTCAAGTGGTAGAAGAGCTTTTCAAGGAAAACAAGTTAGTCAAGGGAGAGTTTGTAGGACTCGGGCGCAAACTTAGTTTAAAAGACATTGAATGCCCCGTTTACTTACTGGCGGGAGAAAGAGATGACATCACACCGCCTGAGCAAGTTTTCAACGCAGAAAAATACTTAGGAACGGAAAAAAAAGAGATACAAAAAGAGTTGGCTGACGGAGGTCACATAGGATTATTTATGGGGCATACCCCTTTGGAAGAAAACTGGCCAAAAATAATAGAATGGATAAAAAGGTATTAAGAGCGAAAATAAAGATATAAGGCTAGGAGACGAATAAGATGGACGTGACCAATCTAAGAAGTAAGCATGGAATAATACACATTATTGGGGCTGGACCTGCTTCATTTGTTGCAGCCATCAACCTAGCAAAAACAGGCATAGAGACAGTTATTCATGAGCAAAAAAGTGAAGTAGGTTTCAGATTTAATAGTGATTTCCAAGGCATTGAAAATTGGTCTACCGATATGGATGCACTCGAATTTTTAACCTCAATTGGGATTTCAATAAACTTTCTATGCGAACCATATTCGGTCGGACATTATTATGGGCCTAATTCAAAAAAGCACGAATTGACAACTTCGAGGCCACTGTTTTACCTGATCAAACGAGGAACCGACTTTGACTCTCTTGATCAAGGATTAAAGAAGCAAGCAATTGATTACGGTGTGAAGATAGAATGGAACGACAAGATCGAAAAAATATCTTATCCGATAACAATAGTTGGCACTGGCCCAAGAGCAGCAGATGTGATAGCAAAGGGAATTATATTCAAAACATCTAATCCCGATGCATGCTTCGGTTTTTTGGATAACAGAATAGCACCTAAGGGATACGCGTATCTCTTGGTTAATAAAGGTCAAGCTACATTTGCAACTGTCTTGTATGAAGATTTCGAGAACACCCAGAGTTACTTTCAACGAGCCCTCGACAAAATGCGGAGTGTAGTACCAATAGACGTTATTGAACCTAAGGAATTCGGCGGTTATGGAAATTTCGTATTGAATAATATCTCAAGAGACAATAGCAATGTTCTTCTTGTCGGAGAAGCTGCCGGATTTCAGGATGCCTTGTGGGGTTTCGGTTTAAGGTACGCGATGCTCTCAGGTTATTTAGCTGCGAAAAGTATCTTGACGGGTGCGTCCTATACTCAATTATGCACGGAGGAGATCAGACCACTGATGGAGACCTCGCTTGCTAATAGATGGCTCTTTGCACATCTAGGCAATTTTGGATACGGCAGAATTCTTAACTACCTTACAGGGCATAAGGACATTATTGGGTTACTGCGAAAGCAGCATGAACCTACACGGTTCAAGAGAGTTGTATTTCAACTTGCAAAGAAATGGTACCACACGAGATTAATCGATAAACAATGCATGCACCAGAACTGTGATTGCATATGGTGTATGCATTGTAAAGAATCAAGTCGATCCGAAGAGGTAACGGCGGCATGAATCCTAAAGATCATTCTACAAACAAGAACACAGCACATTCCCAGTACGAGCATACGATCGCCTTTAATAACAATACTATTTTAAGTCACGTAAATAGAGTAATTAACTGGGCAAGGAGGGGGCGCAAATGTAGCAAACAATTCCTACATTGCTAATTATTAGAAGGTATACGAACAATAAAATATAAGGAGGCTTTTCAATGGCAAAGGAAACCAAACAAAGACAACCCAAGGGAAAGAGGAAAGCAGGTCATGAATCATTAAGAGAGATGATCGAAAATAAGGCTTATGAGGTTTATGAACAAAGAGGAAGAGAGCCCGGTAAGGAGCTCGAAGACTGGCTTGAGGCGGAAAAGATGGTTGTAAGAAAAAAGAAGAGTTAATAAATAGATCTTTTAGCCGCTCAATGTAACGTGGTACTGCCTGTTCTTTACGTAGAAAGGGAACAGGTGAGTGGGGGAAATTATGCAGAATAAGAAAGCAATTATAGAGAATATATTCGCGTTTCTGACGAGTCGCTTGGTATGCGTCACGACTTTTTAATCAATGATTGAGTAATTTTATGGAGAGAACGCTATGATGACAAAGGACCCTGTTTGCGGCATGGAGATTGAAGAAACGTCAGCGTTTTCATCACAGACGATTGACGCCAAGGTGTATTATTTTTGTTCTAAAGCATGCGAAGAGAAATTCCTATCCGAGACTAGTAAATATGCTGCCGAACCCGCTGCCACGAACCAATCGGCGGACTCAGCGGGATCAGTACCACTTCAGCCTGTTCGAAGTGCTCCTTCAGCAACGACCGGAGTCGGGTCTCCACCAGACGTCGTGCAACTAGAGATACCTGTCTTCGGGATAACTTGTTCGGAGTGCTCCACAAACATTGTAAAAGCACTCCAGGAAGTAAAAGGAGTTCACCATGCTATGGTAAATACAGCAACCGAGCACGCCCACATCTTCTATGACCCGAAGACGGCAAATGCGCTTGATCTCTATAAGGCGATCAAAGAGGCTGGATACCGCACTGGTACGAATACTCTCCGCCTGCGTATTAAGGGCATTTACTGCTCGGGTTGTATTAAGCAAATCGAGGAGGCTCTAAAGAAAGTCGATGGAGTCGTAACTGCGGTGCTGAATCCCGCAACCGAGGAAGCTTCAGTCGAATACCTTCCGGATTCTTTCGACATTAAGAAACTCGGGGAAGCGGTTGAATCGGCTGGTCCATACAAAGCCGTCGACGCAACGGCTCCTACTGCCGAGGCTGTTCACAACGAAGGGGAGGACTCCGCAAAAGAATACCGCCAGCTTATGCGAAAATGGTGGTTCGGTGCAGCCGTTGGAGTCTTTACAATGATATTTTCCTACCCGCAACTTTTTCCGGGACTCCGAGATGTTCTGCCTCGCGGCAGCTCGCAAATACGTTATTTATGGATGTTTATGGGGATAGCTTCTCTAGCTGTAATGGTTTACAGCGGCAACCAATTCTTCATCGGCATGTGGGAATCGCTAAAAAGGCGAACGGCGAATATGCACACACTTATTGCGATTGGTACCGGAGGTGCGTGGATTTATTCGACTATTGCTGTGCTTTTCCCACAGATTTTCCCATCAATCGAAATGGCGGATGTCTACTATGATGTAACTGTTGTGGTGACGGCCTTGGTAGTACTTGGCTTGGCGATGGAGATCAAAGCCAAAGGGCGAACAAGTGAAGCAATCAAGAAACTTATCGGGCTTCAAGCAAAAACCGCGCGTGTATTGCGCAACGGGAAGGAAACGGATATTCCGGTGGAAGAAGTATTGGTCGGTGACATCGTGGTCATACGGCCCGGCGATAAGATACCTGTCGATGGTGAGATTTCCGAAGGGGCTTCAGCGGTGGATGAGTCAATGATTACCGGCGAAAGCATACCCGTAGAGAAACGGGTCGGTGACGAGGTTATAGGAGCAACGATCAATAAGACTGGTTCTTTCAAATTCAGCGCGACCAAAGTTGGAAAGGATACGGCATTGGCAAACATCATCCGCATGGTGCAAGATGCGCAGGCGACAAAAGTACCGATCCAGAGGATTGTCGATGTCGTAAGCAGCTACTTCACGCCTGTAGTGATTATTCTTGCTGTTTTAGGCTTTATAGTATGGTACGACTTCGGACCCGAGCCTGCTATAGCATATGCCTTAATTGTGGGTGTTACGACATTGATCATTGCCTGTCCCTGCGCGTTGGGCATGGCCACGCCAATTTCATTAACGACAGGAATTGGTTTAGGAGCTCTTAACGGTATTCTCATACGCGGTGGTGAATCGTTACAGACAGCAAAGGAACTTAACACCATAATTCTCGATAAAACAGGGACTATCACCCACGGTAAGCCAGTACTTACCGATATCGTGGTAGGAACTGAGGGGCATCTAACAGCAGCAAAGATTACCGAAAACGAGCTGTTACGTTTATCTGCCGCAATAGAGAAAGGCTCGGAACACCCACTTGCCAGCGCTATCGTCGAAGGCGCTGAGGCACGGGGTCTTAAAGTGCCTGAAATTCAGGATTTCAATGCTGTCCCCGGCCATGGCGTAGAGGCGACAGTAGAAGATAAAAAGCTATTACTCGGCAATCTGAAGCTGATGCGAGACCGTGGGATAGATATCGGCGCTCTGGAAGATCAGGCTGTAAGGCTTTCAGAAGAAGGTAAAACACCGATGTATGTAGCCATGAACGGTGGAATCGCGGGCATAGTTGCGGTTGCTGATACGGTCAAAGAAGACTCGAAGCAGTCGATTCAGATTCTCAAACAGATGGGTCTAGAGGTAGTAATGATTACGGGTGATAATGAACGTACCGCCAAGGCAATCGCCGGTAAGGTCGGTATAGAGCGTGTGCTCGCGGAGGTATTGCCGCAGGACAAAGCGTACAATGTTCAGAAGCTTCAACTAGAGGGCAAGAAAGTGGGAATGGTAGGGGATGGGATTAACGATGCCCCTGCACTCGCCCAGTCGGACGTGGGATTCGCGATCGGTACAGGGACGGATGTAGCTATCGAGGCAAGCGACATCACACTCATTAAAGGAAGCTTGAAGGGTGTGGTTATGGCGATTCAGATAAGTCGGGCTACAATGCGAAACGTATATCAGAACTTGTTTGGAGCTTTCATATATAACACGATAGGCATACCAATTGCAATGGGCATTCTCTATCCATTTTTAGGCGTTTTGCTATCACCTTTAATGGCGGCAGCAGCTATGTCGTTTAGCTCTGTAACCGTTATTGCCAATGCTAATAGGCTTAAGAGATTCAAACCGAAAGGAGTGTAAATCAAATGACACCAGACAAAGTCTACGTAACGATTGGCGGATTGGCGGCTATCGCTTTCATCATATGGTTCTTCTGGATGGGAAAACGTAAGGGTATCAAGGCCGGAGCAACGTCCTCGGGCTATCAAGAGGTCGTGGTGCTCGTGAAAGGAGGCTACTCCCCAGACATAATTGTAGCAGAGCGCAGCAAACCTTTACGCTTAAAATTTCGCCGTGAAGAAACAGCGTCATGCTCTGAAATGGTGATATTCCCTGACTTCAATAAGAGTGCGAGACTGCCTACCGGCGAGACCGTGTCTATTGAGCTTATGCCCGATAAAACAGGAGAGTATGAGTTTAGTTGTCAGATGGGCATGTTTCGCGGAAAGCTGATTGTGGAATAGGAGGTATAAAATATGGGTACTGAACAACGGTCTCAGGAATGGGGCTGGCTAAAGTCGCCCGCTTTTCTTGTATTCTGTGGATTCCTCATTATTACCGGATTCTTTCTCTTTACTGAACACAAGGCGCATGCATTCGGCATACTGCCGTTCGTACTATTGCTCCTTTGCCCGATTCTGCATATGCTAATGCACGGAAAGCATGGTGGGCACGGCGGAAGCATAGGCGGACAGGCAGGTCATGCTGATGGGCACAAGCATGGTCCAGGAGGCGACAAATGAATGACTCCACACCGGCTTACGGGCTCTGGTTTCTCGTAATAATCAACTCTCTGGTGTTCATCATTTTTGCATTCAGCTTCACTCGTCCGCACACCAAACGCGACTGGCGGTCGTTTGGTGCCTTCTCCGCTTTTATCGTCGCGCTATTTGCTGAAATGTACGGATTTCCTCTCACTATTTACCTGCTCTCGGGCTGGCTCGGGAGTCGTTATCCAGGGCTAGATCTCTTTTCTCATGATACAGGTCACCTCTGGGAAATAGTCCTCGGTTGGAAAGGCGACCCACATCTAAACCCCATACATATATTAAGCGACCTGCTTATTATCGCAGGCTTCATTCTCCTCTCCGCTGCCTGGAAAGTGCTCTATGAAGCACAGCGCGCTCATAAGCTGGCGGTCACGGGACCTTATGCCTGGGTGCGTCACCCTCAGTATGACGGATTTATTCTCATCATGCTCGGATTTCTTCTGCAGTGGCCGACGATGCTAACGCTCGTGATGTTCCCCATATTGGTCTATATGTACGTCCATCTCGCACACACCGAGGAAAGAGAAGTGCTTAAGGAGTTCGGAGACGAATACGCTGGATATGCAACAGCCACTCCGGCTTTTATTCCTCGTTTAAGGAGGGCCGAAAAAATCAGAGTGGTATGAGATAAGCATTTTTCATGAGTTGCAACATTTTGTTTATATAAGGAGACTGCAATGTGGCAAACAATTATATGGTTTTTAATCTTTGGAGTGATTTTTTATCTCATGATGCGTATGGGCGGCTGCGGTATGCATTCTCATGGCGGACATGAGAAACATAGGGATCATAAAGACACTGATGAATCTGATAATACTAAATAAATTGATCTATAAATTTGAGGAGGGATACAATGAATTCTGGCCAGACAAGTCATTATCATACATTAGACTGGAGACCTTTGGGTCTCGCTTTAGGTGTGTTTTTTGTAATCACTTTCATCCTGTGCATATGCTTCGATCTTATCTTTCCAGGGCAAGCCATGTACCAGTCATGGATGAGGCTGCTACCGGGTTTTAAATGGCTGACATTAGGGGGCTTCATAATCGGCCTGATCGAGAGCTTCGCTTATGGTTTCTATATAGCCCTGGTTTTTTGTCCTCTTTATAACTTTTTCATGGGCAAATTTACGAGAATTTAAGGTTTAGATATTATGATGATTCTATTTTCATTTGTCGTATAAAAGTAGGCTATTCTATAAACTGTGAAAGATGCATTAATTTCTAAGGAAAATGAAACTTTGGCATATGACATCAGATGCTCCGCGTACGCCAATGCGAGTATCCTCCGGAGAGGTTGTTACTTTGTATGTGGGGACATGGCCAATTGAAGCTGGTCAAGCTGTATGGGTTGAGTATGAGGTTATCCGTTCGGACAAATCAACTTACACCAAACTAGTCAGTGCTAATTGGAGTCATAATTCTGATCAGAATAGTTTCTGGCAAGCTAAACTTGGTCCTTTTTCTAAAGGAGATTATGTCACTTACAATATTCAGGGACGCTCACCTTCAGGAGTAGTTGCCGGAACTCAAACTTCATTTAAAATCAGTCCTACACTCTACCTGGCGATTATGTGGCATCAGCATCAGCCAATTTACAAAGATACAAGCCAAGCAACTCAAACGGGCAGCTATCGACATCCATGGGTTCGCTTACACGCCATTCGTGATTACTACTCAATGGCGTCACTTGTAGCTCAGCACAACGCTCTACATTTGACCATCAATATTTCGCCTTCTCTACTCTGGCAAATTGAGGAGTATTTGGAGAAAGGAGCAACTGATCGCACATTAGACCTTACTCTCAAATCAACAGAAGAACTAACAACTGCGGAGCGTGAAGAAATATTATCTACCTTCTTCGATGCAGATTGGCATAACCAGATTTTCCCACATCCACGTTATTATGAGCTGTTCGTCAAACGCCGAAATAATAAGTTATTTGAGAATAGGGACTTGCGTGATTTGCAGATGTGGTTCAATCTCGCTTGGTTTGGTAAAGAGTTCCGCGACGGTAAGGTCAATCTAGCAACGGGGGAAACGGTATCGATTCAGAGATATGTGAAGAAGGGTCACGATTACAGTACTAAAGATATTAAGTCTATGGTCGACGAACAATACAAAATCATGCGCGCTATAATACCCATCCACCGTCAGCTCCAAGAGCGGGCGCAGATCGAGGTATCTACTACACCATTCTATCATCCCATCTTGCCATTGCTTATAAATACAGATGATGCAACAATTGACAGACCAGGAGCAAAACACCCTAGTCGTTTCTCTTTTCCAGAAGACGCCGAAGCTCAAGTAAAACTTGCCGTAGATTACTATAATAAATATTTTGACCAACCTCCATGTGGAATGTGGCCTGCAGAAGGAGCTGTAAGCCAGTCGGCTATACCTATTTTCAGCAAGTTCAATATTCGCTGGATAGCCTCTGATAAGGGTGTGCTTGCCAGATCCGGACAATGGGGTTATGAAGTTGAAAACCCCCACGTACTATACCAACCATATCGCGTTGAAGAAAATGATGATGCACTAACTATTTTTTTTCGTGATACTGAGCTCTCGGATAAAATAGGGTTTTACTACAACGGTTATGCCGATCCAGAACGGGCCGCTCGTGATTTCATCACTAATATAAAAAACCGTTTCATGCATCATGTAAGAGGGGAGGAAGATCGAGTGCTGAGTGTCATTCTGGATGGTGAGAATGCATGGGGAAGCTACCGTGACGACGCCCGCCCTTTCTTACATTCACTGTACGGGCTTTTGGAAGAGGATAACGAGATCCAAACGATCACTTTCTCTGAATATCTTACTGGGAATCCAGCACAAGACATAAATCCTCATCCCATGGAATCACTAAAAAAAGTTCACAACTTGTTCACAGGATCATGGATAGATGAAAGTGCGTCAAGACCGGGGGTTGATCTCGGCACATGGATAGGTGAAGAAGAGGAAAATAGGGGTTGGGAATTGCTGGGACAAGCGAGAAACTTTCTTAATAATGAAGAGGTTACCCGTGAGAAGAATCCAGCCGCTTTCGAAGCGCTCTATGCAGCTGAAGGTAGCGACTGGTTCTGGTGGTTTGGCAAGGATCAAGATTCTGGTAATGATGAGGAATTTGACGATCTGTTTCGTACCCATCTCAAGAATATTTATAGTGCATTAGGAATTGAGCCACCAGCAGAGCTGGACTTTCATATAGTGCCACATACCGTGGTTTGGACTTTCACGAATCAGGTAACGGAGATTCAATCAAGTGATCGTTTAACGATTCGAACAAACTGTCCTGGTCTTCTCAGCTGGCAATTAAGTGGGGGGAAATTTTATACTGAAGAAATGCTGCCTTCCGGCGGTGTGATGGCAGGAATTCAACGTTACAACTTAGTCCTAGGCCCTTTCCCGAACAGGGCAGGAGAATTATGTTTCCATTTCCAATGCACTTATAGAAATTGCATAGGAAAGGACATTTGCTGCGAGATGGAAGAATACAAAGTAAGAATCACGTAATCCGAATTTTTTATGAGTGTCTGTGTTATCTCGCGCATTGTAGCTAAGGTGCCAGCTCGACCGCGCATTTTCATTCTTATCATGATTACGGGGGTACTTATAGCTCACATTCTTGCAATCATAGTATATTCTTCAGCCCTATGGTTCTATATGCAATATATTGGGATTAGTACACTTGCCGGCAATGTCGCGAATAGTTTTTTTAGACTATCTTTATTTCTCTGCAACCACTTATACCTAACTTACTGCCGTAGACATTTTTCAGTTGGCGCGTTACGAATATTCACAGCTATCGAGGCTTTAAACAGCCTCATATTAATTATATAGTCTGCGGCTTTTACTTCACATAGAATTGAAAACATTTCTATTCTAATAATAAACGGAGAGATTGATTACCACTGTAAAACTTTAACATGTTCAGGCCAACGTTATAATGAAGAAAGAATTTATGAAGCATTAGTATTATAATATTCCCCGGGAATAGATAATGCGTCGCAATTGGAATTTGATAGCTGGAGTTGTAATTATCCTAATAGTTTTGACTGCAATTTTCTTCTACATGCGTGATGAGAAGGAGATAGAAGGAATTCTTCAAGCCAATGGGCAGATCAGAGGGACAGAAATCACTATCAGTTCAAAGATTCCGGGAAGACTGGACAGAGTGCCTATTAATGAAGGACAGAAGGTGCAACAAGGGGAATTGATTGCAGAGATATCTTCTGAAGAAATCGAGGCTAAAATTGAACAGGCCAAAGCTCAGATTGAAATATATAAGAAACAGAAGGAAGTGGCATATCACAACGTTCATCAGGCAAAAGCCTCATTGGATAGAGTAGAATCTTCAATCGTGGAAGTACAATCTCAACTAAATCTGGCTAGCTCCGATTACCAAAAATTCTCGGAACTCGCGGATAAAGGAATAATTTCCCGAAGACAGATGGAAGCAACGGAAGCACAGTATAAGTCCGCTCAAGCAAAACTGAACGCGGCGGAAGATGCCAAGGAAGAGGCAATCGCTGCTATAGAACGTGCAGAAGCATCACAAGAAGTGACAGCCAACCAGTTGGCATCGGCAGAGGCCAAATTGAAAGAAATCAGCGCAGTATATAAAGATACAAAAATTCACGCACCTTCTAACGGCACGGTCATCAATAAGCTTGCCGAGCAGGGTGAGTTAGTTACTCAGGGCACGCCGATTGCAACGCTAATAGACCTGTCTGATTTATATGTCAGAGTATACATTCCAGAGAAGGATATAGGCAAAATCAGGCTTGGAAATCCGGCCAGAATCTACTCGGACGCTTTTCCAGAGAGATATTTCAAAGGGGAGGTTGTGCAGATATCACAAAAGGCGGAGTTTACCCCTAAAGAGGTTCATATGAAAGAGGAAAGAACCAAGCTAGTTTTTGGTGTGAAAATTCAAATTGAGAATCCCGAAGGATTTCTTAAACCTGGTATGCCTGTCGACGTAAAAATAAGATGGAAGCAAGATGCCCGCTGGTAAACCGATTATAAGAATTAATGGACTAAAAAGGAGATTTGAGAGCAACTGGGCTTTAGAGGGGATAGAACTTCAAATAAAAAAAGGCGAAATCTTTGGTATTGTCGGCCCCGATGGCTCAGGGAAGACAACGTTACTTCAATCCATATGCGCAATACTCGATCCTACTGAGGGTACCATAACAGTAGACGGGTTCGATACAGTCAAAGAATCATCTGCTATAACCTCCCAAATAGGCTATATGTCTCAAGCCTACTCATTGTATGGGGATTTGACCGTAGAAGAGAATCTTGAGTTTTTTGCCAAGATCAGACAGGTTCCTGAAACAACCTTTATTGAAAGGAGAAAGAAACTCCTGTTATTTTCCGGCCTCGCTCCATTCCTAAAAAGAAAAACAAAACACCTCTCGGGCGGTATGCAAAAAAAGCTTGCCCTGTGCTGCAATCTAATTCACGAGCCAGATATTCTCATACTCGATGAGCCAACATTAGGAGTCGACCCAATCTCACGTCATCAGTTATGGGATATCATAAGCGATTATCACGACAAAGGTAAAACTATAATCATAGCTACCTCCTATATGGATGAAGCTGCGAAATCTGAAAGAGTTGCATTCTTGCTAGACGGAAAAGTCATAGCGTGTGATTTTCCCAATAAGCTGGGTGAAAGATTGGAAGATCTATTTTTTGCTCATATTAAAACGAGAGATGAAGGAATAAAATCTGTTCCTTTTTTGAGAAAAGAGGGTAGGGAGAATCTGGTTGAAGTCAAAGGTCTAGTAAAAATGTTTGACGCATTTACCGCCGTTGACAATGTCAGTTTTACCGTGAAGAGAGGTGAGATATTCGGCTTTGTCGGACCCAACGGCTCAGGTAAAACCACGACCATAAAAATACTATGCGGGATAATACCTCCAACACACGGTGAGGTCACGGTTGTAGGAATAAATGTCTCAGCAAATCCGGAGAAGGTAAAAGGAAAAATAGGATACATGTCTCAGAAATTTTCACTTTACTTAGACTTAACAGTTGAAGAAAACATTAACTTCTTCGGGAGAGTTTACGGACTCGACTGGAGCGATTTGGATAAACGTAAAAAATGGATACTAGACATGGCGCAACTAAAAGGAAGAGATAACGTAATTACAAATGATCTTTCGGGAGCTTTAAGACAACGACTCGCGCTGGGCTGTGCTCTCATCCATCATCCGGATATCATCTTCCTCGACGAACCCACCTCCGGTGTAGACCCTGTATCCAGGCAGTCATTCTGGGAAATGATAAAAAGTCTCGCCGATATGGGAACCAGCATTTTTGTAACGACTCACTATCTCGATGAAGTGGAAAATTGCGAGAGAATTGCATTTCTCAATAAGGGACGTGCATTGGCCATAGAGAATCCTGCCAACTTAAAGGCTTCATATGGCATGGAATCGATGGAAGACATTTTTATGCAGATGGTTAGAAAAGCAGATGAAAATCCTCCTGGCACTCATTAAAAAAGAAGCGAAGGAGATCTTAAGAGATCCGGTCACTCTTGCGACAGCTATAATTCTTCCTCTAATACTTCTTTTTCTCTTCGGTTACGCAATCTCACTCGATATAGAAGATATTCCTGTCGCAGTCTACGACCAGGATAAGAGTCAGGAAAGCAGTAAACTTATAGAAGCATTTACAAACAGTGGATACTTCAATCTTGATTACTACATCGAGTCCTTTAAGGATGTGGATAAAGTACTTGACAGGGGTCAAGTCTCTATAGCAATTGTAATACCCCAGGATTTTTCACAAAAAATTCAATCCGGAGAAAAAACAAATATTCTGATGCTGTTGGATGGAACATTTTCATCCAAAGCGTTAATTATCTCAAATTATGCGACGATAGTTGTGAATGAATACTCTCGGCCTCTGATTGAGAACTATTTAGCGGGTAAAGGTATATCGGTCGAAGTTCCGGTAAGGGTGATTCCAAGAGTGTGGTACAACCCTCCGATGAGCAGTGTTAATTATATAGTGCCCGGATTGTTTGCTGTCCTGCTTATGGCATTCCCTCCCATGTTGACAGCTTTGTCCATTGTGCGGGAAAAGGAAAGAGGTACTATAGAGCAAATTTATGTCTCTCCTATAAATCCATACTTATTCATCCTAGGAAAAATTATACCGTATGGCGGTATAGCGTTTGGTGAGATGCTCCTTATACTTGCCGTGGGGACTGTGTGGTTTCAAATACCCTTTAGGGGAAGCATATCTCTATTGATAATTATGTCTCTGATATATGTATTGTGCACAGTCAGTATCGGATTGTTCGTGTCCACAATTACTAAGACTCAGCTAGCAGCCGTTCTTCTGTCGCTTATCATTGCTCTTATGCCTTCTTTTCTATTTTCAGGTTTTCTTTTTCCTATCACGAGCATGCCATATATGCTCCAGCTGTATACATACGTTTTTCCAGCCAGATACTTTAACGATATTAGCAGAGACATATTTTTAAAAGGGGTGGGAATAGAATATTTATGGAGTAATATGCTTTCCTTGCTCATCTATACTTTATTGCTCTTTCTGATAACCAGTCTGAGATTTAAAAAGAAGATAGCATAATGCAAAGGGTCATTGCAGCGATAAAGAAGGAATTTCTACAATTTTCAAGGGACAGAATGCTCATTCTTTTAATCCTGTGGACATACACTATTGAAGTTATACTTTGCGCTTATGCTCTTAGTTTTGATGTCAGTAACCTGCGTTTGGTAGTTTATGACCAAGATAAAAGTCAAACCAGTCAAGAATTGATCGAACGATTTACAGCGAGTGATTACTTTGGCAAAACTTTTTTTGTAGCAAGTCACGACGAAATTAATAAGCTTCTAGATTCCGGTGATGTAGATATCGGGATTGTAATCCCTCCTGATTTCTCAGAAGTGTTGTATAAGGGACGAACATCGGATATTCAGACTATACTCAGCGGAACAAACTCAAATACCGCGAATATCGCGAGAAGTTACGCTATATCAATAATAGACAGTTTTTCTCAGAATATTTTCGTGAAGTTTCTGCATAAAAAAGGAATAGATACCAATATCCCGTATGTAGAGCCTGAAACAAGAATATGGTATAACTCAGAACTCGAATTCCGTTACTTTATGGTTATCTCTATGATTGTTGTAGCCGGTGTTCTTGTGGGGATAATCCACATAGCCGCTACAATAGTCAGAGAAAAGGAGACTGGAACCGTTGAACAGCTTATAGTCACCCCTCTTAGAAAACACGAAATTATTCTGGCAAAGATAGCTCCGACTATGACAATAGGACTGCTTGCGCTCATTCCCAGTCTATTAATCGCGCTTTGGTTTAGAGTTCCTATCAGGGGAAGCATCCTTCTATTCTTCATCACTGCGGCGATAGCTTTGTTTTCGAGCATGGGAATTGGGGCTTTCATATCCACGATATCCAATAACTTACAGCAGGCTCTTTTAATATCATTCTTCGTACTATTCCCATTGATGTTTTTATCCGGAACTCTTGTGCCTATAGAGAGTATGCCCGAGGCACTGCAAAACTTATCTTATTTAAGCCCTGTAAGATATTATATGGAAATAACGCTCGGGATTTTCTTGAAAGCTAACGGTATAAAAATTTTATGGCCCAAACTCGTATCGCTGTTTGCTATCGGTGTTTTACTCTTTGGTTTTAGTCTCTACAGATTAGGAAAGAAAATGTACGCATAGAGTAAATTTATTGTACTAATATGAGATATTAACCCTTATATTCTAGATGATATTCATTGATCCTTCAGCCAAATAATGTCATACGGCTCCATGTCAAAAGCGATCCTTCCATCTCTCGTTTGGAATGACTTTTCTGATAATATATCTTTCCATGAATTCTCATGAATGTTGAGATCAATCATATTTATTTCACAACTCTGTTTCGTATCAGTAATATTTGTGATGGCGAAGATTTTGTCGGTTCCATCCGTCGAAGTTCTAATTACAGCAAACAAAGAACTTGAGATGTCAATCACTTTTTGTATAGCATTTGGGTGAAATGCCTTTTCCTGTGTGCGTTTCTTAATAATGGGTCCGAGATGTTTATTGATTAAATAAGTTGTAGATTTCTCATCATAGAGAGCTTTGTTGCATGTCTCTTTACAGATAGTCTTTCTGTTGATTATTCTTGGATTTTGGCCTTCCATTACTGCTTTCACATCATTTCTCGAACCGAAGAGGCTTAAAATATAAATCCCCGGTACGCCCATCAAAACTAAAGCTATAGACCTTGAAGCTATAAACCGTTTGATTTGTAATTCAGTCGGTTCATTACTCTCCTCGTGATTGAGTGCGCTGTACCATGTAATGTTTAATTCATATGGACTGATAGTTCCATCTCCATTATCTTTGTAAGAAATAAGCCCACCGTGCTCTACCACATTTTCCTCCAATAGTTCGATATCCTGTTTGCTTAATATTTTTAAAGCTCCCTGGATGCTCACTCCATCATGTGAGTCCAGAATATTCAAATAGGTTGCTGTATCTGAAACTTTTTTGAGTGATTTTGCCCACTGAGTGAGATTAGAAGAATTCCCAGTATAAAATGCATGGAGCACAAGAGGTGGTAAGGGAAAGTTATAAACCATTTGTGCTTCATCAGCACCATTCCCGAAGTACTTGATATTTTCCTCATGTGGAACATTTGTTTCGGTAACTATAGATACATGAGGAGCTGCCGCATCTAATACATCACGAAAGAGTTTGACTATGGTATGTGTCTGTTCCAAGTTTGCAGAAGGAGTGCCTAATTCTTTCCAGAGGTAGGTAGCTGCATCAAGTCGTACAATGTCCGCTCCCTTTCTTACATAGAAAAGTAATACCTCTATAACCCTCTCGAGAACTTTATGGTTTTTGTAGTTGAGGTCAATCTGATCCGGGCTAAAAGTAGTCCAAACATATCTTTCACCTTCCAATGTATCAACTCGAGTCAGTGGGTCTGAAGTTCTGGGTCTTATGACAAGTTTCAATAAGTTTTGAGGAACGGATTCCTTAGTTGGGAATGATTCGAAGAAGTCTATGTACTCTGGGTTCTGGTGTAAGAATTCTTCAAACCATGAGCTCTTTGATGATACGTGGTTAAACACACCATCAAACATTAGTCGATACTCACTTTTTAAATCTTCAATATCTTTCCAGGTGCCAAGATGTGGGTCTACTTCTTTAAAGTCAATCGCTGAAAAACCTCGGTCTGATGAATAAGGATAGAAGGGGAGAACATGTAATGTGTTAATCGCACCTTTAATGTATTTGGCACAAAAATCCATTAAGCTTTTTAGAGGTGTTTCCTCCTTTCCACATACAAGATCTCCGTAAGTAATTAGGATGACATCTTTTTCCGTAAATCTATTAGACGGATCAATATCTTTCTCCCACTCGATCATCACAGGTGATTTGTGTGAATAATAGACCTTTACCAGTCTTTGTATCTCATTAAAACTGCTATTAGCTTTTTCTTCTCCATACAAAAATGTCAGTTTGTTTAATATTCTATTCTTCAATTCTGATGGAATTATATAAGGGCTTCGGCTATAGTCTGGCTCTGTAAGATGAAATCCAGAAGTACCTGGACTTTGCAAAACTTTCAGATCGCTTTTCTCCATAATATTATTATAAAGCGTGTGATGTATAACCCAATTTTAGTTATCATGAGCATAATAAATAATATAATCTAAGCTTAAGCAAAGGAGTACCAGGAAAGATCGGAGATAAAATGAGGTAATATAGAAACGGCAACACATTAATAACTTTTTATAAAACATACTTCTAAAAACCTATTTTAATCAATGGTCCTGTTACAAGGTACGGATTATATTCATACATTTATAGAAACTCATGAAAGCAAATGCAATTAGCGTGCTTTTAATCACCTGATAATAAATGATATTATCACACATCTAAAATTCAGCCAGATACCCATGAACGCAAACGACACTGCATGAGTATAACAATTGTATAAAGCAAATGCGGCGTCGCCATATCAATTGAATTGGCAATAAATATAAAAAGAGATAAAAATAGCTCACATTTTTATCAGTCCCGAAATAGATAAGTATCTTAAGCAATATTCAGAAAATATTACTTTAACTGTAATGGTGCTTAGCAGAGAATGAAATAATGAAGAATAAAGAACATCATCGTGGCATATAACAAAGAATAGCATATAATATATTTCATTATTTTGAGAACACAACAAAATGGGTAGCGTTTTTAAAAGAGGCAATTCTTACGTAATAAAATATAAAGACGGAAACTGCAGATGGGTAAAGAAAACCGTCGGCAGGCACCCTACAATAAATAAAACAATCGCAAGAGAAATACTCCTAGAAATTGAGCGCAAGGTAAAACTTGGTCAACATGACATGATAAAGGCTAAAATCCCTAGCCTAGCAGACTTCACCATAGACTACCTATCCTACGTGAGAGACACGGTAAAAAAGCGCTCTTGGAAAAGAGACGAGCTATGCTTACGTCATTTAAAAGACTTTTTCAAAGGTAGGAAGCTATCAAATATTACACCCCAAGACGTTGACGATTATAAAACCTCAAGGCTGAATGTAGTCGCTCCGGCAACCGTAAACCGTGAACTTGAGGTACTACGGCATTTATTCCACTTAGCCGAGCGATGGAATAAATTTTTCGGTAAGAATCCGGTATCAAGAGCCGGACTTTTGCCGTTAAGTAATAGTAAAGAAAGAATCCTCAGCCTTGACGAAGAAAAAAGACTCCTTTCTGTTTGTGATACCTACCTACGCAGTATCATTGTCACCGCCCTATATACTGGTATGAGAAAGGGCGAGGTGATAAGTTTACAATGGGAGAACATAGATCTCGACAACGGCATCATCACTATTGACCAGACAAATACCAAGAGCAAGAAGGCAAGGCGTATACCTATTAACACGGTCGTAAGGAGATTGCTTCTTGAGCAAAGGTTAATGAGTGCGGGGAACGACCATGTATTCGTTAGCTCTAAGGGATTTCCCTATTTGAGACAGGATTCCTTAAACAGGGCTTTCACACTCGCACTACAAAAAGCCGATATAAAGGGGCTACGTTTCCACGACCTCAGGCATACTGCAGCAACTAGAATGATTGAATCCGGATTTTCGATTGTAGCCGTGAAGGAGATACTCGGGCATGCGAGCCTCAACATGACTATGAGGTACGCTCACCCAAATGAATCTATAAAAAGTGCTTTAGAAGGTCTTTCCCTCTATTATTCGGACTCGTTTGGTCACAAATCTGGTCACATTAAAGATAACCAATAAAAGAGGCGTAACGTAAGTCATTGAGTTAATTGGTAGCGGGGGGAGGATTTGAACCTCCGACCTTCGGGTTATGAGCCCGACGAGCTACCAGGCTGCTCCACCCCGCGTCTGTCGTAGAATTGAGTAAGTTACTCGATGTTTAGACATACGTCAAGGAAATCCGGACAGAAACTCCACAAACACCCAGTTTTATTGACATTCGAGCGCAAAAAATATAGAGTAGATTACGAGTACACGACCTGACAGAGAGGAGGATTTGAACATGAAAAGGATAAATTCGATTCTGATAGCAGCAGCACTCATAATCTCGATTTCGGCGCTTTCCGCCTGTAACAGGGAGGCCCCGGTCGAGGAGCCTACGCCCGCTCCCACACCCAACGCCGAGCTTGAAAAGACAAAAAGCGAGCTCGAAGACATAAAGAAGGACAGCAACAGGCTCGACGCCTATATAAACGACCTCAAGAACGAGCTCAACTCGCTCAGGATAGAGAATCAGAAGCTCATCGCCCAGTCCAAGAGGCTCGAGGCCGAGATAATAGACCTCAAGCTCGAGCTCGGCGAGATTCCCAACGGTGACTCTGCC
>SWBZ01006290.1_pt1 | contig 62161 bp, 53 predicted proteins | sample 4693031 | NCBI WGS metagenome assembly SWBZ01 (sample SAMN10267274, study PRJNA491770) | bioreactor metagenome | isolation source: DHS bioreactor inoculated with | place: Japan: off Shimokita Peninsula
CCCCCCAGTTCTTCGTCACGGTGCCGGAAAGCACCCCCTGGCTGATCGCCGGCGCCTATCTGGGGCTGCAGTTGTTGCTGCTGGTCAGCCGGGCCGATTACGCGGTCATTCTCGCCTCGACCCTGGACATGGTGGTGCTCGGCGTGGTGATGCTGCTGGACGGCGGCGAGCCACCGCCGACCATGGCACTGTTGTTCCTGGCGGTGCTCAGTAACGGCCTGCTGTACGGCCTGAAGCGTTTTCTGGTGATGCTGCTGGCCGCCGAAGTGGTGCTGGCCATCGTGCTGCCGATCCGCATGGCGTATTTGCCGGAAGGCGCCACGCAACCGGCCTCCGCCAGCCTGTTCCTGCTCGCCGCGCTGACCGTGTGCATGATCTATTTCGGGCTGATGATCTGGCGCAATCAGGTGTTGGGCCGGTCCGCCCTGGAAGCGGCCTGGAACGATCCGCAAACCGGTTTCATCAGCCGCGCCGCGCTGGTCAGCACCGCCGGTTGGATGATTCCCCTGCACGATCGCCTGTCCTCGCCGCTGACGGTAGTGTTACTGCAACACGATGACCTTAATAGTTTAGCGGACGTCATCATCCAAAGGCTGCGTCGCAGCGATGTGGTGGCCCGCAACGATGAACATCAGCTGGCTCTGCTGTTGCCCTGCACCGGCGGCACGGAAGCCAGCCAGGTGATCGAACATCTGCGCCAGCGGGTGCCGGATCTGCGCGCCGCCGTGCTGACCCTGAACAGCTCTAACCTGGCTTTGGAACAGGTGCTGCATCATTTGCAGCAGGCCCTGCCCCGCAGCCGGGATGATGACACTCACTGGCTGGTGTACGCGCCGCCGCTGGATTAAAAAGACTCAGGAACCCCGGGAAGGGAGGCCCGGCCAACCCCATGTCGACAACAGGGGAAACGTCATGGTCCACCGCCTTACCCTTTTCATGCTTGCCCTGTCCGCGCCCGTTCTGGCGGATGATTTCCAGACCTATATCGTCGGCGGCGAGGACGCCACCGGCGACTGGCCCTGGGCGGCACGAGTCGCCCTCGATCTGGGAAACGGTTTCGAGAACTCATGCTCCGGTTCCCTGCTTAACCGGGAATGGGTACTGACCGCCGCTCATTGCTTTTTTAACGAAGACGGCGAGGCGATGGACGTGTCCACCATCACTGTTCACATCGGCAGTGGCCCGAAGGGGACCAATCCAACCCGGGGGGCGGATGAGTATCGTCTGCATTCCGGCTACGATAACGAAGCCAATCCCATTGGCAACGATATCGCCTTGGTCCACTTGAGCACGGCCATCGAAGTGTCTTCCTTGCCCAGTCTGGTGGACGACGCTCATTTTGATGAACTGCTTACCCGCGACGCCATGGGCCGCGACGAGGCCGTCACCGCCATCGGCTGGGGCGTCACCGATCCGGATAATCCCACGGTCTCCGACACCCTGCAGCAGGTCGCTCTGGATTACGTGCCGTTTTCCACCTGCAATCAAAGTTGGAACGGTTTCCTGACTCCGGTTCAAAGCAGCGTCATTTGCGCCGCCGAGCTGAACCCGCAAGACAACGAAACCGAAAACACCTGCCTGGGCGACTCCGGCGGTCCGTTGATTCTGGGCGACGATCCGGCGCCTTATATCGTCGGTCTGACCAGCTTCGGCTCCGCCGATAATTGCCAGGCTGGCCGCCCCACCGTGTTCAACCGGGTGCTGAACATGGTGGACTTCGTGGAAGAAAACGCCCCCCTGGTGGACGTAACGATCGAGAGTGGGCCCGAACGCTACTATGGCGCTCTGGGTGGACAGACCACGGTCCCCGCCACGGTCACTAACGGCAGTCTGCGAAACACCGCCCGCAACGTCATGATCCGGGCGAACACCGACGACACCAGCGCCGACGCCTCTTTGCAATGGAGCGGCTGTGACGACGGCGGCCTCCTGGCGGGCGATGACCAGTGCACCCTATCGTCGCTGACCGCCGGCGGCCACAGCAGCGGCCAGGTGGAAGTGAGCCACAACGGCGTCACCGAAACCGACGCCACCCTGGCCCTGTCGGTGAGCAGCGACGAGGATGAATACCGGATCAAGAACAATCAGGCTCCGGTCACGGTGGTCTTCTCCAACCGACCGGACCTCACCGTGAGCGCCGAGCAGACCGCCGGCAATCTGGACAGCGATGGACAGGGCATCGCCACCGTGGTGGTGCGGGTCAGCAATCTTTCCACCGTGAATGCCGCCAGCAATGCCACCGTGGAACTGACGCTGCCCGCCGGCACCACCGCCCGCGGTGACGATACCGTCCAGTGCGACACCCTGTGTTGGGTAGGCCCCATGGACAGCGGTGCCAGTGTCGAATTCACTCTGACGCTGACCAGCGGAACGCCGGAGAGCAGCACGCTGACCCTGACCACCACCGACCAGAATGGCGGAGACTTTCCCCAGGATAATAACCGGCACGAACTGGCCGTGGCCTACTCCGGTGTCAAGGCCGTCAGCGATACTGGCAGTGGCGACACCAGCGACACCGGTTCCAGTGGCGGCTCCGGCGGTGGCGGCTCGTTCGGCGTCGGCTGGCTGCTCGCTCTGGCGGGACTGGCGCTACGAATTCAGCCGGTGCGCCGGAACAACCGCTCCAGATAAGCCAGCAGGAAATCCGCGTCGGACAGTGGCGCCCGGTAAGCCAGATGGCCATCCGGGCGCATCAGCCACAAACGGCTGCCATTACCGAAGTGCTCGGCGAAATCACCGTCCTTGTCATGCCACAGATGGGCCCGCCCCGGCGCCATGTCCGGCGCCGCCCCTTCCGGCGGCTCATTGAGGATCAAGGTAATGCGCAGCTCATTGAGGTATTCATCCGGCACCCTGGACAACAGCGCATGCAGGATAACCCGGGTGGGATGGTCCGGGGCCTCGCCCAGTTGCAGCAACAGGTGATGCACCGGCTGACGCAGCAGGCCGTGCAAATGCCGGGGCCCGCCGTCGTGCAGCGACACCAGGGCAACATCCGGCACCCGATCGCCGGGCAGCGGACCCTGGTGCCGCCACCCCAGGTCCGCGTCCGGACCGGCATCCACCAGCGGCGAAGCGCGATAGTGGATGTCCAACTGGCTGGCCCGACGCATTACCTTGTTTTCCGCGGGCGCGCGCTGGCCGGCCAGCTTCAGTAACGAATCCCGGGCGCCACGCAGGAATGGCCGCCGCAACGTCGAGGTCCGGGACAACAGATTCACTTCACGCAGCATCTCCACCGCCACCGGCCGGCGCTCCTGCTGGTAGCTGTCCAACAAGGCGCCACCGCCGTAGCCACGCAGGAACAGCACCAGTTTCCAGGCCAGATTCACGGCGTCGGCGATACCGGTGTTCATACCCTGGGCCCCCATCGGACTCTGGATATGGCAGGCGTCGCCGGCGAGGAAAATACGATTGCGTCGATAATGGCTGACCAGCCGGCGGTGCACCGAAAAGCGCGTCAACCAGATTGGCTCCGGCAGTTCCGGCACTGGTTCCAGCACCTGGGCGAGACGCTCGCTCAACAACGCCAGATCCCGCTCCGCGTCCGCGGGCCCCGGTTCCGCATCCTCTTCCAGCACGGTGATCAAACGCCAGCCAGAAGGCAGCGGAATCGCCATCAGGGCACCGCCGGGGAGCAGGAAGCCGTGGCTCTGATCCTCCGGCAGATCCAGTTCCACATCCAGATCCGCCAACAGGAAGGTTTCCTCGTAATCCATGCCTTCGAAGGGCAAGCCGAGCAATTCCCGCACCCGGGAATGGGCACCGTCCGCGCCCACCAGGATCTCCGCTTCCACTTCGGTTACCTGCTCGCCAATACGGAGCCGGGCCCGCACTCCGGCGCCATCCTGTGAGCAGTCGAGCAGTTCGGCATCGCGCCACAGTTCACCACCGAGGCTGCGGAAACGCTCCTCCAGCACGGCTTCCACCTGTGACTGCGGGCAGCTGAGCAGGGCCGGCTCCGGCGTGCCCAGGGCGGCGAAATCCAGATGCAGCAGGGGCCCTTTCTCGCCATGGAGATTCACCGCCCGAATCGGACGGCCGCGTTCACGCAGGGTTTGCAGCACCCCCATGGCATCGAGGAATTCCAGGGTGCGGGCGTGCAGCCCCAGCGCCCTGGACCAGGGCCGGCGTTGCGGCAGGCGGTCAATGATGCGGCAGGGAATGCCGCCGCGCAGCAAATTGACGCCCAGGGTCAGGCCGGTGGGGCCGGCGCCGACGATCAGTACTTTGGCTTGACGTGATCCCGTGATCATGAATGCGATGCTACAATCGGTGTATGAAAAGCCGTCATGCGCGGCCGGCTCCCCGGAACAGGTGCGACGGCGGCCCCGCCGTCGAGGATGCCCGTGCAACCCGCCACCGGCACCGCGACGAAATGTATCACATCCAGGGCCGCCCGCGCGTCGCGGTCCGCCCATTCCTGCCCCCGGAAGCGCCATGAGCCGCAAAATCATCCATGTGGATTGCGACTGCTTCTATGCCGCGGTGGAAGTCCGCGACGAGCCGCGCCTGCGCGGCCGGCCGGTGGCGGTGGGCGGCGATCCCCAGCGCCGTGGTGTCATCGCCACATGCAATTATCCGGCCCGGGATTTCGGCGTGCGCTCGGCGATGTCCTCCGCCCACGCGCTGCGTCTGTGTCCGGAGCTGGTCATACTGCGCCCGGACTTCGACAAATACCGCCGGGTCTCCGCGCAGATTCAGGACATTTTTCGAACCTTTACTCCAATCATCGAGCCGCTGTCCCTGGACGAGGCCTTTCTGGATGTGAGCGAGAGCCCGCTGCACAGCAACAGTGCCACGCGTATCGCCGAGGCCATTCGCCAGCGGGTACGCGACAACGTCGGCATCACCGTGTCCGCCGGCGTGGCGCCGAACAAGTTTCTCGCCAAGGTGGCCAGCGACTGGCGCAAACCGGACGGTCTGTTCGTGATCGCGCCGGACCAGGTCTCCGACTTCGTGGCCGCGTTGCCGGTCACCCGCATCTTTGGCGTCGGCCGGGTCACCGCGGAGAAAATGGCGCTGCGGGGCATCCGTACCTGCGCCGATCTGCAGCCACTGAGCCGGTTGGAACTGGCTCAACAGTTTGGCAGCTTCGGCGAGCGTCTGTACCACCTGTGCCGGGGCGAGGATGACCGACCGGTGCAGACCAGCCGGCGGCGCAAATCGGTCAGCGTGGAGGAGACCTACCACCAGGACCTGACTCACTTCAGCGACTGGCTGCGGGAACTGGAGGCACTGATGCCCCGTCTGGAGCAGCGCCTGGACCGTCTTGACAGCCACTATCTGGTCCAGGGCCTGACGGTGAAAGTGCGTTACAACGACTTCCGCATCGTCAGCGCCGACCAGACCGAAACCGCCTTGGACAAAGCCGTGTTCGAGCACTTGCTTCGGCAACTGTGGGAGCGGCACTCGGCCCCGGTGCGGCTGCTCGGCATCGGCGCCCGCCTGCGTGATTTGAAGTCTCCGCAACAACCGGACCTGTTCCCGGAGGAGAGGGAACGGGCGCTGCGGGAAAAGCGGCAGTGAAACACCACGGCAGAACCGCCGTGGGAGCTTGATTCCCCCATCACCAGCCCTCAGATTAGAGGTCTGAACCCCTGGAGCAAGGAACCGCCCTGAATGACCGTCATTAACGCGGCCACCGCCACGCGGCCGGCCACAGTGTCCACTATCGTCGCCCCGGAAGGCAGCCTGGAAGTGCTCAGCCAGCAGGAAGTGGAACGCCTGCGCGACACCTCGTCACGGGGGCTGCATGATCTGCTGCGCCGCTGCGCTCTGGCGGTGCTCAACGCCGGCACCCCCACCGACGACAGCCGCCAGGTGCTGGAAACCTACGCGGATTTCGATATCCAGGTGATGCAGGAAGACCGCGGTCTGATGCTCAAGCTGGACAACGCGCCGGCCGGCGCCTTCGTCGACGGCCGCATGATCCGCGGTATCCGGGAACATCTCTCGGCGGTACTGCGTGACATCGTTTATGTGGCCAACGAGATACACACCGGTGGCCGTTTCGATCTGAACAGCACCGACGGCATCAGCAACGCGGTATTTCATATTCTGCGCAACGCCGGAATACTGCACGCTGGCGAAACCCCCAATCTGGTGGTGTGCTGGGGCGGCCATTCGATCTCCCGGGAAGAGTACGACTACAGCAAGAGCGTGGGGTATCAATTGGGGCTGCGCCATCTGGACATCTGCACCGGTTGCGGCCCTGGCGCCATGAAAGGCCCGATGAAGGGCGCCCATGTGGCCCACGCCAAGCAGCGCCGCCGTAATGGCCGCTATCTGGGGATTTCCGAGCCCGGCATCATCGCCGCCGAAGCGCCCAACCCCATCGTCAATGAACTGGTGATCATGCCGGACATCGAGAAACGTCTGGAGGCGTTCGTGCGGGTCGCCCACGCCATCATCGTTTTCCCCGGCGGTGTCGGCACCACCGAGGAGATCCTTTATCTGCTCGGTGTCCTGCTGCATCCGGCCAACCAGCACCTTCCGGTTCCGGTGGTCTTCACCGGACCGGCGGACAGCGCCGATTACTTTCACAAGGTGGATCAGTTCATCCGCTACGCCCTGGGCGAACAAGCGGCCAGCCGCTATCGCATCATCATCGACGACCCGGAAGCGGTGGCGCTGGCGGTGCGCGAGGGCGTGCGGGAACTGACCCAGTTTCGCCGCGAAAACGACGATGCCTTTTACTTCAATTGGCGACTCACCGTGCCGCTGGAATTCCAGCAACCGTTCGAGCCCAGCCACGAAGCCATGGCGGAGTTGCGCTTGAGCACCTCTCTGCCGGTGCACGAGCTGGCCGCCAACCTGCGCCGGGCGTTTTCCGGCATCGTGGCGGGGAATGTGAAGGAGGCGGGTATTCGTGCCATCGAGGAACGCGGCCCCTATGAGCTGCACGCGGAGGCGGGCCTGATGACCCATCTGGATACTTTGCTGAAGGCGTTCGTCGAGCAACAGCGCATGAAACTGCCCGGCAGCCATTATCAACCCTGCTACCGGCTGGGCTCATGAAACCGAGCACCCTCGCCGCGCTGCTGAGCTTTGTCATCCCGGGCGCCGGCCAGCTCTACAACGGCCATATCTGGCGAGCACTGTTCTGGCTGATAGTGACACCGGGACTATGGATCGGCAGCGGTGGCCTGTTCGGCTGGGTGTGCCATCTTATCGCCGCCTGGACCGCTTGGCACAAGGCGCAGGAGAAGGAAAGGGAATAACGCCGGAGCAAACCAAGCTGGCACGCCTTCGCTACTAAAGCGGCTTCCACGGAACCATTGTGGGAGCTTGCCGGCAAGCTCCCACAGCGGCTTCGTGTCCATCTCTCAATTCATGTGCGGCCCCAGGGAACAGCAGTAACTCATGGACCGCATTCTTGTTACCGCGGCTGCATGCGGATACCACCATCCAGGCGGATGGTTTCACCATTAAGGAAACGGTTCTCCGCCATATGGCAGACCATGGCGGCATATTCCTCCGGGTGGCCCAGGCGTTTCGGGAACTGGGTCATTTCGATCAGCGGCATTTTCACCTTGTCCGGCGCGGCGTTCATCAGCGGCGTATTGAAAATACCCGGCGCGATGGTGTTGCAGCGGATGCCCAGGGATGCCAGATCACGGGCGATGGGCAGGGTCATGCCGACCACCGCGCCTTTGGTGGCGGAATACGCCACCTGCCCCACCTGACCGTCAAAGGCGGCCACGGAAGCGGTGTTGACGATCAGTCCCCGTTCGTTGTCCTCACCCGGCTCGTTCTCCGCCATCACCGCGGCGGCCAGACGGGTCACATTGAAGGTGCCGATCAGGTTGATCTGCACCACGGTGTTGAACACACCCAGGTCGTGAGGTTTGTTATCCCGCCCCACTGTTTTCATGGCGGAGCCGACGCCGGCGCAGTTGACGCAGAGATGAATCGCGCCGAAGGCATCCCGGGTGGCATCGATGGCCGCCTGCACCGAGGCTTCATCGGTAACATCGGTCTGCGTGAAGGCCACGGACGCACCGATGGCGGCGGCGGCTTCCTCTCCCCGTTGGGCGTCACGGTCCAGAATCATCACCTTGGCACCACGCGCGGCCAGCGCCTCCACCGTGGCCCGGCCCAGGCCGGACGCGCCACCGGTCACCACCGCCACTTTGTTTTTGATATCCATACATCCTCCTCGATTTCAGAAACAGGGAGTATACCCAGCTCGGGACAGGGCCGCAGTCTTGCGTCCGCTGGTCAACATACGCATTCTTGTACGGGTCGGTTCATTTCACCCGCTCGCCATACGAGGGCAGCGCTTATGAGCTATCCCCAAGCCAGGCTCCGTGAGGACGACCTGGCCGCCACGTTGTTGGCCAATCGCGCTTTCAGCGAAACGCTGTGCGCGCCTTTGACGCCGGAGGATATGGGTCTGCAGGCCTGTCCGGAAGTCAGCCCGCCGCGCTGGCACCTGGCGCATACCACCTGGTTTTTCGAGACATTCATTCTCAAGCCCCATGTTCCCGGTTACCGCCCTCTTGATCCCCGGTTCGAATACCTTTTCAACAGTTATTACAACGGCGTCGGCGAACAATATCCGCGGCCACGGCGGCACTTGCTGTCGCGTCCGGACACCGCCACCGTGCTGGCCTGGCGCCAGCATGTGGACGAGGCCCTGGCGGACTTGCTGAGCCGCTCCGTCACCCCGGAACTGGCTGCCCTGGTGAGGCTGGGTATCGAGCACGAGCAACAGCATCAGGAATTGCTGCTTACCGATCTCAAGTTCAATTTCTCTCATAATCCGCTGTACCCTCAATATCAGCCCCACGAGGATCAGGCAGGCAGCGCGCCCGCGCTAAGCTGGCTGGAGTATGCCGGCGGGCTGGTGACGATCGGCGCTGGCGACGCCTCTTCGTCTCCGGGGTCGTTTTATTTCGACAACGAAACCCCGCGCCACCGGCAATGGCTGGAGCCGTTCGCCCTCGCCAGCCGTCCGGCCACCTGCGGCGAATACCTGGCGTTCATCGAGGACGGCGGCTACCAACGGCCGGAGCTGTGGCTCTCCGACGGCTGGGCCTGGCGCAGCCAGCAGCAGGTAGCGATGCCGCTGTATTGGTTTCTGAACGACGGGCTGGCCGAACACTACACCCTGGCCGGCCGGCGCCCTTTGAATCTGGCGGAACCGGTTACCCATCTGAATTACTACGAGGCGGACGCTTTCGCCCGCTGGTGCGGCAAGCGGCTCCCCACGGAAGTGGAATGGGAACACGCGGCGGCGGCCCGGCCGGTGACTGGCGGTTTCGTGGAAAACCGCCGCTATCACCCCGCCATCGCCACGCCCGGGGAGGGGCCACGGCAACTGTTCGGCGACGTCTGGGAGTGGACCGCCAGCGCCTATCTGCCCTACCCCGGCTTTCAACCGGCGTCCGGCGCGGTGGGCGAGTACAACGGCAAATTCATGTGCAACCAGATGGTCCTGCGTGGCGGTTCCTGTGCCAGCAGCCGCGATCATTTGCGTGCCAGTTACCGTAACTTTTTCTATCCTCATTTACGCTGGCAGTTCAGCGGCGTGCGGCTGGCCCAAAGCATGGAGGCGTGCGATGCAACCCCGGCAACTGCTCCCTAATCTGACCTTTCTGGATTTATATCCACCGACCGCGGACGCCGCCCGGGAAGTGCTGTCCTCGCTCAGCGCGGCGACCCCGCATCTGGACCCGAAATATTTCTATGACGAGCAGGGCTCCGCCCTGTTCGACGCCATCACCCGGACGCCGGAGTATTACCCCACCCGCACCGAGACCCGGCTGCTGCGCGAGCACGCCCGGACCATGGCGCGTACCCTGGATACCGAACTGACGATCGTGGAGCCGGGCGCCGGGGGCTGCGAGAAGGCGCGCATCCTGCTGGATCAGTGGCAGCCGCGCGGTTACATGCCGCTGGAGATCTCCCGTGAGTGCCTGCTCGATGCCACCCGGCAGTTGGCGCCCCAGTACCCGCAAGTCCAGTTCCAAGCGGTTTGCGCCGACTATTCCCAGGCCCTCACCGTGCCCACCGGCCATCAGGAACTGCCACGGCTGGTGTTCTTCCCGGGTTCCACCATCGGTAATTTCGAGCCGGTGGCCCGGCGGACCTTCCTCGCCGACCTGCGCCAGTTGGCCGGCGATGATGGCTTCCTGTTGATCGGCGCCGACCTGCATAAGAGCCCGGAGCGGCTGCATCAAGCCTACAACGACAGCGCCGGCCATACCGCCGCCTTCAATCTCAACATCCTCGCCCATCTCAACCGTCGTCTGGACTGCGGCTTCGATCTCGACGCTTTCGAACATCAGGCCTTTTACAACGAAGATCAGCAACGCGTGGAAATGCATTTGCAATGCCACCGGGATCAGCATGTGCGAATCGCCGGCGAATCCCTCACCCTGAGCGCCGGCACCCGGGTCCACACCGAGAACTCCTACAAGTTTTCCGTGGAGGACTTCAGCCGCGAGCTGGTCACCGCCGGTTTCCAGCCGCTGTCCTGCTGGCTCGACGACGAGGCCCTGTTCAGTGTGCATCTGGCCCGCGCCGCATGAGTTCAACGGCTTTCCCGGCGCACCGGCCGGGCGGCGCTTTAAAGATTATGAACGGGCTCCACAGTGACGCGCCAAGCTGGCTATACTGGGCTCATGACTTTTCTGGAACGCACCCATGCTTGAGTTGATCAGCGCCGCCCGGCGCCGCCGCCGGCCACCGACCCATGAAATGTTCGACGTGGTCAGCCAGGATTTCCGTGTCGGCTTGCTGGACATCGACATCAACCTGCATCTGAACAATGGCAAATACGTCAAGATCATGGATCGCTGCCGCCTGGAACACGGCGTGGTCACCGGTCTGCTCGATCGCATGATCAAGGCACGCACTCACACCATCGTCGCCAACACCGAGATCGCCTATATTCGCGAACTGCGGCCTTACCAGCGCTTCCAGGTGCACACCCGCATTCTCGGTTGGGACGACAAGTACACCTACTACGACCAGCGTTTCGAATCGCAGCGCAAATTGCACACCCACGCCCTGCTGCGCCTCGCGCACCTGTACGGCGGCAAGCCCATCAGCCCCCAGGCGTTCCAGGAAATGACCGGCCTGAACCGGCGCTCACCGGTGCTGCCGGATTATGTTCAGGACTGGAAAAACCTGCTGCAAAGCAAGCGCCGCCTGACCGAACAGGACGACGGCCCGCTGGCGCTCGGCTCCCGTTAAAGACACCGTCCGGAATTCGTAAAAGGCGCCCTTTGCCCCTGCCCCGACCGCGGCGGATTGAGTACACTGGGGCCATGAGCACTTCCCGCATCCGCACCCCCTGTATTGGCGTTTGTTCCACTGTCTTCGGTGACACCGTATGCCGCGGCTGCCGCCGCTTCAGTCATGAGGTGGTGGACTGGAACGCCTATAGCGAGGACGAAAAACGTATCGTCTGGCGCCGTCTGGACCAGTTGCTCACGCTGGTGGTTCGCAACTACTTCCAGGTACTGGATGGCGAGCGGCTGGCGGCGCAATTGGACTATCAGAATCTGCGCTATCAGCGGCAGATGTCACCGGAAGGCTGGGTTCCGGAGTTGCTCAAGGCCGCCGGCCGGCAGCCTCTCCGATATGAGGATTACGGGCTGTACCCGTTGCCCAGCGCAGATGGCCTCACGCCACGGGAGCTTTACGACGTGATCAGCCGTGAATGTCACGCCCTCAACCAGGCCCATTATGACCGCTCCTTCGCCCGCCCGGTGCGAAGCACCGGCGATCTGATCCTGCGCGCCGCCCAGGAAAAAGGGCTGGTGAGCAGCGGCGAATGAGCTCCGGCGCCCGTCACGGCGCGCCGCCCAGACCTTCCCACGCCACCGCCGCGGCCAGCAGAATCAAGGCGGCGCCGGCACCCCGTTCCACCCAGGCCAGCCGGCGCCCGAACACGCTCATCCAGCGTGGCTGAGCCGCCAGCCACGCCACCAGCAGGTCCCAACCCAGCACCACGGTCACCATCCACACCGCATAGCCCAATTGGATCGTCAAAGTACTGCCATTGACCGCCAGAAGTGAAAACAGGCTGGCGTAGAACAAGGCGTTCTTTGGGTTGAGAATGGCCGAGGCGAAGCCCATGCCCAGGCCGCGCAAATGGCCGCCGGTACCGGCCACGGACCGCGGCGCCACCGGCAGACTCAGGGGCGCGGCCGAGCGGATAAGACGAACGCCGAGATAAAACAGGTAGCCGGATCCGGCCCACAACACCGCCATGAACAGAGGGCTTCCCGGCCTTAGCACCGAGAAGCCCGCCAGCGCCAGGGCAATGAAGACACCGTTGGCCAGGGCCACCCCCAGGCACACACCGGCGGCACTGCGCCAGCCCTCCACCAGGGCACTACGCAGAATCAAAAAGAAATCCGGACCGGGGCTGAGCAACGCCAGAAAATGAGCGCCGGCCACCATCAGGAACTGTTCCAATACATCGCCTCCCGACAGACAGGGAGGGGCATGCTAGCGGCGCGGGAACGGATGGGATTGTAGAAAATTGCGAGGAGAGCCGGCGGTCAGCCATCCACGGCCACCCGCCGGTATTGCCCCGGTGTCGCCGCCACCCGTTCCTTGAACGCCCGCTGGAAATGGCTCTGGTCGGTAAACCCCAATGTCTGTGCCACATCCGCTGGCGCCAGCCCGGCCCGTAGCAGGGCGCGGGCACGGTCTATGCGCTGGTCCAGCCCATAGGCGTGGGGCGTCAGGCCCAAATGGCGGCGAAAGCGGCGGATCAGCTGATAGCGGCTGAGGCCGTTGGCGGCGGCCAGATCGTCCAGCGGAATCGTCTGGTCGGCGTCACGCAATGCCCGGCGCGCGGCCTCCAGCTCTCCGGGTTCACCGGTTTGTTTCCCTTCCAGAGGTTCGCCGCGCCACCATTGAGCGCGCAGGAAACCGGTCAGGTGACGCTCCTTGACCGCCGGCGAAGCAGCGGAGAACAGACATCGATTCAGCTTGCAGAAAGCGGCATAGGCCACCGGGTCCCGGCCCACCTCCACCCGTCGCGGCGGCATCTCCCCCAGAACCCGCCCGAGCCAGCGCGGATCCAGATAGAGCATCTGGTAACTCCAGTCTCCGCCGGCGGCCGGATTGCAGGCGTGCACCTGTTCATCGGGAATACTGATCAAGGTGCCAGGCAACAGAGCGCGGCCGACGCCGAGACTGGTGAAGCGGCTGCGCCCGCCGTCCACCACCCCGATGGACCAGGTGCGATGGCTGTGGGCGCGGTAGCAGGCGCGACTGCGACAGGCCCGGCGGCTCTCCACGAACGGCAGCGCCGGGTCATGCCAGAATTGAGCGGGGGACATAGGGGCTCCGTTGTCGGCTCGGAGCCCCAGTTTACGCTATTTGATCGCCACCGGGTTCACCGGCGCGCCGGTGCCGCCTTCCATCTTCAGCGGCGCCGCCACCAGCAGGAAGTCGTACTTGCCATCCTCGGCACTGTCCGCCGCCAGATCATCGAGCCACCAGATTTCCGAAAGCACCACGCCCAGATCGCGGATGAAAGCGCCGTGCAACGGAATGATCACGGTTTCCCCATCGATCTGCTGGGATACTTTCTCGATGGCCAGGTTATCCGAGGCGATCATCGGAATTTCCATCTCATCCACCCAGTTCACCAGTTCCTTGCTGTAGCACAGACCCGGCTCGGTGTAGGCCTCCCACTTGGCATCCGGTTCCTCCTCCCAGAACCGGGCGATGGAGCCGGTGCGAATGACCAGGATGTCACGCTTGTTGACTTTCACCTTCTGGGCTTCGGCGGTGTCCTTGAGGTCTTCCAAGTCGATGCAGCTGCTCGGCGCCAGCCGATACGGGGCGTCCTTGTTCTTGTGTCGGCCCACATCCAGCAAGACGGCGCGGCCGACGATGCCTTTGTTGCCCAGTTGCGCCACGTCCGCGTGAGCATGGCCATGTACCGTGGTCTGATCGCTCTTGCCACCGTAAACCTGCTCGCCATACCAGGCGTGGGCGAGACTGTCCACGTGAGTGGTGCCCTGCAGGTAGATGAAGGCGGCGTCATCGGAGTACTTGATGCCGCCGGGCAACGGCTCCGCCTTGCCGGCGCTGTAGGCCGCCGCGTCGTTGGCCATGAAGTGTTGGGTGGCGATGCGTCCGGGGAACACCGGACCACTGCCGGATGTCATCGGAATCTGCAGGGTGAAGACACGCCCTTCGCTGACGGCTTTGAGTCCGGTGAGCACCGATTCGTCGGCAAGGTAGTTCAGCGCGCCGACCTGGTCGTCATCGCCCCATTTACTCCAGTTGCTGGGGGCATCCTTTTGCAATCTCTCCATGGCGGTTTCCGCCAGCAGCGGCGCCGCCGAGGCCAGCAGACAGCCGGCCAGCAAACAGCGCCATCCCGAACCAAGACCTGACATTGTTGTTTTCATACGTCTCTCCCGATTTGCTGTGTTATTTCGATTTATCTAAACACAACCGTTGGCACCACTGCATCCACGCGCATTTCAAGCGCCGTGCGGAGATCTCAGCGGGAGAGAGTCGGGAGGGGAATCAGTCCTGGCACTGGCGGCAATGGCCGTGGATTTCCACCGGCTGCATACCGACGACAAAATCCTGATGGGCCAGACTGCTGTTCAGTGCCTGCTTGAAGCGGCCTTCCATCGGCGCCTCGCGCACCGCGCCGCAGCGGTCACAGACCAGAAACAGGGTGCCGTCATGGCCGTGCTCACAGGCCAGGTGACCGCAGGCGAGGTAGCGGTTGGTGGAGGCCAGGCGGTGGGCCAGTCCGGCGGCCACCAGAAAGTCCAGCGCCCGATAAATGGTGGGGGGCTTGGCGCCGGGATGATGCCGGTTTTGCAGCGCATCCAGCAGATCATAGGCGCTGCGCGGCCCGTCCTGTTCCAGCAACAGCGCCATCACCTGACGCCGCTGCGGCGTCAGTCGCAGGCCTTGTTCAGCGCAGCGCTGCTCGGCGATGCGTAATTGCTTTTCCACGGTTTCCGTCATGCGGGCTCCAGAGAGCGGAATGCGAATCGCTCATTCTACATCAACCCCCGCCGCTTTTACCCCACCGGCGGCTCACCCCAGTCCGGGAACGGGTCCTCCAGGGTGCGCCAATGGTCTTGCCCGGCCAGCAGCTCATCATCATCGAGCAGGCAGGCATCAAGTGCGCGGCGGGCCTGCTCGGGGCTCAGATCCTGGCCGATGAACACCAGTTCCTGACGCATATCGCCGAACGGCTCCTCCCAGTTGGCGAGGATATTATCACGGTACTCCGGATCCTCCGGCCAGTGGCTTCGCGGCACCGCCTTCCAGAACAAACCGGCGGGACCGTGATGGGCAATACCGCCGGCCTGGCTCCAGCTGCCGGCCCACTGCGGGCGCGAGGCGAGCCAGAAAAAACCCTTGGAACGCAACAGCTTGCCCTGTTCCCAGTCACGATGGAGGAACTCGAAAAAGCGCTTGGGATGAAACGGCCGGCGCGCCTTGTAGGTGAAGCTGGCAATGCCATACTCCTCGGTTTCCGGCGTGTGCTCGCCGCGCATCTCCTTGAGCCAGCCCGGCGCCTGGCTGGCGCGCTCGAAATCGAAGCGGCCGGTATCCAGCACCCGGTCCAGATCGATCTGTCCCTGGCGGATCGGCACGATCTCCGCCTCCGGATTCAGCGCCCGCAGGGAAGCGACCACCTGCTTGAGTTCGTCCTCGTCGATCAGATCGGTCTTGCTGACCAGCAGCACATCACAGAATTCGATCTGATCCGCCAGCAAATCCGCCACATTGCGTTGATCCTCCTCGCCCAGGCTTTCCCCCACCTGTTGCAGCGAGCGGGCTTCGCGGTAGTCACGCAGGAAATTGGCGCCGTCCACCACCGTTACCAGGGTGTCCAGCCGCGCCACCGTGGAAAGGCTGGCGCCGCTTTCGTCCTCGAAGGTGAAGGTCTCCGCCACCGGCAACGGCTCGGAAATACCCGTGGACTCGATGACGAGGTAATCAAAACGCCCTTCCCCGGCCAGCCGCTGCACCTCCACCAGCAGGTCCTCGCGGAGGGTGCAGCAAATACAGCCGTTGCTCATCTCCACCAGCTTTTCCTCGGCGCGGTTGAGGCTGACCTGCTGATTCACCAGGGCGGCGTCGATATTGATCTCGCTCATATCATTGACGATCACCGCCACCCGGCGGTTCTGCCGGTTATTGAGGATATGGTTGAGTACCGTGGTCTTGCCGGCACCGAGAAAACCGGACAGCACGGTGACGGGCAAACGTTGGGCTGGCTCCATGGCGGGCTCCTTGAGCTGAAAGCAGAACAATGGAGCGCATTTTTACATGTTATAACGTAACAATAAAGAGATCATAGAGGAGCGAAAAATGGCGCCGGGGCCGCGGAAGTCCATGGGCCGCTCCCACAAAGGCAACCCTTTCACCCGGTGGGAGCACTCCATCAACCGCGATATCTACTCTTCCCAGACCGCGTCCACCTGATCCCGGGACAGCGGCGTTTCCGCCAGCAAGGCCGCCAGCCAGGCACCGTCGCCGGCCTCCGGCTTGAGCGGATCCCGTGGCAGCAGTTTATGGCTCAACACCAACTTGGCCAGCGCCAGGCGGCGCAGGTCATCGCCGATTCGCGCCGCTTCCCAGGCCAGGACTACCGCCGAGGTGAAGTTGTACAGAGCGCTGGCGATGCGGCGCGCGTCCGCTTCCAGGGTGTTGTCGCCAGCCACCTGCTCGGCGGCGGCGGTCACTTGTTTGAGCACCGCCTCGAACCGCTGGCGCTCGCTGTCGGACAGAGCGCTTTCCGACAGCAATTGCTGCAGATGTTCGCTCAGCACCGGCAAAGTCTGTTCCCGACGGATCGCCCGGAACACATCCAGCGCGACGATGTTGCTGGTGCCTTCCCAGATCGATCCCAGGTGCGCATCGCGTAATACCCGGGCATCGGACCACTCTTCGATATAGCCGCAACCGCCACGCACTTCCATGCCATCCGCGGCGACCTTGCGGGCATCCCGAGTGGTGCGGAACTTGATCAACGGCGTGAGGATACGCAGCAGTTTGGCCGCCACCGCATCCCCCTGGTCCGCGCGGCGCAGACACTCGGCGGTATGGAACACCATGCTGCGGCCCTGCTCGGCGGTGACCATCATCTTCACCAGTTGCCGCTTCAGCAGCGGCAGATCAATCAGTTTGCGGCCGAACGCCACCCGGTTACGGGCAATGAACAGGGCTTCATTGACGGAGCGGCGCATCATGCCAGCGGAACGCACGCCATTGGACAGCCGTGACATGTTGATCATGTCCGTCATCTGCTTGAAGCCGTTACCCGGCTCCCCCACCACATAGGCTTCCGCCCCTTCCAGCACGATTTCGCCGCTGGCCATGGAGCGGGTGCCCAGTTTGTCCTTGAGCCGGATGAGGCGATAACGGTTGAGAGTGCCGTCGGGCAACCGGCGGGGCAGCAGGAACAACGTCAACCCCTTGGTGCCGCCATCACCACCGGAGGGACGGGCCAGCACCATGGCCAGATCCGCGTCGGCGTTGGAGCAGAACCACTTATCGCCGTACAGACGCCAGACACCGTCCTCGAAGCGGGCCTCGGTGGTGATCGCGCCGACGTCGGAACCGGCGTCCTGCTCGGTCATGAACATGGCGCCCTGGAACAGAGAATCTTCGTCCTGGGAGGTGAGATCGTCGATGAACCGGTTGATCAGTGCTTCGTCACCGAACTTGCGCAGGGTGCGGGTCAGCGCATCGGTCATGCTCAACGGACAGCACAGGCCGAACTCCGCCTGCACGAACAGATAAGTGAGCCCATATTTGACCAACGGCGGCATCACTTCCGGCCAGCCCAGAACATTACCGCGATGGGACATGGCGGCCAGGCCGAAGCGGGAAAAAGCGTAGTACTCCAGCCGCTGATAGGAAGGATGCTTCTCCACCACCTGAGCGTCACTGCCGTCCCGATTACGGAATCGCAACGTCGGAGGATTGCGGTCCGCCTCCCGCGCCAGTCTTTCCAACTCATCCCCGGTCAGGGCACCCAGTTCCTGAAACACCGGCTCCAGATGATCACGCAGTTCCGCGGGCAGATACACCGACAACAAACGGGCGAAATCCGGGTCCTGTTGGTAAGCATTGTTCCCCTGGCTGTCCGGAATATTGCGATAAATCGCCTTGGCCATGGCAAACCTCTCTTATTCATAGTATTTATCGCATGATATAAAGGGGTTTTTCTGACCTCCAATCCGATTTTTCTATTTATCAATAGCATTTTCAGTATTCTTAATGAGAGCCGGACCATGGCCCTGACCTTCCGCCAATTACGCTACTTTCTGGTGCTCGCCGAGGACCTGCATTTCGGACGCGCCGCCAAACGTCTGCACATCTCCCAGCCGCCGCTGAGCGCCAGTCTGCGCCAGTTGGAAGAGGAACTGGGGGTAAAGCTGCTGGAACGCAGCAGTAAACACGTGGCCCTGACGCCGGCCGGTGAGGTGTTTCAGCGCGAAGCCCGGCGGCTGCTGGAGAATCTGGAAGCCTCACAGAACCTGGTGCAGCGGATCGCTTCCAGCGCCTCCGGCGTGGTGCGGATGGGATTCACCCCGGCGATGATTTTTCGCCACCTGCCGGCGATGCTGAGGCAACTGGAAGACGCCCACCCGGGTATCGAGGTGCAGTTGATCGAACGTAATTCGGCGGAACAGCTTGCGGCGCTGCAGGCCAGGCAACTGGATCTGGCCTTCATCCATGCCATGCCGCTGCCAGACGGTATTGCCTCGCTGCCCATTGCCGAGGATCCGTTCCTGGCCTGCCTGCCTCCGCACCATCCGCTGGCTTCGCGGCGCTCGCTGACGCTGCGGGATCTGGCCGGCGAGCCGCTGATCATGTTCAGCCGCAATCTGGCACCCCATTATTACGATCGCATCATTTCCCAGTTTCACCTGGCCGGGCTGGAGCCGCAGATCCGCCACCAGGTGACGCACTGGCTCACCATAATGGCGCTGGTGGCCCACGGCATGGGCGTCTCTCTGGTGCCCAAGGCGCTGACCGGAGCGCGCTTCCGTCAGGAGGTGTTCCTGCCGATCGAGGACGCCCCGGCCCACCACCAGTCGCTGTGCATCTGGCCGCGGGATCAGCCCAATCCGAGCCGGGATCTGGTCATCGAGGTGATCACGCAATGCGTGGAAGCGACAGCGCCGCCAGTGGGGCGCTGATCCTGGCTATTCGCGAGCAAGCTCGCTCCCACAGCGACTTCGTAGCCCTCTGTGGGAGCAAGCTTGCTCGCGAATGGCCAATGGTGCGTTGCGACTCAGGCCGGATCGCGGAATGGCCTCACCACCGCCATGACAATCACCATGCACACCAGCGAGCAGGCGAACATGGCGGCGATCACCGACGGCAGGGTTTCCGGCAGTAGCGTGGACAAGGCGCTCAACGCTCCGGCGATGCCGAACTGAGCCGCCCCCAGCAGCGACGCGGCGGTGCCGCCGTGACGGTCGAAGTACTCCATGAAGCAAGCCTGGTTGTTCGGTACCACCCCACCCTGAGCCCCCACGGTGAGCATCATTGCCGGCAGGAACAGCCACACCGGCGCTTCGGTGGCGGTCACGATCGCCAGCAACAGACAACCGGCGAATTGCAGCAGCAGAAAACCGCACAGAATCCGGCGGGAAGAAAACCGGTTCAACAATACCCGGTTGGTGAGGTTGGCAATCAGCATCATCACGATGTTGGCGCCAAACATCAGTGCGAACACGCTCTCCGAGTGACCAAAGTGTTCCTGATAAATAAAGGACGCGTGGGTAATGAACAGCATCATTACCGAAAACGCGAACGCCTGCAGGAACAGGAACGGCAGCGCCGGGGTGATGGCGAACACCGCCTTGTAACGCTGCCAGAGAGACTCGCTTGGCGCCGCGCCGCCGCCATTGCGCGGGCCCTGCCGCAGCACGAAAAAATAAGTCAGCGGCGCCAGACAGACCGCGTACACGGCCAGAAACTGAAAAATGGTATGCCAGCTTCCCACCGCCAGAATGGCGCTGCCGATGCTTGGCGCCACCCCCGGCGCCACCACCATGATCAAACCGATCATACTGAACAGTTTGGCGGCATCCGCGCCATGCACCCGATCCCGTACCAACGCCGGCACCAGCACCGCGACGCAGCCGCCGCCGAAGGCCTGCAGCGCCCGCCAGCCCAACAACGCGGAGACCGATTCCGAGCTGCTGACGCCGAGACAAGCGACCATGAAAATGAGCAGCCCCAGATACATCACCCGCGCCCGGCCGATGGCATCGGACAGGGGCCCGCCCACCAGTTGCCCCACCGCCAGGCCGAACACGTAAATCGACAGGCTGCGGGCAATCTCGCTGATCTCCACCCCCAAAGCTTCGGCCATGCGCGGAAACGCCGGCAGATAGGCATCCACCGACAAAGGCCCCAAGGCCATGGCCAGTGCCAATACGACAGGCAAGGTAACCGGGTAAGGACGGGACATAGGAGACCTGATAGTGGGGTGAGAACGGGGGACGGCAAATAGTTGATATAGTCAAACAATAGAGACGCGCAGCGCCGATTTCAACCTCGACCCGTCTGATCGCCCGGCTCAATGAACAGAGGAACTGGAGAACAGGTTCATGACCACCACGCCGCTAATGATCAGGCCCATCCCCAGCAACGCCGGTGCATCCAGCTTTTGCCCGTAAAGCAACCAGGACAGTATCGCCACCAGCACCACGCCGAGTCCGGACCAGATCGCGTAGGCCACCCCCACCGGAATCGCCCGCAACGTCAACGACAGAAAGTAAAACGCCAACCCGTACCCCAGCACCACCACCAGCGACGGCCACAATCGGGTAAACCCTTCACTGGCTTTCAACGCCGATGTCGCCGCCACTTCAGAGACAATGGCAACCAACAGGAACAGTCCGTTTTTCACGCGTGCCTCCCATGTAGGGCTGAACTCCGGGAAGGGCATGATACCCGCCGCGAGCGGCACCAGGCACGTCCGGTTACGCTGATTACACTTCGCCGGTGTTACCGTTTTCCGTCATCGTACAGGTGCAGGGCGAACCCGCTGCCGCCGGCGCCCTCCAATCCGGGCCGCAATTCGCACTCGGGGATGGTGTAATCGCCGGCATTCTGCTGGCGGTATGCCAGCGGCGCAATGGTTTCCAGATTGCCCAGCCGCTCCCGCAATCGCCGCGCCGCGCTCTCAAAGTCCCGTTCACCGAAACGGTCCGCCTGATACACCACGAACGGCGGCAGAACCTGATAACCGGGATAGAACAGGATGCCGTGGTGGATCGGGAACAACAGATCCTCCATTGGGCCGTTGATGCCGCGAGCGGAGTAATGCTCCCGCCAACCACCAACGGTCACCATCAGCATCGCTTTTTTCCCCGCCAGGCAGCCCTCGCCATAGCGGTCTCCCCAGCGATGATCGCTATGCTCCCCCACGCCATAGGCGAAACCATAGGCGAACACGCGATCCACCCAACCCTTCAAAATCGCCGGCATGGAAAACCACCACAGTGGGAACTGCAGAATCAAGGTATCCGCCCACCGCAGTTTCTCAATTTCCATCGCCACATCCGCGGTCAAACCGTCGGCAACGAACGCGTCCTTGGAGGCGCCGGGCACTTTCAGCCGCGACCGCGCCGGCAACGCCGGGAAATCGGCGCGATCCACCTGGGACTTCCAGCCCTGGGCATACAGATCCGAGACCCGCACCTCATGCCCCAACGCTTGCAACTCACTTACCGCCACATCACGCAGGGCGCCATTCAACGAGCGGGGTTCCGGATGGGCGAACACCAGTAATACCTTCATGGATCCTCTCCATTGATTGCTTGGAGAAAGAACCATAGCCAGGAAGGCGTTAATCCGGTATACCATGACAATACATAACATTTAGCCGAAAAATGGATAAATCAAACATCAGTCTGGAGCGCCTGCGCAGCTTCGTCCGCATCGTCGAAAGGGGTCGTCTGTCGGCGGTGGCACGGGAACTGGGCATAGGGCAATCCACCGTGACCCGTCACCTGCGGGAACTGGAGGAAGCACTGGGAGTACCGCTGCTCAGCCGCACCACTCGCCGTGTCACCGTCACCGAGGAGGGCCGCCGCTACTACACCCGATGCGTGCAGATTCTGCGTCTGCTGGATCAGGCGGCGGCGGAAGCTCGCAGTGCCCGTGGCGCTGAAGCCGGCACCATCCGCTTGTCCTGCTCCGCCGCGTTTGGCGTGCGGCAAGCCAGCCGGCTGGTATTCGCTTTCCAGGATCGTTACCCGGACATCGATGTCGATTTCAATCTCACCGATGAACGCATTGACCTGGTCCGCGAAGGCGTGGACCTGGCCCTGCGTCTGGGCCCGCTCAACGACAGTAATCTCAAGCTACGCCCGCTGGGCCGCTCCCAACGCCTGCTGGTGGCCTCGCCGGAGTATCTGGCCCTCCACGGTACACCCACCTCCATCGAGGCCCTGTCCCGGCATCAGGGCGTGCGCATGACCAATGTGGCGGGCAGCGATACTCTGACCCTGCAAGGACCGGATGGCCGCCAACATGCCGTGCCGTTCGGCGGACGCCTGCGTGTCGATCATGGCCTGGCGGCCCGTGAAGCCTTCGCCGCCGGCCGCGGACTCGGCCCCGTCCATCACTGGCTGGTGGATGACCTGCTGGCCTCGGGGCGGCTTGTGCGGATTCTGCCGGACTATACGTTGCCGCCGGTACCGATCAATCTGCTGATCGTGCCGGAACGCGCCGGCATCGCCCGGGTGCGCTTGTTGATCGATTTTCTGGTTGAGAAGATAAAGGACATTCCCGGAATGGAGCAGGCATGAAAAACAGGCCCTTGTTATGACCGCGACTGATGGCCGCAACCGCTCCATTCCCTGACCGACCGCTCCCGACCATCCGGAGAGAGCACCACCGATTGAATCAAGGAAGCCGCATGCACTCGCTTTTCGTGGAAGAAACCTGGATCAACGCCTCCCAGGGGCGCCTTTTCGTGAAACGCTGGACACCGAAAAACATCGCCACTCCGACGCCGATAGTTCTGTTCCATGATTCACTGGGCTGTGTCGCACTATGGCGCGACTTCCCGCAACAGCTTGCCGGTGTCACCGGGCGGGAGGTGATCGCCTATGACCGGCTTGGCTTCGGCCAATCGGATCCTCACCCCGGCACATTGGAGCCCGACTTCGTACGGCGGGAAGCGCAGGATACTTTCCCCGAGCTTTGCCAGGCGCTGCAATTGCAGAATACGGTGGTCTTCGGACACAGCGTCGGCGGCGGCATGGCCACCTTCTGCGCCACTGCTTTCGCCGACCGCTGCCAAGCGTTGATCACGGAATCCGCCCAGACCTTCGTCGAGGATGTCACCCTGGCCGGCATTCGTGACGCCGACCGCGGCTTCGCCGAAAAAGAACAAATGGATCGCCTGCGCAAATACCACGGCGACAAAGCACAATGGGTGCTCAGCGCCTGGGTCGACACCTGGCTTTCCGAGCCCTTTCAGGACTGGACGCTCAGTGACACCCTGCCTCGGGTGCTGTGTCCGGTGCTCGCCATCCATGGTGACCAGGATGAGTACGGTTCCCTGATCCACCCTGAACGCATCACATCACTGTGCGCCGGGCCGGCGACGAAGAAGATCGTGCCGGACTGCGGCCATGTGCCGCACAAGGAAAAACCGGAGGAAGTGCTGGAGACGATCAAGTCGTTCTTTCAGCAAAACCTGAACGGGTAGACCTGAACGGTTTATTCTGAACGGCAACTTTTATTCCTTCCGGATTATTGTTTTTTTATGTATCCCCAAACGGGAACGTCACATTAGCGACAACAAGGCCTCTTAGGGTTTGCCTTTCGTGCCGCAACTGCTCTGGCATTAAAGGTGCTTGCCGTGGATTCCCGTTTTACTCGCCGCGCTATCGTCCGGGCCATTCTGTTGGGAATGGCATCGTCGACCCTCACCGCCTGCGGCGGCGGGGGTTCCGGCTCCAGCCCACCGTCCGCCCCATCTACCCCCTCCCCAAACCAAACGGACGATCCGGAGACACCGGAGGAGCCCGAATGCCCTCCCGAGGAAACCGCCGGCGCGCAGCCCCCGCGAGGGCTTCACGCCAGTTGGACCGATCATCCTCACACCACCCGCACCCTGACCTGGTTCACCGACGGCACCACGGATCCCGGAACCCGGGTTCAGTACGGTCCCGTCACCGGGGATGCGGATTCATGTTCACTCACCAACGAGGCCTTTCCTTTTGAGGTCACGGGCACGGCTCATGAGACTTACGGTGTGGAGGCCCTCACGCACGTAGCCACACTGACCGGTCTGCAAGCGGGACAGGCGGTACGCTATCGGGTCGGCTCGGACAACGGCGGCTGGAGTTCAACGCGGGTACTCGCGCCCACTCGTATCAATGGCTTTCGTTTTTGCCACTTCGGCGATCACGGACTGCGGGACACCAGCCAGCGTGTGCTGAGCAACGTGGAAGACCTGGCGCCGGATTTTTTCATCGTCGCCGGCGATCTCTCCTACGCCAATGGCGACCAGCCGGTATGGGACCGCTATTTCGACATGCTCGAGCCCCTCGCCGCCCAGGTGCCGGTAATGACCTGCCCCGGCAACCACGAAAACAAGGATGGTGGGGGCCAGGGCTATCGCACCCGCGTCAGCCAGCCGGGTAAAGGCATTTATTACGGTTTCGACTACAACCGCGTGCATTTCTTTTTCAGCACTGGTGGCTCACTGCTGACCGATTTGTCCTCCACCACCGAACTTCTGGTGGAACTGGCGGCAATGGAAAAAGACCTGGCCGAAGCCTGGCGGCGGCGGCGTGACGGCGAAATCGACTTCATCGTTTTTGTCCAGCACTACACCCTGTGGACCAACTGCGAAGGCCGCGACCCCGCCAACTTTGCCCTGGTGGCGGTGGAAGAACAAATTCTGCTGCGCTACGACGTGGACCTGGTCCTGGTGGGCCACGACCATGTTTTTGAGCGCTCGCATCCGATGGCCTACGGTAAGCCATCCGACAACGGTTATGTCCAGGTCACCCAGGGAGGCGGCGGGCAAAGTCTCTATGAGCTGATCGAGGATCCCGCCAACTGGGCCGCTGTTTCCAGGGTATGCCACGGCTTCACCGTCGTGGATGTGGAAGACCGGCGGATCCACGCACGCAGCTACGCGGTCAGCGATGAAGACGGCAACCTGTACCCCGAGGGCGAGGAAATACTGCTCGATGAATTCACCCTCGCCCCCCGAGTCGCGGCACCGACAGGTATCACTCCGTTATCGACCCGGGAGCAACGGCCGGCGCGCTCACTGGCCGAACTGGATGTGGATCTGAATGCCATGCTCAAGCACACCCTGCAACGCAACCTGACCCACGACATGAACGAAATGCACTAGCCCTGCCACATTGTCCGTGATTCAGAATCTGTAGACGAACCCGAGCAGCCCGATGGCATGCGTGTCGTCCTCGACCAGAGGACTATCCGCTGCGTCACCAAGCAGACGCGTTACCCCGACGGCTCCCCAGGCGCTGACTTTCTCCGTCATCCGATAGCTGGCGCTGATGCGGAGCGAGGCATCCTTGAAACCGTCCTCCGGTTGATACGGGGCCAATCCCGATGCCGCCGACTCGGTGGCATCAATGCCGAAATAACCGATCATGTATTTCTCATTGGCCCAGGTCGCGCCCAGGCTCGGGGTCACCATCAACCGTTCCGTGGCGTGAATGGGATAAGCCAGAACGGCATTGACCAGCAACCCTCGCTCCACTTCGGTAATGGCCCGAGTGGTGGCCAGGGTAGCCACCGCGCCCCAAAGTCTCGTCGAGACAAACAGCCGTGCCCCCAGAGCACTGTCTACCTCGTCGATCCCCCTGGGCACGTCGTCATCCTGGTAACCTCTCATCCAGTTAGCGCTGACGCCCGCCGTGAATCCGTCGGTATCGATGGCGGTGATGCCAATGCCCTCGCCGCTTCTGGCGAAGAAGCGACCATAGCGTGCGTCAATAAGCGGAACGGGCTCGGCCTCATATTCATCGGAGCCCTGGTATCGGGGCAGTCCCGCGACCCCCAGGCCCAGGGCCAAATGACGAGAGCGGGCTTGTTCCGAATCCGCCGTCGCCGACGCCGAGATACCCAGCATCACCATACCCAGCGAGCATCTAAAACCCGCCTCACCCAGTCGTCTCAGCCCATCACTGTTTGTCATTTTCATTCCCCGTCAATTAAGATGCGTTGTCGCATCCTATTGGCGGACCTTCTGGCACGTCAAGATACATCAATGCATCTTAATAAAGGATTCATACAATGAAAGGACGCCGGCGCGGCGCGGATCTCGAGGCCGCTCTGCTGGAAGCAGCCTGGACGGAACTGACCGAACGTGGATATAGCGGTTTAACCATGGAGGGCGTGGCCAATCGGGCCGGCACCAGCCGGCCGGTACTGGCCCGACGATGGAACGACAAAGCGGAACTGGCCATCGCGGCGATCCGGCAGCAGATGGCGAAGCACCCCATGGCCGTGGCGGATCGAGGTGATCTGCGCACGGAATTGCTGGAATACCTGGAGCTGGCATCCACCCGTGCCAAGGGGATCGCCGCCGTCTTCACCTTATTCTCCAGCGAGTATTTTCAAGACACCTCCTCCACGCCGCAGGACCTACGCACTGCCCTGTTGGCAGGCGGCAAGGAAACGCTCAGGGCACTACTGGACAGAGCGGTGGAGCGTGGTGAGATCCTGGAGCAAAACCTTGCCCCTCCGGTGGATACTCTGCTGGGCGTGCTGTTTCGTCACCACGTCCTGATGACCTTCTCACCACCGCCGGAGGCATTACGAACGGCGTGGGTGGACAGGATTTTTTTGCCGTTGGTGAAACCACAAGAAGAGTCGTAACAGCGACGAATGATAAACCTGCCGAAAATCCGGCGGATATCACTCGAAACTCAAGGGGATAAATCAAAGGGATAGTGGTGCGCCAGGAGGGACTTGAACCCCCACACCTCTCGGCACCAGAACCTAAATCTGGCGTGTCTACCAATTCCACCACTGGCGCGGGCGGGCACATTGTAGCAGCCAGCCGGGCAAAAGCCAGCCGGCTGTATGGGCCGATAAGGGATCAGCGCTCCAATTGATCCAGGCGGTTGTTGACCTGGATGCGGTAGGCATCGAAGGCCTGGATGGCGGCTTCGATTTCCTTGAGGCGCTCGTCGCTTTGGCCGCTGGTGCGGGTCTGCAAGCGGCTGATGGCGGTTTGCTGGTTCTTGCTCTGCTGTTCCAGTTGTTTCAGCGAGTCCACCAGCACATCCACCTGGGTTTGCAACTGACCGACCTGGGTACGCAGTTGGGCATTGCTGTCGTTGACCGATTTCACCGCGCTGTCCAGTTGTTTGCGCACCGCCTCCGCCTGGCCGCCGGCCTTGCGGATGGCCTCATCGTAACCGGCCACGGTTTTTTTCAGTTCCGCCAGGCTGGCCTGGGTGGATTGGACGCTTTGGGCCTGTTTCTTGATCGCCGCGTCGTTGGCGGCGATGGCATCCTTATTGCCCTTATTACTCAGATCCCACAGTTTGCGGATTTCGGAACCGTGCTCCTTCACCGTCTTGTTCAGATCGCCGACGTTGGCCTGCAGTTTGCTGTAGGACTCGGTGGCGGATTCACCGGTCTCGGACAGCTTGGACTGCAGATTGCCGAGTTGCTCGGACGACTCGCTGATCCGCGTTTCCATCCGCGCTTGCAGCCGGGAGATTTCGCTGTAGAAGTAGCCCGCGACCACCGCCAGCAGCACAGCCAGCACCAAGGTGGCGGCGATCCAGCCGCCACTGCCGCCGCCCTTGGCGCGCGCTGGTGGCTCGCGTCGGCCACCGCCCCCTCCCCCGCCACGGCGGGCCGGCTCCCTGGCCGGCGGCCGGTTGTGACTGGAATGGGGCGGATCATCCAGGGAAAGATCGTCGATATCACCCAGCTTGACGTCACGCTCTTGGGTCATAGGGCATCCTGAAGTGGTACCAGTAAAGTGAACGGGAATCTGTCAGACAGGCGGAAACGGCCGCCGTTCAAGGCGCCCATATTACCGTGTCGGGGGAGGCTTGTCCGGCATCGCGTCACGGCCGGCGGGGAGAGGGGATACCGCCGCCGCCACGACGGGCCGGAGGCTCGTCTGGCGGCGCGGTGGCCTGGAGCGGCGCGTTACGGCGCCGCCAGCAGGGCTGGATCAACCGGCGAAGTTTTTCGCGGCGAAGTCCCAGTTGATCAGGTTCCAGATGGTTTCCAGATACTTGGGACGGGCATTGCGGTAATCGATGTAGTAAGCGTGCTCCCACACGTCCACGGTCAGCAGCGGGGTCTGGCCCTTGCCGTGAGCGATCGGGGTGTCGGCGTCATCGGTGTTGACGATTTCCAGGCTGCCGTCGCTGTTTTTCACCAGCCAGGTCCAGCCGGAGCCGAAGTTACCAGCCGCCTTGGCGTTGAACTCTTCCTTGAACTTGTCGAAGGAACCAAAGGCTTTGTTGATCGCATCGGCCAGATCACCGGTGGGCGCGCCACCGCCGTTGGGGCTCAGGCTGTTCCAATAGAAGGTATGGTTCCATACCTGCGCCGCCTGGTTGAACAATCCCCCTTTGGCGGACTGGATGATCTCCTCCAGGGACTTGTTCTCGTCGTCCGTGCCTTTGGTCAACTCGTTGAGCTTGGTGACGTAGGCGTTGTGGTGCTTGCCGTGATGATATTCGAGGGTTTCCTGGGAGATGTGCGGTTCCAGGGCGTTCTTCTCGTACGGAAGCGGCGGAAGTTCAAAAGCCATAGTCATTTCCCCTGACTGTTATCTGACGTGTTGCCATTGAAGCGGATGATCGCAGCCACCCGCAGGCGGAAGTTGCGCTCCCACCCGTGGCCCGGAGCATCATAGCAAGCGGCTTTTCGGGGAACCACATAGACCGGCACTATCGTGTCGATTGGGTGCGGCTGTGTCATCCGCGTCGGTGTCTCTGACACTTGGGGACGATCCGGCCCATCTCAAGTACAATGATGGCGGTTTTTACATCTTGGCTGACCGCCATGGAGCGGTGGACGGCCACCATGATCGAGGAAAAATCATGTCCCAAGACTCCGTTGTCATCGTTAACGGCGCCCGTACTCCCATGGGCGGCTTCCAAGGCAGCCTGGCGCCGGTGACCGCGCCCACTCTGGGCGCCGCCGCCATCCGTGAAGCGGTGGCCCGCGCCGGCCTCAAGGCCACCGATATCGAGGACGTGGTGATGGGCTGCGTGCTGCCGGCCGGTCTCAAGCAGGGCCCGGCGCGCCAGGCCATGCGCCAGGCCGGTCTGCCGGACAGCACCGGCGCCACCACCGTCAACAAGCTGTGCGGTTCCGGCATGCGCGCCACCATGTTCGGTCACGACATGATCAAGGCGGGCAGCCATGACATCGTCGTCACCGGCGGCATGGAGTCCATGACCAACGCCCCCTATGTGCTGGACAAGGCCCGTTCCGGCCTGCGCATGGGCCATGGCCAGATCCATGACCACATGTTCCTGGACGGTCTGGAAGACGCCGAGACCGGCCGTCTGATGGGTTCTTTCGCTCAGGAAGTGGCGGACCAGCGCGGCATTACCCGCGAGCAGATGGACGCTTTCGCCATCGAATCACTGAAGCGCGCCCAGACCGCCATCGAGCAGGGCTGGTTCAAGGATGAGATCGTGCCGGTCACCGTGACCACCCGTAAGGGCGAAGTGGTGGTGGATACCGATGAGCAGCCGGGCAACGCCAACATCGACAAGATTCCGAATCTGAAACCGGCGTTCAAGAAGGACGGCACCGTCACCGCCGCCAACGCCAGTTCCATTTCCGACGGCGCTTCCGCGCTGGTGCTGGCACGGGAATCGGTGGCCACCGAACGGGGTCTGCAGCCCATGGCACGCATTCTCGGCCATGCCACCAACAGCCTCCACCCCAGCGAATTCACCGTGGCCCCCATCGGCGCCACCGAGAAACTGTTGAAGAAAGTGGGCTGGAGCGTGGACGACGTGGATCTGTTCGAGATCAACGAAGCCTTCGCCATGGTGGCGATGCTGCCGATGATCGATCTGGGCATCCCCCACGACAAGCTGAACATCCACGGCGGCGCCTGTGCCCTGGGCCACCCGATCGGTTCCACCGGCTCGCGCATCATCCTGACGCTGATTCATGCACTCAAACGCACCGGCGGCAAACGCGGCGTGGCCAGCCTGTGTATCGGCGGCGGCGAAGCCACCGCGGTGGCCATCGAGCTGCTGTAAAAAACGCCGCGTCGTCAGGCAGCGCCCCACAGACCGGGCCACGGAGCTCCTACAGCGGCTCCGTGGCACCCTTGATGAGAAGGTGATCAGCGTGCGGATGTGCCAGCGGTAATATCCCGTTGCAACTCCGGCGGCGGCATTGATACGCAAACGCTATCCTGGGGCCTAGAATTGACCGATTAGTCATCATTCTAGGGAGTACCATGTCCGCCCTGCCCGTCATTACCGCCGTGGGCGGCATCAACGCCGCCGGTCGTACCTCCATGCACCACGGCTTCCGCCGCATGGTGTTCGAAGCGCTGGATGCCCACCGACAACAACAGACTCTGGACAGCCTGTCCGCGCTCACCGGCCTGAGCGACCGCCAGCAACTGCTGAACGCCACCTTGATCCGTGAACTGCCGGAAGCGGTGCGCATCACCATGGCGAGCAACGGCCATAGCGACGCGCCGGTGACTCTGGAGATGCGCAACCTTGATCTGCCCCACCCCTTGCCGGAGGGCTGGCAAGTCACCGAGCTGAACCGGCATCGCAGCCGGGTCACCGTGCCCGCCGGGGCCGAACTGCGCGCGCCGGCGGCCATCACCCGGCGGGTCAGCGCCGCCGGCCAACTGCCCAGCGGTTTCGATCCCGCCACTCTGTACGCTTCACGCAACCACCCCCGTGCCTTGCAGATGGCCATTTACGGTGTCAGTGACGCCTTTGGCATGCTCGGTATTCCCTGGGATCAGTTGCGTGGCCGGCTGGCACCGGACGAGGTCGCGGTGTTCGCCTCCAATGCCATGGCGCAACTGGACGACCATGGTCTCGGCGGCATGATGCGCGCTCCGTCGCTGGGCCAACGCACCACCTCCAAACAATGCCCGCTGGGCCTCGGCGAGATGACCGCCGATTTCATCAACGCCTATGTGCTGCGCAGCCCTGGTGGTACCGGTGGCATGCTCGGCGCCTGTGCCACTTTCCTCTACAACCTGGAAAGAGCCGTGCACGCGATCCGCAACGGCCGTGCCCGGCTGGTGGTGGTGGGCACCAGTGAAGCGCCGCTGGTACCGGAAGTGCTGGAAGGCTACCGTGCCATGGGCGCGCTGGCCGAGGATGAAGCCCTGGCGGCCCTGGACGGCACCAAACAGGCCGACCTGCGCCGCGCCTGCCGGCCGTTCTCGGACAACTGCGGTTTCACCATGGCGGAGTCCGCCCAGTTCGCGGTGGTGATGGACGACAGCCTGGCGCTGGAGTTGGGCGCGGACATTCTGGCGTCGGTACCGGACGTCTTCGTCCACGCCGATGGCGCCAAGAAATCCATTTCCTCGCCGGGCATTGGCAATTACCTGACCCTCGGCCGCGCCGCTTCCCTGGTCCGTCAACTGCTGGGCGAGGATGCCCTGCGCAACAACAGTGTGGTGCACGCCCATGGCACCGGCACGCCGCAGAACCGGGTCACCGAATCCCACGTCCTCAACGAAGTCGCCAAGGCCTTCCACATCAGCGACTGGCCGGTGGCCGCGATCAAAGCCTACGTGGGCCATTCCCTGGGCAGCGCCGGTGGTGATCAACTGGCTTCCGCGGCGGGAACTTTCCAGGATGGCTTACTGCCGGGGATCGCCACGGTGGACCATTTCGCCGCCGATCTGCATGACAGCAATCTGTCGTTCTCCCGCGAGCACCGGGAGATGCGGCCCTCGGCGGCGCTGCTCAACTCGAAAGGGTTCGGCGGTAACAACGCCACCGCCGTGATGTTGTCCCCGGACGCCACCCTGGACCTGCTGCGCCGCCGCCATGGCCAAAGCACGCTGGACAGTTGGCGGGACCGGGTGGCCGACACCCGCGAAGCCGCCGCCGACTACGAACGACGAGCCCTGGCTGGCGAAACCGCGCCGGATTACTACTTCAACGACGGCGTCCTCAGTGGCGACGACCTGAGCATCACCGACCAGTCCATCCGTCTGCCCGGCTGGGATCAGGCGCTGACCTTCCGCGACGACCCGGGCTTCGACGACTACCGCTAAGGACAGCAGATCGCTCCCGCCCGCCGGACCCTCCGGCGGGCTCAATTCTAAAGTTTGGTAAAATCTGCGGAACCCGGTCCGCAAAATGGGCGAGGGCCTGCTTCGCTGCGTTACCGTGGGGTGCACGGATGTTCCCTCACAATAAGCAGAGAAGGAGTTCTCCATGGCCGCCTCACGTTCCCGCGATGTCCTGCTCTTCCTGATCGGTGCCGTCGTTGCCCTGTTCGGTGTTGCCTTCACCATCGAGGGCGGTTGGCTGGTGTCGGTGGGTGGCACCTGGTATTACCTGCTGGCCGGCCTCGCCATGATCGTCTCCGGTTTGTTGTTGATCACCGGGCGCCGGGCCGGCGTCGGCATTTACGTTCTGGTGTTCATTGGCACCCTGCTGTGGACGCTGTGGGAAGCCGGCGGCAACTACTGGGGCTGGATTCCGCGCATGGACGTGGTGATCGGGCTCGGTGTGGCGGTGGCCCTGGCTGCTCCCAGGTTGCGTAACGGCTTTGCCCCCGGTGCTTCTTATTCTGTCGCGGGGGCGCTGGTGGTGCTGATGGTGGTCGGCCTCGGGCTGGCGTTCGTGCCGTTCGGCGCGGTCAACCCCAAGCCGGTCCCCGGACCGGACAGTGCCCGACTGGCCACCGCGGTGGGCGACGCGCAACCGGCGGACAATCCGCACCCCGGCGACTGGCCCGCCTACGGCGGCGGCAATAGCGCGCAACGCTACTCATCGCTGGATCAAATCACCGCCGACAACGTCGCCGGCCTGGAACGGGCCTGGGTCTATCGTACCGGCGATCTGCTGGACCGGCGCTGGGGCGCGGAGACCACACCGCTCAAAGTCGGCGACGACGTCTTTTTGTGTACCTCCCGCAACATCATTATTTCCCTGAACGCCGCCGATGGCCGGGAAAACTGGCGCTACGACCCCGAAGTATCCGAGGACGCCATTCCCTATACCGCCGCCTGCCGCGGAGTGACCTACTATCAGGTACCGGAAGAACGTCTGGCGACACTGCCTGGCGGCGCCGGAGACGGCAGTGGCCCGGCCTGCGCCCGCCGTATTTTTTCCGGCACCCTGGACGGTCGCATCGTCGCCGTGGACGCCGCCACCGGCGAACCCTGCCAGGATTTCGGTAACGGCGGCCAGGTGGATATCAAGGAAAACATGGGCGATACCCCGCCCGGCTATGTCTCGATCAATTCAGCGCCAGTGATCGTACGGGATGTGGTGATCACCGGGCACCAGGTACTGGATGGCCAGAAACGGGATGCGCCGTCCGGCGTGATCAAGGGATTCGATGCTCTCACCGGCGAACTGAAATGGGCCTGGGACGCCGGCCGGCCGGAGCAAAGCGAGCCCCTCAGCGGCGACCGGATCTACACCCGTGGCTCGCCGAATATGTGGACCACGGCGGTGGGCGACAATGCTCTGGGTATGGTGTACCTGCCGATGGCCAACTCCGCCGCCGATTACTGGAGCACACCGCGTAGCGAAGCGGAAAACAAATGGGCGGCGTCGCTGGTGGCGCTGGACGCCAGCACCGGTAAGCCAGCCTGGCACTTTCAGGTCGCGCACAAGGACGTCTGGGATTATGACCTGGGTTCGCAACCCTCGTTGCTGGATTTCCCCACCAGCAAGGGACCGGTGCCAGCGATTCTGCTACCGACCAAGCAAGGCGAATTCTATGTGTTCGACCGGCGCACCGGCGAAGCGCTCACCGGTATCGAGGAAAGGCCGGTGCCCCAGGGCGGCGCCGAACCGGAGCAACGCAGCGCGACTCAGCCTTTCTCCACCTGGCACAGCCTGAAACAGCCCGACCTCACCGTGCATGACATGTGGGGGATGACGCCGTTCGACCAGATGTATTGCCGGGTGCAGTTCCACAAAGCCGACTACAGGGGCATATACACGCCGCCCAACGCGGACCGGCCATGGATCGAGTTCACCGGCTACAACGGCGGCTCCGACTGGGGCAGCGTGGCGCTGGACCCGTCCCGCGGCGTGATGATCGCCAACTACAACATCACCCCCAATTACAATCGGCTGGTGCCACGGGAGCTGGCCAATCAATACGGCTGGCTGCCACGCGGCGAGGGCGACGCCAAGGACCATGGCGACGCCGAGGGCGCCGGCGACCCGCAAGCGGGCACGCCCTATGCGATTGACGTGAACGCGGGCTGGCGTGTGCCGTGGACCGGACTGTTGTGCAAACAGCCGCCCTACGGCGGTATCCGCGCCATCGACGTGACCACCGGCGAAACCTTGTGGGACCGCCCGTTCGGTACCGCCCGCGCCAACGGCCCCTGGGGCATTCGCAGCGGTTTGCCGTTCACCATCGGTACGCCCAACAACGGGGGACCGGTGGTCACCGCCGGCGGTCTGATCTTCATCGCCGCCGCCACCGACGATCTGATCCGAGCCATCGACATCACCACTGGTGAAACCATCTGGCAGGATGCCCTGCCCGCCGGCGGCCAGGCCACGCCCTTGGTGTACGAAGCGGACGGGCGGCAATATCTGATGATCGTCGCCACCGGTCATCATTTCATGGAAACACCGAGCGGCGACTACGTCATCACCTACGCCCTGCCAAAATCCGACTGACCCCGGGGATCGGGAGCCCCCGGGCCGGGGGCTCTCCCGTGCGAATCTATAATCCCACCCCGAATGCCGGTGACGCCCATCCCTGACGGGAGCCGCCGGCATCGCCGGTGAACGGCGCCCCGCCGGTGATCACCTGCTCCGCGGTGCCGTATTGCAACCAGGTTTCGGTGGGCACCCGCCCTACTCCCGGCAGACTGTAATCACAAACTCCGTCCGGGAAAATTTCCGCTACCTGCGCGGCGAAGGCGTCCGGATCGGGAATCCCGGACAACAGCCCGGACGGATAATCCGCCGGGTCCACCGGTTTCAACTGGCATTTATTGACCAGGGTGGTGATGTCATCACCAGCCACGGTGCGCGGCGTGCCGAAGCGGGTCTGCACCACGGTTTGCTGCAACCCGGCGATAATATCGGTGATCGGCGACAGCAGATCACCGACGATGCCCGGCAGCCCCAGCGCGCTCAGATCCAGACCGCACACCTGGGCGGTGACCGCATCCACCACCACCCCCAGTTCCGGCGGCGGCGGTGGCAACAGGGACAAATCCAGCCCTGGAATCAATGGATCCGGATACAACAAATTACCGGTGAACGGCACGATGGGGCCATCGGCGCCCAACAGCGATGACACCGACAGGCAGCGGTCACGTGCCTGAATCGGCTTGCGCGCCACCACTTTTTCCTCGATGGCTCCGGGCTCCGAATCGGCCTCGATATCGGACAACCAGCGGTCCATCACCAGCAACGCCTCGGTGGTGTAAACAGTGTCGCCGGCCAACGGAAAGGCGCCGAACCAGATCACATGATTGTCGGCATGGCCCTGGGTTCGTATCAGTCGTTCGCGCATCTGCCAGGAATGGTAGGCGTCGTGGGCCAGCCCCGGATCCGGGCCGCGCAGATCGATGATCGGCACATTGGCGAGATGCTCGGCGGTGTTGATGGCGCCGGTACTGTAGGCATTACGTAGCGCTTCCGGGTCGGCGACGGTACGCTCCGGTCGATGACGAATGTCCACGTCGAAGCCGCCGATCTCCCGATTCACGGTGAGAAACTGCTGTGGCGTGATGGTGCCATCGCGCAGTGCTTCCAGACCGTATTGCACGCCCACGTTATCCAGCGGAATACCGGCGAATCCCCGGCCGAGCGCCTGTTCGTTGGCGCTCCACACCGACGGCGGCCGGGTGCCGAACTGATTCACCATATAGTCGATCAGGCCGCAGCGCAGCCCGTCCGGCCGATCTTCCGGGTGGTACACCGGCACGCCGTCCGCCAGCCCCGGGCACTGGTCCTGGGCCGGGTATGCCGAGGGAAAGAACGCCAGATCGGAGACCACCGGATTGACCGGCAAATGCCCGTAGAACGCCGACCACTGCAGCGCCGGAATCGTCCCCGAGGTCAACAGCGAGGTGATCACCGACAACAGGTCGGTGGGGTTTTCCGGCAACTGGTTGCCAAAATAGCGGCTGAGCAAATGGTAATCGGCGAACTGGGTGGCGGTGGTCCACACGTCCGGGTAGGAGCACTGTACGATCAGCCCCTGATAAATACCCGGATAGGCATTGGCGATGTGTTGCTGGGCGATGGCACCGCCGGAACACCCGGTGCCGATGGTGTAACGCAGCGGTCCATACTGCTCGACGATGCGCTCCTTGGCCATCATCAGCGATTCGGCGGCGGTGACCAGATTGACGTTGTGCCCGAGGTTGGCCTGAGCCGTGGACAGAGTGATGAAGCCGCGCCCCAGCGCCACGGAAATGCTGTCGCCCAACAGCATCTCCGCCCCTTCCGGCGCGGTACCGGCAATGTCGCCGTTGGGCGGTTCGCCGGGGCCATAACTGACGCCCACGTTGCCGCCGTGATGGATCAGCAGCTTGCCGTTCCATTGCGGCTGCGGTGCCAGCGCGCTCCAGGATTGATCCGGCTGGTACAGCGCCATGATCTGGTAGCGGTCACGGTTGATCACGCCGGTTTCCACGCGAACGATGAACGGCACCTCCACGTCCTGGTCGGTGGTGACGCTGGCGATCTGGTCCGCCGGCGGCGGGTTGTCCGGGTCATAATCCTGGAAAGCACCGGGCAGTCCCGGGTTCATCGGATCGAAGCCGGTGATCAGCGCTTGCAGGCGGTCCGCCGGCACATATTTGAAGCGGTATTCCACCGGCTGGTTGCAAAAGGCGTCCTCGGCGGCGGCATTGGTACAGGTCCAGGGCTGGATTTGCGGACCGGAGAACACCGGCCCGCCGATCGGGTGGTTGATCAGAGTGCGCTGCAACAGCGAGCCGTCCGCCAGTGTCACGGTGACGGTGTTCTCTCCTTCCGTCAGGCCGCCAATCAAACCGCCCAGGGTATCGCCGGTGCGATGAAGGCCGGCGCCGGCATCCCGCTTGCCCACGGTGACGCGGGCGCCCTCCAGCAAGGCGGGATCATCCACCACGATGTTGATCAGAGCGTCACCGCCGCTGATCAGATCGGCGCGGTTGGACAGCACCTGGATCTCACCGTCCGCCCACACTGTTTCCCCCGGCTCATCCGGTCCATCGGGATCGGGGGAAGGGGCGGGATCACCGGAAGACGAGGACCCCGAACCGCCACACGCGGCCAGGAGCAAACACAGACCATAAAGTCCGATCGAAGACAGCCGTTTCATTATTATTCTCCGTTTTCAGTCCCGGCCGGTGCCGGGCCTTTCCCGATTGTTATCCCAACGGAGGCGAAAACACTGTTGGCTGGCGGTTACCGGAGCGTTAACCAAACCGTCATTTTTTTCACAACATGTACGAAGGTGCCATTATCCCTTGCACTGTCGAATGGCGCCGTCCGCCTTGACCCGCCGCCACCCTCCCCGCGAATATCAGCGGTCGGCCCCGCTCCGGCTGCTCCCTACTTGCGACAGGACACACTATGAAGCCATGGAAAAAAGCACTGCTCACGGTGCTGGTACTACTCATCGCGATAGCCATCTGGCAACGCTACAAGCCCCTACCGGAGGGCGTTGGCGAAGCCGGGCCGCCGCGTTCCGCCCATCAGGTGGCGCTGCTGGTGGACGACACCTGGAGCGATGAACAAGGTGATCGCCATTTCGATCAGGCCATTTTCGACGAGTATTTTCGCTTGATCGGCCAGGCCAGGAAGCTTGTGGTGGTGGATATGTTCCTGTTCAACACCTTCGCCGGCGACAGCGGCAGCGCCCATCGGCCGCTCAGCGAACAGCTCACCGCAGCGCTGCTGGCTCGTCACGCTGCGGTGCCCGGGCTGCGCATGCTGGTCATCACCGATCCCTTCAACACTCTCTATGGCGGTGTCAGGGCGCCGCAGCTGGAGCGTTTGCGTCAGGCCGGCATTCCGGTGGTCTTCACCGCCTTGCCCCGTCTGCGCGATTCCAACCCGAGTTGGTCGGCGCTGTGGCGGGTGTGTTGTCAATGGTTCGGCAATAGCGCGGGCGCCGGTTGGCTGCCCAATCCCACCGGCGGCGACGAGGTCACGTTGAGAACCTATCTGAGCCTGCTCAACTTCAAGGCCAATCACCGCAAGACCCTGGTGGTGGACGAAGGCGATGACTGGACCGCGCTGGTCACCTCGGCCAACGCTCACGACGCCAGCAGCGCCCACTCCAACATTGCCCTGCGCTTCAGCGGTCCGGCGGCGCTTGATGTCCTGCACTCGGAACTGGCGGTGGCACGCTGGTCCGGCGCCGCGGTGGGCGAGGACTGGCCGACGGCCCCGCCCTCCGAAACCGGCGGCGACGCCCTGCCCCATTTGCGCCTGCTCACCGAGGGCGCCATCCGCGATGCCCTGCTGGCCACCGTGAACGAAGCGCGCCAGGGCGAGCAGTTGGATGTCGGTGTGTTTTATCTTTCCCACCGCCCGCTGGTGAAAGCCCTGGCCGAGGCGCAACGACGAGGTGTCCGGGTGCGCCTGCTGCTGGACCCGAACAAGGATGCCTTCGGCCGAGAGAAAAATGGCGTGCCCAACCGGCAGGTGGCCTGGGAGCTGCATGACGCCGGTGTCGCGGTGCGCTGGTGTGCCACCACCGGAGAACAATGCCATACCAAGATGCTGCTGCGCTTTCCGGCGGCGGACAGCGACCGCCCGGCGCGGCTGATCCTCGGGTCCGCCAACTACACCCGGCGCAACCTGGATAATTTGAATCTGGAAACCAGCGTGGAATGGGTGGCCGGAGCCGAAGATGAGGTCATCAGCCGTGCCCGGGCCACATTCGAGAGACGTTGGAGTAACCTGGGCGACAGGTTGTTCAGCCTGCCCTATGAGGCCTACGAGGACACGTCGTATTGGCGTATGGCGCTGTACCGGATCATGGAGTTCACCGGCTGGTCGACGTTCTGAAAAAACCGGTGGAGCCGCCCGCCGCTGCGGGAGCTTGCCTGCAAGGGAATTCTCGAATTCAGGGCCCGAGTCCATTCGCTTGCAGGCAAGCTTGTATGGTTTCCCGGCAAGTCTTAGAAGGAGAAGACTTGTCGGGGTGGAGGGACCAGGCAAGCTTCTGACCCTAGGGTACAGACTGTGGGAGATATGGCCCCACCCCGCACCTTCAAACGCCGATAAGGAATCCATCGGCTGAGCGCGCACTCAGACCGACGATACTCTGCAAGCCAGCGTGACGGTGCGCCCCGACAAGCCCATTTAACCTAGCTGACAGGGGAGCCCCATGGCAATGCCGGCAAGCCGCCCGGAGATCGGGATCGACGCTGCGAAAGACAACCTGGTGATCCACCATCAGGGCCTGAACCAAACCCTCACCATCGACAATACGCCCCAAGCCATCCGCCAATGGCTGGCCACCCTCCCTGAGGGCTGCGATATCGCCATTGAGGCGACCAGCACCTATCACATGGACCTCACCGAGCGCGCGCACGCCAAGGGGCATCGGGTCTATGTGGTGGACGGCTACCGCCTCAGTCACTACCGCAAAGGCGTTGGAGGGCGGGCCAAGACGGATCTGGCCGATGCCCAGTTGCTGGCCCGCCATCTGCACAAGGAGAAAGACGAGTTACGCCCGTGGAGCCCGCCCCCAAAGGCGTACCGGATGCTGCAGAGCCTGCTGCGTCGCCGGGCCGCCTTGGTTAAGGCCCGCACGGCATTACGTCAGAGCCTGAGCGGAGAACCGGAGCTCAAGGCCCCTCTGCGTGCCCTGATCGCCAAAATGGACCGGATTGACACTCTGATCCAGAAACGGCTCAAGAGCGCGGTGAGCGCCGCCGGCTTACAGACTCAGGTCCAACGCTGCGACGCGATCGACGGGGTCGGCGAGATCACCGCCACCGCCTTGGTCATGGCCTTCCTGAGAGGGGACTTCAAGAACAGCGATGCCTTCGTTGCCTTCCTGGGGCTGGATGTCCGAGTCCGCGACTCCGGCAAACTCACAGGCAAGCGTAAGCTGACCAAGCAAGGGGATACGGAGGTCAGGCGACTGCTGCACTGTGCCGCCATGAGTGCGTCTCGACACCCTGTCTGGCGCGCCTTCTATCAGCACTATCGGGACCGGGGACTGCACACCACGCAAGCCTTGGTGATCCTGGCCCGGAAGATCGCTCGCACCGCCTTCGCCCTGATGAAGCAGCAACAAGAATATTGCCCCGCAAAGCTCTTCTAAGCATTGCAGGGCACCATAGAATCTCCCACAGCGACTTCGTCAGCTCTGAATTCTTGTCTTGAAGGCCACATCGGTAATCCGTATTTCTTTATTGAACGCCCGACGCCTGACTTCCGGCTTTTACCACCTTCACCGCCACCAAACCATTAATCCCCCAGGTCAGCGCCAGCAGCAGCGACAAGGCCAGGGGCACTTCGGATTCCAGCAACAATGGAGTGCCCCGCACCTGACACAGGAACAGCGCCGATTCCAATACCGCCAGCAGCAACGGCGCGGCGATGGCCGCGGAGCGATGCAGTTCCACCTGCAGATAGCGCAGCAACGTCCGGCCTGCGGAAAGCGCCAGCCATATGATGATCAAACCGCCGGTAAGCACCGCCATCATGGGCGCGTCTCCTGATCAGGTTGTGGTTTCAACATTGCTTACCCCTTCTCCCATTTCGCCACCGGCGCCTGGTAATCGGCGAACGCCGCCACCAGCGCCCCGGGATCCGCGTCCACGGTAAGCATTTCCCGGTAAGCGGGCTTCATGAAACCCTGGTCCACCATGTGTTCCAGAAAACCGATCAAGCCGTCGTAATAGCCGATCACGTTGAAAAAGCCACAGGGCTTGTGATGGTAGCCCAGCTGCGCCCAGGTCCATACCTCGAAGATCTCTTCCAGGGTACCGGCGCCACCGGGCATGGCGATGAAACCATCCGCCAGTTCCGCCATCATCGCCTTGCGCTGGTGCATGTCTTCCACCACGTGCAATTCGGTAATCCCGGTGTGCTGAATCTCCCGATCCTTGAGCGCCTGGGGAATCACCCCGATAACCTCGCCGCCGGCCTCCAGGACCGCATCGGCGATCACGCCCATCAGTCCTACCCGGCCACCACCATAGACCAGGCCATGACCCTGCTCCACCAGCGCCCGGGCCAGCGCCCGCGCCTGTTGTTCATAGATGGGATCGACACCGGAACTGGAACCGCAAAACACCGCAATGTTCATTACTACTCCGTTTGACTATCGAACAATCCTGTCAGGCCCTGACTATTGACCAACCGGGACAAACCGGCCACAACAGTAAGCATGATCAGAGCAAGGTACCAGAATGAACGACGATGATCGCAAAGAAATGAAGGATCGGCTAACCGCGCTGCGGCACGAGATTGAGGACACTCTGGCGCACAGTGAAGACGCCAGCAGGCCGGTGGCCCTGGACCAACCCAGCATCGGCCGGCTGTCGCGAATGGATGCCATGCAGGGACAGGCCATGGCACAGGAAACAAGGCGACGCCAGCAGCATCAGTTGCTACGGATCGAGCGGGCCCTCAGGGACCTGGACAATGATGAGTACGGTTATTGCGACGACTGTGGCAAGGGCATCGATCCGCGCCGGCTGCGTATCGACCCGACGGCGCGCCTGTGCCTGACTTGCGCCCAGTCCCGGGAGGTGTGAACGCGATCGGCGTCTTATCCGCCACCGTTGGTATGCAGCAACGCCAGGGTTTCCGCCCGCGCCCGCCGGTATTCTTGCATGGTTTCCGCCACCAGCTCCGCCACCGACGGAATCGTGCCGACCCCGGACACCGAATGCCCGGCACTCCATACGTCCACCCAGCGTTTCGGCCCGGAATGGCCGGAACCACCACCGTATAAGGCCGCCGCGCGCTGCTCGGTCATATTCGTGGGCAGATCATCCGGATCAAGACCGGCGGCGATCACCGACGGCCTCAACGTATTGGTTTCCAGACCAGTGAAGGCACGGCTGAGCATGATGTCATCCAACCGGGAATCCACCAGCATTTGTTTGTAGCCGTCCGCCGCCAGGCTTTCCCGGGTGGCGATGAACTTGGTACCCATATAGCCCAGATCACAGCCCAGGGCCTGGGCCGCCCACAGCGCCTGGCCATCGCTGATGCCTCCGGCCAGCACCATGGGACCATCGAACAGCGCCCGCACCGCGCGCGCGAAAGCGAAGCCATTGGCCCAGCCAGTCTGACCGCCGGCACCGGCGGTGAGCAGAATCAGGCCGTCGGCGCCAGCGGCGATGGCCTTCTCCGCGTGGCGGACGTTGGCCACATCGGCGAACACCAGACAGCCGATGTCGTGCAACGGCGCGATCACCGGCTCCGGCGCGCCAACACTGGTGATCACCATTTCCACCTTGTGTTTCAGCAGGCAGGCCAGCTCTTCCTTCAGGCTCCGCCGCCGCATGATCAGGTTGGGACAGAACGGCGCGTCTTCAGCCGTCAGCGCGGCGCTGATTTCACTCAACCAGCGGTCGTACTCTTCCACCGTGCGGCAGTTGGCGGTGGGGAACGAACCGATCACGCCCTGACGGCAGGCGGCGATCACCAGTTCCGGCCCGGAGACCCGGAACATGGGCGCGGCGATCAGCGGCAAACGCAGCCGGCGCGCCAGAGAAGGTGGCAATCCCGTGGCTTGGTTCCGCATCACACCGTTCATCCTATCTGCCGGCTCTGGCCGGCCCAATAACGGGCCCGCAGCGCTTTCTTGTCGATTTTGCCCAGGCTGGTCAGTGGCAGGGCATCGACGAATTCGAGCTTTTTCGGCGCGTGAGCGGCACCTTTCAAATCCTTGACCTGCTGGATCAGGGTCCGCGCCGATACCTGCTCGCCCGGGTGGCAAACCACGATGGCGGTGACCGCTTCGCCCCAGCGCGGGTCCGGCACGCCGATCACCGCCGCCATGGCCACAGCCGGATGAGCACTGAGCACATCCTCCACCGCGCGGGTGTAGACGTTGAAACCACCGGTGACGATCATGTCCTTCTTGCGGTCCACGATATACAGCCGGCCCTGCTCATCCGCCCTCGCCACGTCACCGGTATGCAGCCAGCCGAATTGCATCGCTTCCTCGGTCTGCTCCGGCTGGTTCCAGTACCCTTCCATCATCGACGGACCGCGCACGCAGATTTCCCCCGCCTCGCCAAGCGGCACGGCATGGCCCTCGTCGTCCAGCAGAGCGATACGGTTGGAGGAAACGGGGAAGCCGCAGGACGCCAGCCATTGTGGATGGGCGGGGTCATGGTCTTCCTTTGGCAGATAGGTGATCGGATAGCATTCGGTCTGGCCAAACAGTTGCGCGAACACCGGACCGATCCGATCCATGCCTTCGGCCAGCCGGGTCGGCGACATGGGCGAGGCGCCGTACAACAGCAGCTCCAGGGAAGACAGATCAGCCTTCGCCAGGCGGGCGTCGTCCAGCAGGCTGTAGAGCATGGTTGGCACCATCAAGGTGAAATTGATCCGCCGCCGTTCGATCGCCGTCAGCACTTCGCCGGTATCGAAGCCGCTCATCAGGTGTACACAGCCGCCCCGGATCAGCGTCGGCAGCACCTTGGTGCCGGACACATGGCTGATCGGTGCCACCGCCAGATAATAAGGCCGGCGCGGCAGTTCGAAATCCGCCAGGATCGCCACGGCGGAAGCCACCAGCGCCTGATGGCGGCGGAACGCGCCCTTGGAGCGCCCGGTGGTACCGCCGGTGTAGTTCAGGGTGGCGATATCACTGGCCTGAGCCAGATCACGGGCCGTCGCGGCGCCGATCCGCGCCACCGCCCGGCTCAGGTCGACGCCATACTCCGCCGCCGTCAGGGTAAACGTGGTCATCCCCGGCCGGGCCGACAACGCCGCGCCGACGTCACCGAACGCTTCAGCGTCCGCCACCAGGAAAGCGGCATCACAGTCCTCCAGTTGGAACTGGTGATCGGATAACGCCCCCTTGGGATGCAAAGCGGTGGTGGCCGCACCACACAGCTGCGCCGCGACCCCGGCGCACCAGCCATCGGCCCGGTTGGCGCTGAGCACGGCGACCCGGTCGCCCCGTTGCAGGCCGTGGTTCAGAAAGACTTTCTGCAGTCGGCCGATCAGATCGGCGGCACCGCGATAGCTGAGTTCCCCGCCTTCCCAGGTGAAGGCGGTGCGGTCCGGATGACGTGCCAGAGCACGCAGGACGAGCGTGCCCAGCGTCAGACCAACATCGTGAGCGTCTTGCATCTCGCCTCTCCGTTCTTCATGCCCCGCGGTCGGGGTCGGGTATTGTTGTTCTGATATCGCGGGCGCGGCCCACGCTTTTATGAGGGTTTCAGCATCATCCGCCCGGGGAGCGGGCCGGGACAATCGCCGATCACGCCAGATCCATTGACGAAAAGGGTCATGAACCCACAGTTGGCTACAAGGCCGCTGTGGCACGGTCTGTGGAAAATTCTGCCAAACAAAAAAGGCGGGCCCGAGGGCCCGCCTTTTCCAGACTTACCTGAGTAAGATCGAGACTTAGATGTTCTCGAACTGACCCATGGTGTTGTCTTTACCACCGGCTTTCAGCGCGGCTTCACCGGAGAAGTACTCTTTGTGGTCATCACCGATGTTGGAACCGGCCATGTCCTGGTGCTTCACGGTGGCAACGCCTTCGCGGATCTCGCGGCGCTGTACGCCGGCCACATAGGCCAGCATGCCTTCGTCGCCGAAGTAACCCTTGGCCAGCTGATCGGTGGACAGAGCAGCGGTGTGGTAGGTCGGCAGCGTGATCAGGTGGTGGAAGATACCCGCTTCGCGAGAAGCATCGCGCTGGAAGTTCCGGGTCCACTCGTCGGCCAGCTGAGCCAGCTCGGTGCCGTCGTAGTCGGCGCTCATCAGCTTGTCGCGGTCGTAAGCGGACACGTCCTTGCCTTCCTTCTCCCAAGCGTCGAACACTTGCTGACGGAAGTTCAGGGTCCAGTTGAAGGACGGGCTGTTGTTGTAAACCAGCTTGGCGTCCGGCACTACTTCACGGATACGGTTAACCATTTCCGCGATCTGGCCCACGTGCGGCTTCTCGGTTTCGATCCACAGCAGATCGGCGCCGTTCTGCAGGCTGGTGATACAGTCCAGAACCACACGGTCAACACCGGTGCCGGCCTTGAACTGGAACAGGCCGGAAGCCAGACGCTTCGGCTTGAGCAGCTTGCCGTTGGACTTGATCACAACGTCACCGTTGTTGATCTGGGACGCGTCGTCGATGTACTCGCCGTCCAGGAACGCGTTGTACTGGTCGCCCAGGTCGCCCGGCTCGTTGGTCACGGCGATCTGCTTGGTCAGGCCGGCGCCCAGGGAGTCGGTACGGGCAACGATGACACCGTCGTCAACACCCAGCTCGAGGAAGGCGTAACGCACAGCGTTGATTTTGGCCAGGAAGTCGGCGTGGGGAACGGTCACTTTACCGTCCTGGTGGCCACACTGCTTCTCGTCGGAAACCTGGTTCTCGATCTGGATGCAGCAAGCACCGGCTTCGATCAGTTGCTTGGCCATCAGATAGGTGGCTTCCGGGTTACCGAAGCCAGCATCGATATCGGCGATGATCGGCACAACGTGGGTTTCGAAGTTGTCGATCTGGCTGATGATTTCGGCTTTTTTGGCTTCGTCACCAGCGGCTTTGGCGTCGTCCAGGGCACGGAACAGGTGGTTCAGTTCCCAGGCGTCGGCTTGCTTGAGGAAGGTGTACAGTTCGCGGATCAGATCGGCGACCGCGGTCTTCTCATGCATGGACTGATCGGGCAGCGGACCGAATTCGGAACGCAGAGCGGCGACCATCCAGCCGGACAGGTACAGGTACCGGCCTTTGGTGCTGCCGAAGTGCTTCTTGATGGAAATCATCTTCTGCTGACCGATGAAACCGTGCCAGCAACCCAGGGACTGGGTGTACTTGGAGGAGTCCGCATCGTAGGCCGCCATGTCTTCGCGCATGATCTTGGCGTTGTACTTGGCGATGTCCAGATGCGTTTTGAAGCGGTTTTGCAGGCGCATGCGAACAGCGGATTCCGGGTTGATGTCGTGCCAGGTGTTATTGGCACCAACCACGGAGCTCAGTGCTTCGATCTCTTTGAGGTACTGTGACATGGTCAATCCTTGTCGATAGAAGAATGAACACCGAAGCCGCCGGTCATGCAGGGAAAAGGGCCCCTACCCGACGCCGGCTACCGATGGCGCGCATTCTAGGGGGCCCTTGCCCATAAAAACAATCAATATGGGTTATACCCAATATTTCTCTGGTGAATGGTAGTGGCAAGCCCCGGAAACGCCGCGCCGGCGCGGACGGCGGCGCCAAAGCAGCAGGGCGCCCGCCAGCAGCAGACCCGGCCCCCAGCCCCCACCACCGGATCCGCCCCCGGAAGCCGGCGGTTCCGGCTCGGGCTCGGGCTCGGGGTCGACTGGCTCTTCCTCATCCACCGGTGTTTTCTCCAGGGTAAAGGCGTCGACCACGGCCCCGTCCACATCGTAGGCCCGGTAACGCAGCTCCCCGCCGTCGATATCGATGACCTGATAAGTGGCCAGATCCGCGATCATGACCGCCGGCTCCACCCCATACTTCTCCTGGAAGCCCCCCACTTCATAGAACTTGGTGCCGGAATTGGCCACCAGATACACCGTGCCCTCCCCTTCGGGGACCACCTCTCCGCCCTTCATCGGCTGAGTGCGCAGATAAGCATGAGTATGACCTTGCAGCATCAGATCCACACCGTGACGATCCAAGATCGGTAAGAAGGCCTGGCGCAACTCCGGTTCGTCCTGGGTGGGGCGGGAGCCATAAATGGGCTGGTGGATGGCCACGAACTTCCAGGTGGCGTCCGCCTGAGCCAGTTGCTGATCCAGCCACGCCGCCTGCTTGGCCAGTTCCTCCTCGCCTTTGAGGCTGCCGTCTATGATGGCGAAGAAGGCGTCGCCATAACGGAAACTGTAGAGACGTTCCTCCATGCCCCGCGGGCCGTTCTCCGGCAGCATGAACTGGTCCAGATAGAGTGTCGGTTCCTGGCCGTTGTATTCGTGGTTGCCCAGCACCGGCACCAGCGGCTGTTCCGAGTACACCCCTTCGCTGGCGTGGAAGAAAGCGTCCCAGTCATCCCGCTCCGGCCCGCGGTTGACCATGTCGCCGGTCATCACGATAAAACGGGCGTTGGGTGTGTATTCATAGGCCCGGCGCACCAGCGGCTCCCATTCCTCGAAGCCGTGCTGCACGTCGCCCATATAGATAAAGGAGAAGGCCTCCGGATCGGCCGGATCGGTGGTGAACTCCCGCGGCGCGCTCCAGCCGCCATCCTCGCCGTTACCCACGGCATAGACGTAGGTGGTGGCCGGTTTCAGATCACGCAGGGGAACGATATGCCGGTTCACCACCGGATCATTGCCCGGCTCCGGGCGCAGCTCAAGCAAGCCACCGGGGTAATCGTCCAGCGTGTCGTACTCGGCCAGGATGTCCTCCCGCGGCGAGTCAATCACCACCGGCCCCTCGGATGAGGCGGACAGATAGTCATCGCCGGCCTCGAAGCCGGTAAAACGGCTTTTTTCCTGGAACACGACTTTGCCGGCGTTTTCCGTGCGGCCCGTGCGCCATTGCACCACCGCCGACGTGGCGGGATCATCGCCCAGTGTCAGGACCACCTGGTCCGGCTTCGCGGTGGATGGATACGGAGTGACATTGGCGAAATGGATCAACTGGCCATCGTTGCGGCGAGTCCGCAGTAACTGCACGGACTGCTGTCCCACCAGTTGGTCCGGCAGCTCGATAAAGTAACGGCTCTCTTCATCGGCCCAGGCCGGACGCTCCAGAGCCACGGTATCCAGGCCGAAGGACGGATGGTAGAGATCGCTGATCACCAGTTCGTCATCCACGTTCACCGGGGTCACCGCGATGGCGTAGGACTCGATACTGCCGTTGGAATCACCGTCGATGATGCCGTTGACCCCAAGCCCCACCTCGCCGGCGGGAAACGTCGCCTGCCACACTTCCCATTCGGTCTCATGGCGAATGCGGGCCTTCAGATCGGTTTTCTCGAACCCCAGGTCCGCCAACCAGAACTGCGCCACCGGCCATGGATCCCGTATCACCGAAACCACCACCGGTACGTTCACGGTGAAGCGAACAAAGTCGGTGCCGAGAATATGACGCTCCTCGGCGGAGAGGTTGGCGAGCACCTGATCCGGTGTCATCGACTGCAGCGCCTCGGTACTGAACTGCTCAAGAAAGCGTTGTTGGATATCGAACACGGTATCCCGAACCGTGGGGTTCGGAGCGGACTGCGCCAACACCAGCGACGGTATCGACAACAGCAGAATCAGAAACACCCGGGCCAGACGGCCGGGGCGAGAAGAAAAAAACATGACTGTGCTCCCCGATGTTATTGATGCTATGGAAGCGCCCCCCAAAGGTCCCGGCACCCTCACGGGTGTGGTTTTCGCGACAATTCATGGGATAGCCGCCAGAACGGCGGAGATGGAGACAAAGGCGCTGGGGGAGGAGCCTAGGTCCCCGTTGTTGCAAAGCGGGGACCGGCAGGTTTCAGTCCGTTTAAAATTTGTACGGCAACGGTGTCCGGGAAAATCCGGGAGATCAAATCTCCCGGGTCTCCAGGAAACGGATTTCCGGGTGCCGTTCCTCGGTGAGTTGCAGGTTGACGCGTGTGGGCGCCAGGTAGGTCAGATGACCGGCGCCGTCGCGGGCCAGGTTGTCGTAGGCTTTGCGTTCAAAAGACGCCAGTTCGCGTTCGCTGTCCGCTTCCATCCAGCGGGCGGTGGTGACGTTGACCGGCTCGTAACGGCATTCCACCCCGTATTCGGCCTTCAGGCGAGCCGCCACCACGTCGAACTGCAGCGTTCCCACCGCGCCCAGCACCACGTCATTGTTCCGCAGCGGGAAGAACACCTGGGTGGCGCCCTCCTCCGCCAGTTGGGTGAGGCCCTTATGGAGCTGCTTGCTCTTCAGCGGATCATTCAGCACCACCCGCCGGAACAGCTCCGGCGCGAAGTGCGGAATACCGGTGAAGCGCAGGTCCTCGCCCTCGGTGAAGGTATCACCGATCTGGATGGTACCGTGGTTGTGCAGGCCGATGATGTCGCCAGCGAAAGCTTCCTCCACATTGTCCCGCTCCCCGGCCAGGAACGTCAGTGCATCGGAGATGCGCACTTCCTTGCCGGTACGGCACTGCTTGAGCTTGATACCCTTCTGATACTTGCCGGAACAGATGCGCATGAAGGCGATCCGATCACGGTGGCGCGGATCCATATTGGCCTGGATCTTGAAAACGAAGCCGGTCATCTTCGGCTCCTCCGCTTCCACCTTGCGCTCCACCGCTTCCCGGGGTTGCGGTGCCGGCGCCCATTTCACCAGGCCGTCGAGCATATGGTCGACGCCGAAATTACCCAGGGCGGTACCGAAGAACACCGGGGTCAGCCGGCCATCCAGGAACCGCTGCAGATCGAAATCGTGGCTGGCGCCGCGCACCAGTTCCAGCATGTCACGCAGTTCCTGGGCGTAGTCCGCCCCCACCGCCTGATCCAGTTCCGGATTATTCAGGCCCTCGATCTCGCGCACGTCCTGGATGGTATGGCCCTGGCCGGTCTTATACAGAACGGTGGCATCGCGCAGCAGGTTGTAGACGCCCTTGAAGCTCTTGCCCATGCCGATCGGCCAGGTCACCGGGGCGCACTCGATATTGAGAACATCCTCGATCTCATCCAGCACCTCGATGGGATCACGCACGTCGCGGTCCAGCTTGTTGATGAAAGTGAGGATCGGCGTGTCGCGCAGCCGGCACACCTCCATCAGCTTGACGGTCCGCTCCTCCACGCCCTTGGCGGCGTCGATCACCATCAAGGCGGAATCCACCGCGGTCAGGGTACGATAGGTATCCTCGGAGAAATCGGCGTGCCCCGGCGTGTCGAGCAGATTGACCATGGCGTCTTGATAAGGGAACTGCATCACCGAGGTGGTCACGGAAATGCCCCGCTCCTTCTCCATCTCCATCCAGTCGGAGGTGGCATGGCGGCCGGATTTCTTCCCCTTCACCGTGCCCGCCAGCTGGATCTGATTTCCGTACAGCAGCAGCTTCTCGGTAATGGTGGTCTTACCGGCGTCCGGGTGCGAGATGATGGCAAAAGTGCGCCGTTTGTGGATTTCGTCGATGGGCTTCATAGCGATCTCGGTCTGCGTCGGCGCGCATTGTAGCGCTGACGGACCGCTTCGTGTAGGAAGCCGCGTTACCGCGGGCGAGAATCAAGCCAGGCGGCCGCGCAAACGGCTCACCGCCTGGCTGTGCAATTGACAAACCCGGGATTCGGTGACGCCCAGCACGGCGCCGATTTCCTTGAGGTTGAGGTCTTCCTGGTAATACAGCCCGATGAGCAGTTTTTCCCGGTCCGGCAATGCCTCGATGGCGGCGATCAGGCGGTCGCGCTGCTGCCCGTCCACCAGGGCGCTGAACGGGTCCGGCGGGCCATTGCCGCCGGCATCCGGTTCGCCCTGTTCGGCGACGATGTCCTCGAACGGCAGCAGCAGGCCGCTATTGGTGTCGCTGAGCAACTGCCGGTACTCCTCCAGGCTCATGCCCATCTCGGCGGCCACTTCCCGTTCCTGGGGGGCACGGCCGAGTCGTTGCTCGAGCCGGTGCACGCACCGGTCCAGTTCGCGCGCATGGCGGCGCACGCTGCGCGGCAACCAGTCACGTGAACGCAATTCATCGATCATGGCACCGCGAATGCGCTGGCTGGCAAAGGTGGAGAAACTGGCGCCGGCGTTGGGATCATAGCGGCGCAGAGCATCCAGCAGGCCGACGGTACCGGCCTGGATCAGATCGTCCAGTTCAATGCTGGCAGGCAGCTTGACCTGCAACGCCAGCGCCTGGCGCCGCACCGCTGGCAAGTGCTCCTCCAGCAGCGCCTGTTGGTCGATTTTCCCTTGAGCGGTGTACATGCCCTGTCCTCAACAGCGCCCCATCGGCGTCCGCACTGATCACCCCGAATCGCGGGAGTCCATCCATTATTCGCTTCCATGGCGATGGCCATGCCCGGAAAAGACGGCATTGTTGGGGGTTATTCCGGCGACTGGCGGAGATACGGCACTGGGCACCAGGTCCGCAACCAATCGTCACTATCAGTAATTCAGTAATTGACCAGAACCTGAATGTCGGTGACCGTCACCGCGCGGCGTTCACCGTCGGGCAGTTGGAAACGGAACGACAGCGGCGACCAAGCCGGTCCCTGGAGCGCTTCGCTGATGCCCCGGTTGCCGGACAAACGCAGGCAGCGTTCGCCCTGGCATAACCAAGCCCGCAACGAACGCCCTGGTGGCGTGCTGTAGCGCCAGCGTACTTTCTGGATGTAATTGCCCCGCGAAGCGGCGTCGCCGGGTGGCAGCAGTTCCTCGCTGTGATAGATTCGTCCCGGCACCGCCACCCGCACCGAAGGCGCCTCGGCACTCCAGCTGCCCGGCGCCGCCGGTGCCAGCCAGGGCCACAGCAGGCTCATCCACAGCAGCCCGCGCAGCAGTGTCATGGCGCCAGCACCACCAGATCGGTGTCGAGAAAACGCCAGGCCGCCTGTTGCAGGTTGTCCAGCAGGCCGCGCCGTTGCAGCCGGGGCGGGTGCAGCGCCAGCAAGCGCCGCGGTCCTTGCTGACGCCGCACCGATTCCAGACAACTCAGCGCCCGGCGCAAACCGGCGCCGTCCGGCTCCACCCACAGCGCCCAACGGGGTTCGCGCCGGGCACTGGCCGGCACCGGCAAAGCTGGAGACAGCGGCACGATGCGCCAGTCCTGCGCCACACCGACCCAGCGCCAGCCGCGGTCCGCCCAGTACTCCAGCACCGCCCGGGCCCGCCGTCCGGCCTGGGCGGGCAGCGGATCGCCCACCACCACCAGGGTCGGCGCGACACTTTGGCCGCGCGTGGCGGCCCAGGCCCGCAGTCCGGCGGCTTGATCCACACCGGGCACGGCGGTCATGACGCCCTCATCAGACGCAGAGCGTCGTGGGTGCGGATCACATGCAGCAGCGCCGTCAGCAACCGTTCCGGGGTGCGCCGGCGGCGTGGCCCGAGCAGGCCCAGGACCCGGCCGCGAGTGGCCACCGCCCAGTCGCTCTGCTCCTCGTCGAGACGGCAGGCCAGAGCCGCCAGTCCGGCGGCGGCGGAACGATAAGACGCGTAGCGGGAAGAGGAAGGTGAAGAATCGCCCGGTGACAAGGCGGCGCCCGCCGGCAGCTCCCGCATGGCCCGCTGGCTGAGCCCGGCCACCGCCTGCCCCCGCCACAACGCCAGCAAATGCGGTCGCGCCCGCGACAGGTCCCAATCAATGGGCAGAAAGGCATAACGCCAGCCACGCACCCGATCCGTGTCAGGATCCCGCGCTTGCAGGAACCAGGCACGCACCAGGCCGCTGTAACGACGGCCGGAAGCCGCCGCCACCGGCAAGGCGCGCAGACTGACCCGCAGCGTGCGCCCCTTCTGCCGCAACAATGCCTCCCCCAGTTCCGGTGCCTGTTCGCGCAGCGCCCACAATGGCTGGATGTCTCCCCGATAACGCACCCGCGCCTGTGCCTGTACCCTCGCCATCCAGTCTATCGCCTGACGATCCAGCCACCGCCAGACGGTGGCTTGCGGCACACCGGAGAGCACCGGCATCAGTGACGGGTAATGGCGGCGGCACCATTGCAAACAGCGAATGCGGGAAGCCTCCTCCGGCGGCCACAGCGGCCAGGCCTCGCCCTCCTTGCCCAGCACCAGGGCAGCCTCATCCCGCGCCGCCGGCCAGAACAGCCAGCCGGTCTCGTCGCCCCGCGGCAGCGGCGGCTGCCTCTGCCATTGCCCCGCCAGTGCCTGTTCCAGCCAGGAGAAGCCGGGCACGTCGCGACGCAGGTCGGCGAGGGTATTCACCAGGGTGCCGGTCTGGGCCAGTGGATTGAACGGCAGCGCGCCGCCGGTCCGGCAATCGCCCTGATTCAAGGCTTGCCGGACCAGTTCGACACCGTCCAGAGGAGCCAGATCTTCCGGCACCCGTTGGCCATCACATTGGAACCAGGGCCGCAGTCCCTGACCGATCACCACGTCCAGCAACGGCGCCAGACGGGCTGCTTCATCACTCTTGGTGATGATCACATCGTCCAGCGTCATCCCGGCTTGCCGCGCGGCACGGCGATAGTGAGTGCTGACCTCGTCCAGGGTCTCCGCCTGACTGGCCGCATTCAGCAACAGCACGGCCCGGGTGCTGCGCGCGCCGCCCACCAGAGGCGCGAACCCTTCCGCCAGACGTTCATCGCGCTGTCCCAGCCCCACCGTGTCGATGATCACCAGACGCTTGTCGTTCAAGACTCCCGCCAACGAGGCCAGCGTGCGCCCCGGTGACAGCAGATGCAGATCCACGCCGAGCAGTTCCGCGTAGACACGCAATTGGTCCCGGGCCGCCACCCGGTAGCCATCGGCGCTGACCAGAGCCACCTGATCCGCCCCCCAGCGCATGGCGTAGTGCGACGCCAGCTTGCCGGCGGTGGTGGTTTTGCCCACGCCGGTGGGGCCCACCAACGCCAGGACGCCGCCTTCGGCCAATTTGTCCCAGGGCCGCGCCTGGGCATCGAGGCGGCGCGCCAGTTGTTGTTCCACCCAGGCGCGGGCGGCATCGCCCTCACCCGCTTCTTCCGGCAGCCCCGCCAGCACATCGGTGATCAGGGCGGCACTGAAACCAGCGCCGCGAAGCGTCGCCGCCAACGGCGAATCGGCGGCGCCCTCGCCACGCTCCCGGCGCCGCAACAGCGCCCGCAGTGTTTCCACTTCCTTCAGCAACAACCGGCTGACATCAGCGTCGCCTTCCGCCATCGGCAGGGCCTCGCCGGAAGGCGGAGACGCTGGGGTGTCTTCCCCCTCGCGCAGGGCGACCAGCTCCACGCCACCGGGCACCTGGCGGTTGGCCACGATCAGGGCATCGTCACCCAGGGCCTCACGGACCCGGCGCATGGCCTCGCGCTGCGTGGGCGCGACAAAACGATGGACACTCATGACCCTCTTCCTTCATCGGCATTCATGGCTGCATTCCGATCAGTTCAGTGACGCGCAAGGTACGGTCATCGGGGATTTCCGCCTGGGACAGCACCACCAGGTGACGCAGGCGGCGGCGCAGGAAACGGGCCAGCAAGCCACGCAGGGCCGGCACCACCACCAGCACCGGCGGCAAGCCGGCATTCTCCTGTCGCTCCAGAGCGGCGCCAGCCTGATTCATCAGCGTATCCGCCAGTCCCGGCTCCAGCGCGCCACCGCCGTTGAGCGCTTGTTCGAGCACCTGTTCGAGGCCGGCGTCGAGACCGATCACCGCCAGCTCACCGGTGGCGGAGAACCAGCGGTCGGTGATGGCCCGGCCCAGGGCCACGCGTACCCGGGCGGTCAGTTCTTCCGCGTCGGTCTGGGCATTGCCCGGCTCGGCCAGGGCATCGAGGATGGTGCTCAGATCACGGATCGGCACATCCTCGTCCAGCAGGTTTTGCAGAATGCGTTGCAGCGTGGTGAGCGACACGGCCTTGGGCACCACCTCTTCCACCAACGTCTTCTGTTCTTCGCCCAGTTTGTCCAGCAACTGCTGAACTTCCTTGCGCCCCAGCATTTCCGCGCCGTAACGGTGCAACAGATGATTGAAGTGAGTGGCCACCACGGTGCCGGCATCCACCACCGTGTAACCGTACACCTGGGCCCGTTCCCGCTGGGATTCGTCGATCCATACCGCCGGCAGGCCGAAGGCGGGGTCGTGGGTGGCACGTCCTTCCAGGGTGCCGGATACCTGACCGGGATCGATGGCCAGCCACTGGCCCGGGAAAGCCTGGCCGCGTCCCACTTCCGCCCCCTTGAGGGTGATCACATAACTGTTGGCATCCAACTCCAGGTTGTCGCGGATGTGCACCACCGGCGGCAAAAAGCCCACCTCCTGAGCGAACTTCTTGCGCACGCTCTTGATGCGGCCGAGCAACTCACCGTGTTGCCGATGATCCACCAGCGGGATCAGACGGTGCCCCACTTCCAGACCAAGGGTATCGATCAGCCGCACATCGTCCCAGGTAGCCTCCGGCGCTTCCGGCTCCGGCGCCGCCGCGGCCTCGATGTGTTGTTCCGCCAGGTTGCGGTCGCGCCGCCGGATCAGATACCAGGCAAGCCCCCCCAGCGCGAGGGTGAATAACAGGAACACCAGATTCGGCATCCCCGGCACCAGCCCCAGCAGCCCCATCACGCCGGCGGCCAGGAACATTACCTTGGGATTGACCAGCAACTGGTCGATGATCTGCTCGCCGATATCCTGATCGGTGTTAACCCGCGACACGGTGACACCGGCGGCGGTGGAGATCACCAGCGCCGGAATCTGTGCCACCAGGCCGTCACCGATGGTCAGCAGCGCATAGGTGCGGCCCGCTTCGGCGAAGCTCATGTCGTGCTGCAGCATGCCGATCAACAAACCGCCGAGCACGTTCACCACCATGATCACCAGCCCGGCCACGGCGTCGCCGCGAACGAACTTGCTGGCACCGTCCATGGAACCGTAAAAATCCGCTTCCTTGGCCACATCGGCACGGCGGCGGCGGGCTTCCTCCTCACCGATCAGACCGGCGTTGAGGTCGGCATCGATGGCCATTTGTTTGCCAGGCATGGCGTCGAGGGTGAAGCGCGCGCCCACCTCGGCGATGCGCCCGGCGCCTTTGGTGATCACCACGAAGTTGATCACCACCAGGATCAGAAACACCACCAGGCCAACGGCGAAGTTGCCGCCCACCAGAAACTGACCGAACGCCTCGATCACCTTACCGGCGGCGTCGCCACCCTCGTGTCCATCCATCAACACCACCCGGGTGGAAGCCACATTCAGCGACAACCGCATCAGGGTGGTGAACAGCAGCACCGATGGAAAGGCGGAGAAGTCCAGGGAGTTGAGGGTGAACATGCTGACCAGCAGCACCATCACCGCCAGGGCGATATTGAAGGTAAAGAACAGATCCAGCGCGAACGGCGGCAGCGGCAGGATCAGCATGGACATGACCAGCAGGATCAATACCGGACCGGCCATGATCTTCATCGGCACGTTCTTCACCGATAAACGGCCTCCCGTTCCCAGCAGCGATCCGATCATGACACGCTCCCTTGATCGGCGGCGGGCACCGCCAGCTCATCCGGCACCGGCAAATCCCGTGGCGGCTCCGGAGACGCTTCACCACTGCCGCGGGCACTCTTGAGACGGAACGCCCAGACCAACACCTCCGCCACGGCGGTATACAAAGCGGCGGGGATTTCCTGGTCCAGATCCACGTGACGATACAGGGCACGCGCCAACGGCGGCGCTTCCAGCAACGGCACCCGGTGTTCCTCGCCCAAAGCGCGAATGCGCGCCGCTACCTGATCCGCCCCCTTGGCCACCACCCGCGGCGCGGACATGAGGCCTTCCTGGTAACGCAGGGCCACGGCGAAATGGCTGGGGTTGGTGACGATCACATCCGCCTCGGGCACCTTGCTCATCATGCGCTGGCGCGCCACGCTCTGCTGCTGCGAACGGATACGCGCCTTGAGTTGCGGATCCCCCTCGCTTTCCTTGTGTTCGCGTTTGATCTCTTCCTTGCTCATACGCAGCTTCTTGGCGTGACTCCAGAGCTGGTAAGGCACATCGATCAGCACGGCCACCAGCAGCGTCAGCACCATCAAACCACTGGCGGAAGCGGCCAGCGTCAGCGCGTTGGTCATCGCCAGACGTAACGGCTGCTCCATCAACGCCATGAATTCTCCTTTGTGGCGCAACAGAAAAAACATCGCCACGCCCCCCACCAATATCGATTTGGCCAACGCCTTGGCCAGCTCCGCCAGCGCCTGGCTGGAAAACATGCGTTTCAGGCCCGCTATCGGATTGAGTTTGGAGAACTTCGGTTGCAGCGCCTTGGCGCTCATGGACCAGCCGCCGGTGAGCATCGGCGCCACCAATGCCACCACCAGCAGTGTCAGGAACAACGGCACCAGCGCCACCAGGGTTCGCACCCCGAGATCCGCCGCATGGCCGAGCATCGGGCCGGTGTCCAGCGCCTGGCGCCGCTCGAACAGGAACGACTGCTCCATCACCAGACCGAGCTGGCCGAACAACGGGCCGGACATGACCCACAGACCACCGACCCCGGCGAACAGTAACAAAAAGGTGGCCAGCTCCCGCGAACGCGGCACCTGGCCTTCTTCCCGCGCCTGTTCCAATCGTCGGGGAGTGGCCGGTTCGGTCTTTTCCTGGTCCTGGGTATCGTCCGCCATGGCACCGTCAAGGAGGGCTGGGTATTCGGCCCATCATTGTCGGCAAAGCGGCGACACGGCTAACGGTGGATTAGAGGCAGGGAATGGGTGTTATTCGAAAGAATCGCAAGCAAGCGCGCTTCCCACGGAGAGCGCTACGGAGCCGCTGCGGGAGCTTGTCTGCAAGCTCCCGCAGAGAGCAAGGCCAGAAAGCAGATTCCTCAGAACCCCAGCTCATCCAACAGGGAATCCACCTGATCCTGGCTGCTGACCACGTCTTCCTTGGCGGCGTCGATCTGCGGCCCGTTGATCAGCGAATCGTCACGGCGGCGTTGCATTTCATCACGCTCCCGGCCTTCCGGAACGTTATCCAGCAGCACTTGCAGCAACTGCCGCTCCACCTCCTGGATCACTTCCATCATCTTCTTGATCACCTGGCCGGTGAGATCCTGGAAGTCCTGAGCCATCATGATTTCCAACAGCTCCTTGTTGGTGGCCTGAGCCAGATCCGGCACTTCGCCGAAAAACGCCCGCGTGTCATTGACCAGATCACGGGCCTGGTCCAGTTCCTTCGGTTCCTGGAACCAGGCTTGCCAGCGCTGATCCAGATCACCGGCGCGGGCGGCCATTTGATTCTGCAGTGGCTGCGCGCGATCAATGGCGTTCAGCGCCCGGTCGGCCGCCTGCTCGGTCATGGTGGCCACGTAGTTCAAGCGGGCCCGGGCATCGGGAATCGCCTCCGCCGCCTTGACCACCTCCTTATCCAGACCCAGCTCGCGCATGCTGTCGCGCAACATGCGGGTAAGCTGGCCAATACGCTGGACCAGATCGTCGGATCCGGCCGCCCCTTCGCTGATATGCCCGGCCTCGTTGCTCATGTTGCTTTCTCCTGCCTCGGGAAGCCTGGCGTCCCGCCGGCCCTGGCCGGCGGCGCGCCATCACCCTTCCCGGATGCTGCCTGTAACGGGTTATGCGCCAAGTTTCTCGAAGATCTTGTTGAGCTTTTCTTCCAGGGTGACGGCGGTAAAGGGTTTGACGATGTAACCGTTGGCTCCGGCCTGGGCCGCGGCGATGATGTTTTCCTTCTTCGCCTCCGCGGTCACCATCAACACCGGCAAGTGGTTCAGATCACTATCGGCGCGAATCTGCTTGAGCATTTCCAGACCGTCCAGGTTGGGCATGTTCCAATCCGATACCACGAATTGAAAGCCGCCCCCGCGCAACTTGGTCAGGGCTTCCTGACCGTCCTCCGCTTCATCCACATTGCCGAATCCCAACTCCTTGAGCAGGCTGCGGATGATGCGGCGCATGGTGGGAAAATCATCCACCACCAGAATACTCATGTTCTTGTCCACGATTGTGCTCTCCGCTACTTGATTCCGGTCAGAACTCTTCCCAGTCATCCTCGGTGGTCACCGCTTCGCGGCGCGGCACCACCTTTTTCATTTTCTCTTCCGCCGTTGCCGGATTTTCCGGCTTGGCGGCATTGTCGTCGTCATCCCCTTCGATCTCCCCGGAGATTTCCGGGTCATCTTCCGGCTCCGGCTTGCGCCAGAGAGACAACGAGTCAAGCTGTTCCGGTCGCAGGCGGAAGATGGCCACTGCTTTTTCCAAACGCCGGGCCTGCTCTTCCAGCGATGCGGCGGCGGCGGTGGCTTCCTGCACCAGCGACGCGTTTTGCTGGGTCACTTCGTCCATTTGCGTTACCGCCTGGCTGACCTGCTCGATGCCCCCGCTTTGTTCCTGGGAGGCGGAAGAGATCTCATCCATGATGTCGGTGACCCGTTTCACCGCGGCCACCACTTCCCGCATGGTCTCACCGGCTTCCTCCACCAGACGCGAGCCTTCGTCCACTTGGGACACGGAGCTCTCGATCAACTCCTTGATCTGCCGGGCGGCATCGGCGCTGTTGCCCGCCAGGTTACGTACTTCGCCGGCCACCACCGCGAAACCACGCCCTTGTTCGCCGGCGCGAGCCGCCTCCACCGAGGCGTTCAACGCGAGAATGTTGGTCTGGAAGGCAATGGAGTCGATCATGCTGGTGATTTCGGCCACCTTACGGGAGCTGTCGGAGATACCGCGCATGGTACCGATCACCCGCTCCATCACGGCGCCACCACGACCGGCGGTGCCGGAGGCGTCGTTGGCCAGGCCGCTGGCCTGCCGGGCGTTATCGGCGTTCTGCTTCACCGTGGCGGTGAGCTGTTCCATGCTGGTGGCGGTCTCCTCCAGGGAAGCGGCCTGCTGTTCGGTGCGGGAAGACAGATCCGCGTTGCCGCTGGCGATTTCGGAAGCGCCGACATAGATGGCGTTGCCACTTTCACGCACCTCGGTGACGATCTTGCCGAGACTGTGCTGCATCTCCGCCATGGCGGTGAACAGCTTGCCGATTTCGTTGTTGCCCGGCACTTTGATGTCCTCGGACAGATCAGCGCGGGCGATGCGCTGCAGATTCTCCACCGCCCAGCTCAGCGGCTTCACCACCACACCACGCAACATCAGATACACCAGCACCATGATGATACCGGTGAGCACCAGCATGCCGATGCCGATGTAAGAGAATAAGGTGGTCTGCTGGTGGTAATGGCCCATGACCTCCTGGCCGCGTTCGTCCGCATAGCGGGTGAAATCGGTGAGACTGTCATTGAGACTGTCGTTGGGAGTCAGCAACTCCTGGCGCAAATTACGGTAGGTGCGCAAATCGGCCTTTTGCAGATAGTCGTATTGCAGTTTCACCAACCGCAGCACCTCCTGGAAAGCACTGCCCAGTTCGTCGGCGCGAGCCGCCCCCATCTCCGTTTTCGGGCTATCGAGAAAATTCTGAAACCGTTGCTCGGCGCGCTCCAGGAAACCACTGGCTCGCTGAATCTGGTTGTCCGCCACCAGCCGCATGCCGTTATCCAGATAGTCCGCGGCCAGATCCATTTCAATACGGGCCTGGTTCAACAAGGTCGTGGCCCGGGCCACCTGGTTCAGTTGCTGCACGTTGACCTGATTGAGGGTGGAAATCGAGGAATCCACCATCTGGTTGGTCAGGATGCGAATGGCGGCGAGACCGCTGATCAAAAGCGCACAGCAAATCAGAGCCCCGGCCACTGCCGTATTGATGTTGATATTTCGCACGAATTTCATCATAGCCGGCCTTTCCTTTTTTCAAGGTTGTTCTGTCTATACCCGCTGAGCCCGCCCGGAAGCGGCCGCCAGTGCCATCAGACGCGGCGCCACCTGGTCCAATGGCAACACCTCGGTCGCCGCGCCCAGAGCGATGGCCTCACGGGGCATCCCGAACACCAGGGAGGTGTCCTGATCCTGGGCCAGGGTGTGGGCACCGGCTTCACGCATGGCAAGCAGTCCCCCGGCACCGTCCTTGCCCATACCGGTGAGCAAGACGCCAATGGCGTTGCGGCCGGCGTGCTGCGCCGCGGAACGGAACAGCACATCCACGGAGGGCCGGTGACGGTTCACCGGCGGCCCCTGATCAAGGTGAATCACATAGTTCGCCCCGCTACGGGCCAACAGCATGTGCGCGTCCCCCGGCGCGATGTACACGTGACCGGGCAGCACCCGCTCTCCGTGTTCACCCTCCTTCACCGTCACCGCGCAGAGCCGGTTGAGCCGTTCGGCGAACGACCGGGTGAACCCACCAGGCATATGTTGCGCGATCAGAATCGCCGGACTGTTCGGCGGCAGCGGTGACAACACTTCCCGAATCGCTTCGGTTCCGCCGGTGGAAGCGCCCAGAATCACCAGTTTCTCGCTGGAGATAATCGGTGCCTTCAACTTCGGCGGCGATACCCCGGCCTCATTGGCCCGGCGCGGCCGGGAGCGGGCCGTGGCGCGAATTTTTTCCGCGATCAGTTCGCTGTAATCGAGCATGCCGGAGCGAATCCCCAACGATGGCTTCTCGATGAAATCCACCGCGCCCAGTTCCAGCGCCCGCAAAGTCACTTCCGATCCAGCCTGGGTCAGTGAAGACACCATCAGCACCGGCATCGGCCGCAAACGCATCAGACGCTCCAGAAAGTCGAGTCCGTCCATGCGCGGCATTTCCACATCCAGCGTCAATACATCCGGGTTATGCCGTTTGATCAGGTCTCTTGCCACAATGGGATCCGGCGCCACCGCCACCACTTCCATATCGGGATGGTGGTTGATGATTTCGCGCATCAAGTCACGAATCAGCGCGGAATCGTCGACGCACAGCACCCGAATTTTTTCCATAACCCAAACCCGCCCCTGTTACGGTGAAAACAATGCAATGGCGTTGGTTCAACAGTCCTACTGGTTAGCTTATCGGCCGTGACGCGCCAAGCTTGAGGCCGGATTGGCGAAGCAGCGCCACCGTCACGGTCATGCCAGCGAGTACACCGTCTGACCGCGGGAGCGAAAGCGATCGCTCAGATAGGAGACATTTTCCGAGTGGCCGGCGAACAACAGCCCGTCGGGCTTGAGCCGGTCGGCCAGCCGTCCCAATACCCGGGTCTGGGTATCACGATCGAAATAGATCATCACGTTGCGGCAGAAGATGGCATCGAACCGGTGCTCGGAGGGCCAGTCCCGGGCGACCAGGTTCATCACCTGAAAACGCACTTTCGCCACCAGGGCGGGTTTTACCCGGGCATAGCCGGTCCGTGCACCACTGCCCTTCTGAAAAAAA
>SWBZ01000046.1_pt1 | contig 61803 bp, 55 predicted proteins | sample 4693031 | NCBI WGS metagenome assembly SWBZ01 (sample SAMN10267274, study PRJNA491770) | bioreactor metagenome | isolation source: DHS bioreactor inoculated with | place: Japan: off Shimokita Peninsula
TCCGGCGCGCAGTCGCGCTTGCCAAAGGCACAGCCTTTGGAGATGAGCTCCCTCGCAAACCCTGCAAGGACACGGGTCCGAGGCGATAGTCGAGGCAAGGCCAAAGGCCGCCCGAGCGTATGCGAGGAAAGCCAAGCGGACGGAGGTCCGCGCCGGCGATTGAGGCAAAAAAACAGAATTACCGCGGGGTGGAGCAGCCCGGTAGCTCGTCAGGCTCATAACCTGAAGGTCGCAGGTTCAAATCCTGCCCCCGCAACCAAAACATCTTCACTGACAATAGTTTTTATTCCGCCGGGCTTTGGAGAGCTCCGGTTTCGCTGTCCTCGGATGTTCTTGCTTTCGCGCGGTCCCGCGCAAGGAAGGTGTAGGCGGCCGGAACCACGAACAGGGTGAGGAGCGTTCCGAATGTCATGCCGCCGACGATCACCCAGCCGATTTCCTGCCGGCTCTGCGCGCCGGCCCCCATGGCGGTTGCCAGGGGAATCGCGCCGGCCACCATCGCACTGGTCGTCATCAGGATCGGCCGCAGGCGGAGAACGGCCGCTTCAACCACCGCGTCCCTTAGACTATATCCCTGGTCCTGAAGACTGTTGGCAAACTGTACGATGAGTATGCCATGCTTGCTGATCAGCCCGATGAGGGTGACGAGACCGATCTGGCTATAGATGTTCAGTGTCCCTCCGGTAAGGTTGAGCGCGAGAAGCGCGCCGGTCATCGAGAGCGGAACAGTCAGCATGATGATCAGGGGATCGGCAAAACTCTCGAACTGGGCCGCCAGCACAAGGAAGATAAACGCGAGCGCCAGCAGGAAGACAAACAACAGGCTGCTTCCGGCATCCTTAAACTCTCTGGATTCGCCGGAAAAATCGTAACGCACCGTCGTCGGCAGAACTGTCCGCGCGGCGGTTTCGAGGAAATCAAGCCCCTCTCCCAGTGAATAGCCGGGCGCGATATTGCCAGTGATCGTGGCCGCCCGGAACTGGTTGAAACGGTTCAATTCCTTCGGCGCCACGGTCTCGCGAACCGTTACCAGATTGGAAAGCTGGATCATTGCGCCGTTCAGACCCCGAACGTAGATATCATTCAGGTCATTGGGAGTTCTCCGGTCGTCGGGCGCCACCTGAACAATGACGTCATATTGTTCCCCGTTCTGGTTAAAGCGCGTCACCTGGCGTCCGCCGAGCAGGGTTTCAAGGGTTCGACCAACAGTCAGGACGCCCGCCCTTGTGTCGGCGACGCGTTCGCGATCAAGATCGACTTCAATTTGAGGCGTGTTGAGACGGAGGTCACTGTCGAGATTGATCAGTCCCGGGAATTTTTCGGCCTCGGCCAGAAGCAGGTCGACATATTCTTCCAATTGCTCATAGCTGTCAGAGGTCTGAATAACAAATTCAATTGGTTTGTTCCGGGCACTTTGGCCAAAGGATCCGGGATTGTTCCCGAAGGCGCGAACGCCCGTAACTTTCGATAGTTCCGGCTGCAGTTCGCCGAGTATTTCCATCTGCGTGCGCTCCCGATCCTCCCAGGGAATGAGCTGAGAGAAGGAAATGAGTTCGTTCACCGCGCGTGACCCGACGATAACGAAGGCATGCTGCACCTCTGGAATGGCTTCCAGAAGATTTTCGAAGTCGTCAATATACTGACTGGTAAACTCAATCGTCGCCCCTTCCGGGGCGCTGCCGGCGGTGAAAAGCACCCCCCTGTCCTCAATCGGGGCGAGCTCCGACTTGAGGCTGGTAAACAGGAAATAGCTCGAGCCCGCGACAAGAATGACAAGAAGGACGATAAGTGGACGGAGATTGAGCGTCGCGACGAGCATATTTCGATAGCCGCGGCTAAGCGATGAAAACGCTTTCTCGAAGGCGTTGTAAACCTTGCCGTGTTTTTCATGGTCCCGCAGCAGGAGCGCGCACATCATAGGACTGAGGGTGAGCGCGACAAGGCCGGAAACGAGCACGGCACCGGCCAGCGTCAGCGCAAATTCCGCAAACAGTTTACCGGTTCGTCCCGGCGCGAAGGCGACCGGCGCATACACAGCTGCGAGTGTAAGGGTCATAGCGAGGACAGCGCTTGAAATTTCACGGATGCCGCGAATGGCCGCCTGCAGGGGTTTTATCCCGTTCTCGATATGGCGGTGAATGTTTTCAAGAACAACGATCGCGTCGTCGACGACCAGGCCAATCGCCAGCACCATCGAAAGAAGCGTAAGCGTATTGATGGAAAAGCCCATGATATCCATCAGTGCGAAGCCACCGATTAGCGATACCGGTATAGTAACGAGGGGTATCATCGTCGCACGGAAGGTTCTCAGGAAAAGGAAGATAAAGATGACAACCAGTGCGACCGCCTCCGCGATTGTCGTATAAACGGCGTCAATGGATCGGTCGATGAAGATCGATTTATCGTAGGCGATGGTAACATTCATACCCGGCGGAAGATCGCGGGTCAGTTCCGGCATTACCTCCCGCATTGCGCGCGAGACGTCGAGTGGGTTGGCTGTCGCCTGCTTGACAATACCGAGGATAACGGCGCTTTCCCCATTGAAGCGAGTAATGCGTCGCTCATCCTGCGGGCCGATTTCCACCTTTGCCACGTCGCGGAGCCGGACGGAGTATCCTTCGAGATCCTGAAGGATCACGCGTTCGAACTGCTCCGGCGTCACAAGGCCGGTGCGCGATAATACGGTGAATTCCCGATCGTAGCTTTCGATGCGGCCCGACGGGACTTCGACATTCTGCTGACGCAAGGCGTTTTCAACGTCCGCCACCGTCAGGTTGAATGCGGCCAGGCGCGCTCGGTCAAGCCAAATACGCATGGCATAGCGCCGCTCACCGAAAATGCGGACTTCCGCGACACCCGGGATATTCTGAAGGCGGTCGCGAACGAACCGGTCGGCATAATCGGAAATCTCGATTGGGTCGTGACGGTCGCTGGTGAAAGCGATGTAGACGATAGCTTGCGCATCGGCCTCCACTTTCGCAATGATCGGCTCTTCAATCTCGTTGGGGAGCCTGCCACGCACGCGTGACACCCTGTCTCGCACATCGCTGGCCGCAACATCCGGATCGGTCCCCAGTTGGAAGCGCACCGTTATCCGGCTTTCCTCAGGCTTGCTGCTGGACGTCATGGTTTCGATGCCTTCGATGCCGGCAATCGAGCTTTCGAGAACCTGCGTCACCTGGCTTTCGATAATTTCGGCGCTTGCGCCGAGGTAATTCGTTCTGACGGAAACAATCGGTTCATCAATATTCGGATATTCCCGAACGGTCAGACGTGAATAGGAGACAATGCCGATCAGAATGATAATAAGGCTCATTACCGTCGCGAAAACAGGCCTGCGGATAAAGAACTCAAGGAATCCCATATCAGGCTCCCGTTCCGCCGTTCGCGATGGTGATCAGGCTGCCATCGCGGATTTTCTGATGGCCGGCGGTGACGACGACGGCGTCTGCGGGCAAGCCATCGACAACCTCAACCATGCCCGGCCGGCGCAGCCCCAGCGTTATTTCTGTCTGCACGGCACGCCCGTCGACCATACGATAGACAAAGCGCGATTGACCGTTCGCAAACACGGCGGCTTCCGGGATGAGGATCGCCATGTCTCGCTTTTCCGTGACAATCTGCACGCGCGCAAAAAGGCCGGGCAACAAGGTGCCATCCTTGTTGGGTATATGGGCCTGCAACCTGATGGCCCGTCCATTGGCGTCAATAATTGGATCGATTACAAAGATTTCGCCGTCGAAATTACGGCCCGGAAAGGCGTCGACCGTCACCTTTATCGACTGGCCGACCTGCAGATTTGGAAGCGCAAGCTCCGGAACCCGGAAGTCAACTTTTATCGGATCAATTTCCGCCACCTCGACGATACGGTCGCCGGGGCTGACGTAAACACCGGCGCTGACGGAACGGATGCCGACTTTCCCGGTGAGCGGCGACGTTATGGTTGCCTTCGCAAGCCGGCTTTTAGAGAGAGCAACATTCGCCTGCGCAACGTCAAAGGCCGCGATCGCCTCATCTTTTGCCCGCAGGGTTCCCGTCCCCTGCTTCGCAAGGGTCATCGCCCGTTCCCGGTTGGATTCGGCCAGAGTCAAATCGGAAACCGCCTTCCTCAGGTCCGCTTGCAGGATATCGTCATCAAGTTTTACGAGGACGTCGCCTTTTTTGATCGAATCTCCCTCGACAAAAGGCAGCTTGGCGATCCGGCCGGCAATTTCAGGGGAGACAACAACCGATTCATTCGCCATCAGCGTTCCGACGGCGCTGATTGTCTCCAATACCGTGTCGACCGTCACCGATACGGCCTCGACAGTATGGATGCGCTCTTTCGGTGTCGACGAGGCATTGGCAGACTGCTCAACAGCAGAAAATACGCCATTTTTGTTGATGATATGATAAGCGCCGCCGGCAACAGCGATAATCAGGATCACCAGAAGTCCACGATAAACCGATCGACGCATTGACAATAGTCTCACCACATTCAAAGATTGGACTGCTCAGTCCATTATAGCTTATTCGGATAAAGGTACTTGTCAATTGGTCGTGATCAGCAAGACCCCTAATTCCCGCTATTCCGAACGGAAATTGCGAGCTATTCGCAATGCTGGACGCTCTGTTTTCCTTCGCCTCGGTTTTGAACAGGCGAGCATGGATTTGATCGCTGCCGAAGCCAAGGTATCGAAACAGACCATTTACAATCACTTCCGCAGCAAAGAAGATCTCTTCAAAGCGATCATCATGGATATGACGAATAGTCTGATGGCGCCGCTGGATTTGGAAGAATCGGCCAAGTTGACGCCGGAGCAGTTGCTTCGCTCATTTGGAAGCGAATTTCTGACCCTTATGTTGGGTCCATCATCGCTTGCGCTGTACCGCCTGATCGTCGCGGAGAGTGGACGCTTTCCCGAACTCGGAAATGAACTATACCGTGTCGGGTCGGGGCGCTTGATAGGTGTTTTGGCGGACTATTTTACCTGGGAGACGACACGGGGGCGGCTTGCGGTTATGCAGCCGGACCGCGCCGCCGAGCTATTCGTCGGGATGCTGAGTGGCCGCGTTCAGCTTCGTGCATTGCTCGGCGTGGACGAGACGCCCTCGCGCGAAGAACTTCATGTTCGTGTGGAACATGCGGTTAGCAGTTTTCTGCGGTTGTATGCGGTCCCGGCATACCGGGTCGCGCCGGAAGGAAGCGTTGTCGATTGAACCTGGATCATTTTCAGTTCGGATTCCATCCGTCCCGGCCGTCGGCAATCTCCAGGATGAGCTTTTTACGGACAGCGTTCGCGAAGGTATCCGTATTGTCCGCCGTGACGACGAAGGCGCCGTTGCCACCGATAATCAATTGTTCGAAGGCGGCCTCGAGATCATAGCTGTTGGGCCGGCCAGAGCAGTAGCGGCAGAGAACCGCGAGCCCGTTAATCGTGATGTCGGCGGCGACGACGGCATCGCGGGCCGCCTCGATGGGAGGGCCGCTCCAATTGTTGGCGCTGTCCGCGGAAATATCGATTACGCGCCGGAAACTCCAAATCTCGTTCTTTTCAATGAGGTCCTTGGCGAACAGAAGTGCGGAGCCAATGGCGTTGAACCCGAATGCCCGTCTTGGCGGCACCAGAAGGTCATTGGCAAATTTCTCGGCGGTTTCTGCACTGTCGATGATTTGCCAGCCGACCACCACATCCTGCGATGCCGCATCTCCCCACTCGACATAGGTAACCGCGATGCGTCCGTAAATCGAGCTCGTAATTGCCGAAATAACATCGGGATTGGTGATCGCCTTGGCATATCCCTGACGTTGAAACATGATTTCCGCATCGTCAATCGATCCTGTTGCGTCGGCAAGCAGGACGAGTTCCAGCCCGACCTCGACTTTCTCCTGAGACAGGGCGGCCGGTATCCAGAGGGCCGGAAGCAATATCAGGAGCAGGCGCAATTTTCCAAAACGCATTCCCAAGCCTATTCAAGAAGAATATTATCAAGACATGATTTGCGAATTCCGCTTGAGGGTCAAGGGGACATATTTATGATCCCTATTGGGAGCGTCGGCGGAGCGGCCGTTTTCTGGCGATTGTCTTCAGCCAGGGCGTCAGATGAACGGCGCTCATCAGCAGATACATGATTGTCATTCCGTCCAGCGGCGATGAGAGCTCTCCCGCGGCGCAGATGACTACAGACGGATCCACGTCCTGAAGGCAAGTGAGCAGCGCCATGCCGGCGAAAGTTGGCGCGGCAGCAAGGCTAAGAAAATGGGCCGCGCCGTTGAGTGCAGGCTGCTTTTTCGCCGTCCTCTTCCGACGATGAACCGGAAGAGAGGACACCGGACTGTCAGCTGGCTGGATATTCATCATGCCGCCGCCACCAATAGCCGGTCTCATTGCGTCCCTTGGGCGCGCGATCGAGCCATTGATAGGCCCCCCAAAGGGCATCCACGCCGCGGGAATAGGTGGAATAGCAATGATAGACGACTCCGTCCTCAAGCGCGAAAGCACTCATGCCTGGCCGTTCGCGCGCATAAGTGGCGACATCGGTGCCGGATGCGATGGCGCCGAGCGCGGCACCGTCCGGTGTCACGCGCGAGTCTATTGCCGGTTTCCGCATGTCGCTGGGCAAGGCTGGCTCTTGCCGGTAGTTATATTCGATGCCGTCCTCAAATTGCTGTCCTTCGCTGAACCAGACATTGAAATCAGCATTAAAATCGCTGGCATGCGACGAGGCCCACGAAAAGCGCCAGCCCATGCGTTCCTTATAGGCCTGTAATTTCGCAAGCGGCGCACGGGAAACCGCCGAGAACATCACGTCATGATTTTCAAGATGAGGAGTCATTCCGTTGAAGCCATCCGCGATCGCCGAGCAGCTGGGGCATGCTGCGGTATAGTCCGGACCGAACATAAAGTGATAGATCAGGAGCTGGGATCGTCCCTGGAATAGCTCTTTCAGGGAGACGGCTCCGGTCTCGGTATCGAACCGGTAGTCCTTGTCTATCCGGACCCAGGGCAGTTTCTGGCGCTGCATCGCCAGTTCATCATTTCTCCGAGTGAGCTCCTTTTCCGCGGTCAGCAGGTCAAGCCGCGCGGAAAGCCATTCTTCGCGTGTTCCGGTTCTGTGTGCGGTCATTCGTCTTCTCCTTTCATAATTGTGCCCTATCGTTTCCAAAGGTTCTCAGGTCGGCAGGCGATCGTCATATTCCTGTTTTAGCGTGTTAAAATTGTCCCAGAAGGGGGTTGGGTCTTTCCCGGAGACAACTGCGGCCAGCACATCGAGATGCGCATGCCAGCCTGCACTGACACTGAGTAATGTCGAGCGATCCAAGGCGCGATGATGGGTGACGGTCAGCAGCACCTTGTCACCACGCGGTTCCAGCTCGAAAGTGACGCCGCCGGTGCTTCCCCAGGTGAAGGATAGCTTGCGGGGCGGATCGAGCTCGGTAATCTTGCTTTCCATTCGGTGCTCCTCGGCGGCGGCGGGCGGGCGCTGACCGGTGGGGCTGGTCAACTCACTGTTGCGCCAGACCAGCTCGAAAGGCGCGCCGACCTTCATTTCCATATCGCCTGCCGCCAGCCATTGGCGGCGTTTGTCACTGTCCGTGAGATAGGCCCAGATCCGCTCGACGGGGCCGGGCAGCATACGCTGGATTTGCAGGGTTGCGGATTCGACCAGTACACCATATTCCGGGGTATCGTGTTTCGTCATTTGTCATTTCCCTTCTTGGAATTCGCAGCGCGTTCATCTTCGTCACGGAGCAGCCGGTCCAGGATATCCAGACGATTGGTCCAGAAATTCTCGTAATGACCGAGCCAGTCATGGGCAGTAGCAAGAGGGCTGGGTTCGAGGTGGCACACATGGGTGCGCCAGCGCACTTCGCGGCGGATCAGGCCGGCATTTTCGAGCACCTTGATATGTTTCGACGCGGCGGCGAGCGACATATCGAAGGGTTCGGCAAGCTGACTGACCGTTCGCTCCCCTTCGGCAAGCACCTGAAGCATGCTCCGACGCGTGGCATCGCCAAGGGCGTGAAAGATGGAATTCAGCTGGGGTGTTTCTAATTCAACCATATTGTTGAATGTAGTGAAGTGTTTTTTATGAGTCAACCATTAGGTTAAATGACTTTTCATTTTACTATGTGCCGGAAAGGGGGGGACAGGACGTCGGGCGAAAAATGCATACCCTTGTTGAAACGCCGGAGTCATGCGCTAGCTTGACAGTCAACAGGGGGGCGGCGTCCTTGATCATCATACTCTTCCAGCCGGCAATTTTTAAGACCGTCCCATTGACATTTTTTAGAATTATTCTAATTATAATTTCGAAACTAATTCCGCCACCCACGTAACTCCTAGGAGGTAAAACATGTCAGAAAAGAAAACCATGACGACAACGGCCGGTGCGCCGGTCGGCGATAACCAGAATTCCTTGACGGCGGGCGCGCGGGGGCCGGTGTTGATGCAGGATTACCAGCTTCTGGAAAAGCTGGCCCATCAGAACCGCGAACGGATCCCCGAACGGGTGGTTCATGCGAAGGGCTGGGGCGCTCATGGCACCTTCATGGTGACCCATGATATTTCGAGATATTCCCGTGCGAAGATCTTCTCGGAGGTTGGCAAGAAAATCCCGATGCTGGCGCGATTTTCCACGGTTGCCGGAGAGAAGGGCGCGGCGGATGCGGAACGCGACGTCCGCGGGTTCGCGCTGAAATTCTACACGGAGGAGGGGAACTGGGATCTGGTCGGCAACAACACGCCGGTCTTCTTCGTTCGTGATCCGCTCAAGTTCCCGGATTTCATCCATACGCAGAAGCGCCATCCGCGCACCAATATGCGCTCCGCCACGGCGATGTGGGATTTCTGGTCCCTGTCGCCGGAAAGCCTGCACCAGGTCACGATCCTGATGTCGGACCGGGGATTGCCTGTCGCGCCGATGTATATGAACGGCTACGGCTCCCATACCTACAGCTTCTGGAACAAGGACGGGGAGCGTTTCTGGGTCAAGTTCCATTTCAAGACCAAGCAGGGCCACAAGCATTACACCAACGAGGAAGCGACGAAAATCGTCGGCGAGTCCCGCGAGAGCTATCAGGAGGAGCTGTTCGGCACCATCGAACGCGGTGAGTTCCCGAAATGGTCGGTGAATGTGCAGATCATGCCCGAAGCCGACGCCGAGAAGACGCCCTATAACCCGTTCGACCTGACGAAGGTCTGGCCGCATGGTGATTATCCACTGATCGAGGTTGGCGAGATGGAACTTAACCGCAACGCAGACAATTACTTCGCCGAGATCGAGCAGGCGGCTTTCAGCCCGTCCAACCTGGTGCCGGGGATCGGGGTTAGTCCCGACAAGATGCTGCAGGCGCGCGTCTTTTCTTACGCGGATGCGCATCGGCACCGGCTCGGCACCCATTACGAAGCGTTGCCGATCAATGCGCCGAAGGTCCCGGTGAACACATATCATATGGACGGGGCGATGCGGTTCTTTAAGAACGATACCGGCAACCCGGACGCCTATTACGAGCCAAACTCCATGGACGGACCGGTTGAGGACAAAGGCGTCCTTGAGCCGCCGCTCAGGATCTCGGGCGACGCGGACCGGTATAACCACCGCGACGGTAATGACGATTATGGTCAGCCGCGGGCGCTCTTCAACCTGTTTGACGACGGCGAGAAGGACCGGCTGTTCTCAAATATCGCCGCGGCGATGCAGGGTGTGCCGGACGGCATCGTCCAGCGGCAGCTTGGCCATTTCTATAAGGTCGACCCGGCCTATGCCGAAGGGGTGGCGTCGAAACTCGGCGTAACCGTATCGGATGAGGCGAAGGCCGCCTGATCCATACAATGTGTTCGCCCCCTGAATTTTTGTTCAGGGGGCTTTTTACTGATGTTAGGGATCGGCGCTCAGGACAGGAAATGCCGCTCCGTCGCCAGTTTCTTCCAGGCCAGCACATTGGGCGGGCCAAGCGTCCGTATTTTCAGATCCCGCAGGCTGCGCCCCATCCAGCTCTGCATGCTTCGCAGATGCGCCAGCGGCGCGTCGGCATACCGGATAACTCGCGCGACCTTTCCCTCGAGCCGTTCTTGGTAGGTGATGAGCGCCTGGTCGATTTGCTGCATGGCCAGCGTGTCGGCGAGACAGCGGCTGTCCGTCAGCGCCATAGCGGCCCCTTGCTGTATAAGAGGGGAGCAGCCATTGGCCGCGTCGCCAACGAACGCAATGCGGCGATCAAAAAAACACGGCTCGATCACCGATTGCAAGCGCCCCGGAATTATCTCCGCATCATCCAGCCGCGCAAGTATTTCAGGGGCCGGTCCGCCATATCCGGCAAATATCTTTCTCAGGTTATCTTTAGGGTCCGGCCCCAGCCCCGGCCCTTCCTGGTCGTCATAGACATGGGCGTAGCAATAAAGGGCGTCTTCACTGGTTGGATAGACCATGAGGAGGTCGGTCTGGCCAATCATATGCAGCGGCTGCAATCCGTGATCGGGATAGGGAAGGATAAACCGCCAGCAGGCGACGTTATGATCGATTACGGTCGTCTGGCCTTCGAAATTTTTTTGCCGTACAAGCGAATTCATCCCGTCGGCCGCTATGAGAAGATCGTATGTTCCATCGAGGAGTTCATTCGTACAGGTTATCTTGACCGCGTCATCACCATGCTCGACAGTCTTTAACTCCGTGTTGTACCGCACTTTCTTCTTCAAACCTTCGAGCAGCGCGGCATTCAGATCCTGCCGTTCAAGCACGATAAACTGGTCGCTTTCAAATGGCGGTTCTGAAAGGCTGGCAGTTTTTATTGTCTTGCCGCCCGCCTTGCTGAAGGTGATGTTTGTCGCTTCAAAGTACCGGCCTTCGAGGTGGCCAAAAACGTCTAAATCCTTGAGCTCCCGCACCGCGTTAAACGGAAGGATAATACCGGACGGAAAGGCATATTCTGCAGGATTTTTCTCTATAATTTCGAAATCAAGCCCAAACCTTGTTAGCCACTGGGCAAGAGAAAGGCCCGCTATGCCGGCGCCTACAATCATTATTTTCGACGTCAATCCAGTTCTTTCCTTGTCTCAATCATACGCTTACCCGATAGTACTTGATCCTATCTTCAATCTAAAGTTAAATCAAAACAGCTTGTTGGGGAAGCAAGCGACCATATCATCCTCCGACTCCGGATTGATCTGCGCCGCGAACCCGGCGGGCGTGACGTTCATTCTCACCAGAGGAGTAGGGAAAATGACACCGGATTTGATGTGGCTTACGTTGACGGCACTTATGACGGCTCTCTTTTGGATCCCCTATATTCTGAACAGAGTTGCGGTGCGCGGACTCATGGGCGCAATGGCCAATCCTTCAAGTGATGACGCGCCACATGCCGACTGGGCAGAAAGAGCGATAAAGGCACATCGCAATGCGGTCGAGAACCTGGTCGTATTTGCGCCACTTGTCATCATAGCGGCGGTAACGGGCGTGAGTACGCCCGGGATTGCAACGGCGGCTATGATTTTCTTCTTTGCTCGGCTTGCCCATTTTCTGATTTTCGTGTTTGGCATCCCGGTTCTGCGCACCCTTTCTTTCGCGGTCGGGTGGTTTGCCACGATTTATGTCGCGCTTGTATTGCTGGGCGTGATGTAGCCACCAAATTAACGGCGGTTTTCGTCAATTCGGCCCCCGCCCGGTGCATTGCCGGAATTGATGCTCCCTTGTGTCGGACAGTCGCGAATTAACGGATGTTCAATACTTTCCCGGTAACCTTACCGAAACGAAAATGGTTCGAACCGGGAAATTATTTTGAACAGGACCTGCAAAAGTCTGTGCGTCAGCGTTTGCAAGGGCGCAGTCACATGCTGAGCGAAGTGGCAATTCTTGTCTGCCTGACGGCAATGTTCGCCGTTTTCTGGAGACGGAAGAATAGGCTTGCTCATGTCAAAATCGGGCGGGATCTTATTAACATAGGCCTTGCCATCGTCGTCATTGCCTCGCTCACCGATACGTTGTTCGTAGGCGAGGCATCAATTTTCAATATCGGTTTCAGCACAGAAGAAGCCCTGCAGGTCTGGCGGATTGCCGGCTATCTCCCGGGACTGGTTTTGATCGCCTTCGGCATTGCCAGGATGCTCCCGGCGATCGAACAGTTAAACAGTGAAATTCAGGCGCGGAAATTTTCCGAAGAAAAGCAGCGTGAACAGAACAAGCGGCTTCAACTTGCCATCGAGCGCGCCGGAACGGCGGAAACCACACTGCTCGATGCAATAGAATCGATGCCCGAGGCGGTCGCCATTTTCGATAAAAATGACCGCCTATTCGTTTGCAACCAGCCCTATCGAGACCGGTTCGAGGAAATCGCCCATATGGTAAAGCCGGGAACCCACTTTAACGACCTCGTTCGAATATTGGTGGAAATGGGCCGGGTGCCGGAGGCCGTCGGCCGCGAGGAAAAATGGATCAGGGCGCGTATCCGGGAGCATCAGAATCCGGGCGAGCCGATTGAGCAGCAATTCGCCGACGGCCTTGTATACCGGCTGTCGGAAACGAAGACGAAAAATGGCGGCACCGTCTCGATCCGCACAGACATAACCGAAATTCGAAATCGTGAGAAAGCACTGGAAGAAAACCGTGCGAAGCTCGAGGAGGCGCAAGCCATTGCCCATATTGGCAACTGGGTGCACAACGCGGTTACCAATACACATGAATGGTCCGATGAAGTCTTTCGCATACTCGGGTATGAACCGGGGGAAGTCGATCAGCGGTACAGCAATTTTATCTCGCGGGTGCATGCGAACGATCTTGAGCGGCTACGCGCCGTCTTCCTTCTGGCAAGTGAACGGCGGGAACCCTTTGAGGCGGAGTTCAGGCTCGTGCACGACGATGAGAGGACCATATATGTCCGCGTGATCGGACGCCTCATCATAGACGAGGATGGCCAATTGCTCGGCGCCAGTGGCACCCTTCAGGACATTACCGCGCAGCATATGTTTGAGCGTGAACTCACCCAGGCGAAGCTCGAGGCGGAAGAGGGAACCCGATCGAAGTCCCTTTTCCTTGCCAATATGAGCCATGAGCTGCGCACGCCGCTGAATGCGGTAATCGGCTTTTCCGAAGTGCTGGCGAAGGAAATATTTGGTCCGCTCGCCAATGACCGCTACCGGGAATATGCCGACAACATTCAATCCTCCGGTCGGCATCTGCTGTCACTGATCGATGATATTCTCGAATATTCGCGTTTGGAATCGGGATCGATCGAGCTTCAGGAAACAGAATTCAACCTTCTGGATATCACGAAATCGACAAAGACGATGCTGGAGGCCAAAGCTAAAGAGAAATCCATTAACTTCTTTCTGTCGGACAAATTGGATATCCGGCTTCGGGCTGATGAGAGAAAGCTCAAGCAGGTCCTAATCAACCTTGTCAACAATGCGATAAAGTTCACGCCTGAACGAGGAAAAATCGAAATTGACATTTCGGCAGATTCGGCAGATTTCGCCAGCATTTTTGTAATCGACAGCGGATTTGGCATCAGCAAGGAAGAGATTGAGAACGTCATGCGTCCCTTCGGGCGGGCACATCATTCCGTCGCCAAATCCATTGAGGGGACCGGTCTTGGATTGCCGCTTGCAAAATCCATCGTCGAATTGCACGGCGGTGAGCTGAAAATCACCAGCAACAAGACAAAACCGGGAACGACAATCGAGATAATTTTGCCCAAATGGCGGGTTGGTGAACTACCGCAAGACCCCCCGCATTTGAACCTCGTCGCTCGGCCTTGAAATCCCGGGAAAAATTCATCATCTAGATGTGAATCTTTCTGTAGCGTAGCGAATAATTTTCTGCTACTGACGCTGTCTGAAAAATTTGGTTTCAACAACTAAACAGGTGGAACATTAGAATTGCAACTGCTCCAGGATTATGAGGGCTATGTCGCGGATCGCGAGCAAGCCCTAGCCGGTTTGCGGCGATATGAAAACGAAGCGACAGCTCTTGAAATCGAGCAGTCGAATGATGCTGTCCACTTTCTGTATATCGACAAGATTTCGGAAGCGGCCAGTGCCTTTCTAACTGGTTTCCCAGGTACATGTCTTTATGCGGCGAAAGCCAACCCGCATCCGGCGCTTCTGCGCCTGTTGTGGGCGGCCGGCGTTCGCCATTTTGAAGTCGCCTCCATCCGGGAAATTGAAAGCCTGCGCGGAGAATTGCCCTTTGCGCAGCTCTATTTCATGCATCCGGTTAAAAGCCGGCAGGCGATCGCCCGTGCTTACGCGCTTGGTGTCCGTCATTTTGCCTTCGACAGTCTGGACGAACTTCGCAAGATCAAGCAGGAAACCGGCCATGCCGAAGATATTGCATTGATTCTGCGCCTGAGCGTTTCGCAGGTCGGGGCCGCCTATCCGCTGGATAACAAATTTGGCGCGACCCTGATGGAGGCGCCGCTCCTCCTCACGCATGCCCGCCAGATCGCGGACAAGGTCGGCGTGACCTTCCATGTCGGTTCGCAGTGCCTGGAGGTTGATGCCTATGCCAATGCCATCTACAATATTGCGAATATGCTGGATGGTTGCGGTGTCGAGATCGATATCATAGACGTCGGCGGCGGTTTTCCGATTTCTTATCCCGATATGGAACCGGCGCCGCTTCAGGATTATTTCGATACAATCGAAAAAGCGCTCAAGGAATGTGGCTTTGGCGATCTCGAGATCTTCTGCGAACCGGGCCGGGCCATGGTGGCCGCTGGCGGTGCGGTCGCGGTGAGGGTTGAATTGCGCCGCGGGCAGTCGCTCTATCTGAATGACGGCACGTACGGATCACTTTTCGACGCCGGACAGCTGGGCTGGGCTTTCCCGGTCGAGCTTTATCGCGCGGGTCGGCTTGAAGTTCCGTCGGAAACATCGCTCTTTCAGCTTTACGGGCCGACTTGCGACAGCATCGACAAGATGAAGGAACATCTTGCGCTGCCCGATGATGTCTGTGAAGGCGACTGGATTATTTTCCGCCATTTGGGGGCCTATGGCTATGCCATGCAGACCAAATTCAACGGATTCTACTCCGAAACGATGGTGGCCATCGAAGCGGCCTCTGAAATCGTATAACGCCACCCGCTGGAAGGAGCGTTAATTGACAATGGTAAAATCCTCGACGAGCAACGACAAGGCGGCCCTTCTTTCGAAGACCGTCGAACATATCGATATCAAAAGCTTTGATGCACGTCCCATCATCGACGCCATGGGCAAAATGTCTTTTACCTCGCGCGATCTTGCGCGGGCGACGGAGATATTCAACATGGCCGTCGAAGATCCGGAATGTGCGGTGATATTGACTCTGGCGGGCTCGACTTCCGCCGGCGGATGCATGCATGTCTATCGGGACCTGGTGGAATTGGGCATGGTGGACGCGATTGTGTCCACCGGCGCCTCCATCGTCGACATGGATTTTTTCGAAGCGCTGGGTTTCCGCCATTATCAGGCCGATAGTTCCGTCGATGACAATGATCTGCGGGCGCTCTATATCGACCGAATTTATGATACCTACATTGATGAGGAAGAGCTGCAGAATTGCGATGAAACGATCAAGAAGATCGCCGACAGCCTCGATCCGCGCCCCTATTCCTCGCGCGAATTCATTCGCGAGATGGGCCGCTGGCTGAAAAGCAATGCGGTCAAGAAAAACTCCCTGATCGAAACCTGTTTTGATCATGATGTGCCGATTTTCGTGCCGGCATTTTCCGATTGTTCGGCTGGTTTCGGTCTGGTGAAACATCAGGTTGAGAACCCCGATGCGCATCTCAGCATCGACAGCGTGAAAGATTTCCGGGAGTTGACCGATATCAAGATCGCGGCGGGGACGACGGGGCTTTTGATGATCGGCGGCGGCGTGCCAAAGAACTTCGTCCAGGACACTGTCGTCTGCGCGGAAATATTGGGTAAAGAGGTGGACGTGCATAAATACGCGGTGCAGATATCCGTTGCGGACGTCCGCGACGGCGCCTGTTCCTCCTCGACGCTGAAGGAGGCGGCAAGCTGGGGCAAGGTCAGCACGAGCCTTGAGCAGATGGTGTTCGCCGAAGCGTCATCCGTCGTCCCGCTGCTCGCGTCGGACGCCTATCACCGGGGCGGATGGAAAAGCCGTCCGCCGCGTAAATTCTCGCAGCTCTTCAAATAGCCGTCAGTCAGACGTATAGACATGAAAGCACCGTTTGACATTCTCCCATCGGAAGAGGGGTTCCTTGGCTTGCCCGCATCAGAGGCCGTCGATTACGCGGCGGCGAAGGCGGTAATAATCCCGTTCGGACTTGAAGGTTCGGTCAGTTACGGCGGCGGCACCGCAATGGGGCCCGCCGCAATGATTGAAGCCAGCCATCAAGTCGAGCTTTTCGATGAAGATCTCTGGCGGGAGCCGTTCCGTGAATTCGGCGTCGTGACCATGCGGGAAACCCCTGTTGACGGCAGCGATATCAAGGCGGCAATAGACAAGCTTGCAAATCTTACCGGTGCGGTGCTGGCGGACGATAAGTTCCCGCTCGTCTTCGGCGGGGAGCACTCCATCACTCCCGGTGCAATACGACCCTTTCTTGAGCAGTTTGATGATTTGATCATTCTGCATTTCGATGCGCACGCCGATTTACGGAATGGGTATGACGGTGAGCATTATTCACATGCAGCCGCGATCCGTCGCGTACTCGATCATCCGTCCGTTCCGGTCGTGTCCGTCGGGATACGCAATATATCGGCGGAGGAAATTCCCTTTCTGGAGGCCAATCGGCATCGCATCACTATTCACTGGGGCAAGGACCGTGAGACATGGCGCGCCGAAGATATCGTGGCGCCGCTCAAGGGACGGCGGATTTATCTAACGTTTGATCTCGACGGTTTTGACGGGTCGGTAATGCCGGCGACCGGCACGCCGGAGCCGGGGGGATTATTCTGGAACGACGCGATTAATATTATCCGGGCCGCGTCGAAAATGGGGAAAATTGTCGGTGCGGATATCAATGAATTGGCCCCCATCGATGGGTTTCATGCACCGAATTTTCTCGCGGCGAAGCTTGCCTACAAGATACTTTCCTACAGTTTTGCGAGTTGACTGCCCGAATAAGAGCAAAATTTTACCTCTTTTTTGAATAAAATCAGCCGCAATTGCCCTGCATATTGCCAGAATGGACCAGGCAAGAGGGCAGGGATATGAGTAAAGCGCGTACTTCGACGACTAAACGAACCTTTATTTCGAAACTGTTGTCTGTCGCGAAAAGCTATCGCCAACAGATAGCTGTAATTGCAGTCGCCGCGACCCTGGGCCTCGTGATCATACTGAATGTGGCGATGGCGCCGGAAACGGAATTGAACGGGTCCGGCTATCATATGACCTACTTCAAAGACAAGATGCCTCAAAATGCGACAGTGATCCGGTAACCGCGGTGCCGTCCGCCATCATTGCGGCGGACGTGCCGCAAGGCCATCCTGTTTCATGCGCCAGAGACAGACATCCACGCGATCCTGACCGAAAAACGGTTCATTCTTGTAGGCGAGAGTAGGGACGCCCCAATGGCCGGCTTTTTCGAGTGCAGCCTGGTTCTCGCCGACTTTTGCTGCATATCCGTCGAAATCAGCTTCGATCATGGCATCAAGCTGGGCCAGATCAAACCCAGCTCTTGCCGCGGCTTTCTCCAGGTGATCCCCTTCATGCCAGCCGCGCACCTCTCCATTCCAAATTAGTTCCGAAATCTTGTCGAGGAAGGCAAGGCCGTTGCCCGTTTCTGCGGCCGCAATCCCGAGATGGGTCAGGCGGTGAATATACGGTTGTTCCAATGGTATTTCCTTCGTTTGCCGGTTCATCACCACAGGATCCGGTCGCGGCCAGGAAATTGGAATGCCGTTCATGTCTCCGATCCGTTGGATATCGGTCATCAGATAGTCAATCCATAGAGGATGTATATCCTTGAAAAATTTGGGATTTCGGACGGCAATTGGATATACCGGCCGGACATTCACATTAACGTCATACTCGTTGGATATTTCTAGAATGCGGCGGATTGCCAAATAGGAATAGGGGCTTCGGAAGGACCAGAATAGATCGACGTTATGGGTCAAGGTTTTTTCCTTAATTTTTTGTAACTTTTTTTTTAACAATAGGCCTTTATAGTGGCCCGGACCAAGTGTTTTTACGCCCCAGTATTATTAGATAGATATATGGCAGCGGTGACGGTGTAAAAGCAGTCAATCGGCGACCGTATTCCTGAGTCCTTGAAGGGTAAGCATGCCTTTTTTCCATATTTTCGTCCTGGCGGCTATTCAGGGTATTACAGAGTTTTTGCCGATTTCCTCTAGCGGGCATCTGTTGATCCTGCCGACGCTGACCGGATGGGAGGATCAGGGTCAAAGCATCGACATCGCCGTTCACGTCGGAACCCTGATTGCGGTCGTGGCATATTTCCGCGAGGATATTCGTGTGATCGTCAGGGCTTTCTTGCGGCCCAAAGGCCCCGCCGCCGCCGACGGGCGCCGGATTGGCTGGCAAATCCTGATAGCAAGCATACCAATTATAATTGTCGGCGGCGTTATGTACTATTTCCTGCACGACGAGCTGAGATCGATCCTTCTTGTTGCCGCGACAACGATCCTGTTTGGACTGATGCTGGGGTGGGCCGACAGAAAATATCCCGTGACCAAGGCCCTCGGCTCGATGACAGCAATGGATTCCCTTATCATCGGGCTATTTCAGGTAGTTTCGCTCCTTCCCGGGACAAGCCGGTCGGGGATTACCATGACGGCGGCGCGCATGCGCGGCCTCAGTCGGAGCGATGGGGCGCATTTTTCCATGTTGCTATCCATTCCCACCATCCTCGGCGCCGGAACGCTCGCGACCTATCATCTGATTGTGGCGGGGGATGTTACTATCGGTTTTGATGCCGTGCTTGCGGCGGTCGTCGCCTGCGTCATCGCGTTCATGGTAATCAGCCTGCTGATGCGTTGGATCGAAAGGACAGGCTATGCGCCGTTCGTCATTTACCGGCTGGCGCTTGGTATTTTCCTGCTGATCGTGTACTTCATGACGTAACAGGACGCTCCCTTCGTCTTTCATCGCCACGCCAAAGCTTGATTAATCCTGCATGAGACCCCATTTCACGTGAATGGCGGATAGGGATGGTCAATGAACGTTAGCTTATTTAATCGCCGAAAATTAGCTTTGCGCGCCCTGCAGGCGGGTTTCGCGCTTAGCGCCCTTCTCCTATCGCTTCCGTCGATCGCCGCGGAAAATGAAACCGAGCTGCATTATTCGGTATATGTGGGCGGGCTGTATCTCGGCGGTATTGATGCCCGGGTAAGCCAAAGCGATAACCAGTATAAAATTGTCAGTACGGCGGCGACAAACGAGGCTTTTAACTGGGCCATCAATTGGATTGCGGAGGGCGAGACCGAAGGATTGATCGGTCTGGATAAATTCTTCCCGCGCCAGCATCAGCACAAAAGCACCTGGAACAGCAATGTCCGCGTCGTCACGCTGGATTATGCGAAAAGCGGCACGGTGTCCGTGCAGAAAACCGGCTCGCGACCGGAATCGCCGGAAAAATATACCCCTGTCGATCCCGCCAGCCTAACCAACAGCATTGATCCGATGACTGCTATTCTGGCCGTAACAAAGCGGCTGGAAGAGGGGGAGGACTGCAATGTGAAACTGCCGATTTTTGATGGCCATCGGCGGTATGACGCGATCCTGACCGAAAAGCCGACGCAGGTTTTCAAGCCATCACGATACTCGGTTTTTGAAGGTGCGGCGATCGGTTGCAAGATCGATATTGTCCGCAAGGGCGGCTTTCTCGCAGACCCGACTTACGAAAGAAAGCCGGGTCAGGAACTTGTCGTTTGGGCCGGGTCGCCCGTTGACGGCGGAAAAATTGTGCCCGTGCGTATGCAAGTAGAAACGCCGTTCGGGGCAATGGAACTGCATCTTGACAGTTACCGGGATGGTTCGTACCAGCTCGTCAAGAGCGATGCCAAGTAAAGCTGCCGAAACCGGCGGAGGGTGAGGGCTGGATTTCGCTCTGCAGATAAATTAAACAGGCATATATCGCTGTTGAGACGGCTCCCGGAATGTTGGGAAGGGAAACGTCGCTTGCGTGCCGGCACAGGGAGGGCACTATGACTGAGGCGAGTTTGGGCGATCGGTTGCGACGGCTGCGACACCGCGACGACCTTCCGGATCCCGAGAACAACAGGTTTCTTTATGAAGCGCTCGACGGGAACAAGCGCGAGGGGCTTATGTTGGCGGTACGCGCAAGAACAGTCTCCCTTGCGGTCATCGCCGCCTTTCTGATTTATCTCAATCCTCACTGGTCGGTGCTTTATTACGAAATACTGATTGCCGGTTTTCTGCTGATCGGTTGGGCGCAGGTGAGGTTCGGCCGTGTCGAGCGGTCGCGGATTGAGTTATTCCTGATCCTGCTTGACCTTGCGCTAATGACAATCATTCTGGTGGTCCCCAATCCCTGGGATTCGCGTCCATGGTCGGTGGCCATGCAGTTCAAATATGGCAATTTCCCGTACTTTTTTATTCTGCTGGCCGCGGCAACTCTGGCTTATTCCTGGCGGACGCTACTGCCAATTACCGCCTTTACGGCCGTTCTCTGGATGGGTGGCTATTTCTGGGCCATTAACCAGCCGAACAATATTGCCGAATTGTCGGAAAAAGTGCGCACAGCCCTCGAGGGATATCCGAATATCGCGCATTTTGTCGATCCCGGTTCCATTCCCTTCGAACCACGCATTCAGGAAGTGCTCATCTTCGCCCTTGTTGCGGGAATACTTGGCCTGAATAGCTGGCGCTCGAACAGACTGCTTGTCCGTCAGGCTGGTGTGGCGAGAGAGCGAGCAAATCTGTCGCGGCATTTTCCGCCCAATATCGTCGACAATCTGGCAGAGCGCGACCAACCTCTCGGCGACGTACGGGCGCAGCCGGTGGCCGTGCTGTTTGCCGATATTGTTGGCTTTACGAAGATGGCGGAATCGGAAACGCCGGAAAGAATTGTCGAGGTCCTGCGCGAGTTTCATGGCCGGATGGAGGCATGCGTGTTCGAGAATAATGGCACGCTGGATAAATTTCTCGGGGATGGATTGATGGCGACGTTTGGCACGCCGGAAACGACGCCGGAAGACGCGGAGAATGCGCTACGCTGCGCCGCCGCCATGCATCAACGCATGAAGGAATGGAACGAACGGCGGAAACAGGATGGACTAACGCCCATACGCCTGTCTATCGGCATTCATTACGGCACGGTCGTTCTCGGTGACATCGGATCGGAGCGGCGCCTGGAATATGCGGTTCTTGGCGATGTCGTCAATGTTGCAAGCCGCCTTGAGGCGCTGACGCGGCAGCTGAATGCGCATGTCGTCGTTAGCGGCGCTCTGATTGATGTCGCGGGCGGATCGGAAATTGCCCGCGACATGGGGTTCTTGGAAAATGGCGTGCAGACTATTCGCGGTCGGGATGAAACGGTGAAAACCTGGATTCAGCCGTTGACGCCAGGCGCGACCTAACCGGACAGAAGACGCGGCACGAACAGCGCAATCGCCGGAAAAGTGAGGATCAGGGCGATGCGGACAAGCTCGATCCCGAAGAAGGGCATGACGCCTTTAAAGGTCTCCTTCATCTTAACGTCACCGGCCAGCGCACTGATAATGAATACGTTGAGACCCACGGGCGGCGTGATCAGGCCAAGTTCGATGACGATCAGGGAAAGGATCCCGAACCAGATTTTCAACTCGTTAAGATCCATCGAGAACGCGGCTGTTGCCGCCGTCACATAATCGCCGCCATTAATTTCGACGAGAACCGGCCAGAGGAACGGCACGACGACCAGGATCATGGAAAGCGAATCCATGAAGCAGCCGAGGATAATAAGGGCGATCAGCATCACGATAACGACGGAAATAGGATCGAGGCTGCTGCTTCCCGCCCAACTCGCCAGGGCTTCGGGAAGACCCGCGCGCGAGAAAAATCCCTTCAGAACCTCGGCGCCGAATAGGATGAAATAGATCATGCCGCTGGTGACAGCCGTGGCAAGCAGGGATTCCTTGATCCTGGCGACGGTCAGGCCCTCACCGTAGCGGCGGAGATACAGGCCATATACAAAAATCAAAAAGACGCCGATCCCCGCGGCGGGCGTGGGTGTAAAGAGACCGAGACCAAGACCCAGGATGATCGATCCGAATATGAGAAGAACGGGAATGAGCCGACGGATCGCGATGCGCCGCTCCGCCTTCCGCATGGGCACGGCTTCGGGCGCGAGTGAGGGCTTGATGCGGACAATGACGGCAATTGCGAAAATAAAGAAAAGAACGGCAATCAAACCTGGAATAATGGCGGCCTGAAACATCTCGAGGATCGAGGCTTCGACAATGATCGCGTAGATGACGAGGGCGACGGAGGGCGGGATCAGAATGCCGAGGGTGCCGCCGGCCGCCAGGACGCCGGTCGCGAACCCCGGTGCGTAATTCATACGGCGAAGTTCGGGCAGGGCGACGCGGCCCATCGTGGAGGCCGTCGCCAGTGACGATCCGCAGACGGCGCCGAAGCCGGCGCAGGCACCGATCGCCGACATGGCCACGCCACCGCGATATTTCCCAACGAAAGCATTAACACCCTGAAAAAGATCCCGGCTCAAATTGGCGTTGGAGGCGAGATAGCCCATAAGGATAAAGAGGGGAACCACCGAAAGATCGTAATTGGCGACGGAGTTCCACAGAAGGCTTTTGAACTGATGGAGATATGGTTCAAACCGGAGGTAGGGTAAGGCCAGGCTGAGCGCGAAATTACCGCCGATCCCGACGAGCACCATCGCAAGCCCGACGGGAATGCGAAACGCCAGAAGTGCGAACAGGACCACAAGGCCTAATATGCCGATGATTTCGCCGCTCACAGCACTACGGCTTTCGTCGCAATTGCATCAGCGCGACCACGGCCCAAAGGAACAGGGACAGGATGCCCGGGACATAAAATGGCCAGTTCGGCCAGCCAAGAATAGGAGAGGAGGCAAAGTCCTCATAGGCTGAGATCATGCCAAGTGTCATCCAGTAGGCCAGGAAGAGTGCGACGCAAACTGTCAGCAGCAGTATAATACGCTCCAGAAAGATCTGCGTTCTTAGGGAAAATCGCTCGGCAAGCAGATCGACCGCGACATGTCCCTTCTGGCGCTGACAATAGGGGAAAAACATCAGTGCCACGGCGCTTATGGCAAGCCGGACGAAATCTTCATATCCGGCAAGGCCCGCGACATTTTCACCAAAAAGCCGGGCAATTTTGTCCGCGCCGAAAGCGGCGGTATTGATGGTAGTTACCAGAACGATCAGGAAGGTAAGGATGCCCGCCAACAAGGCCCAGCCGGAGACGATCCAGTCCAGTTTTCTAGGCATCCTTACCCTTTCAATTCCGTTCGCGGATCCAATTACTTGGAATTGTCCGCGACCGCCTTTCGGGCGGCATCAACCAGCTTCTGTCCGTCAATACCGCGATCGCTTACTTCATTGATCCACCGCGCAACGACTTTTTCACCGGCGGCATCGAAGTTTGCCTTGGCAGCCGCATCAAGATGCACGATTTCGCCGCCCGACTTCTCCTGCATTCCTTCACCCGGTTTTTCAACCTCATTCCAGACGACGCCCATTTCTTCGGAGAAGGCAGGGCCAATATTGTCGTCGATCACCTTTTTCAGATCATCCGGAAGATTGTTGTAGGTATCCTTGTTCATGGCGAACAGGAAAGTGGCGGTGCCGAAGCGTTCGTTGTCACCGCCGACGAGCGAATATTTGGTCAGCTCCGCGAGTTTGAAGGGCGGAAAGATTTCAAATGGCACCAGCCCGCCTTCGACAACCCCCTTCGAGAGGGATTGTGACAGATCCGGCAATGGCATGCCGACGGGATCGGCGCCCCATTCCTCAATCATCCAGCCGCCGCTTCGTGACGGGGTGCGGATCTTCATGCCTTTGACATCATCTAGGGACGTCACTTTTTTACTGGCCGTGTGAAGCGCGTTACCCGCATGTACATGGACAAGAAGCGGTTTTACATCCGTGAAGTCCTCGGCCAGCATCGGGAACACTTCCCGAATTGCGGCATTCGTCGCCTTGGCATCGCCCTGATGGACGGTCGGCAGCTCAAAAACTTCCGTGCGCGGGAAGACGCCCGGCGTATAACCCGGCACCGTCCAGACGATGTCAACGACACCGTCCCGCACCTGTTGATAGAGTTCCGGCGGCTTGCCGCCAAGCGCCATGGACGGGAAAATCTTGACTTCGATCCGGCCGTTTGACGCCTCCGCGATGCGCTGCGCCCATGGCTCCAGCATCTTGGTATGCGCGGGTGCCTTGGGGCTCAAAAAATGATGCAGTGTTAAAGTGACCTCAGCGGCCTGTGCGGATACCGCACCGGCTATGGCAACGGCTGTTGCCAAAGTTAAACCAATAAGTTTTTTCATGCGTAACCTCCCAGTTTCGCCAAATTTGTTCTTAGACAAAATTAAGGCGATGAGTTTGACATTACCGATAAAAAATCGGGCGTAAAATAAGTTTATGCTTCGCGCTATTCGTAAAATGCATGAAATACAATTTTGTAACCGTCAACAATCCGGCGGAAAAAAATCGAACGGGAAAGGCTTTGATTGACTTTTCCATCCAGGATCATGAAGACTTGCGGCTAATGCTGGATGAGGGGAGTGACGCATGAAAGCCGCCGTTTGTCGGGAATTTAAACAGCCACTGCGGATTGAGGACCTCAAACTCGCCCCGCCCGAGGAGGGTGAGGTCAGGGTCAAGCTCAAGGCCTGCGCTATCTGTCATTCGGACATTACCTATATGGATGGCGGCTGGGGCGGCGATTTGCCCATGGTCTTCGGACATGAGGCGGCGGGCCTTGTCATCGAGACCGGATCGGGCGTGCGCGGGATCGATGTTGGTGATCATGTCCTCGTCACGTTAATCCGGTCTTGCGGTCATTGCCCGGATTGTGAAAACGGCGAACCCTTCATCTGCGCCACCCCGTTTCCGATTGACGGGAATAGCCGTCTCACATCGGCGGACGGCGAAAAGGTCGTTCAGGGGCTGCATACGGGGGCATTCGCGGAAGAGGTTGTTGTCGATCAGTCGCAGTTGGTGATTATTCCTGAACACCTCCCCATGGAGGCCGCCTCGCTCCTTTCCTGCGGTGTGATTACCGGTCTTGGCGCCGTGGTCAATACCGCGCATGTCCCATACGGGGCGTCGGTCGTCGTAATCGGTTGCGGCGGGGTTGGTCTGAATGCCGTGCAGGGGGCGGCGCTGGTCAATGCTGATCCAATTATTGCTCTTGATCTGGTGGACGAGAAGCTGACTGCGGCCCTTGAGTTTGGCGCGACACATACGGTTAATCCGCTTGCCAATGACGCGGCGGATCAAATCCGGTCACTGACCCGTGGGCGCGGCGCCGATTATGTTTTCGTCGCGGCGGGCAGCCCCAAGGCGTTTGAACAGGGTCTCGACCTTCTTGCGCCTTCGGGGACGCTGGTCATTGTCGGGATGCCGCCGACAGGACAGAAAATAGCCGTGGAGGCCGGTAACATCGCCGGGTCGGGTCAGAAAATTCTCGGCAGCAAAATGGGATCGACGCGGCTGCGTATCGATATCCCGAAACTGGTCGCACTGTATGAGGCAGGTAACTTGAAACTGGATGAATTGATCACCGGGCGCTATCCGCTGGAACAGATCAATCAGGCCATTGATGAGGTGCGGGCGGACAAGGCCCTCCGGAACGTAATCATATTTGAGTAGATGACATGAAACTAACCGATCTTGAAACCTTCGTTGTCGGCACGCCTCCCCCTCATTGGGGCGGGCAGTTCTGGGTTTTTGTCAAGCTGACAACGGACAGCGGCGTGAGCGGAATAGGGGAGGCCTATGCCGCACCGTTCCATCCCGATGTGACGGTCAAGATGATCGAGGATGTATTTGAGCGCCGCCTCCTCGGGATGGATCCGTTCCATATCGAACGTATCTGGCGTCGGGTCTATTCCAGTGGATATACCCAGCGGCCGGACTCGGCCATGATGGCGGTTTTGAGCGCGCTGGAGATGGCTTGCTGGGATATTAACGGGAAAGAAACCAATAAACCGGTTTATGAATTGTTGGGTGGTAAAGTGCGCGAAAAGCTCCGGACCTACACCTATCTCTACCCGAAGGAAGGGGACGCCGCGGATGTCTACAGCGATCCTGACCTTGCCGCGGAGCGGGCGGCGGAAAATGTCGCGCTCGGCTTCACCGGGGTGAAGTTCGACCCTGCAGGGCCTTATTCCGCGTTTGATCCGCGGCAACCATCGCTCGGGCGGATGGACCTGTCGGAAAAGCTGGTCGCGCGGGTGCGGGAGGCTGTGGGCGATAAAGCGGACTTGCTGTTCGGCACCCATGGGCAATTGACCACGTCGGGCGCCATTCGGCTCGCCCGCCGGCTGGAGAAATATGATCCTCTCTGGTTTGAGGAACCAACCCCGCCGGAAAATACCAATGAAATGGCGAAGCTTTCCCGGCAGACAACCATTCCCATCGCGACAGGGGAGAGGCTCTGCACAAAATATGAATTTCACCGCGTGCTGGAGAGTGGGGCCGCCTCAATCCTGCAAATGGCGCTCGGGCGTGTTGGTGGACTGCTGGAGGGTAAGAAGATCGCCAGCATGGCGGAGGTGTATTACGCCCAGATTGCCCCGCATATGTATTGCGGCCCTGTCTCGGCGATGGCCGATATCCAGCTCAGCACCTGTACGCCGAATTTCCTCATCCAGGAGAGCATCAACACCATGGGGGACTTCCATGCGGAGATCCTGAAAGAACCGATCCAGTGGGAGGAGGGCTATATCATTCCGCCGACGAAACCGGGCCTTGGTATCGAACTGGATGAAGAAGTTATCGCCCGCCATCCCTTCACAGGGGACAAGCTTCATCTGGAGATGGTGGACGATCCGGTGGTTTTCGAGTAACTCAGCCGAAATTCATATCGGCAACGAAGGGGTTCGTCGCCCGCTCCTGCCCAAAGGTCGAGAGATTTCCGTGCCCCGGAATAAAAGTAATGTCATCGCCGAGCGGCCAGAGCTTTTCGCGAATGGAGTGGATCAGATCGTCGTGATTTCCGCGCGGGAAATCGGTGCGACCGATTGATCCCTGGAACAATACATCCCCGACGATGGCGACCCGTTCCTTCAGATTGACAAAAACGACATGGCCGGGCGTATGGCCTGGACAATGAACGACGGTGAACTCCTCGTTTCCGACGGTGATGATATCGCCATCCTCAAGCCAGCGGTCCGGCGTGAAGGCGAAGGATTCCGCGAAACCATAACGCGCGCATTGCGCCGGAAGCTGATCGATCCAGAATTTATCGTCCTTATGCGGCCCCTCAATTGGGACACCGAGCTTTTCATGGAGTTCCTGCGTGCCGCCGGCATGGTCAAGATGCCCATGGGTGATCAGGATTTTCTCGATTGTCACTCCGTGTTTTTCGGCGGCCTGCAGGACATGATCGAGATCACCGCCGGGGTCGGTCACGGCGCCCTTCATGGTTTCCTCACACCAGATCAGGCTGCAGTTCTGGGCGAACGGGGTAACGGGAATGATAAAGGCTTTCATACAATACCGGAGCAGAACAACTCCGTCCTTTGGCTGTTGTTTTTACTTCATCTTTTCAGGGCGCCGAGAATCCCCCGGACGAGAGCCTTGGCAATGCTGCGCCCGAGCGATGAACTGACCGCCCGGGTGATCGATTTGATGGCGGCTTCGCCGACACTCTGGCGGTTCGATTTTCGAGCCGGAGCTGTCTTTTTGGTCTCAATGGCCTCCGCTTCGGCTTTTGCGGCGGCCTTCGCGGCCTTTTCCGCCCGCTCCTGCAGGATTTCATAGGCCGATTCATTATCGACCGTTTCATCATATTTATTGGCGAGGGTGCTGTCATTCAATACACGCCGGCGTTCGGTCTGACTGACCGGCCCGAGTTTGGAAGACGGCGGGCGGATCAAGGTCCGCTCCACAATCGACGGCTGCCCCTTTTTCTCAAGCGTGGAGACAAGCGCCTCGCCGACACCGAGGGTGGTAATCACATCCTCCACCTCGAAAGCGGGATTGGGGCGGTAAGTCTGCGCGGCGAGACGGATTGCCTTTTGCTGCTTGGGTGTGAAGGCGCGCAGCGCATGCTGCACTCTGTTGCCCAACTGTCCCAGCACAGAATCCGGAATATCGTCCGGGCTTTGGGTGACGAAAAAGACACCAACGCCTTTTGACCGGATCAGGCGGACAACCTGCTCCACCTTTTCAAGCAGGGCTTTCGGCGCGTCATCGAAGAGAAGATGCGCTTCATCAAAGAAGAAAACGAGCTTCGGCCGGTCGGCGTCGCCTGCCTCCGGCAGTTCCTCAAACAGTTCGGACAGCATCCAGAGCAGGAAAGTGCCGTAAAGCCGCGGCGAATTCATCAGTTTGTCCGCCGCAAGGATGTTGACTATGCCGCGTCCTTCATGATCGGTCCGCATGAAATCCCGGAGATCGAGGGCAGGCTCGCCGAAGAATTTATCCGCTCCCTGGTCTTCCAGACGCAGAAGAGAACGCTGGATCGCGCCGATCGACTGAGGGGAGACATTGCCGTAAACAGCTGAAATTTCTTTCCTCTGCTCATTCACCACACCGAGCAGCGCGCGAAGGTCTTTCAAATCCAGCAGCAGCAGGCCCTGTTCATCCGCAACCCGGAAGACGATGTTCATCACCCCTTCCTGCGTATCGTTTAGCTCTAGCATGCGGGAAAGCAAAAGCGGGCCGATTTCGGAAATGGTAGTCCGCACAGGATGGCCTTGCTCCGCGAACAGGTCCCAGAAAACAGCAGGATAGGCGGCGCCTTCATATTCTTCCGAAAAGCCGATCTTGTCCGCCCGCTTGGTCAGGAAGTCCTGCATATCCGATGTCTGGCAGAGGCCGGAGAGATCGCCTTTCGCATCGGCGAGGAATACCGGAACTCCCGCGCGCGAAAATCCTTCCGTCAGGACCTGCAGGGTCACGGTCTTGCCGGTGCCGGTCGCGCCCGCGATTAGCCCATGACGGTTACCCCACTTCAGCGGCAAATACTGACCGGGGCCAACTCCATCATCGCTTTTTCCAATGAAAATACCGTCGCTTTGCAGGCAGGTCATGATAGTGAAGTCCCTAAATTCCGATCAGAGGCGGCGTAAATAATTCTGTCCGATATTGAATTTTATACAGGTTGTCCCGCCGCCTCAAGCATCCATTCCCGAACGGCGGCAAGTTTCGGCCGAGTTGCCTTGCGGGCGGAGGAGACCAGTTGGAAAGGCTGGCTGGAACGGCGCACCACATCGAAGAGTTTCACCAATCGGCCGGCACCGATGGCATCCTGAACCAGGGCGTCGATTCCGATGGCGACGCCGAGCCCGTTCTCGGCGGCGTGAAGGGCCATATTGGCGCTCTCGAAATGAAGGCCCTTGTTGGTGTCTATATCGTGAATGCCCGCTTCGGCAAGCCAGCGGGGCCAGTCGGTGGGGCGGGGGCTTTCATGGAGAAATACCGCCTCTCTAAGATCCTCCGGCCTGCTGAATTTTCTTGCCATTTCAGGGCTGCAAACCGGATAGGTATCCACCTCGAGAAGTTTGTCGATCCGCATGCCTGTCAGGCTCGTTCCTTCCGCCAGAACCTGGATGGAAAGATCAAAGTCATCCCGTTCGAAATCTGCGGGATTAAGGGAGGTTATCAACTGGACGTCGATATCCGGATGGCGTTCATAGAGGTCGGCCCAGCGCGGGATGAGCCAGCGGAGCGCGAATGTCGGATAGGCGCAGACGGAAACCGCATTGCGCCGCGTCTCGCTTCGAAGCCGCGCAGAGGCGGCGGCAATCTTTTCGAGTGGTAACGTGATCTCCGCAAGATACTGTCTGCCAACTGCCGTGAGCTCGACCCGCTTGTGATGGCGATGGAATAGCGTTTTTCCAAGGTAATGTTCCAGGGTCTGGATTTGCCGGCTGACCGCGCCCGGGGTTACGCCAAGTTCCTCCGCTGCTTGATTGAAGCTCAAATAACGGCAGGCGGCTTCGAAGGCCTTGAGGCTGGCTGTAGATGGGATATGCAGCATTTAAGACAAAAGCCCATGGTTGAGTTTTTTTCAATTATATTATACTGAATTATCGATTGTCCATAGCAGTCGTCTCGATCATTATACGGGTCAAGGAAAAAACCATGACGGTAAATAGTAGAAGGCGGGATCGAGATGACATTTTTGCATAAAAAACAGGAATTTAAACCCCAGGAACTCTCCGATTATATCGCGCCTGATTGCCACGGACTCAATTTCTTTGAAGTTGATAATAACCTGCGCGATCTGTTGCATGTCTATATGCCGGATGATCTGCGTCAGCATATGGAGCCGCATTATAACCGTCTTGGCGAAATTTCAGGCACCCAGCTGGACGATTGGTCGCGGGATGCCGACAAGCACGGACCGATCCTGCATTCGCGGGACGCCCGTGGGCGAAATGAGGACTGGATCGAGTTTCATCCCTCCTATCGCAAGATGGAGGATGTCGCTTTCCGGGACTTCGGTTTTCATCGCATGTCACATCGGGAAGGCGTCCTGGGATGGCAGGGGATTGTTCCGCCGATCGGCAAATATGTTTTCCAGTATCTTTTCGGCCAGTCCGAATTCGGCCAGCTCTGCCCGATCTCTGCGACAGATACGTCGGCCATGCTGATCGAGCGCTATGCCGATGACGCGACGAAGGAGAAGCTGCTCGAGAGAATGTACAGTCAGGACATGGACAAGATCCTGAAGGGCGCCCAGTTCATGACCGAAAAGACGGGTGGGTCGGATGTTTCGCAGATCGCACTCGAGGCCCGTTTCGAAGATGGCGAGTGGAAACTCTACGGCGAGAAATGGTTCTGCTCCTGCGCGGATGGCGACATCGCGTTGCTGCTTGCCCGTCCGGAAGGTGCGCCGGAGGGGAACAGCGGACTTGCGCTTTTCGCCATGCCGCGCCGCCGCGAAGACGGCAGCCGCAATCCTTACCGGATCGTCCGCCTGAAGGACAAACTCGGCACGAAATCCATGGCCTCGGGTGAGATTATTTTCGAAGGCGCATCGGCCTATCCGCTTGGTGAGGTGGGCGCGCATCCGAATAAGGGCCTCAAGATGATGATGGACCAGGTCAACTTCTCCCGTCTGTCTCACGGGGTGCGCGCGGCGGCGATGATGCGCCGCTGCCTGAATGAGGCGTTGACGGTCGCCAATTATCGCAAGGCCTTTGGGGAGACAATTATTGACAAGCCGCTTCTGCGGCGGCAGCTGATGAAGCTGATGGTTCCGACGGAGCAGGCGTTGTCCATGTTCATGTATGTCGCCGTTAATCTTGAGCAGGGTGAAAAAGGCGACGCAGCGGCGGCGAAGCGGACCCGTATCCTCACACCGCTTCTGAAGTACCGGACTGCCCGCGACAATATCCGCGTTGCGACCGGCGCCATGGAAGTGCGCGGTGGCAACGGCTATATCGAGGACTGGGTCAATGCCCGCCTTGTCCGCGACGCGCATCTGGGTGTGCTGTGGGAAGGAACATCGAACATCAACTCCCTCGACGTGACGACACGCGCAATTGCAAGGGTCGGCGCCCATGAGGACCTTGCCGAGGACCTGATGACACAGATAGAGGCGAACAAGGCGCTGCCCGGTCAATATGCGGGCCAGTTGAAGGGCCTCATCGATCAGGCAACCAAATTTGCCGAGGATGTTGCGCGTCAGGGCAAGGAAACCCATGCCCGCAAGGCGGCAAGCGCGCTCTATCACGTGACAACCGCCACGCTGCTTGCCAATGAAGGGGCAGAGCTCGGCGCGATGGGCCGCGATGCGCGGCGTCTGCTGCTCTCGAAGATGGTGGTCGATCACAAATTGGGCTCCGCCAATCCCCTTTCAATTGACGGCGGTGATTTTGAGGTTGCCGCGACGGATGCTCTTTTAAGTGATAGAATGCTCAGCCTGGAAGAAGTGGGGAACATCCTGACTCTTTAAGACGCACCGGAACAAAGCTGAGGGATACGCGGAACCGCCTGCGGGAGAAGAAATCGTGAATATGGAAGTTCAAATCAAAAGTCGTGAAGACAGGGAACTAGAAGACTGGGTGGCGGCGGATTGCCATGGTCTCAATTTCTTCGATATCGACAGCAGCCTTCAGGATCTCTTGAAGATTTATCTGCCCGACGATCTGAGAGAGCATATGATACCGGTCTTTCGGAACCTGGGCGACGTGGCGGGTAACCGCCTCGATGAACTTGCGCGGATATGCGAAACGCATTTACCGGTTCTGCATGCCCGGGACGCCCGCGGGCGCAACCGCGACTGGATTGAGTATCATCCGGCATTTCGTGAAATGGAGAAGATTGCCTATGGCGATTTCGGAATTCATTGCATGTCGCGCAAGGAAGGGGTACATGGCTGGCCGACCAAGGTCCCTCCGATGGCGAAATATGTCTTCCAGTATCTCTTCACCCAGTCGGAATTCGGATTGATGTGCCCGGTTTCCCTGACCGACACGTCCTCTATGCTGCTTGAGCGTTACGGCCCGGAAATTGCCAAAGAGAAGTTCCTGACGCGCATGCGCAGCCAGGACATGGAGGAGCTATATCGCGGCGCTCAGTTCATGACGGAAAAGATCGGCGGATCGGAAGTCGCGAACCTTGCCGTAACCGCGCGCCAGGAAAACGGTGATTGGCGGCTCTATGGCGATAAATGGTTCTGCTCGAGCACGGATGCGGAAGTCTGCCTTGTCCTCGCCCGGCCCGAAGGGGCGCCGAAGGGCAATTCCGGCCTTGCCATCTTCGCCGTGCCCCGCGATCTCGAGAATGGGGGGCGGAACAATTACCGGATCGTCCGCCTCAAAGACAAGATGGGCACAAAATCGATGGCGTCGGGCGAAATCATCTTCAATGGCGCGCTTGGTTACGCCTTCGGTGATGTCGGCGCCAAGCCAAATCCGGGTCTCAAGCAGATGATGGACCAGGTGAGTATGTCCCGCCTGTCGCACGGGGTGCGTGCGGCGGGTATGATGCGCCGATGTCTGAACGAGGCACTGGTCGCCGCAAAGACAAGGGATGTGTTCGGCGAGGCGATCATCAACAAACCGCTTCTGCGCCGCCAGCTTTTGAAACTGATGGTGCCGACGGAGCAGGTTCTCTCGATGGTCATGCATGTCGCGTCGGTTCTGCACAAGGCGGAAGGCGGAGATCAGGACGCGAAGCGGTTGAACCGTATCCTCACTCCGCTGGTGAAATTCAGGGCCTGCCGGGACAATGTCACGGTCGCAACCGGCGCACTCGAGATACGCGGCGGCAACGGCTTTATCGAGGATTGGGTGAATTCCCGCCTTGTGCGCGATGCCCATACGGGACTTTTGTGGGAGGGCACGTCGAATATCAATGCGCTGGATATTACGACCCGGGCGGTCGCCAAGACGGGTGCACATGAAGATCTGGCAGAAGACCTGAAGAAAAAACTGGAACAGGCGGACGGTCTTCCCGGGCAATTCGTCGGCGAACTCTCGGGTCTTGTCGACAGGGCCAAAAAATTTGCCGAGGATATCGCGGCGAGTGGCAATGAGACGAAGGCGCGTCAGGCGTCGAATGCGCTCTACCACGCGACGACGGCGACGTTGCTGGCGACGGAAGGCGCCGCCCTTGGCAAGGCAGGAGGGGATGCGCGTAGAATGCTGCTTTCCCGGCTTGTTGTGGACACGAAGCTTCGGCCCACCGACCCGCTGAGTAACGGCGACGGACAATTTGAAATCGAGGCGGGAAATTACCTGCTTGGCGATAGCCCTGTCACTCTCGACGCCGCCGCCGACCTGCTGCGAAAATAGAATCGATTGGCACATTTAAAATAATAAGAACGAATGCTAAATCGACAGCCTCCCCCGACTGTGGCAATATGTCGCTGTCGGGGGATTTTTTTTGAAAAGCAAGGAAATCCGCGGCAATCAGTCTCCCCGTTTTCCATTTTTACTAATTTTAGGTGTTAAATTAACACCTGCGTCATCTGACCGCATGGGAGGACGCCAAAAAAGTCTAAATGATAAATGAGGGTACGGCGTTGATGGTCATTCGATCGTCGAACTGGAACAGGAGGGTGCGCGATATGATTAAGTCGATGGAAATGCGTATGTCGTCAGCGGAAGATTGTTGTGCGGGCGTTATCCCTTTTGAACAGCCCGTCAAGACAAACCCTGCCGCCGAGCGTCGCAGGTCTCCCGATACGGCCTGCTCATCGTGTAGTGCGCATAAGCAGGCGGTTTGCTCCGGTTTTTCGGATGAGGAGATGGAAGATTTTGGACGCAACGTCCGAACACGCATTGTAAAAACGGGTCAATCCGTTTACCGCGAATTCGAAGAAGCAAAATACTTCTACACCATCGTTTCCGGCGAAATCCGGCTGGCCAATCTTCTGGACGACGGCCGCCGCCAGGTCACGGCATTTAAAACCGTCGGCGATGTAATTGGTGAGCATAAGGTCGGTTATTACCAGTCGGATGCGGAAGCCGTTTGTGATACCGTCGTCTGCCAGATTCCAATTAAAGTTATGGACAAGTATCTTGCGGAAAATCAGGCCATACGCAGTGTGCTGACATCGAAGATGCAGGAGGAGCTTCATGAACTTCGCCTTCATGCCATTCTGCTTGGCCGCAAAACGCCGGTGGAAAAAATCGCCACCTTCTTTCTGGGTCGGGCCGAAAATTTGATCTCCGAAGGCGAGGACGAGGTTGAGATAACCCTGACGATGGGCCGGAGTGATATTGCGGATTTTCTCGGCCTTACCATTGAAACAGTCAGCCGCACGATCACCAAATTGAAGAACCTTGGAATTATCGACGTTCCGTCGACCCATTCCATCGTCATCAAGGATGTGCACCAACTTGAATCACTGGCGGAAGGTGAAAAATGACGCAGGGTGTGCGGGATCGTCTAAATCAGTCCGTTCCGCGGTATACAAGCTATCCCACCGCCCCGCATTTCAGCCCGGCGGTGACGCCGCAGGTCTATAGAGACTGGCTGCGGGCGCTGGATCCGCGAAAGCCGTTGTCGCTTTATCTGCATGTGCCGTTCTGTCAGAAAATGTGCTGGTATTGCGGCTGTCATACAAAGATTGTGGCCCGCTATGATCCGGTGGCCCGCTATGCCAGGGCGCTGCAGGCGGAAATTGCTCTGCTGGCCGATACGCTTCCCGGCCATTTCAGCGTGTCCCATGTCCATTGGGGCGGCGGAACCCCGACGATGCTCTCGGCCGTGGATTTCTCTTCTATCATGTCGCTCATCGGTGACCGGTTTACGATTGCCGAGGCCGCCGAACTTGCCATTGAAATCGATCCCAGAACCGTTGATCGGTCGAAAATCGAGGCGTTGGCGTCCGCCGGTATCAATCGCGCCAGCCTCGGGGTTCAGGATTTCAGTCCGGAAGTCCAGCAGGCGATCAATCGGGTCCAGTCTTTTGAATTGACGAGGGATGTCACCGAAAATCTTCGTGCCGCTGGTATCGATAGAATTAATTTCGACCTTATGTACGGTCTTCCGAAACAACGCGTTGATGACGTGTTGAAGACGATTGAGCTGTCTCATAAACTTCGCCCCGACCGGATTGCGCTTTTCGGCTATGCGCATGTCCCCTGGATGAAAAGCCATATGAAAATGATCCGCGATGACGACTTGCCCGGGAGTGAGGATCGGTTCCGGCAATCGAACGCGGCGGCGGAACGGCTGCTTAGTCTCGGATATCGGCAGATCGGCCTTGATCATTTCGCGCGGGCCGACGATGCCATGTCGGTGGCGCTCGACGACGGCAGGCTCAGCCGGAATTTCCAGGGATATACTGTTGATGGGGCCGATGCGTTGCTGGGCATCGGTGCGTCGTCCATTGGCCGACTGCCGCAAGGATATGTGCAGAATATCGTGCCGATGCAGGGGTATGAAAATGAGGTGTTGGGCGGACATTTTCCGGCGGCGCGGGGCATTGCGATCGATGATGACGATCGGCTGCGGGGTCTGGTGATTGAGCGGCTGATGTGTGATCTTGAAGTCGATCTCGACGCGGCGGCGCGGCAATTCGGTGCCGATGCGTCCTATTTTACCACCGAGCTTGCCGAGCTCGAGGCCTTTGAGGCCGACGGTTTGGTATCGCTTCAGGATAACCATATCGTTATACTGCCGGCTGGCCGCCTCCTGGTCCGCACGGTTTGCGCACTATTCGACCGATATCTCAGTCAGGGCTTGGCGCAGCATTCAAAAGCTGTTTAAATAACTTCGCTACATAGAAAGTAATCGCGTCAGGGCAGTTAGTTTACGCTGTGTTGATTTCGATCAATGCCCGGAAGCTTTCTCACCCTAATCTGCGATTTGAGGGGGAGTTTTGATGGTTTCTGCGCTTAAAGTTTGTTCCAAGCGAGGCAAATACTCCCGGAAATCTAATGCAATGGACGGAACTCGGGTATGAATCTGTTATGGCTCGCATTTACAATTGTCGGCGTATTGCTTGGGGTGATGCTCTCCGCGAAGGCCGCCGATCCGACGATGATGCTCCATGGGATGGTTTTCTCGCTGGCGAGTGTGCTTAGCGCTTTCGCGCTGATCGCGAGGCATTATCGGAACGCAAGCGGACCGTTGTTGGCGGATGCCAACGGCAGCGTCAATTACAACACGGAAATCGTCAAGGCCGGGGTGATAGCCTCGACCTTCTGGGGCGTCGTTGGTTTTGCCGTCGGCCTTGTCATCGCGTTACAGCTTGCCTTTCCGGTGTTGAACTTTGATTTGCCCTGGACAAATTTCGGGCGTCTCCGGCCGCTGCATACGTCGGCAGTGATTTTCGCCTTTGGCGGCAATATTCTGATCATGACGTCTTTCCATGTGGTGCAGCGGACTTGCCGCGCGCGGCTTGCCGGTGATATTGCGCCCTGGTTTGTTTTCTGGGGGTACCAGCTCTTTATCGTGCTGGCGGCGACGGGCTATGTTCTTGGCGTTACCCAATCGAAGGAATATGCGGAACCTGAATGGTATGTAGATATCTGGCTGACCGTGGTGTGGGTGGTGTATCTCCTGGTGTTCCTCGGGACAATCTGGAAGCGGCAGGAAAAGCATATATATGTCGCGAACTGGTTCTATCTCGCCTTCATCGTGACGATTGCGATGTTGCATATCGTGAATAATTTGTCAGTTCCGGTCAGTCTGGCAGGCGTGAAAAGCTATTCCCTTTTTGCCGGCGTGCAGAGCGCCCTTACCCAGTGGTGGTACGGTCATAACGCGGTTGGTTTCTTCCTGACGGCGGGTTTCCTCGGGATCATGTATTATTTCATTCCGAAGCGGGTCAACCGGCCAGTCTATTCCTATCGTCTGTCGATCATCCATTTCTGGTCGCTGATTTTCCTCTATATCTGGGCCGGGCCGCATCATCTGCATTACACCGCGCTGCCGGACTGGGCGCAAACCCTCGGCATGACCTTCTCAATCATGCTCTGGATGCCGTCCTGGGGCGGAATGATCAACGGTTTGATGACCCTCTCAGGGGCGTGGGACAAGCTTCGGACTGACCCGGTTGTCCGCTTCCTTGTTACCTCAGTCGCCTTCTACGGCATGAGTACCTTCGAAGGGCCGCTGATGTCGATCAAGGCGGTGAACGCGCTCAGCCATTACACGGACTGGACGATCGGCCATGTGCATTCCGGCGCGCTTGGCTGGGTGGCCTATATCAGTTTCGGCGCGCTTTATTTCCTGACGCCGGTGATGTGGAAGCGCAAGTCGCTCTATTCGGACGCATTGGTCAATCTGCATTTCTGGATCTCCACGGTCGGTATCCTGCTGTATATCACCGCGATGTGGGTTTCCGGGATCCTGCAGGGCCTGATGTGGCGCGCCTATGACGCTTTCGGCTTCCTGGAATATTCCTTCAGCGAAACGGTCGAGGCGATGCATCCTTTCTACGTGATCCGGGCCCTTGGCGGCGCCCTCTTCCTGATTGGCGCATTGATCATGGTTTATAATCTGTGGCGGACGGCCCGGGGCGATGTTCGGGCGAAGGAAGTGGGTTCACTGGTTCCGAATATGGAATTTGCGGGGGCGAGGTAAGGAACATGTTCAGTCACAAGAAAATTGAGAAAAACTCGATCCTGATGCTGGTTCTCGTCCTGATCGTGGTTTCCATCGGCGGCCTTATCGAAATTGCTCCGTTGTTTTATCTGGAGAGCACGATCGAGAAGGTGAAGGGCATGCGCCCCTACAGTCCGCTCGAACTGGCAGGCCGGGATATCTATATCCGCGAAGGCTGCTACAACTGCCATAGCCAGATGGTGCGGCCGCTTCGCGACGAAGCAGAGCGGTATGGCCATTACTCTCTGGCGGCGGAGAGCATGTATGACCATCCGTTCCAATGGGGTTCGAAGCGGACGGGACCCGACCTTGCCCGGGTGGGAGGGCGCTATTCGGATGAATGGCATGTAACCCATATGAATAATCCGCGCGACGTGGTGCCTGAATCCGTGATGCCAGGCTACCCTTTCCTTGGCAAGACGCCTCTGCAGATCCCGCATGTCGCCGGGAATCTGGAGACGAATAGAATTGTCGGGGTGCCTTATACGGACGAGATGATCGCCAATGCCGAGCGTGACCTGGCGACGCAGGTCAATCCGGATGCGGATGATGTCGACGCCTTCCTGGAGCGCTATCCCAAAGCCCAGGTAAGGGATTTTGACGGCAATCCGGCCATGCTTTCCGAGCTCGATGCGCTTATTGCCTATCTTCAGATGATGGGAACCCTTGTCGATTTCACGTCCTATGACGTGGAAGCCAACAAACGGTAGGAGGGGAGTTCATGGACTATCACAGCGTTTCCACCTTCGCCCAGAGTTACGGGTTACTTTACCTCTTTGGCCTGTTCATCCTTGTGCTGATCTATGCGCTATGGCCCAAGAACAAGGAGAAGTTTGACAAGGCAGCCCAAATCCCGCTTGAGGAAGATTAAGATGTCCGACAAGGTTGAAAAAGACGAAATTTCCGGCACCGACACCACCGGTCATGAATGGGACGGCATCAAGGAACTTGATACCCCCATGCCGCGATGGTGGCTCTGGACGATGTATGGCACGATCATCTGGGCGATCGGTTACTGGATCGTTATGCCCGCCTGGCCACTGGTCAGCAGCTACACAGCTGGATTCCTGGGCTATTCGTCCCGCGGATCGCTGGAAACAGAACTCGCCGAGGCGACGGCGGCCCACGCGGATGATCGCGCTGCGCTGGTGACGATGGACCTTGGTGAAGTGAAAAACAATGCCCAGCTTTACCAGTTCGCCCTTCGCGGGGGCAAATCGGCATTTGCGGTGAATTGCTCGCAATGCCATGGGTCCGGTGCGCAAGGTGCGCCAGGCTTTCCCAATCTGAACGACGACGACTGGCTCTGGGGCGGAAGTGTCGACAAGATCTATGAGACCGTGAAATACGGTATTCGGTCGGATCATGACGATACCCGAATAGGCGACATGCCGGCGTTTCTGACCGACGAGTTGCTCACCAAGGAGCAGATTAACGATGTCGCCGAATATGTTCTGTCCCTTTCTGAAGAGAGAGAGGACACCGCGGTCGTAGATCAGGGCAAGGAAGTTTTTATGGAGAATTGCGCGTCCTGCCACGGCGAAAACGCAAAAGGCAAGCAGGAATTCGGTGCGCCGAACCTGACCGATGCGATCTGGTTCTACGGCAAGGATAAGGATATCATCCTTCGAACCATTTCCAGAGGACGCGGCAATGTGATGCCGGCGTGGATCGACCGTCTGGATGACGCGACAATCCGTCAGTTGGCCTTGTATGTACACTCTCTCGGGGGCGGGGAGTAAATCCGTTTAACCTTTCCATTTTGGAGTAAGGGTTGTGGTTGATAGCTCCGTTGAGAATATTGACGTACGTCCGGTCAACAAGAAAGAGAACCGGGCGCTCTTTGCCAAGCGCGAGAAGATCCAGCCGAAGAAGGCGCGTGGGAATTTCCGCCGCCTCAAATGGATCATCATGGGCGTCACCCTGGCGATCTATTATATCACGCCCTGGATTCGCTGGGATAGAGGCGAGAGCGGACCGGATCAGGCCGTCCTCGTCGACCTTGCGCGGGAGCGGTTCTATTTCTTCTTCATCGAGATCTGGCCGCAGGAGGTGTATTATATCACCGGGCTGCTGATCCTGGCGGCGATCTCGCTGTTTTTGGTTACGTCACTGTTCGGCCGCGCCTGGTGCGGATATTCCTGCCCGCAAACTGTCTGGACAGACCTGTTCATCTTCGTTGAGCGGGCGGTCGAAGGAGACAGAAATGCCAGGTTGCGGCTCGATAAGGCTCCAATGTCCCTCTCCAAGTTCGGCAAGAGGTTGTTGAAACATACGATCTGGATCCTCATCGGCGTGCTGACGGGTGGCGCGTGGGTATTTTACTTCGCGGACGCCCCGACGTTGCTTCGCGATTTGGTTACTTTCGATGCACCCTTGATCGCCTATAGCAGTGTCGCCGTCCTGACGGCCACGACATATGTATTTGGCGGCCTGATGCGCGAACAGGTCTGCACGTATATGTGCCCCTGGCCCCGAATTCAGGGCGCGATGGTGGATGAGGATTCGCTTACCGTCACCTATCACGCTGCACGCGGGGAGCCGCGCGGACCCCACAAGAAAGGCGAACCCTGGGCGGGCCGCGGTCATTGCATCGACTGCAATCAATGCGTGGCGGTCTGCCCGATGGGTATTGATATTCGCGATGGCTTGCAGCTCGAATGCATCAGTTGTGCCCTCTGTATCGACGCCTGCAACGACGTGATGGACAAAATCGATCTTCCGCGTGGTCTTATCGGGTATGACACCCATGCCGGACAGTTCGACAGCAATCCTGACCGCAAGCTCAAAATCCGATTTATCCGTCCGCGTACCGTCGCCTACGGACTAATCCTTGCGCTGGTCGGATCGATCATGCTGTTCGCGTTACTGAACCGTTCCGTCCTCGATGTCAATGTGATCCGCGACCGCAATCCGCTTTTCGTAACTCTTTCTGACGGATCGATACGGAACGGCTATACTGTCAAAATCCTCAACAAGATCCACGAAACCCGGCAGTTCAGAATAGACGTGGAGGGGTTGAAAGGCATAAAGGCCTGGCTGGAAACCGCCGCGCCGGAGGATAAAACGATGATCGTGACTGTGCCGGCCGACGCGCTGTCAAGCTACAAGCTTTTTGTCTCTGCGCCCAGTGACAACCTCCTCGGCAAAAGTTCGGATATCGAAGTCATTGTCACGGATTTGCAGAATGGCGAACGCGAGGTACAGGAAACGAGCTTTAAGGGACCGGATAAATGAGCGTGCAAGCGGAAGGAAAGCAGCTGACGGGGCGTCATGTGGCGCTGATGCTGGCCGCGTTTTTTGGCCTGATGTTTGCCGTTAATGGCGCTTTTGTCTATTTCGCTCTCGGCAGTTTTTCCGGCTTGAGTGAAACGGATGCCTATAAACGCGGCCTCGCCTATAATGAGGAAATCGACCACAAGGCGCGTCAAAATGCCCGGGGATGGCAGCCCGCTTTCAGCTTTGAGCAGACAGGCGCCGCCGAGGGCAAGCTCGTTCTTGACATTCGTGATGCGAATGGCGTTGCGCTCCATGATCTCGATGTCGAGGCGATCATTCGCCGCCCGGTCATTGACGGAACTGACCAGACCGTCGCATTGCACTATGACGGGTCGAAATTCACAGCGGAAATCACGCTTACAGCCCCCGGACAGTGGGATATTTCCCTGCTGGCGACCGGCGGCGGTTTTGACGAGCCCTATCGCCTGGATAAAAGAATATGGGTGAAGTAGCCCGGGCCCATCCTGATCAACTGACTGCTGGGCGAATTCATGATCCGGCAGGTGATTGCTGCGCTGGCGGGGCTATGGCGCTTGGTGACATCATTTCACCTGCGGCTGACTATGATGATTTTGTGAGCGCCGATCCGACAGCTTTCGTCGAGACGGATCAGGACGGCAATGCCATGCTGCATTTGCTGGTCGAGAACATGCATTGCGCCAATTGCATCAAGACGATTGAGCAGACCCTTCGATCCAATCCGGCAGTGATGGATGCCCGCGTCAATTTTTCCACGCGCCGGCTGTTTTTGCGATGGCATCCGGAGGGCATAGATGTCACCGATCTGGTAAAGCCCGTCATCGATCTTGGCTATCCGCTTACGCCCTACAATCCCGCGATGATGAAATCCGCCTCGTCCGAAGAAAACGCGCGGCTTTTACGGGCGCTGGCCGTTGCTGGTTTCGCGGCCGCCAATGTAATGCTGCTTTCCGTCTCCGTTTGGGCCGGGCTGTTCTCGGAGGATATGGGGCCGGCAACACGTGACTTCCTTCACTGGGTTTCGGCCATGATTGCGCTTCCCGCCGTTGCCTATGCGGGCCAGCCGTTTTTTAAATCCGCGGCTGCGGCGCTGCGCGGCGGCCGCCTCAATATGGATGTTCCGATATCACTTGCCGTTATCCTTGCGGCGGGGATGAGTCTTGCGGAAACCGTTCAGAGCGGGGAACATGTCTATTTCGATGCATCCGTCACGCTTCTATTTTTCCTTTTGATCGGCCGCTATCTTGATAGCGCCGCGCGCAATAAGGCGCGTTCGGCCGCGGAAAGGTTGCTTCTTCTGAAGGCGGTCGCCGCGACGATCGTCCTTCCCGACGGCAGTTGCAAAACGGTCCCAGTCGAAGCGGTGACGCCGGGATCCCGCGTCCGGATCATGGTGGGTGACAGGTTGCCCGTCGATGGAGTGGTGGCGACGGGACAGTCGGAGCTCGACGTAAGTCTTATTACGGGCGAAAGCCTTCCGACTGCCGTCAGGCCGGGCGACAATGTGTTCGCCGGCACCCTCAACCTCAGCGCACCTCTGGAAATAGGGGCGACGAAGACAGGGGACAATACTCTGCTTGGCGATATCGTCCGATTGATGGAGGCGGCGGAACAGGGCCGGGCGAAATACGTCCGCCTCGCGGACCGGATCGCCGGTTTCTATGCGCCGGCCGTTCACCTGCTCGCGGCGGCGACTTTCATTGGCTGGTGGATTTTTGCCGGAAGCTGGCAGAATGCCTTGATGCAGGCGGTGGCTGTCCTGATCATTACCTGCCCTTGCGCCCTCGGCCTTGCGGTGCCGGTGGTGCAGGTCGTGGCGAGCGGACGGCTGCTTATGAAGGGGATTCTGGTAAAGGCTGCGGACGGGCTCGAGCGGCTCGCGGAAATCGATACGATTGTTTTCGATAAGACAGGCACGCTTACCGAGGGTCGTCTCGACCTCATCAACCGGGAGGAAATTGCCCCCGGTGATCTGGATCTGGCGGCCCGTCTTGCCCGTCATAGCCGCCATCCGCTGGCGAGGGCCGTGGCCCGCGCCGGTTCAGGGCCGGGGCCGCATCTGGATGTGGAGGAAATTCCCGGCGAAGGGTTGAAAACCTTCTTCAAGGGCCGGGAAATACGGCTTGGTAATCGCGCCTTCTGCGGGGTTGCGGAAACCGCCGCATCGGAATTCGCACCGGGCCCCGAACTTTGGCTCAGCAAAGGGGACGGCGAGGCCATCCAGTTTCGTTTCAGGGATCGGCTTCGTTCCGGCGCGAAAGAGGCAATCGAAAAGCTGAAAGTCCGCGGGTTTGCTGTCGAGCTTCTCTCGGGCGACCGGCCCGCTGTTGTCGAGGAACTGGCGCAGGCTCTGGGGATAGACACTTGGCGCGCACAGAAAACCCCCGGAGAGAAAGTCGCCCGGCTGAAAGCGCTTTCGGAAGAGGGGCGCAAGGTTCTGATGGTGGGGGACGGGCTCAACGATGCGCCCGCACTTGCGGCGGCGCATGTATCGCTCTCACCGGCAACCGCCGCCGATATCAGCCAGACTGCCGCTGATTTCGTTTTCCAGGGCCGTGATCTTTCTGCGGTCGGTGAAGTTATTCAGGTCGCCCGCGCGTCAAAACGGCTGATCCTGCAAAATTTCGCTCTCGCCTTTCTCTATAATTTAATTGCTGTCCCGCTCGCCGTCGGCGGAATTGTCACTCCCCTTGTTGCGGCCGTTGCCATGTCGTCCTCCTCGCTTGTGGTGTGCCTCAATTCTCTTCGTCTGCGGATGGACGGGAAAAACCCGACCCGATGAACGTTCTGATTTATCTCATCCCGGTGGCACTGTTTTTAGGCGGGCTGGGTCTTGCTGCTTTTCTCTGGAGCCTCAAGAGTGGCCAATATGAGGATCTGGACGGCGCCGCCAACCGCATTCTGATTGACGAAGAGGACGATGAAATTTCCTGACGCCCACTTAATCGTCTGACAAGGCTGGCAGTTTCGAATCTCTCCTGATACTGTATCTTCAAATCGAATCATCCGGGTGACGTAAGTAAACATGGCGATCTGGGGAAAAATTCTGGGCGGGGCCGCCGGGCTCCTCGTCGGCGGGCCTCTTGGCGCTCTGGTCGGGGGGTTGGCGGGCCATGCCGTCGATAAATACCGGGAAAGCACGACGGATGCCGAGGGGGACGTCGGGCGACATCAGGTCAAACAGGTCGCGTTCACCATTGCCGTCATTGCGCTTGGCGCGAAAATGGCCAAAGCGGACGGTGTCGTCACCCGTGAGGAAATAAAGGTCTTCAAACGGGTTTTCCGTATCCCGCCGAATGAGGAAAAAAATGTTGGGCGCGTTTTCAACCTCGCGCGTCAGGACACGGCCGGATATGAAGAATATGCGGCGCAAATTTCCCGAATGTTCCGCGATACGCCGCAGTTGATGGAAGATCTCCTCCATGGCCTGTTTGCAATCGCCATGGCCGATGGGGTCCTGCATCCCGACGAAGATATATATCTTCAGAATGTCGCGGCAATTTTTGGATTTAACGAGGCCGCCTACGCCCGAATTCGGAGTTACCATGCCAAGGACGGGGAAGGCGACCCCTATCAGATTTTAGGTGTTGCGCCCGATATTTCCGATACGGAGCTTAAAAAAGCCTACCGCCAACTTATTCGCGAAAACCATCCCGACAAGGTAATTGCAGACGGGCTTCCCCAGGAATTTGTCGATGTCGCCAATGCCAAGCTCGCCAAGATCAATGCGGCCTACGATCAGATCGCCAAGATACGCGGGCTCTAGAATCGGAAACCAAATTTGAAAAACAAAGATCTTGCCCTGTTGCTGCTGGTCAATTTGCTATGGGCATCCAATTTCCTGGCCGCGAAAATCGGGATGGAGGTGTTTTCGCCGCTTTTATTTACGGCGCTCCGGTTTACCCTCGTGATCATAGTTTTACTTCCGTTCGTGTCCTTGCCGCGTGGCTATTGGCGCAAAATGATTTTGGTCGGCATCGTCATGGGGGTACTGCATTTCTCCCTCATGTTCTGGGGCCTCTCGCTGTCGCCCGACATCTCGTCCGTTGCGATCATCAACCAGACCTTTGTTCCCTTCTCGGCGCTTCTGGCAATGGTATTTCTGAAAGAGAAAATCGGCTGGCGCCGCTGGAGCGCTATTTTCATGGCGTTCGCGGGCGTTATGGTTATCGGGTTTGATCCGGTTATATTTGCAAACTGGCTGTCGCCGACACTTGTGATCATCGCGTCCTTCCTGGTTTCTCTTAATATGGTGATTGTGCGGACGATGCCGGGGGTCGGGGCTATCAACTTGACCTTCTGGACGGCCGCCATCGGAACGCTCCCGCTCTATTTTTTCTCATATCTGTTCGAGGGCAACCAGTTCGCCGCGATTGAGGCCGCCGGTTGGGAGGAATGGGCGGCAGTTGCCTTCTCCGCTATCGGTGCGACGGTTGTTGGTCATGGTCTTGGAAATTATCTTATCAAGCATTATCCTGTCAGCACAGTTGCTCCCTATTATCTCTTGGTGCCGGTCTTTGCGATTATTCTCGGCGTGGTCTTCTGGGGAGATGTCATAACACTCGAACTCATGATCGGCGGGGCAATGGTGATGAGCGGTGTCACCATTATTACGTTACGATCCGCGAAGAAGAAACCGGCGAAGGTATTGGATGGCGCTTGAAACGATTAAATGGCTTCCATCGCCGAATTTCGATGATCGGGACAAGACTGTACCGATTGATATGCTTGTCTTCCATTACACGGGAATGAAGACAGGTGCCGCCGCCATCGAGCGGCTTTGTGATCCTGCCGCGAAAGTAAGCGCCCATTATGTCGTTGAGGAAGACGGCCGGATTTTCTCGCTGATCAGGGAAGACAAGCGGGCCTGGCACGCGGGTCTGTCGTTCTGGAGAGGCGCGCGGGACATCAATGCGCGCTCGATCGGTATTGAAATAGTCAATCCCGGCCATGAATTCGGATACCGTCCGTTTCCAAAGGTCCAGATCGAATCTGTCAAAAGCCTTGCCGCGAACGTTATCGCCCGCCACGCAATTCCGGCGAGGAATATCGTGGGCCATTCCGATGTCGCGCCGGCGCGTAAAGAAGATCCGGGCGAGTTATTCAATTGGCGGGATCTCGCCGAAAGTGGCATCGGATTATGGCCCGGAGACATAGCGCAGATGCCCGTCAGTTACGATACGCTGGCGAAGGGTGAGGAAGGCATGGCTGTTCGTGCGTTGCAGGACGCGTTGCAGGAAATAGGCTATGAAATCCTGCCGGATGGGCGTTTTGGCAAGGCATTGAAGCAAGTCGTTTGCGCCTTTCAGCGGCATTGGCGTCCCGAGAGGGTCGATGGCATCGCCGATCCGGAAACGCAGGCGCGCATTTCCGCCGTGCTTTCGGAAGTTCGTCGCTTGACTTGAGTCCGTCTCCCGCTTAGTTAGAGTCGGACAGATGGCCGGATGATCGCCGCTTGCCCCGCGGGGTGAGGGGAGGAAAGTCCGGGCTCCACGGAAATGCGATGCCGGTTAACGGCCGGCGGGGGTGACCCCAGGGAAAGTGCCACAGAAAGCAAACCGCCCGGAGTTCCGGGTAAGGGTGAAAGGGTGCGGTAAGAGCGCACCGCGCTGCTGGCAACAGCGGCGGCATGGTAAACCCCATCGGGAGCAAAACCAAATAGGGATGGTCCGCGCAAGGGCAACCTGTGCGCAAGCCGGTTTTCCGGGCTACCATCCGGGTTGGTTGCTTGAGGTGTCTGGCAACAGGCATCCTAGATGAATGATCATCCCCTGATTTTTTCAGGGACAGAACCCGGCTTACAGGCCATCTGCCTTATTTTCCGCAGTGAATTGCGGTACAATGTCTTTCTGATTGCAATCTCTTCTCTCGGTAGGAAAAAATATGGCATTAGTGAGGGCGACGGGGCTCGGGTTGGCGGTATATTTTCTGCCGTTCTTAATGTCACCCGCCTTTGCTGCGGCGACTGGCATGCCGTCTCTCGTTTACGATATCGGCATCAGTATTTTTATCGCCAGCATCCTCGCAATTCTGTTCGTTCGCATCAAAATCCCAAGTATTGCGGCCTTTCTTGTCTGCGGTATCCTGATCGGGCCGATCGGTGTGAAGCTGATCACCCAGCCGGATAATATCGATACGATTTCCGAACTCGGGTTTATTCTTCTGCTCTTCATGATCGGGATGGAGATAGATCTTCGCCGCATGTTGCGCAGCGGCAAGATGATCATCGCATCGGGCCTGCTGCAATACCCGCTCACTGTGCTGTTCGGTATTCTTGTCGGTAAAGGGCTGGCTTTCATGGGGCTGGCGACCATCGGCAGCAACTATGACGCACTCTATTTCGGTCTGTTCCTTGCTGGATCTTCGACCCTTCTCGTGATCAAGCTTTTCCAGGAGAAATATGAACTGGATACGGAGCCGGGTCGGATCGCGCTCGGCCTTCTTGTGTTCCAGGACTTCTGGGCCATCATCGTGATAATTCTACAGCCGTCCTTCGCGGCGCCGGAAATGATGCCGGTGCTCTATACGATGCTGGGGATTTCGCTGCTCGCCGTCGTATCCTATTCCCTTGCAAAAAGTTTAGTTCCGCTTGTCTTCCGCTGGCTTTCGAAGGAGCCGCAGATGATGCTGGTGGGCGCGCTCGGTTGGTGTTTCGCCATCGTCTTTATCGGCCGGGGATTTGAATATGTCGGGGATTTCGTTTTCGGCGAAGGCAAGCATATGTCGGTTGCAACAGGAATGAGCGCTCTCATCGCCGGCCTTACCGTGGCAACGCTCCCTTACAGTCGGGAAATCGTCGCCAAGGTTGGCATTGTCAGGGATTTCTTCATTACCCTCTTCTTTGTCGGACTTGGAATGAGCGTGCCGCCGATCGACGGGATTGGTGTTATCCTGATCGCGCTCGCCCTTGCCTTTTTCGCCCTGTTGAGCCGCCAGCTCATTTTCTTTCCGCTTTTATATTTCACCGGCGGCGACCAGCGGCATGCTGAGGTGGCGTCCATCCGGCTCGCACAGATATCCGAGTTCGGGCTGGTTATTTCCTACCTTGGCACGCAGTACGGCCATATCTCGGATGAATTCGCGAGCGCGATCATCTTCGCCTTTATCATCACCGCACTTCTGACGCCGACACTCTATAAATATGCATATGACATCCATCGTTGGATGGCGCCCTACCTGCAGGCTATCGGTTTTCGCGAGCCCGATGCAGGCGCGCTCGATACGGAAAAGGACTATGATCTCGTACTGCTCGGATTTCACCGGGTGGCGTCATCCCTCCTTCATGATATCGCGAAACACAAGCCGGAACTCTTGCCACGTATTCTGGTGATCGATTTCAATGTTCAGCTTCATCCCGCTATTCGCAAGCTTGGCGCGGCGGTCCGTTATGGCGATCTGTCAAATGATGAAATTCTCCTTCATGCCGGTGTGGGCCGCGCGAAGGTTGTGGTGGCCACTATTCCGGACGATATTCTGCGCGGCACCAGCAACAAGGAACTGGTCGAGGTGGTGCGCCGGATCAACAAGGATGCGGTGGTGATCGCCAACGCGGAGGAACTTGCCTCCGCCCAGGAAGTCTATGCCTGCGGCGCGGATTATGTCTATATGGGCAGGCTCAACACGGCGCGCGCGCTTGAAGATATTATTACACGGACGATGGAAGGGGCCCTTGAGGACTTCCGGCGTGATGAGGAGGAGCTGTATGGCCGTCATCACGAAAGAACGGAAATCCTCAGATAGAGAGGCTTCTTCGCCCGTCAGAATGGCGGATTTCGGGGCCTGTATTAGAAAATTGCGAATCTCTAGCCGCTGATTCACGAAATCGGGCAATTTTCCGCCTTAAAATTTGATTTTCTCTCTCTGCGGGCAAATGGGTGAGGGCGTGCCTGCCACCAGCGAGGATCGGCGCCTTGGCGGATATTCTTTGATTCAAAGCAGAACCGTTTATGGAACAAAAATAGAACATAGAAAAAATTTCTCATTTCTTTCAATAAATGGATTGATCTTTGGTGTGCGCAGGAACAGCCGAAGTAACGGTGAAATTTTTAATAAAAATTGAAAGAATTTACTGCCGGAAGTCCCAGTATTTGGGGCCGTTTCCCGTTGACTTCCATAATATCCCATGATATCCCAGATTTATCCATTTTACGCCAGAAATGCTTGTATGTGCCGGTTCGGGCCGGAAGTTCATAAGAAAGTTGGTTGGTTTAGAGGGGATTTAAGCGAATTAGGGGGATTTCGGCTGCATGGCCCTGTTTCTGTCCACATATGTCAACAAGATCGACAAGAAAGGGCGCGTATCCGTACCGGCGCGCTTTCGTGCGGTTTTGGCAGGCAAGGGGTTTGACAGCGTCGTGCTGCTGCCCACCATCAATGGCGATGCCATTGACGCCTGCGGTATGGACGTAATGGAACGGCTCCTTGAAAAAATCGGTGGCTTCGATCCCCTGTCGGAGGACCGGGAGAGCTTTGCCGATGCGCTGATGAGCGACGCTATTGAGCTGCCCATTGATGGCGACGGTCGCATCATGATCCCCCTGGACATGTTGAAGAATGCCGGGATAGACGGGCAATGCGCCTTTGTCGGCCGGGGTGACAGCTTTCAGATCTGGCAGCCCGAAGCTTTCGAGGTGCGCAAAAAGCAGGCGCGCGCCCGGGCGGCAGGCAAGCGTGCTGCAAGCTCGCAGAACGGGGGAGGAGCCAATGACTAGGCATAAGGCCCCCCATATCTCGGTTTTGCTGCGCGAGGTGATGGAAATTCTGGCGCCCAAAGATGGCGGCATCTATGTCGACGGCACCTTCGGTGCAGGTGGATACGCGCGTGCCATCCTCGAGGCGGCGGATTGCACGGTATACGGCATCGACCGCGACCCGCTCGCAATTTCATTGGGTCGGGAAATGGCGAGCGAATTCGCTGGCCGGCTTGTAATGGTCGAGGGATGTTACGCCGATATGGAGGCGTTGCTCAGCGACATGGGGGTGGACGCCGTGGACGGCATCGCCCTCGATATCGGTGTGTCCTCCATGCAAATCGATGAAGCCGAGCGGGGCTTTTCCTTCATGAGGGAAGGGCCGCTCGATATGCGGATGTCCGGAATGGGCCGGACGGCGGCGGACGTCGTTAATGAAGAATCTGAAGCGGATCTTGCCAGGATTATTTTTGTGTATGGCGAGGAGCAAAGATCACGTGCGATTGCACGTGCAGTAGCCGAAAGGCGCGAGTTGGCGCCTTTCAAGAGTACAGTTGAGTTAGCGGAAGTGGTGGCTTCGGTTGTGCGCCCAACAGGAAAGGGCATACATCCGGCGACGCGTACCTTCCAAGCGTTGCGTATAGTAGTAAATGATGAACTTGGGCAGCTGGTCAAGGGCCTGGCCGCATCCGAACGATTGCTTACTCCCGGCGGTCGTTTAGCGGTTGTGTCTTTCCACAGTCTTGAAGACCGACGCGTGAAAAACTTCCTGTCAGCAAGGTCTGAAGGGCGTGCCAGGCCGTCTCGTCATGTTCCTGTCTCGGACGAGGGGCCAGCTCCCACTTTCAAGCTTATCAAACGGGGTGCCTTTAAGGCCCGTCCCGACGAATTGGCCGTTAACCCGCGGTCGCGTTCCGCCCGCCTCAGAGGGGCGATCAGAACCGAGGCGCCGGCCTGGACGGAGGCCGCATGAAACTTAATCTGACGGTTCTGTCCCTGGTTCTCTTTGCAGCGGTCTCCTACGGTCTCTATCAGCTTTCCTATGAGGTGCAGGAGCTGGAAAAGGACCTGAGTTCCCTGAACGAGAATATTGCAGAGAACAAGGAATCCATACGAATTCTGAAAGCGGAATGGACGTACCAGAACCGTCCGGACGTCTTGCAGGCGCTCGCCGGAAAATATCTTCCGCTCCTTCTCATTGCCCCCTATCAGGTGGCGTCCGTCGGCGATGTCCCTTATCCGCCGATCGATCCTAAGCAGTTTTCGGTGCCTGTTCCCCAGCAGAAACCGCATCGAAACGCAAGACCGGCCGCCCCGTCGATGCCGACGGGCCCGGTCCAGCTCGCCACCTTCACGCGCGCGGGGAGTCTGCAATGAGCGATCTGGCTTGGCTCACTAAGTCACCTCGCCCTCGAATAACGCTGACGTCTCCCCTTGGCCAGAAATCCTCTGGCGATCGTCATATGGCGCTGCGGCTTGAGGGAAGTGCCAAGGAAACACTGGAGCAGGGCCGCAACCGTTTGGTAATGGCGGGCGTAATTTTTGCCTTTTGCTTTGTAATTCTGGCCGGAAGACTAATCGGCCTCGCCATTAGCGGCATCGCGACAGAGGAAGCGGCCATTTCGGATGCGGACATGGCGCCGCCCGTTGCCGTCGGCGAGAGTAAGCGCGCCGAAATCCGCGATCGAAACGGCGTTCTTCTGGCGACGACGCTAACCACCGCCTCCCTTTTCGCAGAGCCGAAGAATGTGATCGATCCCAAGGAGGTTGCCGCAAAACTGACAACTGTCCTCGATGATATGAGTGAGGCGACGATCCTCAGTAAACTGGCGTCTGCGCGGAATTTCGTCTGGCTGAAGCGTAATCTGACACCGCATCAGCAGTATCAGGTAAACGCACTCGGCATCCCCGGACTCCATTTCCGGTCGGAGGAGAAGCGGTTTTATCCCATGGGGGCACTGGTCTCCCATGTGCTTGGGTTCACAGACGTCGATAATCGGGGCATTGCCGGTGTCGAGAAATATTTCGACGCCCAGCTTGGCGGATCTGATGAAAGCCCGTCGCAGGACTTGATGCTCTCCATCGACGTGCGGATACAGCATGCGCTTCGGGATGAACTGTCTCGCCATATGTCCATATTCCGCGCCATCGGCGCCGCAGGGATGGTCATGGATGTGCAGACCGGCGAGATTCTCGGCATGGTCTCGCTGCCTGATTTTGATCCCAACCGGCCGGCCGATTTTTCCGGCGACAGCAAATTCAACCGTATTACTCTCGGCGTCTATGAGATGGGGTCGACGTTCAAGACCTTCACGACAGCGATGGCGCTGGATTCGGGCACGGTGGACCTGCAGGGCGGCTACGATGCGACAGAGCCCATCCGGAAGGCCGGTTTCAAAATTCGAGATGACCATCCGAAGAAGCGGTGGCTTTCGGTGCCGGAAATATTCATGTATTCCTCGAACATCGGCGCCGCGAAAATGGCCGACGATGTTGGCCCCAAGAAGCACAAGGCGTTTTTGGCGAAACTGGGGCTGCTGGACAAGCCCTCCCTCGAAATTCCTGAAGTCGGTGCCCCAATTTTGCCGCCAAGGTGGAATAGCCTGGAGACCATGACGATTTCATTCGGCCATGGACTTTCCGTGAGCCCGCTGCAGCTCGGCACCGGGATCGCGGCCATAGTCAATGGCGGACATTATATCAATCCGACAGTGGTCCGGCGTGGCGATGGCGACGTCGTGCCTGCGCGCGAGGTTATATCGGCGCAAACCTCGGATATCATGCGACGGTTGATGCGGCTCGTCGTCGAAAAGGGGACGGGCAGCAAGGCGGCGGCTGAGGGCTATCTCGTTGGCGGAAAAACCGGAACAGCAGAAAAAGCCGTCGACGGACGCTACAAGCGGGATGCGCTTATCGCCTCTTTTGTCAGCGCGTTTCCAATGGATAATCCGCGCTATGTCGTTCTCGCCATGCTTGATGAGCCGAAAGGAAATGCACAAACCCACGGATTTCGGAGCGCCGGCTGGACAGCCGCGCCCATCGTTGGCCGCCTGATCTCGCGCATCGGTCCGATCCTGTCGATCAATCCCGTTGATGAGGATAGCGAAGCCGTGCAAAAGGCCATGTTCATTCCCATCAATTCGAAGGAGAAGAAGCTTGCGTCTTTCTGAATTGATGAAGGGCAGGGACGTGCCGAATGTGCATGACAAGCATGTCAAGGGTTTGACGGCAGACAGCCGTCTTGTCGAGCCGGGATTTTTGTTTGCCGCGCTTGCGGGTACGAAGGCCGATGGCCGGGAATATATTGAAGAAGCGGCAAAAAAAGGCGCCGTGGCGATTCTTACAGATAGCTCCTATCAACCCGAGGATTGCGATCTTCCCTGTTTTCGCGAAGACAATCCGCGGCTGACGCTTGCGCGCCTCGCATCCCGGTTTTACGGGGCGGAGCCTGAGACCATTGCCGCGGTAACGGGAACGAACGGCAAAACCTCCGTTGCCTATTTCACGCGGGCTATCTGGCAGGCGATGGGATTTCCGGCGGCGAGTATAGGCACCCTCGGTGTTGTGATGCCGGAGCAGATCCTTCCCCTCGGTTATACGACCCCCGATCCCGTTTTGCTGCATAAAACACTTACCTATCTTGTCGGGCATGGCATCCAGCACGCGGTGATCGAGGCTTCGAGCCATGGGCTTGACCAATATCGCCTGGATGGGGCCCGCATAAAGTCGGCGGCCTTCACCAATTTGACGCGGGATCATCTTGACTATCACGCATCATCGGAAAGCTATCTGAGTGCAAAGCTCGGGCTAATATCCCGTGTTCTCGATAAAGCGGGAACGGCGGTTCTAAACGCTGATTCGGAAGTCTATCCGGCGTTTCTTCGGGCGGCCAAGGACCGCGGTGTTAAAATAATCTCCTACGGACGGGAAGGCGAGGACCTGAAACTGGTCGGGCTCGTCCCGGAAATAGCGGGCCAGGTTATAACTGTCGATATTTTCGGGATGCGGCAGGAAATCAACCTGCCACTCGCCGGCGAGTTTCAGGTGATGAATGCTCTTTGTGCCCTGGGCCTTGTCGTCGGTGCGGGTGGCGATCCGGCGGCTGCGAGCCGGGCACTCGGGAAGGTAACCAATGTGCCGGGCCGATTGGAACTAGTTGCGCGCCTACCCAACAATGCGGCGATATATGTGGACTATGCCCATTCGCCGGATGCGCTTGAGACGGTGCTTGAGGCGGTCAGAAGCCACGCCAAGGGCAAAATCCATGTCGTTTTCGGTTGTGGTGGCGATCGGGATAAAGGCAAACGCGCCGAAATGGGCCGCATTGCCGGTCTGTATGCCGACCGCGCCATCGTTACGGACGACAACCCGCGGAGCGAGGATCCGGCTGAAATCCGCGCCGAAATTATCGTAGCCTGCCCGGACGCCCTCAACATCGGTGATCGCTATGCGGCGATAGAAGCCGCGATCACGGCGCTGGGGCCAGAGGATATACTCGTCGTGGCCGGCAAAGGCCATGAGGAAGGTCAGGTTGTCGGCAATCGGACGATCCCGTTCAACGACAAGAAAGCTGTCCAGCAGATTGTCTCATCCTTAGGAGGCGGTAATGGCTGAAATACCGCTTTGGAATGGAACGGATGTTATTGCCGCCGTTTCCGGAAAGGCGGAGACGGCGGACTGGACGGTGGCGGGGATCTCTATCGATAGCCGCTCGCTGGCGCCGGGAGACTTGTTTATCGCCATCGTCGGGCCGGTTCATGATGGCCATAAGTTTGCATCGGCGGCCCTCGAAAGAGGGGCAGCGGCATTGCTGCTGAGCAGAATTCCGGACGATTTGCCCAAAGATGCCAATTTCATCCTGGTCGAGGATACGCAAAAGGCGCTGGAAGATCTGGGCCGGTTCGCGCGGCAGCGGTCCAAGGCGCAGATCGTCGCCGTGACCGGCAGCGTTGGCAAGACCGGCTCCAAGGAATCGCTGTTGCATATCCTGTCGCGACAGGGAAAAACCCATGCCAGTATCGGCAGCTTCAACAATCATTGGGGTGTCCCGCTTTCTCTCTCCCGCATGCCGCAGGACGCGAAATACGGCGTCTTCGAGCTTGGCATGAACCACCCCGGAGAGCTTGGCCCTCTCTCCCGGATGGTGCGCCCTCATGTTGCGTTGATCACCACAATCGAGGCTGTGCATCTCGAATTCTTTTCGGATGTAGAGGCGATTGCCCGGGCCAAGGCGGAGATTTTCGAAGGACTTACATCCAGCGGCTCGGTCATTCTGAATGGCGATAACAGTTACGGCGGATTGCTGAAAAGCATCGCCGTGAACAGGGGAATCACCCATATCCTGACCTTCGGCGAAAAATCGGAGGCAGATATTCGTCTGACGGATTTCACTCTTTACCCCGATCACAGCGAAGTCGCCGTAAAGATCGCCTCGCACGAAGTCTTCTTTCGTTTGGGTGTGTCCGGCCGTCACTGGATCAGCAATATCCTCGGCGTTCTTGGCGCCGTCAGCGAACTTGGCGGCGATATTGAAAAGGCGGCAGCGGCGCTCGCCGACCTCCAGTCGCCAAAGGGACGGGGCGCGCGCCATATGGTGCCCTGCCCTGGTGGCAGTTATATGGTCGTTGATGAAAGTTACAATGCGAGTCCCGCGTCCATGCGGGCCTCGCTCGAGGTGCTGCATAACCTTTATCCCGACGGGCGAGGACGGCGGATCGCTGTTTTGGGCGACATGCTGGAACTCGGTGAAAAATCGGCGGATATCCATCGCAGCCTGAAGGCCGATGTCTGCGCCGCGGAAGTTGATCTTCTTTTTACCTGCGGTCCGAACATGGCGCAACTGTCGGCATCGATGCCAAGCAGCGTCACGACGCATCATGAGGCAACGTCAGATTTGTTGATTGAACCGCTGTTAGGCGCGGTGGGACCGGGGGACATCGTATTGATCAAAGGCTCACTCGGCAGCAAAATGCGCATCCCGCTCGATGCCCTGCTGGATCGCCATCCCGCCGTCATAGCCGCGAACGAAAAGAGGGGGAACTGATGCTTTATAACCTTTTATTTCCCCTGGCCGAGGATTTTGCCCTCTTCAACCTGTTTCGGTATCTGACCTTCCGGACGGGCGGCGCGGTCATTACCGCTCTCTTGATTGCCTTTATCTGCGGACCAAGCGTCATCCGCTGGCTCAAGAGCAAGCAGCACCGCGGACAACCGATCCGCGACGACGGCCCGCAAACGCATATCGTTGCCAAGCAGGGCACGCCGACGATGGGTGGCTTTCTGATCCTGCTCGCACTGGCGGTCAGCACCTTGCTCTGGGCGGATCTGACGAACAGCTATGTCTGGATCGTTCTCATTGTGACCCTTGGTTTCGGGGCGATCGGCTTTGCGGATGACTATCTGAAAGTCAGTCGGCACAACACCCGCGGCTTACCGGGAAAATTGAAATTGCTGCTCGAATTCCTGATTGCCGGCGCCGCGGGATATATCATCATGAAGAGCTCGCCCGTGGATATTTCCGGCGTGCTTACCATACCGTTCTTCAAGAATGCGATCATCAACCTGGGATGGTTCTATGTTCCCTTCGCCATCCTGGTTACCGTCGGTGCGGGGAACGCCGTCAACCTGACGGACGGTCTTGACGGTCTGGCTATCGTACCGGTCATGATTGCGGCCGCGTCCTTTGCACTCATTGCCTATCTCGTGGGTAATGCGGTGTTCTCGAATTATCTGCAAATCCAGTATGTTCCCGGATCGGGCGAGCTTACTGTATTCTGTGGCGCGTTGATTGGCGCGAGCCTGGGATTTCTCTGGTTCAATGCGCCGCCCGCCATGGTGTTCATGGGGGATACGGGTTCGCTGGCAATGGGGGGCGCGCTCGGGTCCGTCAGCCTCGTCGCCCGTCATGAAATCGTGCTGGCCATTATCGGCGGCCTGTTCGTCCTTGAAACCGTGTCGGTGATCGTTCAGGTCGCGTCCTTCAAGATGACGGGAAAGCGGGTATTCCGCATGGCACCACTGCATCATCATTTCGAACAAAAAGGCTGGGCGGAACCGACAATCGTGATCCGCTTCTGGATTATTGCCGTCATCCTTGCGCTTGTCGGCCTTGCATCGCTGAAGTTGAGGTAAGGGGATGATGCAGAGCCACGCATATCAGCATAAGAATATCGCGGTTTTCGGACTTGGCAAAAGCGGAATGGCGACGGCGCGCCAGCTGCATCTGGGTGCGGCGCACGTGGTTGTCTGGGATGACAGCGAGGCAAGACGTAAAGCGGCGGAGGATGCAGGATTGACCGTGCAGGACCTGATCGGCAGCAATTGGCCCGAGGCCGAAGCCCTCATTCTCAGCCCGGGTGTGCCGCTGACCCATCCGTTGCCGCATCCCGTGGTCGATCTGGCAAAGAAGGCGGGCGCGGCCGTTATTGGCGATGTAGAGGTGTTCCTCAATGAAAAAGAAGCAGGCCTTCTGATCGGGGTGACGGGCACAAACGGAAAGTCGACAACCTCCGCCCTGATCCACCATCTCTTGAAATCGGCGGGAAAGCCCACGGCGCTTGGCGGGAATATCGGTACACCGGTTATGGATCTCCCTGAATTGCCGGAGGGCGGAGCCTATGTGCTCGAGCTTTCTTCCTATCAGCTCGACCTGACACCGTCCTGGCGCGCGGATGTCGCAATACTCCTCAACATCACGCCGGACCATCTTGATCGGCACGGTGACATGCAGGGGTATGCTGCTGTCAAGAAGCGCATTTTCCAGCATCAGACCGAAGGCGGTGTTGCGATTATCAATATCGACGATCCGCTTTGCGAACATATTGCATCCTGCCTCGCCATTCATGGCGACGGCAAGCTGGTTCCCATCTCGACCGAGTCTCCGGTTGCTGGGGGCGTGAGCGTTATTGACGGCCGTCTGGAGGACCAAACGGTAAGCGATCAATCTTGGACGATGGATATTTCAACGATTGGTTCTCTACGCGGCCGTCATAACTGGCAGAATGCCGCCGCCGCCGTGGCCGCCGCACGAAGCGTCGGCTTGACGCCTGCGGAAATACGCGAAGGGTTGCAATCCTTCGGTGGCCTTGCCCACCGGATGGAGGAGGTCGGGCGGATCGGAAAGATCCTGTTCATAAATGATTCCAAGGCAACGAATGCGGAAGCCGCCGAAAAGGCGCTGGTAAGTTTCGAGAATATCTTCTGGATCGCCGGCGGACGCGAGAAGGCGGGCGGTATCACGTCGCTTGAACCGCATTTCAATCGCATCCGCGAGGCCTTTCTTATCGGCGAGGCCGCGGATCATTTCGCGAATACGCTGAAGGGGAAAGTGTCATACCGGAAATGCCGCGATTTGAATGAGGCTGTGCAAAAAGCGGCGGACGCCGCCGGAAAGGCCAGGGGCGAGCTCGCCGTTGTCTTGCTCTCACCCGCCGCCGCGAGTTTTGATCAGTTTACGAGTTTTGAAGCCCGTGGCGATGCCTTTCGCGACGCCGTCGCACGATTGGTCGGGGAGGAAATAAGATGACCACCTTTACCCGTCTCGATCGGTCGGTTGTCGGCAGCTGGTGGTGGACCGTGGATCGCTGGACGCTGGTCGCCGTCGGCGTGCTGGTGCTGATGGGCGGCGTAATGGTGCTCGCCGCCAGCCCGGCCATTGCGGCCCGTCTTAATCTCGACAGTTTTCATTTTGTCCGTCGTCAGTTCATGTACCTGCCGATGGCGGTGATCATGATTTTTGCGATTTCGCTGCTTTCGCCACTTTGGGTCCGCAGGCTGGCGGTCGTCAGTTTCGGATTTTTCTCGCTCCTGACGATCGCGACACTCTTGGTCGGGCCCGAGGTCAAGGGCGCGCACCGCTGGCTGCAGTTCGGCAGCTTTACCTTGCAACCGACCGAGTTTTTGAAGCCGTCGTTTGCTGTGGTCGCCGCCTGGATGTTCGCGGAGCAGCGCCGCAGCGATGAAATTCCCGGCAATCTGATCTCGATCGCCCTCTTTGCTTTTGTCATTACCCTTTTGCTCCTGCAGCCGGATGTCGGAATGACGCTGGTCGTTTGCGCCGTCTGGTTCGCGCAGTTTTTCCTCGCCGGCTTGCCGATTATCTGGGTCGTCATGTTCGTCGTTGTAGGCATTGTGAGCGCGGCGGCCGCCTATAGCCTGTTCCCCCATGTCGCAAGCCGCGTCGATCGTTTTATGGATCCTTCGGGTGGCGGCAACTACCAGATTGAACGCGCGATGGAGGCATTTCAGACCGGCGGGTTCTTTGGTGTCGGTCCGGGCGACGGCTCTGTGAAGCGTCAGTTGCCGGACGCGCATACGGATTTCATTTTCGCGGTGCTGGGAGAGGAATTCGGCGTCGTCGTCTGTCTTCTCGTTGTCGCGTTGTTCGCCTTTATCGTCCTGAGGGGGTTCAGTCGCCTGCTGGAAGAAAAGAATTTCTTCGTCGTTCTTGCGGCGGCGGGGCTGCTTACCCAGTTCGGGTTGCAAGCTGTCATCAATATTGGTGTCAATCTCCGGCTTATGCCCACAAAGGGCATGACGCTGCCCTTTATCTCCTACGGCGGTTCCTCCATGTTCGCGCTGGCATTGCTCATGGGTATGCTGCTCGCGCTCAGCCGCCGCCGGGCCGGGACGGGGGAGCTTAAATGAACGCCGGGAAAAGACCGATAGTACTGGCAAGTGGCGGCACGGGCGGACATATATTCCCGGCCCGCGCACTCGCCGAGGAACTGACGGCGCGCGGATTCGCGGTGACGCTGATTACCGACATGCGCGGTGAAAAATATGATGATCTGTTTCCGGGCGTGGCAATCCTTCAGGTGAAATCCGGCTCTCCGTCTGTCGGCGGCCTTGTTGGCAAGATCAAGGCGGTGGGCGCGCTGCTGGTTGGTTTTCTGCAATCGAGAAAGATCCTTCGCCGTATCAAGCCCGTCGCCGTTGTCGGTTTTGGCGGCTATCCGTCGATGCCGCCCGCCGCGGCCGCCGCAAGTCTCGGCATTCCCTTGCTGCTCCATGAGCAGAACGCAGTGCTCGGGCGTGTCAACAAGCTACTCGCGGGTTATGCGCGGATAATCGCGACGTCCTTTGACAATACGGAAAGTCCCGATGATGAAATCGCGGGCAAGATGGTCTATACTGGAAATCCGGTGCGTCGCGCGATCCTGCCTCTCTTCGGCAAGGGATATCGGGGCCCCGCACCCGATGGTCCGATCAATCTTCTGGTGCTGGGCGGAAGTCAGGGAGCGACAATCCTTTCCGAAGTGGTTCCGGCTGCGTTGATCGCGCTTCCTGATGACCTGAAGTCGCGCTTGCATGTTACCCAGCAATGCCGCGCCGAGGATCTGGAGACAGTGCGTGCGCGTTATCAGGAAAACGGGATCGATGCGACCCTTGCCCGGTTTTTTGATAATATTCCGGAATTACTGGAAAATTGCCATCTCGCAATTACCCGCTCCGGGGCGTCGACCCTGTCGGAACTAACAGTCGCCGGACGGCCCTCGCTTCTCGTCCCCTACAAGCATGCGATGGATGACCACCAGCGCAAGAACGGTGAAAACGCCGTGGCGCGGGGGGCGGCACGTCTTGTCCTACAGGATAACTTTACGGTTGAGGAAGTCAGTCGCCAGCTTTCAGATCTCTTGCGTCATCCCGATCTGCTGTCGGTGATGGCAAATGCGGCGACGAGCCTTGGCGAAATCCACGCCGCCGAAAAGCTTGCCGATCTTGTGGAACGTTTTAAACCCGCCAACAACGACGCCAGGAAATCCGGAAAGGCTGCTGCATGAGAACGCTTCCTCTAGATATGGGCCTTGTTCATTTCGTCGGAATCGGCGGGATCGGGATGAGCGGTATTGCCGAAGTCATGCACACGCTCGGTTATCAGGTGCAGGGCTCCGACCTCTCCGCCAACGCGAATGTGGAGCGGCTGCGCGGCCTCGGCATTACCGTGTATGTCGGCCATGACGCCAAAAATCTCGGTGAGGCGCGGGTGGTGGTGATTTCGTCGGCGGTGAAGCCTGATAATCCGGAAGTGCGCGAAGCCCGTAAACATCTGATACCTGTTGTCCGCCGCGCCGAAATGCTGGCGGAGTTGATGCGTCTCAGATGGGCGATTGCGGTTGGCGGCACCCATGGCAAGACCACAACCACGTCCCTGCTCGCCAGCCTGCTGGATGCTGCCGGAATGGAGCCGACCGTGATCAACGGCGGTATAATCAACGCCTATGGCACGAACGCGCGGCTCGGTAAGGGCGACTGGATGGTCGTTGAAGCCGATGAATCCGACGGTAGTTTCACCAAGCTGCCGGCCACAATTGCGGTCGTCACCAATATCGATCCAGAACATCTCGATTTTTATGGCGACTTCGATGGCGTCCGTGACGCGTTTCAGACCTTCGTTCAGAATATCCCATTCTACGGTTTCGCCGCTGTCTGCATCGATCATCCGGAAGTCCAGGCCCTGATCGGACGGATTTCGGACCGTCGGCTGGTTTCCTATGGCCGGTCGCCGCAGGCCGATTACCGGGCGACAAAAATTCGCTTCGAGGACGGGCATGCGCATTTTGATGTGGAGATCAGCGATCGCGTCGATGGTGACATCCGCCGGATGAAGGGCTTCGAGCTGCCGATGCCGGGGACCCACAATGTACTCAATTCCCTCGCCGCCATCGCCGTCGGAACGGAAATGGGATTTGCCGAAGCGGACATCAAAAAGGGCCTCCGCAATTTCGGGGGGG
>SWBZ01005623.1_pt1 | contig 61605 bp, 53 predicted proteins | sample 4693031 | NCBI WGS metagenome assembly SWBZ01 (sample SAMN10267274, study PRJNA491770) | bioreactor metagenome | isolation source: DHS bioreactor inoculated with | place: Japan: off Shimokita Peninsula
GGGGGCGGCTTCGGCGGTGGCAGCGGCGGATTCGGGGGCGGCAGCGGACCTAGTAGAGGCGGATTAGGCGGCGGATTCGGTCCGGGCGGCGGTTTCTTCGGCGGAAGATAAAGCTCACGTCAGATAATGCGCCGGCATTGTACGCAAAGTGTAAACGGATTCCGGGGTTTTAGGGAAGATTTTACTCGCCGACCGGGACATAAATCTTTCCGCCCGCGTTTGCGAATTCCTTGGACTTCTGCTCCATGCCGGTCTTTACAGCATCCGATTCGGTGAGGCCCTTCGATTTGGCGTAGTCCCTCACTTCCTGCGTTATCTTCATCGAGCAGAACTTGGGCCCGCACATCGAGCAGAAGTGCGCGACCTTGGCCCCTTCGGCCGGAAGGGTCTCGTCGTGGAACTCCTTCGCCGTGTCTGGGTCGAGCGAAAGGTTGAACTGGTCGTTCCACCTGAACTCGAACCGCGCCTTGCTGAGGGCGTTGTCCCTCACCTGTGCGGCCGGGTGCCCCTTGGCGAGGTCTGCGGCGTGGGCCGCTATCTTATAGGTTATAACCCCTTCCTTAACGTCCGTCCTGTTCGGAAGGCCGAGGTGCTCCTTCGGCGTCACGTAGCAAAGCATCGCAGTCCCGTACCATCCTATCATCGCCGCGCCTATGGCGGAGGTGATATGGTCGTATCCGGGGGCTATGTCCGTGGTCAGGGGACCCAGCGTGTAGAACGGCGCCTCCCGGCACCATTCGAGCTGCTTGTCCATGTTCTCCTTGATCATGTGCATAGGCACGTGGCCGGGGCCTTCTATCATCACCTGAACGTCGTGCCTCCAGGCGACTTCCGTAAGCTCGCCGATGGTCTTGAGCTCGGCGAACTGCGCCCTGTCGTTTGCGTCGGCTATGGAGCCCGGCCTTAGGCCGTCACCGAGCGAGAATGCGATGTCGTACGCCTTCATTATCTCGCATATCTCTTCGAAGTTCGTGTAGAGGAAGCTCTCCTTATGATGCGCGAGGCACCACTTGGCCATTATCGAGCCGCCGCGCGAAACGATGCCGGTGACCCTGTCGGCTGTAAGGTGTATGTATCCGAGGAGAACGCCCGCGTGTATCGTGAAGTAGTCTACTCCCTGCTCGGCCTGCTCGACGAGCGTATCGCGGAATATCCCCCACGTAAGGTCCTCGGCCTTGCCGTCGACCTTTTCGAGCGCCTGATAAATCGGAACCGTGCCGACGGGCACGGGGGAGTTGCGCATTATCCACTCCCTCGTCTCGTGTATGTTCTTCCCGGTCGAGAGGTCCATTATCGTGTCGGCCCCCCACCTGCACGCCCAGACGGCCTTTTCGACCTCTTCCTCGATGCTGGATGTGACGGCGGAGTTGCCGATATTGGCGTTTATCTTTACGAGAAAATTCCGCCCGATTATCATCGGCTCGGACTCGGGATGATTGATGTTGGACGGTATTATCGCCCTTCCCTCTGCAACCTCGTCCCTTACGAATTCGGGGGTGATGTGCGTCCGGGGAATATTCGCCCCGAAGCTCTCGCCCGGGTGGTATTTCCCGAGATCCCCGAGGCTGCAGCGGAGTTCGTCTATTCGCTGATTCTCGCGTATCGCTATGTATTCCATCTCGGGGGTTATTATCCCCTTCCGCGCATAGTGCATCTGCGTCACGTTCGCGCCGGCCTTGGCGCGGAGGGGCTTTCGTATGTTCCCGAACCTAATCGCCAGAACGCCCGACTTTCCGGCCGAGGCCCGTGCGAATCCGGAAGAGAATTCCGGGAGCTCCTCGACGTCCCCGCGTCCGAGGATCCAATCGCTCCTTAGGGGTTCGAGCCCCTTGTGGACGTCTATTTCCTTTTCAGGGTCAGTGTAGGGGCCGCTCGTGTCGTATACGGTAATGGAGGAGTTCAGCTGCGGCGAGCCGTTATCGCCGAACCCGGGGGCCGAGCTCCCGACCTCTATCTCGCGCATGGCGACTTCTATCGGATGAAGCCTGCCCTTGACGTATATCTTTTTGGAATTGGGGAACGGGCTCCGGGTTATCGCGTCGCGTCCCGGTATTTTTTCCCGTTTTGTATTTATTCCCATCGGATAAAGCTCCCTTATTAATTCTTTTACGCACCTTACCCCGGGCAGGGGCCCCTTTCGATTAGTATAAGAGTAACCACCCTAAAGCGCAATCGAAAAGGGATTGTGTAAGCCGGGCCGTCCTGTAAAATAAACCCATGCCTGAGATAATCCTCGGAATCGAAAGCTCGTGCGACGAAACCTCCGCCGCCGTCATAACAGGCGGGCGCAAGGTGCTGTCCAATATCGTCGCTTCCCAGGCCGACATACATAAGGAATACGGCGGGGTCGTCCCCGAGATAGCGTCTAGAAAGCACGTCGAGCTCATACTCGCCGTGATCAAGAAGGCTCTCACGGAAGCCGGCATCGAGAAGAGCGACATAACGGGCGTCGCCGTCACGAGCGGCCCCGGACTCCTAGGCGCACTCATGGTCGGGCTTTCGACGGCCAAGGCTCTCGCCTACGGCCTCGGCGTGCCGCTAATAGGTGTGAATCATCTGGAAGCGCACCTCGCCGCCGTGCATATAGAGCACGACGTCGAGTTCCCTTTCGTCGGGCTAGTCGTATCGGGCGGACATACGAGCCTCTATCACGTCACCGACCATACCGGCTTGACCATTCTTGGGAAGACGAGGGACGATGCGGCAGGCGAGGCGTTCGACAAGGCCGCGAAGCTCCTCGGCCTCGGATACCCGGGCGGCGTTCAGATAGACAGGCTGGCAAAGGAGGGAGACCCCGAAGCGGTCAAATTCCCGAGGCCGTTCAAATCCTCCTCGACGTTCGATTTCAGCTTCAGCGGGCTAAAGACGTCGCTCGTGTATTATCTGAGAAAGCACCCCGAGCCGAATGACAGGGAGCTCAGGGATATTTGCGCCGGGTACCAGGAGGCGATAGCCGAAACACTCGTCGAGAAGGCTCTTCTGGCGGCCAAGGCGCGCGGCGTGAAAAGCGCCGTTATGGCGGGAGGGGTTGCGTGTAATTCCAGGCTCCGGGCCCTCGCCTCCGAGAGGTTCGGAGAAGAAGGCATAGGCGTCTACATACCATCCCCCGTTTACTGCACGGATAACGCGGCGATGATAGGCGTCCTCGGTTCTTATACCTTCAGGGAAGGCAGGACGTCCGACCTCTCGCTGGGTCCGTTTTCCACCTCGCGCACGAAATACGCGAGAGGAAAGGGCAAGCTCGCGAAAGCCTCCCCCGCTCAGTCCTCGTAATCGACCACCGCCCTCTCCGAACGAATCTCCCCGACGAAATCCACTATTTTAAGGTGCTCGGGATGGTTCTGGTACGCATCGAGCCCTTCCATGTCCGAAAACTCCGAGTAAAGAACGACGTCGAACGCCGCCGGCGAGGAGTTAAAATTAATCCCGACCTCGATTGCCTTTATGTCCTCTATCTTGTCCTTTAAATCTTCTAGCGATTCCTTCAGCTTCTTCGCGTTCTCTTCCCTGGATGCACCCGCGGCGAATTCCTTCAGTCTCCACATTACTATATGCTTTATCACTTCAAATCCTCCTCGGCAGAGTGGTTCAAGATCCCGGAAGCACCGAATCCCCGGCGGGGCCTGCCTTTTGATTTTTCCGGGGAAGCAAATAGAATAATACTAACCGGAGCACAGGATTCCGCACAACGGGGCGTCGCGCAGAGGCAGATTCAGGACCGGTCACCCCATCCTTTTCGTTATACTTTAATCTTTTAGCACAGAACATTTGCAAGGCGGTCGGGAGAATAAGCATTGGCTGTTACGGAAGTCGAAGAGCCCGGACGGGGCAGGAAAACTTACGACCTCAAGATAATTAAGTGGCTTTACGGATTCTCCGGTCCGTACAGGAAATATTTGTTCCTGTCGCTGGCCCTCATGCTCATGACGGCCGCTCTTGAGCTCGCCGTCCCCTACATAGCCAAGGTTGCAGTCGATAAGTACATATACCCCTCCTGGAGAGCCGCCTCGTTCGAGGGCGAGGCCGGGAAAAAGCCCGGGGCCGAAGAGCTCGAGGGTAAGCTCCTTGCGCTCGATCCCTCGCTCGTCATCAAGCTCGGCGCCGGCTCCTACCTCGTCGATATGTCGGCCCTCGGAAACGAAGACAGGAGTAACCTAGAAAAGCTCGGTCTCGCTGGCAGTGAGAAATTCCTCGTAGTTAAGCCCGAGGAGCTCCCGGCCAAAGACCGCGCCGAGGTCGGCGGGATAATCGGCAGATACCCAACGGCTTTCGGCGAGGCCGGCGGTGCATATTACATAAGCTACGGCGCGCTCAAGGGCCTCGGCCGGGGCGACCTCCTCACACTCAGGAGCGAGGAGATAAGGGAAGTCGGCATACTTGCCGCCGTGCTCTTTTTATGCCTCACGGGAATATTCATATTCAGCTCCGCGTTCACCTATCTTCTCAATTTCTCGGGCCACAGGATAATGCACAGGGTAAGGACCGAGGTCTTCGCCAGGACGCTCCGTTTACCGCAGTCGTTCTTCGACAAAAACCCCGTCGGCAGGCTGACGACCAGGGTCACGAGCGACGTCAACGCGATTAACGAAATGTACACTTCAGTGGCCGTCCAGTTCGTAAAGGACGTGCTTGTCGTCATCGGCGTATTCGCGGTCATGTTTTACATGAACGTCGAACTCACTCTCTTCGTCGCTCTCTTCACGGTTTTCCTCTGCTTCTTCGCAGGGCTATTCAGAATGAGGCTCAAGACCGTCTACAGGGACGTAAGACGCTCCATAGCCAAGCTCAACGCCTTCGTTCAGGAGAGCGTACGGGGCATCGTGCTTATAAAGCTCTACAACCGCGAGATGCAGAACTTCGAGAGGTTTAAGGACACAAACAGGGAAAATTTCAAGGCGAACATGGACCAGCTCTGGGTCTACGCGACGTTCAGGCCGTTCATCGAGTTCACGAGCGTCTTCACCGTGGCATTTATAATCTGGTACGGCGGCCTCCGGGTGCTCGCGCTCGACATCACGCTCGGGGCGCTCATCGCATATCTCTACTACGTCAGGATGCTGTTCAGGCCCATTATGGAGCTCGCGGAAAAGTACAACATCTTCCAGTCGGCGGCTGCTGCGTCCGAAAATCTCTACGACCTCTCTCAGGAAGCTGCGGAGCCCTCCGGCGGCGTTATCGAGGGGCCGGTTAAAGGCAGACTGGAATTCAGAAACGTCTGGTTCTCGTATAACGGGGCCGACTGGGTGCTGAAGGATATCTCGTTCGCGATCGAGCCCGGCGAAACCGTCGCGCTCGTCGGCCTTACGGGCTCGGGGAAAACCACGATAGTAAATCTGATACTCCGGTTCTACGACCCGGACAGGGGGCATATCTATCTCGACGGCGTGGACATAAAAGAGCTAGACCCCGACTTTTTGAGGAGCAAGATAACCGCCGTATTCCAGGACCTCTTCCTCTTCGGGAAGAAGCTGTCCCGGGACGGGCAGGACGAGTTCTCGCGCTCGATAGAAATAGAAGAGATAAAAAATAACGGCGGCGGAATATCCTCCGGAGAAAAGCAGCTCGTATCACTCGGGCACGCCCTTTCGAGGGACGCCGGCATACTCATCCTCGACGAGGCGACTTCGAGCATAGACGCCCGCATCGAAAGGAACATTCAAAAGGCGCTCCGGAACGGGAAACACGAGAGGACGACTCTCATAATCGCCCACAGGCTGTCCAACGTCAGGCACGCCGACAGGATAATCGTCCTCCATAAGGGCGAGATATCCGAAACCGGAACACACGCGAGCCTCATTTCACACAAGGGAATCTACTACAACCTCTACGAGCTCCAGAGCGAGATGCAGCGCTTCTCGCTTCTGGCAGACTAGGAGAAGGGAGGGCCGGGGATCACATTCATAGAGAGCCATCAGCTTTCCGGCCGGAAAAAGAAACTCACCGCACACCTCGGCATGCGAGAGGAGCTGCCCGCCGAAGGGCTCCGCATGGCCGTCTGCCCGCTGCCCGTGACGATCGTCGGAGGGCTCACCGGGCTCGAGGGCGGCCCCGCGCTCGGCTTCGGCTCGGGCGACTGGGCGCTCCTGGCCTTCATGCCGAACGGCGAGGGCAAGGTCAGGCTCTACAGCACGGACTACCCCGGCATAACGGAATTTTCACTCGGCAACCTCAAGACCCCCGCCCGCGGGGACTGGGGGAGGTACGCCGTCTGGGCCGCCCGGACACTCAGAGATAGCTATGGAATAGAAGCGGGATTCACGGGGGTACTCAGCCTGCCGAAGATTTCCGTCGAGGCCGGTGGGCACGCTGCAGAATCGCTCCTTTTGCTCACTGCCTCGGCGGCGGTAAACGGTATCGATCTTTCGCCGAAGGACGCGGCCGGGCTCGCAAAAGAGGTGGACAGCGAGTATTCCAAGTCCTTCGAGAACCCGGCGTTGAGGGCGATTGCCGCCCACGGACGGAAGGGCTCGCTCCTTTACGTCGATACGGCGAGCGGTAACGCTATCCCATATCCTGGCCAGCAGGGAGAGGATGCGTTTCGGATAATGACCGTCTATTCCGGAGTGCCCGCCGGCGCGCTCAAGGACGTGCTCAGAGCGCGCGCCGATGAATGCAGGAAAGCTGCTGGGCTCCTCGGGATATTGGGAGGGCTCAGATCCGCGCCGGCGCTGTCTCACGTCCCGGAGAAGGTCTTCATCGAAAGATCCGGAAAGCTGCCCCAGGAGCTCAGACAGAAGGCGGCACACTTCTACGCCGAATCGTCGAGGGCAGCCGAAGGAACCGCCGCATGGAAGACGGGGGACCTCGGGAAGCTCGGGAGGCTCATGAACGAATCGACGGAGAGCGCGTTTAATAATTACGAGGCGGGCGATCCGGCTGTCAGATCACTCGCCGAGATCATATGCCGCATGGATGGAGTGCACGGATGCGCCTATGACGGCGGCGTTTCGCTCACGACGCTCGTCGATAAAGACTTCCCCGAAGAGGCCGGAAAGGAGATTCTCAAGAGCTTCGCCGAGAGGCACCCGGAGCCCGGAGATAAAGCCGCCGTTTATTTTTCCGGCACCGGCGACGGCCTCAGGATCGTATAGAGAATCCGCCTCCGGCCCCTATGAATGTACCCACATCAATTGAACAATATCCCGATATTAAACGACGAAATTGTCCCACGCATATAGAGCTGTCGTGAATTTTAAAAAAGTTTAGGTATCCTAATTCCCGGAAGATACCTTAAACAAAGTGGTAGAGGCTGATGTCGATATTCGATCCTGTATACAGGCAGAAGAACATTGGGGGCCAGATAGCCCGAACATTATTCCACATCGGTCAGGCCGTAAAAGGGATGTTTTGGGACAAGAGCAGGCTAGAGCACCTCACCCCGGCGCAGGTAAAATCCCTCCTCTTTATCAACTACACCAGGCGCGACGCGATAACCATAGGCAACATGGCGAAGTACCTGAGCTGCACCCCTGCCACGGCGAGCGGCGTTATAGATTCCCTCGAAAAGAAGGGGCTCATAATGCGAAACCGCGACCCCGAGGACAGGCGGAGGGTGCATCTTTCGCTAACCCCTGACGGGGAGAGGGTCGCGGGCGAAGTCGAAAATATAGGTAACGAAATAGAGGAAATCATATCCTCGTTCACCCTCGAGGAGCAGAAGGTTCTAGAAAGGCTCCTTGTCACAATAACCGAAAAACTGATGGAAAAAGGCTTGATACTATCCTCCGACATATGCACGGATTGCTGCTTCTTCAAGAAGGACACGAACCGCGGCAACTCCAAACCACATTACTGTGAAAACCTTCACATAATGCTGAGCGAAGAGGACACCTGCAAAGAGTGTCCGCACTATAAAAAAACCTTCAATTAATAACCAAAAAATTTTTTACCTCTAATATTTAGGATTCCTAAATATTAGGTATACTAATGAACATAAACCAAGCATTTCAGGGCGTGCCATGAAGCTGAGACAACATTCTTACCTTGAAGAAGAGGAGTTTGGCATAGACCACTCGCTTGACGAGGAAGAGTCTTCCGTCGATTACGATCTTGATACGGACGACGAAGAGCTTTCCGAGGAAGAGGACAGAGAAGAAAACCCCGGGCGCGGAAGCGCGGCTGCGGACAGGAACTACAGGCTCCTCTTCGCCTATTTCTCCGACCTCAACAACGAGACGCTCCTCAACAGGCGCGGCGAGGCTGTTCTCGCGGCGAAGATTAAGGCAGCGGAGGCCGGCGTCGAAAGGATATACAAGCTCCTCAATCCCGGGCGGCGCGGAAAGCGCGGCGAGACGAGAAGCCCGGAGATTTTAGAGGCGCTTTACTCTTCTTACAAATCCATGTCGCGGCACGTTCAGGATAAGTTCATCAAGTCCAACCTCAGGCTCGTGATCGAGCTCGCCAACAGATTTACGGGAAGGGGCCTCCCCCTGACCGACCTCATACAGGAAGGCAACATCGGCCTCATGAAGGCCGTCAAGAAGTTCGATCATACGAAGGGATTCAAGTTCTCGACTTACGCATCGTGGTGGATAAACCAGTCGTTGTCGCGGGCTGTGATGGAGCAGACCCACATCATCCCCATACCGGTTTACCTCCAGGAGCTCTCGGCCAAGGTGTACAAGGCCAAGACCCGGCTCGAGCGGGGCGGCGTCGAGCGCCCGCACCCAGAGCAGATTGCCGAGGCCACGGGTTTGCCTACGGACGCCGTGAGCGCGATACTAAAGGGGAGCGATCTGGTCATACCACTCGAATTCGCCCCCGGTGACGAGGACTCCAAGACCTATCTCGACATCACTCCCGACCCCGACGCCAAGATGCCGGAATACTTCATCACGACGAGGTCCATCACGGATGAGGTCAGAAGCTCGCTCGGGCTTCTATCCGAGCGCGAAAGGGACATCATCAAGATGAGGTTCGGAATAGGATACAACGAAGACCACAAGCTCGATCAGATAGCGGGCAAGTACGGCCTAAGCCGTGAGCGCGTCAGGCAGATAGAAAAGGAAGCGCTTACGAAGCTTGCGGATTCCGAGCACGGACGCGTGCTGAAAGGCTTTCTTAACTAAGCGGATTTACTTCGCGGGAATGAATCGGAAACAGCCGCTCGCCGTCAGTTATTCGACGCGCTCTTGAACTGTATTGCATCGGGGAAGGGAAATCTCGTATGCTCTTCCTTGCCGTCGAGCTCTTCCACATCCCGTGCGCCGAACTCCTTCAGCCGCGCTATCACTTCCAGGACGACCGTCTCCGGCGTTGAAGCCCCGGAGCTCAGCCCGACGACCATGCCTTCCCTGAACATGCTCCTGTCCAGGTTATCCGCGCCTTCGATCAGATATGAGTCCTTCACGCCGCTGGCCTTCGCGACTTCGACGAGCCGGTTCGAGTTCGAGCTTTCGGGAGACCCCATGATAAAAATAATATCAGCCTGTTTCGCCAGCGCCTTCACGGCGTCCTGCCTGTTCTGTGTGGCGTAGCATATGTCGAGCTTGGAAGGGCTGACTATATTCGGGAACCTGTGCTTCAGGGCTTCGAGTATGTCCCTCGTATCGTCCACGCTGAGGGTTGTCTGAGTAACGTAGGCTAACTTGTCCGGATCCTCTATTTCGAGGCTCTCAGCCTCTTCGACGGATTCGACCACCACGACCTTGTCCGGGGCCTCGCCGCTAGTGCCTATGACCTCGACATGGTTCCTGTGCCCTATCATGACTATCGTATAGCCGAGCTCCGCATAGTTCCTGACTTCGTTATGCACCTTCGTGACCAGCGGGCATACGGCGTCCACGACTTCGAGCCCGTCGTCTAGGGCTTCGTTCCACACAGCTGGGCTCACCCCGTGCGCGCTGAATATGACCTTCGCGCCCTCGTCGCTTATCTCGCTCAGATCTTCGACGAATTTGACCCCTTTTTGCTTCAGGGTTTCGACGACGCGCTTGTTATGCACAATGGCGTGGCGGACGTAAATCGGCGGCCCGTAGGTTTCGAGCGCGCGCTCCACCATCTCTATGGCGCGGTCCACCCCGGCGCAGAATCCTCTCGGCTTGGCTACTATGACACGCATACAAATTCTCCTTTCATAATAATACACGCTTAGGCGTCGGGTTCATAACACTGGCAAACGCCGAATCCGTCAGGGGCCCAGGTAACCGTCCACGAACGCATAGAATTCTTCCCTGTTGTCGAGCATGATCCAGTGAGAAACGGCGCCGAATTCCCTGAGTTCGAGCCCGTTCGCCGTGATATATCCCTTGGTCGAATTCATCACAGGCCTCGCCCCCGCGCAGTAGACTCTCTCGACTTCGAGATCGCGGTAGGCCTCGGAAATCTCGTTGTTCCCCTCATCGTCCTCCCCCTCGGCCCGGCTTGTGAGCTCCATCGCCGTTTTGGCGAACGCCGCGGGGTCGCACTCGATAACTGAATCGTAATATTTTATCGTCGAGGCGCTTTCGAAATCTTCGAGGACGCGCTTTTTGAATCCTCCCTCGCGGAGCCAGTGTCCGAATTCCGCCATATCGCCGCCGCAGGCCTTGAGCGCATTCATGGCGTTCGAGGATTCGAGAAGCGTTTCCCGGGCGATGCACCCTTCGGCGTTGACGAGCTTTTTTATTATTCCGGCGTCGTCTTTCCTGCACATGTATGTGCCGACGACTCCGCCGTAGGAATGGCCGACTATAAAGACCTCACCGAGCCCTAAATGTCCGATGAGCTCGAACATGATTTCCACCTGGTGAGGAAGTGAATAATTCACATCCTTATCGGTCTCTACTTTCTGGCTCTTCCCGAAGCCGAGAAGATCCGGGACGATAAGCGAGCGGTTCTTCAGCAAACCGAACGCGTCGAAGAAACATCTGCCGGATTCGCCGAGGCCGTGTATGAAAAGTACGGGCGGCCCTCCCCCGTCTTTAATCCTGTGCCTGACGAATATATCGAACCCGAGCAGGTTTATAATTTCAGCTTTCACGACGTCCCCTCCGTTTCAGTCACGGTATTACCAAGGTCGGGATAACCGGATGATTTGCCCTTCTATTCACGGCGCTGTTATATTATGAATTGAGTTAACGGAATTCCCAGCTTTTCATTCAAAATCCTGTACCCGCGTATACGTGCTTTTAATCCCACGCCGGCGAAGCGGATCTACAGGCGAGGCAAACGAAATGAGACTCAAAGATAAAGTGGCCATAATAACGGGCGGATCGTCCGGCATCGGAAAAGCGATAACGCTCGGATACCTCCGCGAAGGCGCGAAGGTCGTTATCTCCGCACTGAGAGAACCCCAGTGCGTCGAGACCGTAAATGAGGCCGAAGCTCTGGGAGGAGATGCGGCTTATTTCGTGATGGACGTCTCCGACCTCGGAAGGCATAAGGAGCTCATAGACTTCACCGTAGACAAATTCGGCAAGGCCGACATACTGGTCAACGACGCCGGCTACGCCCGGCGCGAGGGCATCTTCGACGTCACCCCCGAGAACTGGGACAAGATGATGGACATCAACCTAAAGAGCGTCTTCTTTCTGTCGCAGGCCTTCGCAAAACAGGTAATGAGCCAGGGAACTTCGGGGAGGATAATAAACATAGGCTCGGTCGCGGGGGCTATGGACATGCACCCTATATCCGTAGCTTATCATGCCGCCAAGAGCGCCGTCATGCAGCTTACGAGGGTCATGGCGGTGGACCTCGCGCTCAGCAACATAACCGTAAACTGCATAGGCCCCGGCTCGACGATAACCCCGCTGTCCGCATCCTCGAATCCCGAATACGACGAATACATGACGAGCGGGATACCCGAGGGGAGGCGCGGCCAGCCCGAGGACATGGTGCCACCGGCCGTGATGTTCGCTACGGACGAGGCCGCGTACATCACCGGACAGACTATATTCGTCGAGGGCGGCGCGATGTCGATCTATCTCGGAAAGTCTGAGCCCGGTTTCAAAAGCTAGGGGTCCGGGTGGAGGAGGAAATCGGCTTTCTCTCTATGCTCGGCGGCGTAGTCGAGGTAGCCGTCGAAAAACGCCCTCTTCTTTATGAGCCAGTCTTCGTGGGTCATGTGACGCACCGACTCGTCCCTCGGCTCGGCCCTGCCCAGGGCGACGTCCGGCGGGACATCCACGAACACCTTGAAGTCAACGTATCTGCTGAGCTCTTCATCGAAGGAAAAGAGCCCTTCAAGTATGAAATACTTGCACCCGGATGGGTCTAGCGTGAGGCTCCCTTCGAGAAGGCCGTCTTCGTTCCTGTAAAGCCCTGCAAGCTCGACGGCTTTCCCGTTTTTAATGGACCTGAGGGCGTCCCGCACTTTATCTATGTCGTACCAGCGGCGGAGATCGACGTCCCCCTCCATCGCCTTGTCCTCCCACTCGTGGCGGCAGAGGCAGACGAAGAGGTCCATCGCGAGGAGAAGAGAATGCGGCGACAGCGCGTCCCGCAGCTTCTCTCCGAAGTAGCTCTTGCCGCTTCCGATAGAGCCGTCGACGGCGATTATGGCGGGGAAATCATCCGCCCGCTCGACAATACTTTGTGCAATTTCCTTGAGGTCGATATGGCAATTATAATGCCCTAGAACACCCCGAGCAACTTGAGCGCAATGATGAATATGGCGACCACCATGATGCGCCGGATGACCTTTTCGCCGCCCTTCACAGAGTACCTCGCCGCCCACCATCCGCCGAGCCCGTTCCCTGCCGCGAGCGTAAGGCCGAGGACCCAGTCCACGTTGCCCGTCCAGATGAATATTATTAGCGCCGGTATGGTGAACACCATCGTAAGGAACATCTTGTGCATGTTCACGTAGACGAGATTCATCCTCATGAGATGATAGAGCGCGGCCATGATGAGAAACCCGACGCCGACCTGTATGAACCCGCCGTAAAATCCGACGGCAAGCATGGCCGGGTAAACGAGCCACGTGTTCCTCTCAACGAGGGCATCCGCACTCAGTTTCTTCTGGGGTATGAGCATCGTGATTATGATTCCTATCATGACGATGCCCAGTATGCGGTCGAACCAATCGTTACTGATATTGACTGCGACCAGCGCGCCGATGATGGCCCCGGGGACCGTGAAAGCGGCCAGCTTAAGGCTCTTCTCCAGGGCCGAGACCTTTTCGTTCCGGAAGGAGAGCGTTGCGAGTATGCCCTGGACGAGTATGCCGACGCGGTTCGTGCCGTTCGCGGCGGCGCTGTCGAGGCCGATGAATATAAGAGCGGGGAGCGTCAGGCTGGAGCCTCCCCCGGCCATGACGTTTATAACTCCCGACAGGACCCCTACTCCGAAAAGAATCAGAATTTCCAAGTATTCAGGCATAAATACCGCGCATTCGAACTGCCCGGGCATGGGCGGGAATATACGAAATTGATTTAGTATAAACGTCATTTATCGATTGACAAAACGCCGCCTCGGGGGAGATAATGTCAGCGAATATCTAACTCGGCACCGACATCCGCCCAAATGATCGAAAGACTATTCGGACTAAAAGAGCAGGGGACGACCCCCGGACGAGAGATCACGGCAGGTCTGACGACGTTCATGACCATGTCGTACATTATCTTCGTCCAGCCCGCAGTGCTGGGCGCGGCCGGGATGGACCCGGGCGCGGTCATGGTGGCGACGTGCCTGGCGAGCGCCGTCGGTACCCTGCTAATGGCGTTTCTCGCGAACTACCCGATAGCCATGGCCCCCGCGATGGGGCACAACTTCTACTTCACGTATATAGTCGTCCTCACGCTCGGCTATACATGGCAGGAGGCATTGGGAGCCGTATTCGTCGCCGGGCTTATATTCATACTGCTCTCGACCGTCGGGCTCCGGGAAACGCTGATGAACGTCCTCCCCGGGTGCCTCAAGAACGGCATACCCGTCGGCATAGGCCTTCTCATCACGCTCGTCGGCCTTGAATGGTCGGGCATCGTGGCCGCGCACCCCGTGACGTACGTCACGCTCGGGAAGCTGAAATCGACGCCGACCCTCGTGTCGATACTCGGCCTCGTCGTAATGGCCGCGCTCCTCGCGCTCAGGGTTAGGGGAGCCGTACTCATCGGCATACTCGCGACGGCGGCGGCCGGGCTCGCATTCGGGGTGATAGAATTCGGCGGTATCGCTGCCGCGCCCCCGTCCCTCGACCCGACTCTGTTCAAGCTCTCCATCCCCAATGTCTTCAAGGATCCGCATCTGATAACCGTCATATTCGTGTTCCTCTTCCTCGACCTGTTCGATACCATAGGGACGCTGATCGGCGTAAGCCAGCAGGGCGGGCTTATGAAGGACGGGAAGCTCCCGAGGGCGCGGCAGGCGCTACTGTCGGACGCTATCGCAACATCGAGCGGCGCGCTACTGGGGACGTCTACGGTGACGAGCTACGTAGAGAGCGCGGCCGGCATCTCCGCCGGCGGGAGGACAGGGCTCACGGGCATAGTCGTAGCGGCGCTCTTCCTCCTGGCGATATTCCTTAGCCCGCTCGTTCACATGATAGGCGCAGGGATAAGTGTCGATGGAGTCACCCTCTATCCCGTCATAGCGCCCGCGCTGATTATAGTCGGCAGCATGATGTTCAAAAACGTGATTCATGTAGAGTGGGAGGACTACACCGAATCGATCCCGGCATTCCTCACGCTCATAATGATGCCGCTCACCTTCAGCATCACGGAAGGCATCTCGTTCGGCGTCATTTCGTACGTTCTCTTAAAGCTCCTCAGCGGCAAGGGAAAAAAGGTACACTGGCTCATCTACCTCTTCGCCGTCCTCTTCATCGCGCGATATATATGGCTTTAGCGCTGACGAGTCCGCTCACGTGTCCACCCCCGAAAATATTGTTCAGAACATATTAAGACGAGTTGTATAATCCCTGCGTTTCCATACAATAACAGTGTGAAAAAAGTTAAGATAGCCCTCATCCAGACGAAGGTTTCAGACGACGTCCGGAAGAACGTCGAGAAGACCGTCAAAATGGTGGAAGAGGCGGCGAAAAACGGGGCGGAGATAATAGCCCTCCAGGAGCTCTTTCAGACTCCGTATTTTCCGCAGCAAGAGAACCTCGATAGGGACGACTACGCCGAGGACGTAGGCGGCTACACGGTCTCCGAGATGAAAAAGGCCGCGGCGCGGCGCGGCGTGACCATCGTCGTGCCATTTTACGAGAAGAAGAACGGTAAGTACTTCAACACAGCCGCAGTCATAGGCAAGAACGGCAGGCTCGCAGGACGATACCACAAGATTCACATCCCCCACGACCCGGGCTTTTACGAGAAGGAATACTTCGAGGAAGGAAGCGGCGGGTACGTCATATTCAAATCGGGCGACGTGAAGTTCGCCGTCCTCATCTGCTACGACCAGTGGTTCCCCGAGGCCGCCCGCATGGCGAGGCTCGCCGGCGCCGAGATAATCTTCTACCCGACCGCGATAGGGAGAATCGTCGGGTACGACGAAGAGGGCGACTGGCACGACGCCTGGGAGACTGTCCAGAGGGGGCACGCCATAGCCAACAGCGTCTACGTCGCCGCCATTAACCGCGTCGGCCGGGAAGGCAGGATGATGTTCTGGGGCAAATCCTTCATATCGGACCCGTTCGGAAAGGTGATAAAGCGCGGCTCGGGGACGAAAGAGGAGATTGTCACGGCAGAGCTCGACCTCGAAAGGAACGACTTTTACGCCGAGGGGTGGGGATTCCTCCGGAACCGTAGGCCCGATACTTACAAGGGTCTCACGACCGGAAAGCTCGTTAAGAAATCGAAGAAGCTCGAAAACGTCGCGCACTATAAAGACATGAAGAAGGCGCTCAAACAGAAGTAACCCCACCATGAACGAGAAGAATCCGAATTACATGATGCCCGCCGAATGGGAGCCGCACGAAGCTATATGGCTCGCGTGGCCCTACGACGAAATCACGTTCCCCGACAGGGTTGAACAGGCCGAGGACGTATTCGTCGAGATGATAAAGGCGCTCGAAGGAAGCGAGAGGGTAGAGCTCCTCGTCCTGGACGAAGAGATGAAGAAGAGGGCGAGGGAGAAGCTCGCCGCGGGCGGTGTCGGGGAAGACGCCGTAATATTCCGCGAGACCGATTACGCCGACGTATGGCTTCGAGACACCGGCCCGATCTTCGTAAGGAACGGCAGCGGCGGGAAGGTCCTTACCAAATGGATATTCAACTCCTGGGGAGGAAAGTTCCCAGAGCTTTTAAAGGACGGCGAGATACCGGGGAAGATAGCGCGATGGAAGAATCTCCCGCTCGTAAACGCCGAAGCTATCGTCGAGGGCGGCGCGATAGACGTGAACGGGGCCGGCGTGTGCCTCACGACGGAGCAGTGCCTCCTTAACGAAAACAGGAACCCTGGAATGACAAAGGCCGACGTCGAGAAATTCCTCGGGGACTACCTCGGCGTCAGTAAAACGATATGGCTCGGCGAGGGGCTCCTGAACGACCACACCGACGGACACATAGACGAGCTGGCCCGCTTCGTCTCGCCGGGCACGATCGTGTGCGCCTTCGAGGACGATGAGGACGATGAGAACTATGCCACGCTCCGGGCCAACTACGAGAGACTATCGGCTGCAACTGATCTGGACGGGAAGCCCTTTAACATAATCAAGCTCCCCATGCCCCACGTCACATACGACGACGGCGAAAAGGCCCCTGTCTCGTATACCAATTTTTACATAGGCAACACAGTCGTGCTCGCGCCTGTATTTAACGACGAGAACGATAGGCAGGCGCTCGAAATCCTGGCGCAATGCTTCCCCGGGCGGAAGCTCGTCCCGATCGATTGCAGCGATATTATTTACGGCGGGGGCGCGGTCCACTGCATGACGCAGCAGGAGCCCCTTTAGCTTTGACTTCATTAGAACCGGTTATACAATAGTTGAGGGTCGCAAAAGCCCCTTTTTATGCACGTTTCATCTATGGAAAACTAAAACCGTTCCGGCGCGGACCATAACAAAAAACCGGGGCCAGAACCCCCGGCCGGAGAGAAAACAAGGAGAGTAGCAAGATGGCGAAAGTTACGAAAAAACAGCTTCTGAAAGAGACGGTAAAGCACATTGACATCAAGAAGATCGACGGCAAGAAGATAATCGACGCCTACCGCGGGATGTCGTTCTCCTCGCGCGACACGGCAAGGGCGGCGGACATCTTCAACATGAACCTCGCCGACAGGAACGCCTCCGTGTGGCTCACCCTCGCGGGCTCGACGTCCGCCGGCGGATGCATGCAGGTCTACGCCGACATGGTAAGGCTCAACATGATAGACGTCATCGTCGCCACAGGCGCGTCGATAGTCGATATGGACTTCTTCGAAGCCTTGGGATTCAAGCACTACGTCGGCACTCCGTTCATAGACGACGGCATGCTGAGGTCTCTCTACATCGACCGCATATATGACACATTCATCGACGAGGAAGAGCTCCAGGTCTGCGACAAAACGATTGCCGAGATAGCGGACACACTTGAGCACCGCCCCTATTCCTCGCGCGAGTTCATACGCGAAATGGGCAAGTGGCTCACGAAGAACGCGAAGAACAAGAACTCCCTAATACAGGCAGCATACGAGCATAACGTGCCGATATTCTGCCCGGCGTTTTCGGATTCATCGGCAGGGTTCGGCCTCGTCTACCACCAGTGGCATAACCCCGACTCGCACGTCTCCATCGACAGCGTGAAGGACTTTTTGGAGCTTACGAAGATAAAGATGTCCTCAAAGGAAAGCGGGTTATTCATGGTCGGCGGCGGCGTGCCCAAGAACTTCGCGCAGGATACCGTCGTCGCGGCGGAGGTGCTCGGGAAGGATGTGCCCGTCCACAAGTACGCTGTCCAGATCACCGTCGCCGACGTGAGGGACGGGGCCTGCAGCTCCTCGACTCTAAAGGAAGCTTCCTCCTGGGGCAAGGTGAGCACAGTGTACGAGCAAATGGTCTACGCCGAGGCGACGACCGTCGTGCCGCTCATCGTCGCTAACGCCTACCAGACCGGAAAGTGGAAAAAGAGAAAGGCGAGAAACTTCTCGAAGATGCTTTAAGCTATCGGGGCGCTCAGGCGCTGAGCCAGGGCGCCGCCGCACTATCCACGTACCATTCCAGGACGCCGTCCACGGGGTTCACCATCGAGGAGGGGTAGGGAAGCTGCTGGCCCTCCCCTTCGAGTATCTGCCTGAGAACAGGCTCCTTGTCCGCCCCCGCCACGAGGAACGAAACCCTCGCCCCATTGTCTAGCACGGGGAACGTTACGCTCACCCTCTTCTGGCCCGTCTGGGGATGCGTCGCCACCACGCAAATCTTCTCCTTTTCTTGAAGCGTCGGAGCTCCCGGGAAAAGCGAAGCCGTGTGGCCGTCGTCCCCCATGCCGAGGAATATCCAGTCGAAGCGCGGGAATCCGTTCCCCGCGGAGGGAACGAAGTTCTTTATCACCCCGGCGTAGCGCTCTGCCTCTTCCTCGGGCGGATTCTCGCCGAGTACCCGGTGAACGTTTTGCTCCGGGATAGTTATGTGAGACAGGAGCGCGAGGTCGGTCATCTTGAAGTTGCTCTCGTCGTTGTCCGGGGGAACACACCTCTCGTCGCCCCAGAAAAATATCACGTTGTCCCACGGCACGCCGTCCTTGTATGGTGGCTGCGCTAGAACCTCGAAAAACGATTTCGGGGTATGCCCGCCCGAGAGCGCGACAATAAGCCGCTCCCCTGCTGCAGCCTTTTCCTCAGCCGCCGCCTTGAAATCGGCCGCAAGCTGCGCTGCCAATTCGGCAATCCCCGGGAATTTATATATCTCGCGTTTCATAGGCCTGCCTCCTAAAGCTCGCAGAACTCGCCGTCGGTCGAAAGGTTCTTGCACGGGTAGCGCCAGTCCTCATCCGGAGCGTTGAATATATACTTCGCCTCCTCCGGGCCCCAGGAGCCGACCGGGTAACCGTATAGCGGCACAGTGTGGTCATTCTCCCAGGCGTTCAGGATCGGATCGACAAACGTCCAGCACGCTTCCACGGCGTCGGCGCGTGCGTAGTGCGTTGCATCGCCCAGCATACAGTCGAGAAGGAGCCTTTCGTACGCTTCGGGTATGTATGCGTCGGAGAGGTCCGAGTAATGGAAATCCATCCCGACCTCTTTTATCTCGAACCCGGCTCCCGGCTTCTTCATGCCGAATTTTAGGAGTATGCCCTCGTCGGGCTGAATGCGTATTATGAGCTGGTTCGGCGTCGCGGCGCAGAGTATCTCCTCCGAGAAGAGGCGATGCGGGGTCTTCTTGAAATCGATGACCACTTCGCTCACGCGCGTCGGCAGGCATTTTCCCGTCCGGAGATAGATCGGCACATCCCCCCAGCGCCAGTTGTCGATGTAGAGCTTCATCGCCACGAACGTCTCGGTGCGCGAGTCCGGAGCGACGTCCTTTTCCTGCCTGTAGCCTGCGACTTTCTTCCCGTCGATGATCGATTCCGTGTACTGGCCCCTAACTACCTGTTTCGCCACGTCCTCGGGCTTTATCGGGCGGAGAGACCTGAATATCTTTATCGTCTCGTTCCTGACGTCGGTCGCGTCGAAGATCGAAGGCGGCTCTATCGTGACCGTCCCCAAAACCTGCAGCAGATGGTTCTGTATCATATCCCTGAGCGCGCCGTAGTGGTCGTAGTACCCGCCCCTCTCTTCTACGCCGATGGACTCGGCAGCCGTGATCTCGATGCGGTTGATGTAGTTCCTGTTCCAGAGCGGCTCGAATATGCCGTTCGCGAACCTTAGCGCGAAGATGTCCTGGACGGTCTCTTTACCGAGGTAGTGGTCTATCCTGTAGATCTGCTCCTCTTCGAATTTGCTCTGGAGGTCGGCGTTCAGCTTCTTCGCCGAGTCGAGGTCGCGCCCGAACGGTTTCTCGACTATTATGCGCCGCCACGGTGTGCCGCCGTCTCCTTGTTTCGAAAGGCCGCTGTCGCCGAGATTCCCCGCTATGGAGGAATAGAGACTCGGCGATGTCGAGAGATAGAAAATGTAATCCCCGCCGGTCTTGGCCTCCGAATCTATGGAGGCGAGCTTCTTCTTCAGGTCGGCGTAATGATTGATATCGGTCGCATCCATGGCCTGATAGTAGACGTGCTTCGCGAAGTCCCCGAGCTTGCCCTTGTCCGGGTCCTTGAGCCCACCGTAGGTGGAAATGTCCTCGACCGTCTTCTGCCTGTAGGCGTCGTCCGTAAACGGCGACCTGCTGGTGCCCAGTATGGCGAAATTGTCCGGAAGAAGCCCCTGCCTGAACAGTGCGTAAAGCGCCGGCAGGAGCTTTCTCTTCGTGAGGTCGCCCGAAGCGCCGAATATTACGATTACGCAGTCGTTTACCTGTGCCATATGCGTCCCCTTTTATATAATTCGATTTTTAGAGCCCCGAACATACGTTCGGATCCCTTACTTACCGTCGTCGGCCTTCTTCTTGACCGCGTGTCCGCCGAACTGGTTCCTGAGCGCGGCGATTGTCTTCATGGCGAAGGAATCGCTATCCCTCGACTGAATCCTTGCTATGAGCGACGCCGTGATTATCGGAGCGGGCACATTCTGATGAAGCGCCGCTTCGACGGTCCACCTGCCCTCGCCGCTGTCCCAGACATAGGGATCGAGGTCCGAAAGGGTAGGATCGGCCTTGAACACGCGCTCGGCCAGGTCGAGGAGCCACGAGCGTATAACGCTCCCGTGCTTCCAAACCTTGCTTACGGCCTGAAGGTCGATGTCGAACGGCGAGCTGTGGAGAACTGCGAACCCCTCGGCGTACGCCTGAAGGAGGCCGTACTCAATGCCGTTATGTACCATCTTCACGTAATGCCCGGAACCAACAGGGCCGCAGTGAAGGTAGCCGTACCTCGGCGCGAGAGTCTTGAATATGGGCTCCACATGATCGACGGCCGCTTTATTCCCGCCGTACATGAGACAATAGCCTTCCTTAAGCCCCCATACGCCGCCGCTCGTCCCGCAGTCGATGAATTCGATGCCCGAGGACTGCAGGCCCTTGGCGCGCTTTTGCGAATCCTGCCACTCGGAGTTTCCCCCGTCGATTATTATGTCGCCTTTCTTGAGGTGTTTTTTAAGCTCCCTTATATTCTGGTCGACAGGTTTTCCCGAAGGGACCATCAGCCAAACCACCCTTGGCTTGGGCAGCTTCTTGACCATGTCCGCTATCGAGCTCGACGGTATCGCGCCCTTCTTCGCGTATTCTTCGACCGGCTCCGGCGTGAGGTTCCATACGACGACCTCGTGACCGTCCTGCATCAGGCGCTCCGTCATATTGCCGCCCATTTTTCCAAGTCCTACCATCGCTATTTTCATATCAACCTCCTGTATAATTGGATCGAGTTTTATCCTTCTTGTTCCCTATGAATCAATCTTGTATCAGGCGACCCTCGCCAGAAGGCCCGAGACGTTCTCCTTGACCGAGCCGCGGGTGTTGTAGACGCTCGAGCCGGCTACCAGCACGCTCGTCCCCGCCTCTACGATATCGCGCACGTTCTCGAGGTCTATCCCGCCGTCAACACCGATCGGCACATCGAGCCCTCTCGTGCTCAGCATCTCCTTAAGTATCCGTATCTTGTCGAGCTGCGTGCGTATGAACTTCTGGCCGCCGAATCCCGGATTGACCCCCATCACCTGGATAAAATCCGCAAGCTCCAGCACCTCCTCTATTGCGTAGGGAGCGGTCCCGGGGTTGAGAGTCACGCCCGCCTGAATGCCGTGCTCCCTTATCGATTCGAGGACGCGATGAATGTGCGGGCAGACTTCCTGGTGGACGATGATGCGGTCGGCGCCGGCTTTTACGAAATCGGCTATGTACTTTTCAGGCTCGACGATCATGAGATGGACGTCGAGCTTCAGTTTCACGAGAGGTCTTATGGCGGCCACCGTGCCCGGGCCGAAGTTCAGGTTCGGCACGAAGCGCCCGTCCATGACGTCTATCTGTATCCACGAGACCCCGGCCTTTTCGGCCTCGAGAACGGCCTCGCCGAGCCGAGTGAAATCGGCCGAGAGTATGGACGGCTCTACGATAACCACCTGTGCCTTCACCTCCCGATGCTTTTAAGAATCATTCCGCTTTCGATATCTAATCCCGTGAGACGTGGCTACTATAATCTCGCTCGCGGTCCCGATAAAAATCCCGAACTCGGCTATCCCGGCCTTCTGCCCCAGTTTCGAAGCCAGCTCGTCGAGGTTCTCTATCGGGCCGAACCTGCAGTCGAGTATGTAGTTCGACTGGTCGGTCTCGTATGTTTGCCCGTTGTCCTTCATCCGGAGAACAGGCTCTCCGCCGAGCGATTTCAGGAACTCGGCCACGGGCCGCCACGCGAACGGTATTACCTCTATCGGTACGGGGAAATGTGTCCCGAGCCTTGGCGACATCTTGCTTTCGTCGACGACCATAACGTTCCGCCTGCTCGCCTGGGCGAGCACCTTCTCGCGCAGGAGCGCCCCCCCGCCCCCTTTTATGAGGTTAAGGTTTGGGTCTACTTCGTCGGCCCCGTCTATAGTGAGGTCAATCGTCTGCTTGTCGTCGAACGTTATAAGCGGTATACCGAATTCCCTGGCGCTTTTCTCAGTGTCCAGAGAGCTTGGTATGCCGACTATATCCTTGAGCCTGCCGTCGGCGAGCCTCTTGCCGAGCTCTTCGAGGGCGAAATGAGTGGTGCTTCCCGTGCCGAGTCCGAGTATCATGCCCGGGGATACGAGATCGACGGCGCTTATCCCGGCCTCCTTCTTGAGCCTGTCCTGAAGTGCCTTTTCGTCCTTGCCCGGCGATCCGCTCAACCCGCACTCTCCCTCGCGCCGCTGAGCTCGCGCACGAACTCGTCTACCGCCGGAATGAGGCGCGTTGCATCGTCGAGTACTCTCATTTCGGGCGACGGCGGCAGGGCGTGAACCCCGGCGCGCGTGTAGTCCGTCGTCACCACCATGCAGTACATTTTGGCCGCGAGCGCCGCTTTCACGCCTGAGGCCGAATCCTCTATGACGAGACACTCGTCGTGCTCCGTCCCGAGCTCCCCGGCCAGGAGGTTATATATCTCGGGATCGGGTTTTCCTCTATCCACGTCCTCTATCGTTGCGATGAAATCGAAATCGTCCGCAATGCCGAGGACGTCCATCACACGGTACGCCTCTTCCCTGTGTGACATCGTCCCGAGGCCGGTGGGGTAACCTTCATCCTTCACTTTTTTAAGTAGTCCATAGTTATAGGGACATAAATGCTCTTTTAAAATTTCAGGATCGGATATCATCTGAAAATAGCTCTTGAGTCTTATCTCTACGTACGCCTGCCACGGCGCCGAAACGCCGAGCTCCTTCATCCTCGCGGCCGCTTTTGAGCCGAGGTTAAAGTGCTTCAGAAGCCCCTCGGCGACTTCTTTCCGCGAAAGGCCGACGTAATCCTTAAACGCGGTTATTACCTCGTCCTCTGTGAGGCTTCCGTCGAGCTCCACCGCCGCCCTGGCGTATGATTTCGCTTTTAACGCTTCGGTCTGGACGAGCGTGCCGTCAAGATCGAATATGAATGCCTTAATCACTCTTCTCCCTTCTAAAGAAGTTTCGCGATTTTGTTTATGCCCCCGACCACGTTTTCACCGAGGTGGAACGTGAGCACCTTCCTTTTCCCGTTGAGGAGCGCCTGACGGTCGCCGAGGGCCTCGGCGTTTATGAACACGCCGAAGGAGATCGACGACGCCTTCTTGCCCGGCTCGTCCGGTATGGGCGCGTCCTCGGGCTTTTCGGAGGTAAATTGTATAAACAGCCCGTGCCCCGCGTCGCCCTTATGGAGCTGCCCGGTGGAATGGAGGAACCTCGGGCCGTATCCGACGGTAGTCGCGAGCCTGTATTTTCTCTGCACCTTGCTTCGCAGCTTCTGGAGCGCGGCGTAGGTCTCGTCGGTCGGCTTTACGTAAGCCTGAAACGCGACGTAGCTCCTCCCCTTGCCCTCGTCCCTTCCGGGCTTCGCGTAGGCAAGGAATTTCGTAAGAGCCTCTTCCAGGCTCTTCGCCTTAAAGTCCGAATAAACCGTTATGTCGCCTTCCGTGAGCTCGTTCGCGTTCATCGGAGGGAGCTGACCCTTCTTCTGATACTCGGCTATCATGTTCCGCGCGAGCACCTTTGCCGCCTCTACGTTCGGCTGGTTGAAGGGGTGGATGCCTATTATGCGGCCGGCGATAGATATCGCCATCTCCCACCTGAAGAACTCTCCTCCAAGGTCGTAAATATCTTTCAGGTTGATGTAGACGACAGGATGCCCGGCCTTTTCAAGCGCCTTGACCTGCCTGTCGTAGGTGTTGTCGTTTACGAGGCGAAGGTACACGAAGAGCCTGTCGTTGGCGTAAAACTCGGGCGCCGCCAGCGGCTCCCTGTCAACGGGCAGTATGCCCTTTCCTTCCTTGCCCGTGCTCTCGGCTATGAGCTGCTCGACCCACGAGCCGAAGCCCTGTATGGGCGGCGACGCTACCAGCGTCACTTTATCGTGGCCGGCCTTCGTAAGCTCGCCCAGTATCGCGCCGAGCCAAACGCCGGATTGATCGCCCTTGCCGGAATCGCTGCAGCTCTCGTTGTTACGGAGCATCGATATCGCCCTTCCGAGGAGCGTGTCGAGATCGACCCCCTGAAACGCCGCGGGCGGAATGCCCACGAACGAAAGGGCCGAATAACGTCCGCCGATGTTGGGGTCGTTAAGGAAAATCTTCCTGAACTTAAGCTCGGTCGCTATCTTCTGAAGGCCGCTTCCCGGGTCGGTTATGGCTACGAAATGCCGTCCGACATCTTTCTTCCCGACCTCTGCAAGCGTCTCGTTATAGAAATATTTCATGAACGAAAGGGTCTCGGCGGTGCCGCCAGATTTGGTCGAGACGATAAAGACCGTCTTCGAAAGGTTCAGGCGTTTTCTCTGTTCGAGGACCGCACCCGGGTCGGTGCTGTCGAGAACGGCGACGTCGAGGTAGCCCTTCTTCACACCGTACGTTTCACGTATGACAAGCGGCGCAAGGCTCGACCCGCCCATTCCCAAGAGAAGGGCGTTCTTGTAACCGTCGGCTTTTACTTCGTCCACCACCTTATTTATATCCGGAAGGGCGTCCATCATGACCTCGGGTATGTGAAGCCACCCGAGCCTGTTGCTGATTTCCGTCGGGTCGTCCCTCCAGACCATGTAATCGAAGTTCCATATCTTCTGTACTACGTTGTCGGCCGCGATTTCATCGAGCCTCTTATCCACGGCCTCCTGATACTTTCCCAGGGATGCGGTATATGCCTCCTTGTCGGCTTCGAGCTGCTTTTTCTTCTGCTCGATACTCGACATGAGGGTCTTGAACGAGTCCGCAAACTGTGCGACGCCGTCCTTAAGAAGCTTCTTCGTCACGTCATCGAGGCTGATGCCGAGCTTGCCGAGCTTCTTCACATCATCCTTCGCCTTCTTGACGCCCTTGGTTATGGTAATCGCGGGATTTCCGTGGTCCTTGAAAGCCTTGTACGTAGCCGGCGGGACGGTGTTCACAGTATCAGCGCCTATGAGCTCGTCCACGTAAAGCGTGTCCGAGTATGCGGGGTTCTTGGTGCTCGTGCTCGCCCAGAGGGGCCTCTGCACCCTGGCCCCGGCGTCTGCGAGCTTCTTCCATCTCTTCCCTTTGAATATGTTCCTGAAGTCGTCGTATGCGATCTTTGCGTTGGCGACCGCTATCTTGCCCTGAAGGTCCTTGTTGCCGCGCTTTTCGAGCTGCGGATCGATGGCGGTGTCCACCCGGCTTACGAAGAACGACGCAACCGAGGCGACCCTGTCCACCCTGTGCCCCTTGAACACCGACGGGCCGTTCGCGGCGAGCCTCTCGAGGCCTTCTATGTACGCTTCGGCCACGGCCTTATACTGCTCGAGGCTGAATATGAGCGTTACGTTTACGTTTACACCCGAGGCGATGAGCTCCGTTATGGCGGGGATGCCGGCCTTCGTGGCGGGCACCTTGATCATGACGTTCGGCCGCCCGAGGGTGACGTAATAGCGCTTTGCTTCCTTGATGGTTTGCTTCGTGTTGTTGGCGAGCGTCGGGCTCACTTCGAGGCTTATGAATCCGTCCCGGCCTTTGGTCTCGTCATATAGAGGCCTGAAGAAGTCGGCGGCCATCGCTATATCCTTTAGCGCGAGCGCCTCGTAAATGTCGTTGACGGATTTCCCTTCGGCGACGAGAGCCTTTAGGTCCTCGTCGTAATCGGAGCTCCCGGCTATCGCCTTTTCTAGGATGGACGGGTTCGAGGTTTCGCCCCTGAGCCCCTCGTCTATGAGGGCCTTTAATTCCCCCGAGGTTAAAAACGATCTCCTTATATAGTCATACCAAATCGACTGACCGCACTCGGTCAATTCCTGGATTCTCGACATTCGTTTTCCCCCATACTTTGAGTTTTCGGTTCGCCCGACGGAACTTCCGGCGATATCTTATTAAATCTACGTCATTTTTTCGTGCTTTTGCCCGATTTCTTTTTCGCGTTGTTGTTGAGCACCTCTTTGGCCTTCGCGACGACGTGCTCGACGGTGAATCCGAACTCGGGAAGAAGGTCGCCTATAGGCGCCGATTCCCCGAACGTGCTTATGCCTATCACGCCCCCCATATCGTGCGGGCCGACGTACCTCCGCCATCCGAATGTGGAGCCCGCCTCGACGGATACCCTCGCGTGGACCGACGGCGGGAGCACCTCCTCCCAGTACTCGGGTCCCTGCATTTCGTAGAGCGACCAGCACGGCATGCTCACCACGCGCACCTTTACTCCTTCTTTCTTCAGGACCTCGTACGCCCCGAGGCAGAGCTGGACTTCCGAGCCCGTGCCTATGAGTATCAGCTCGGGTTTTTTGCCGCTGTCGGCGATTACGTATGCCCCGCGGAGAGCCCCCTCGGCCGGTGCGTAAACGCTCCTGTCGAAGGTCGGTACGTCCTGCCTCGTAAGTATCAGCGCGACCGGGCGGTTCTTTACCGTCATTATATATTTCCAGAGCTGGCTCAGCTCGTTCGCGTCGGCAGGCCTTATCACGTCCAGGTTCGGCATGGCGCGGAGCGAGGCGAGATGCTCTATCGGCTGGTGAGTAGGGCCGTCCTCGCCGAGGCCTATGCTGTCGTGCGTGAACGTGAAGACGACCGGTATCTGCATCAGGCATGCGAGCCTGACAGTCGCCCTCATGTAGTCAGAGAATACGAAGTAGGTGGCCGTGTAGGGCTTGAGCTTACTAAGGCACATTCCGTTCGCGGAGGCCCCCATGGCGTTCTCCCTTATGCCGAAATGAAAGTTCCTGCCGTCGTAAATCCCTTTCTCGAAACTGGTCGCGCCCTCTATGTAGGTCTTGGTCGATGAGCCGACGTCCGCGGCCCCGCCCAGCAAGAACGGGTACACGGGAACTATGGCGTTAAGTATCTTACTATTTGCTGTACGCGTCGCCGGGCCTTTTGGATTCGGCGGGAATACCGGAAGGGCTTTTTCCCATCCCTCTGGCATTTCCCTGTCCTGTAGTCTCCTGAACTCCTTCGCGAGGTCAGGATATACCTTCTCGTAGGCGCTGAACTTCTTGTTCCACTCTTCTTCAGCGACGGCGCCCTTCCTTATGACGGTTTTCCTGTACTCTTTTACTTCCTCCGGGACGTAGAACTTCTTGTCCGGGTCCCAGCCGTAATTTATCTTGGTCTTTCTTATCTCTTCCTCGCCGAGCGGCTCGCCGTGGGCGGCAGAGGTGTCCTGCTTGTTCGGGCTGCCGTATCCTATGTGGCTGTCGACGATGATCAGCGAGGGCTGCTCGTCCTCGTGAAGCGCCCGCTCGATGGCTTCGGCCAGCATTTCGAGGTCGTTCGCGTCCCCCACCCTCTGAACGTGCCAGTTGTATCCCATGAACCTCGCGGCTACGTCTTCGCTGAACGCAAGGGCCGTGTGCCCCTCGATCGTGATGTGGTTGTTGTCGTAAAACCATATGAGGTTACTGAGGCCGAGGTGCCCCGCGAGCGACGCCGCCTCGCCAGAGATGCCTTCCATCATGCACCCGTCTCCGCAGACGGCGAATATGTTGTAATTGAGAATCTCGTGCCCGGGCTTGTTGAAATAAGCGGCGAGCCACCTCTCGGCTATCGCCATGCCGACGGACGTCGCAACCCCCTGGCCGAGGGGGCCGGTGGTCGTTTCGACACCGGGAGTGAGCCCGTATTCGGGGTGCCCGGCGCATTTACTGTGGAGCTGTCTGAATGTTTTTATGTCGTCCAGCGAAACGTCGTAACCCGTCAGATGAAGGAGGCTGTAAAGGAGCATCGAAGCATGGCCGTTCGAAAGGACGAAGCGGTCGCGGCCGGGCCAGTCTGGGTTCTTAGGATTAAACTTCATGAACTTGTCCCATATGGTAAACGCCACCGGCGCCAGCGCCATGGGGGTGCCCGGATGGCCGGAGTTGGCCTTCTGGACGGCGTCCATGGAAAGCGTCCTTATAGTGTTTATGATAAGCTGCTCGAGCTTGTCTCTGCTGCCTTTGGGTATTGCATCCATTACGCTTCTCCTTTAAATAAACATTCAACCAACATTATATGCATTATTTTAATTTCGTATTAAGACGGAAAAACCACAAAAACTTTAAACACTATGCTCATTATCTTTTTTTATGAACTGCATTGAATACGACAGATCGGCGTCGGTCTTTTTATGCGGGTTGAAGATCCTTTCCGGATCGAAAATGTCTTTCACCTTTTTGAATAACCCGAATACCTCGTCGCCGTACATCTGCCTTAAGTAAGCGCCCCTGATGAGCCCGTCGTTGTGCTCCGCGCTGAGTGACCCCTTGTACGAAAGCACCAGGTCGAACACCTTCTCCGTAAGCTCGGGGATAATCTTCCGCGTCCTCTCGTCGGTCATGTCCATAAGGGGAATTATGTGGAAATTCCCGTCGCCCGGATGGCCCGCAACCGGGAAGCTTACGTCCGGGTACTGGTCGAATATCTTCTGGAGGTCTTTCAGGAACGCCGGCATTACGGCAGGCTTGACTATAAAGTCGTCTATGAACGGCACCGTCTGCTTTCCCTTTACCCTCTTTCTAAGGAGATTAAAGCTCTCTCTTCTTATCGTCCAGTATTTCTCGGACTCTTCCCTGCTTTTCGTCCTGTGAACGCCGACATTATATTCCCCCAAAGCCGCTTCGAGGCCTTTCATGCTCTCGTCTATCTTTTCCTCGGAATCGCCCGTGAATTCGGCCATGATAACCATCTTGGGGAATCCGCGGCGGGCCACAATCCAGAGGTCGGGAAGAAGCTCGTAACCGAGCTTGAATACGCTCTCGGTCTTGCTGATTATCATCACGAGCTCGGGGAAGTAGCGTATGGCTAGATCGACCGTCTTGTCGTCATAGGACTCGATCGAGGTCGGGCCGTACTTGAGCATCGTGTTTATTATCTCGCCGAGCCTGTCGAGGGTGTGCATGTAGACGACCAGCATCTTCGAGTATTTCTCGACCGGCACGAGGCCGAACTTGATCTCGCTCACGACGCCGAGCGTGCCCTGCGATCCTACAATGAGCTGGGTGAGGTCGAACGTGCCCTCCTCCCTGTCCCATACGTTCCAAAGCAAATATCCGGTCGAATTCTTGGACACGTCAGGCTTGGCCTTTTTGATAGCGTCGTAGTTGTCGTCGAGGAGCTTGAAGACCTGCCTGTAAATCTCCCCCTCCAGGTCTTTCCGCGCGAGCTTGGAATCGAGCTCCTGCCTATTCAGTTTTTTGAAAACGTATTCATTGCCGTCTCTCAGTATGACCTTCAGCTCCTCCACATACTTCTCGGTCTTCCCGTAGCGGAGCGACTTCTCGCCGCCGGAATTATTGGCCACCATCCCGCCTACCGACGCGATGGATTTCGAGGCGGGGTAGCTCGGGAGCATAGAGCCCACCTTGAAGGTCTCCTTCTCGAACACCCTGTATGGAAGGCCGGGCTGAACCCTCGCATGACGGGGCTCTAGTTCGAGGATGTTGTTCATGTGCGCGTTTACGTCCATGATTACCGAATCGTTGAGATCGCCGCCGGCCATATCCGTCCCGCAGGAGCGCGGGGTCAGCGAGAGCGATCCGTCTCCGGATTCCTTCTGCTCTCTTACGTAATTCACCAGCGATTTCAGGTCTTCCGTGCTCTTAGGCAGAACGACTACTTCGGGCACGATACGGAATGCGCTTGCGTCGCCGCTGTAATGGTGAAGGGTCTCGGGGTCGTCTTTAACTTCGCCTTGCATAATTTTAAGGAGAGCTTGTTTGTGAGACAAGATTGAACCTCTATACCGAATGTGCCGGCACGGCGTGTGAGAAACATACCCTCACCCATTATCACACACTGACCGGTTATTTTCAAGAAAACCCGCCGCTCAAATTCCGTGTCCGAGCGCGGCGCCGACTATGCCCGCGTCGTTAAGCATCTCGGCGTGCACCACGTCGGCCCTTACCTTAAAATAGTGGAAGAACTTCTCAGACTTCGCGCTCACTCCCCCGCCGATTATGAACAGCTCGGGGGATAAATAACGCTCCATCATCGAGAGATACTTATTCACTCTTTTTCCCCACTTTTTCCAGCTCAGTTTGTGGACCTCCCTCTGAAGGGCCGAGGCTCTCGTCTCGGCGTCCACGCCGTCCATTTCTATGTGGCCGAATTCGGTGTTGCGCACAAGAAGCCCGTCTATGAAGAGCGCGGTGCCGATCCCGGTCCCGAGCGTTACCATCAGAACCACTCCCCCCCCGGGGTTATTGCGATCCTTTCCCGCGCCGAATTTCATCTCGGCGAGCCCGGCGGCGTCCGCATCGTTTATAACTACGGCCTTACAGTTGTGAAGCTTTTCTATCTCGTCCCTTATGTTAACCCCTATCCACTTCTTGGAGAGGTTGGATGCCGTGTAAACCTCGCCGTCCTTCATCACGCCGGGGAACCCGCACCCTATGCTTCCCTCCCACTTCCAGTGGTCGATCACGCCATGGATAGCCGCCAGCATCTTCTTTGGCGTCGCGGGATGAGGGGTCTCGATCCTGTATCTCTCCTCGAGCAGAACTCCCTTTTCCGTATCGACGGGGGCGGCCTTTATTCCTGTCCCGCCGATGTCTATTCCAAGAACGGTCGAATTTTTAGAGGAAGGTTTTTTCCCTGGCGGCATCGGCTTTTCCTTTGATGAGTGGGTTTTTTTAATTCTACACCAACTATTACGAAGATTTAAAGCCCCCTATGGCTTAACCGGGGGCGGGAGAAGGCCGCGAAATTACGCCGAGTCTTTACAAAGCCCGGGGAATCACAATAATATCAGGTCCGTCGGTTTAAAGACCGTGCGGGTTAAAGATGAAACTTACCGAGCAGGAGGAACAGGAATGGCGTGGATTTATTTGCTACTGGCCGGCATGATAGAAATGGGCTGGCCGCTCGGGCTGAAATATGCCTGGACGGACAAAGGAATACAGATCATTCCGGCGGTCATAGCCATAGTATGCATACTCATAAGCGGGTTCCTTCTCTTCCTGGCGCAAAGGGAAATACCGGTCGGCACGGCGTATGCCATCTGGACCGGCCTCGGCACGGTCGGGACTTTCGCGCTCGGCATCGTGCTCTTCGGTGAGCCGGCCCAGGCGCTAAGGTTCGTCTTCGTCGGGTTCATACTCGCGGGCATCGTGGGGCTCAAGCTCGTATCGGCCTGACCCCGGGCGCATCGATCTCCATATTAATACGCCGCAACTGGCTGTCTCTAACTCCGCTCGCCCTCTTCGGATTTCATCCGTTCTTCTATGAGGGCCAGGTATGACTCCTCTTCCTGTGCGAAATGGAGGGTGAGTATGGCGTAGAGACCGTAGAGGATCCTCCTTATCTCGCGTATATCTTCCGGTCCCGGGCCGGTTGCGGGCATCTCCTCGAGCACCTTGCCGAACACCTTTATAAGGTGGCTTATCTCGATATGGGCCCTGCTCATCGTCGCGGTAGGGTCTTCGCCGCCTATAATATCCGCAACTAGCGGATAGACCACGGCGTCCTCGGCTTTTTCGTGCGGCAGCAGCCGTTCGGACAGGAATTCGTATATACCCTTCAGCTCCCTTGCGGCCTCCTCGGGCGGCATCGTGTCGAGCCTGTCGGTCACGTATCTTATATGCCTTACCTTCGGCATAAGCTCCTCGTGCTCGTCCCTGAACTTGAGCCCTATCCTTGCGGCTTCGGCATCCAGATGGTTCCCGTGCGCACCGTTCCCTAGCGCCCTGAGCGCGTTAAGGATGACGAGCACGTCAATGGCCTCCTGAAGAAGAGCGCCGGCTACCGGGGCGAGGAAGCCCGCGGCAGCTACTCCCATGGCCACTATCGACAGTCCCATGCCGACCGCCACGCTCTGAAACGCGATCGATTTCGACCTCCTGGCAATGTTCACAGCCTCGATGAGACGGTCGAGCTTATCGACTATAAGCACCACGTCCGCCGCTTCCGACGACGCAGTCGCGCCGCGGGCGCCCATGGCCACGCCGACGTCGGCGGACGCGAGGGCGGCGGCGTCGTTTATGCCGTCCCCCACCATTACAGTCACGCCCTCGGAGCGCTCCGTCAATACGGCGGCAGCCTTCTCCTGGGGCGTCCGCTCCGCGAGCACTATGTCGATTCCTATCGCCGCGCCCACAGAGAGGGCAACGTCCTTGTTGTCTCCCGTGAGCATTATTATCTTCCGGAACCCTGCGCGCTTGAGCGCGCGTATCGTCAGCGGGGCGTCGGGCCTTACAGGGTCATCGAGTATCAGCGCTCCCGCCGCTATCCCATCGACGGAGACAAAAACGCAGGAGGAACCGTCGAGGAGAGAGCGTCTATAGAGCCTGAGCGCCCCGGGATCGGGCTTGAGTCCGCTGAGCACCCAGCTCATTCTGCCTAATTTCACTTCCCTCCCGCCGACGGTGCCGCTTATCCCGGAGCCGAACTCCTCCGACACGTCTTCGGGGAACGCGAGCTCGAATCCCCGATCAATGGCCGCCTTGACGATCGGACGCGAAAGCACGTGAGGAGAGACCTGGTCCAGTGAAGCCGAGAGCCTGAGCAGCTCGTCGGGATCGAAATCCCCGAGGCTCTCCACGCCGCTCAGTATGGGCTCTCCCTTCGTTACTGTGCCGGTTTTATCGAGCAGCAGTATCCGCCCCTGGGCAAGGGTTTCGAGCGCCCCGCCGCCCTTGATTATGATGCCGCGCCTGGCGCTCCGCGAGAGGCCGGACACCATGGCCACAGGCACCGCCAGGATAAGCGGGCAGGGGGTGGCGACAACGAGAACCGCGAGGGCGCGAACCGGGTCGCCCGATATAAACCACGCTATCCCGGCTATGGCGAGCGTTAACGGAAGAAAGAATATGGCATACCTGTCGGCCATCCGCACGATCGGGGCTTTGGACGCCTGCGCCTGCTCCACGAGCCTGATTATCCCAGCATAAACGCTCTCTGTAGCGTTAACGCTGGCGCGCATCTTGAAAGGCGTTTGGGAAGCGTTCACGGTGCCGCTGAATACCTGATCCCTGTCTCTCCGCTCGACCGGTTTCGATTCCCCGGTAAGGGCCGATTCGTCGAGCACCGCCGAGCCCCCTATCACGACCCCGTCAACCGGAACTATTTCTCCGGGCTTCACCATCAGGAAATCGCCCGGCCTCACCTCCTCGATCGGAGCTGTCTCGATACCGCTGCCGACGAGTCTGTTGACAGTCTGCGGCGTGCGGCCAAGGAGAGAAGAAAGCTCCTTTCGCGCCCGCGATTCCGCGTACTCTTCCAGCACCTGGCCGCCCGAGAGCATAAGCGCTATAACAGCCCCGGCCAGGTACTGCCCGAGATATAGTGAGCCGGCCATCGCGATTAGAGCGATTATGTCCACCCCGAGCTTGCCCGAATAGAGACTGCGGGCAACTACGAATGTAAGCGGGATAAGTGCGATAACGGTCGCGGCTGCCCAGGCTCCGTCGGCAATATCGGACCTCCCGAGGAGATAAGCCGCGAAGCCGGCTATTATGCCGGAGAGTGTCAGAGCGAGTACCAGCCGGTTTATGAAACGGGTATCAGTCATTATCCGTCATGAGTCTCCGGTTTTGTGATCCTGCGAATCCCCGGTTCACGCCGCGCAAGGGACAGTTTGGACCGTCCAATCAGAATAATACACCAGAGCGTAAGCGGGGCAAGCAAGCGGGCCCATATCCGCCCCGCACAGCGGCTCAGGCCGGAGAAAAGAGTTCCACGGTCCTGTGTTATACTCTCCGATTACAGCGGCAAATTAAGTCAAAACACACCCGTGGACGCGGAGATGAGATGAGTAAGGCAGCGTTGATTACAGGCGGCGGAGTGAGGCTTGGAAAGGCCATGGCGCTCACACTGGCCGAAATGGGCTACGACATAGCACTTCATTACAACAGGTCCGGGGACGAGTCCGAAAAGACTGCAGGCGAAATAAGGGCTCTCGGCCGTGAGTGCGAAATATTCCAGGCCGACCTCCTAAACATGGAGGAGACTCATACCCTCGTCCCACGCGTCTTCGAAGTATTTCCCGAATGCAGCGTCCTCATAAACAGCGCGTCTGTTTTCGAGAACGTCTCCTTTCAGGACGTGACCGAAGAAAGCTACGACAGGGATATGACGGTAAATTTTAAGGCCCCGTTTTTTTTGTCTCAGGCCTTTTCGAAAGAGGCTGCCTCGGAGCTTATCGTGAACATACTCGACTCCCGCATATCGAAGCACGAAACCGAGCATTTCGTTTATAACATAAGCAAAAAAGCGCTACGGGACCTGACGCTAATGGCTGCCAGGGCGCTCGGCCCGAAGGTGAGGGTGAACGGAATCTGTCCAGGCCCGGTCCTCCCGCCCCCGGGGAAAAACGACGACTACCTCATGCGCATCTCCGGGGATACACCCATCGGCAAGCCCGGAAACCCGGGTTACATTACCGCCGCGCTGAAGTATATTATCGAGAACACCTACATCACCGGGGAGTGCCTCTTCGTTGACGGAGGGCAGCACCTCGTATAGGCGGATAAAAGGATGATAATACATATAGAGAACCTCAGGCTGAGGACAGTGGTTGGCATTTTCGAGTGGGAGAAGAACGTAAAGCAGGACGTCATAATCAACATCGAGATAGAATTCGACGGCACGAAGGCCATCGAAAGCGACGACATCGCTCACACGATAGACTACAAATCCATCACGAAAAAAATCATCTCCGAGGTCGAGGAGAAGGAATATAACCTCATCGAGAGAATAGCCGGCGACGTCGTCCGCATAATCCTCGAAGACGAAAGGGTTGAATCAGCGTCGGTCAGGATAGACAAGCCGGGCGCGCTCAGGTTCGCCGACTCGGTTTCCGTAATCCACACGGAGTCGAGATAAAGGCCTTATCAAAATGAAAACCAACAGGGCAGTTCTGGGGCTGGGCTCGAACATCGATCCCGAAGAGAACATCCGAAAGGCGATAGAGATCATAAGCGGCGAGGTCAGTCTGATAAAAACCTCGTCCTTCGTCGAAACGGAACCCGTCGGATTCAAAGAGCAGCGGAGCTTCATAAACGGTGCGCTGCTGATAGAAACCCCGCTCGGCGCTTTCGAGTTGAAGAGGCGCCTCCGGGAAATTGAGAGCGAGCTCGGCAGGATCAGGGCCGCCAATAAAAACGGGCCCCGTACCATTGACCTCGACATACTCGTGTGGAACGGCGAGGTTGTTGACGCCGATGTCTACGAGCGGGAGTTCTTAAAATCCTCAATAAGAGAGCTTCTTCCCGGGTTTACCTTTTAACGGACATGCTTTTTATGAGGGTGTTCGAAGGCAGCGAAGGGTCGAGCACCTTCCGTGCCGTCTCCACCCCCGCGACGGGGAGGCTACCGGGATCGAGCAGCCCCACCTGTACGAGGACGGACGCCTGGTCCCAGTAAATGTGCTCGCTCGCGATCTTCCCGTCTTTAAATCCGACTACCACGACGAGAGGAATCTCTACCCTCTTTCCTGTTGGCGGTATCCCGGGGAGCATCCACGGCATGTCCACCGTATGTGTGAACTTGAAAATAAGCTCGTCGACGACGGTGTACTTGCCGACTGTGCGCGAGACCATTTCGGTCTCGACGTCCGGCGGCTGACACGGAATGAAGCAGGTCGAGTAGAAGTCGATCACGTTCTCGGTCCCGTATCCACCGGTCATCACCGGGACGTGGTTCACGTGCGGGTTACCGCTCATTGTCTTCATGGTGTCGTGAACATTCTTGGTTGTGAACTCACAGTCCGTATGTTCCGTCCATAGATCGACCATCCTCTGTTGCTCGGCTGATAGATTGCTCATAAGTCCCCCTCCTCATCGAACTTAACCAAAAGAGATTGTATTTGCATATGCATGAGTCTTTTCCAGTGGGAAAATAAACCGTCTGTCCGCCGAAACAGCGCGTCAAACGAAAATTCCCGGGAGATACTCATCCAGGTCTTCGAGGCTTGCGGGCTGGTTCCTGAATCCTACGTACCCGTCGGGCCGGACGAGATATAGCGAGGCCCGCGCCGCGCCGAAGTCCTTGTGCATACGCAGGTCCCCGTCCGTCCATACCGAGCTCATGTGCTTAAAATCCTCCGGAACGCCCCTCGGCCCGGCTATGACGTGCACAGCCATGACGCCCTCGTACTTCACGGCGATAGAGTCGTGGATATTCCTCAACTCGTCGAGCTCCATGTCCTCGGGGTCTCCGCCGGTGAAGAGCAGGAGGTTGTGAAGCCCGTTCTTGAGGAGTCCGTAGAGTGTGCCGATCCCGCCGTCCCGGCCCTTGAGACTATAGTCTCTCACCCTTTCGCCCGCCGTAAGATCGTCCCTGTAGCCGTGGTAACCCTCTACGGTATCGGGCTGGTACCATCTCTCCGACACAATGGGGCTTTCCTTGTAATGTATCTCTATCTGCGCAAGCGTCGCGAGGAGACGGTCCTGTACAGCGTTTATACGGGACGCAACCCCTATGACTTTGTTCCTTATCGCCCCGAGTATCGGGTTGTGCGTTCCGGCCATCCGCGTGGCCTTGTCCGTAAGGCTGACGACCTCCTTCCCCACTGGGAGCCTCTCGGCCTGGTAGCTTTCGAGCAGCGTGTACGCGCCCCGCCCTTCGAGAACAAGCGCCAGCTTCCACGCGAGGTTATACGCATCCTGTATACCCGTGTTCATGCCCTGCCCGCCCATCGGGCTGTGTATGTGCGCCGCATCCCCCGAAAGGAAAATCCTCCCGTCAGCGTACCTGTCAACCATCCTGTGGTGGAGCTTGAAATAGGCGAGCCAGTTGGGGTCGGTCAGGCTTTTATATTTTATCTCCCTCTCGGCCATCAGCCTCTTCACGTCGTCGAGCGTGGGCTCGGGCATCTCTTCCGTTACCGGGGCATCCTGCAATTCGAACATGAGCCGCCCCCTGTCTTTATAAAGCGGGAAGTAGGCCGTTATGCCGTTCGGATGAATGAACGCCGAAAGGTGATGAAAGGGATATTCCCAATCGAGATTGCAGTCTGCGAGGAGCCAGTAATTGGGATACGGGGCGCCCTTGAACTCAAAGCCGAGTATGTGCCTGACAGAGCTGTGCGCCCCGTCGCACCCGGAAACATAAGAGCTCCGGATAGTCTCCTCCGATCCGTCCGAGTGCCTTATGTGCGAGACGAGCGTTTCGCCGCCCCTGTCTATATGTGTGAGCTCCTTTTCCCTTTCGACCTTTGCGCCGTACGATTCCAGGCGCTCGTTAAGGACCCTTTCGGTATCGCTCTGTGCAAGAATGAGAAGGTATGGATATTTGCTTTCTATCGAGCTGAACGAAAGGCTCGCCAGCGCCCGGCCCCGGTCGTATATATCGAACCCGTTACAGATATTGCCCTCGTCGAGGACTGAGTCGATGAGGCCCATGTTCTCGAAGACCTCCATCGTCCGGGCGTGTATGCCGAAGGCCTTCGACTTGTCCGAAGGGCCTGCAGCCTTGTCTATTATCCTGAACGGAACGCCCCTCCGGGCGAGCTCGCAGGCCATCGTGAGACCAGTCGGGCCAGCCCCGACGATTAAAACCCCTGTACCGGTACCAGACATTCGAGCCTCCATTGCCGGCGGGGTTGGGGCATGAACCGGAAGACCCCTTTTCGCGGCGCGGTGAAATTTATTCCGGCGGTTAAATTATACAAACCACCGCCCCGCGGGCCAAATTTGATTTGGGAATCGATTTTATTACAGACTGGAAACTAGCTCAGGGCGTTCCGTTTCGGCGCTCCGCCCGTGTATCATTTCCCGCTCGAAAGACCGGCCAGCTTCCCCAGCGGCCCCGCAGGGTCGATAACTTCCTTCAAAGCTGAATACGGAACGGTGACGAAGTATGGGCCCTCGGCGTAGGACCCTACGGCGTAGGGAGCGAAGGCTATTGATATACCCATCGGCGAGATAGCGAATGCGCTCATATCGTCTGAGCCGAGCTCCTTAAGCTGGCCGTCGACGACCCATCCGGCTTCCTGCTTCCTGAGGTCGTTCATGCAGTAATCGGAAAGAGCTTTCAGGTAATTCGAGTCCTGGAGAAAAAGGTCCGACAGTTTTAAGAGATAGGGCTTTCCATCCTTGATCCAATAGTTAGACGACATGTACTCCGTGTTGCCGTGCGCACCGCCGCCGTAAACGTATATCTCACCCGAAAGGCTTACGACCTCGGGGGAGTAATACTCTATGGCGTAGTTATATCTCTCCTGCCACTCGGCCCTCGGCTCCGATTCCTCGGACTTGAAGAATTCCTCGGCCTCTTTCATGAACTTCGCCTGCTCGGCGAGCGCGTTCTTTTCGAGCTCCTGCGAAATTTCCTGATACGGCTTTAGCCCGGAAATGAAATCGGGATACATGTAGGACATTTCGTATTTCCCGCCAGCCTTGGTTTCGGACGTGATGTAATAGGCTATCTTGTTTAGCTTGAACGGGATCTTGTCGCCGCCACCGGCCTTCATCCATTTTCCTTCTATCGTCTTCGCGTAATTGGTCCCCTCGGATTCGAGCTTCCCCACAAAGGTTCCAGTCCTGTTGCCTTTCTCGTCCTGCTCGACGATCGTGATTATAGAGGTCTCTTTATCTATGCTGCCCGACAGAGAAAGCGGGCTTCCAATTTTATCGTACATGTAGGAACCCGTGACTCCGGAAGAATCCATTACGAGCTCCATCTGTATGCCGATGCCGTCACCGAGTATCCCGGTGTAGTAGTACCTCGATTCCGGACGGTCGTCGTTTTCCTGGCTGAAAACACCTACAGGCATGACGATAGCCGAGAAAACCAGCATCAGAGCTATAACACCTTGAACCCTGTTCCATGTATTCATAGATTGGCTCCCTTCGAATCTCCGAACTGACCCATGCTAAGAATATAAAATATAATACGAGACAGTGCTCTCCGAAATACCGCCCCACCGACTATTTTGGCCCCCCGAAATTACGTTTTTTTGTCAAAAAGGTGTCGTAAATTTTCACATTCCAGCCAATACGCGTGAGAACGAAACAACTCCCCTGACAAATATTACTGTATTTCGAGCATGTTACGGCACTCTTTAAGAACGGCACGCAATTTGCACTATCTTGAAGCGAAAGCAACGCACTTATTTCCCCATCCTCTAAAGGGCGGATACCGAAGAGATTCGCGATCCGCCCTTGAATTCCCAAGGGCAGGTAAAAATCAGCGTCATGTGAGCGCGAGGACTCCCATCATATCCTTTTGTACGCCGGGGGTGCATGCGAGGATCTCCTTCACGTATATGCTATAGGGCTCTCCGTTAAATTTCGTAACGACTCCCCCCGCCTCCTCGACTATCAACACCCCGGCAGCGGTATCCCATGGGTTGAGGCCCAGCTCCCAAAACCCGTCGAACCGCCCGCATGCGAGGTAGCAGAGGTCGAGCGCGGCCGAGCCGTCGCGCCTTACGGCGCGCGCCGACCGGATAAAATTCGCGAAGTTCCTGAGGTTGTCCTCGACTATCTTCGGATTCTCGTGGACGAAGCCCGTAACCAGGTGGCTCTCGTCGAGCCGCTCCGTCTTCGTTACGTGTATGGGATCTCCGTTAAGGAACGCCCCCTTTCCGAGCTCGGCCGTGAACATTTCGTCCTTTACCGGGTCGTATACGAGCCCGGCCTTTAGCTGTCCCTTGATTTCGAGAGCGATGGAAACGGCGAAGAATGGATAAGCGTGTGCGTAATTGGTGGTGCCGTCGAGCGGGTCTATTAGCCATAGATGATCCGAGCCGTTCGAATGCCTCCCCGACTCTTCGGCGAATATGTCGTGCGTATGGAACGTCTCTTTTATCCGGCTGACAATGAGGTCTTCCGACATCTTGTCTACCTCGGTTACGAGGTTATTCTTGCCCTTGTAATCGATGTCCCTCACTTTCCCCAGATGCTCGATCAGGATTTCGCCGGCTTCCCTCGCCGCCTTTTCAGCAACTTCCAGGTATCTCAAGTTAGGCTCCCAAAATGTTCGTTTTTATTGCACAAACGCGCGTAGAGGGCTTTATTGTACACGATTTACGGATAGCCGTGTCTATGGGCAAAATACAGGCCTCAACTAACCGGAAGAGGAGCGGCAAGCGTGCGCCCGGGAGAGTTATTCCGCCGGAGCCTCGGGAATGATTATCCATCCGAGCACGTATACCAGAACCGCGGTCCCGACAGTAAACAAGGCGATAAGAGCTGCTATCAGCCTTATCAGCGTGGGATCTATAGAAAACATCTCGCCCAGCCCGCCGCAGATGCCTGCTATCATCCTGTCCTTTCTGGAACGATGGAGCTTTTTAATCTCATCAGCCATCTTGCACCCCCGATTGAATGATTTCTGATATTGAGTATACCTAAAGCCTGGGGGCTGCCCGAGAGTTTTTTGAGACTGTTCTAAGCCGACCGCGTAGGCCCGGGACGTGTAGACTCCGGGCCTTACGTGGTGAAAAACCTTCACTTAGCTATAATTATGAAACCTCACGCCGAGGCTAGGGTACGCAGCCCGGCTGAAACGACATACGGAGGAAGCCAATGAAAGACACTCTCAAGCCGGGACTTAAATTCGAATTTGACTTCAAGGTGCCCGAATCGAAAACCGTTCCCTACATATACCCCGAATCCGAGGAGTTCCAGATGATGCCCAAAGTGTTTTCTACGGGCTTCATGGTGGGGCTCATCGAATGGGCGTGCGTAAGATTCGTAAACGAGCACATCGACTGGCCGAGGGAGCAGTCGGTCGGAATCGACGTCAGGCTTAACCACCTCGCAGCGACCCCACCCGGGCTCACGGTGAAGGTAAACGGTGAGCTCACGGGCGTCGAGGGCAGGAAGCTCTCGTTCGCCGTGTCTGCCCACGACGGGGTGGATCTCATAACCGAGGGGACACACGAGAGATTCGTGGTGAACGCCGAGAAGTTCACTGCCAAAGCCGACGAGAAGGCCAAACAGGCAGGGGCCTGACGGGGAGGCGCACGGATGACAAAAGATGCTCCACGCATAAAGGCGCTCACGTTCGACGTCTTCGGAACGGTCGTAGACTGGCGGAGCTCTGTGATCAGGGAGTGCGAAGCCCTTGGCGAGCGAAGGGGCGTGACGCGCGACTGGGCCCGCTTCGCCGACGAGTGGCGAGGCGGCTACGCCCCGGCTATGGACCGCGTAAGGAAGGGCGGGCTACCGTGGACTAATATAGACACCCTCCACAGGATGGTTCTCGACAGGCTGCTCACGGAATTCGAGATAGACGGCCTTACGGAAGAAGAAAAGGATGATCTTAACCGTGCGTGGCACAGGCTGAGCCCGTGGCCCGATTCTATCCGGGGCATAGAGAGGCTGAGAACGCGCTACGTCGTGGCGACGCTCTCGAACGGCAACGTCTCTCTTCTGGTGGATATGGCCAAGAACGCGGGGATCGTCTGGGACTGTGTCCTGTCGTCCGAGCTCGCCGGGCATTACAAACCCGACAGGGAAGTCTATCTCACTGCGGCATCTCTCCTGGGTCTCCGGCCGGGCGAGATCATGATGGCCGCCGCGCACAGGGACGACCTCGAAGCCGCCCGCAGCTTCGGCCTCGGTACGGCTTTCATATCGCGCCCGCTGGAGTTCGGCCCGGAGGGTAAGCCCGACACTGCCTCCGAAGGCGAATTCGATATAGTGGCCGAGAATATAATCGACCTCGCCGAAAAGCTCGGCGCGTAAGCAGCAGAGGGCGGTTAAATCGTCTCGAAGGTCTGTATGCGGTAGAGCCCGGCATATATGCCGTTTTTGTGCATGAGCTCGCCGTGTCCGCCGTGCTCGACGAGCCGCCCCCTTTCGAATACGGCCACGAAGTCAAAGCCGCTTATGGACGGCACCCTGCTCGATATGGCAAGGAGCGTCCTTCCCTTCATCTCCTTCCTGAGGTTCCTCAAAACCAGGCTCTCGGTCTGAAGGTCTAGTGACGAAAAAACGTCGTCCAGTATCAGCACCGCGGGCTTTAGGAGTATCGCCCTTGCGAGCGCCAGCCTCTGCCTCTGCCCGCCAGAGAGCGTAAGCCCCCTTTCGCCGACCCTCGTGTCGAACCCCTCCGGGAATTCCATTATGTCGTCGTATATTTCCGCTATCCTGGCTGCGTTCTCTATCTCCTCGTCGGTGAGAGCGGGGTTCATGAACGATATGTTATCCCTCACCGTGCCGCTGAAAACGGTCGTCTCCTGCGGGACGTAAACGACCCCTTTCCGGAGGCTCTCTTTTTTTATGTCGCGCACGTCCACGCCGTCTATGAACACAGTCCCGAAGGGCGGCTCCTCGACCCTAGTCAAAAGCTGAAAGAGCGTGCTCTTCCCCGAGCCCGTGGCCCCCGTAATACCCACGGCTGAGCCTGCCGGGATCTCGAGCGACACGTCCTTTAGGACCCTCTTCCCGTTATACGAGAAGCTGAGATTCCTGAACTCGATGTCGCCCCTGATGTCCACGTCGAGTGTTCCGGTCTCGGTGACCGACTGCGGGGTTTCGAGGAGTATGTCGTTAATCCTGTTAAGCGAGGCGTTCCCCCGCTTTATTATGTCCACCGCCCATCCCATTGCCATCATCGGCCAGGTGAGCATAGTCAGGTAAAGGAGAATTGCGGCGAAGTCGCCGAGCGTTATGTCGAGCGTGATGGTCCTCACCCCGCCGAGCCAGAGGAATATGGCCGTCGCCGTCCCCGCGAGGAACGTTATTATTGGCTGGTAGACGCCCCATATTTTTATCAGCCTCAGGTTCCTGGCGAGGTAATCGGAGCTCGCGGCGCTGAAGTCCCTCACTTCCTCGTCTTCTCTGACAAAAGCCTTTACGACCTTTATGCCCGATATAGACGTCCGCGCGCTCTCCGTAAGCTCCGAGAAGGCATCCTGAACCCTCTGGAACCTCTTCTCTATCATGTTGCCGAATTTAATGATCAGAAAGGCGAGTATCGGGAACGGGATGAAGGCATAAAGCGTCAGCAGGGGCGAGATATAAAGCATCGCGCCGAATATGAATATAAGAAGGAAGACGCCGTCGTAGGCTACCAGTATCCCGAGCCCGCAGGCGAATTTAAGCGTCTCGATGTCGTTCACCGTATGGGCCATGAGGTCCCCGACCTTCTTTCGGGAGAAGAAGTCGAACTGAAGCCCCTGGAGATGATCGAAAAATTCGTTTCGGAGGGACTGTTCTATCTTCCTCGCCGCCCCCATTATGAAATACCGCCAGAAGAACCTGAACACCGACATCGTGACGGCTATACCGACCATTATCAGCCCGTACTTTGAAATGTCTTTATAGCCCGCCCCTTCTAGCGTCAGCGCGTCCACGACGCGCTCTATGACAAGCGGTATCGAAAGCTGGCAGAGGTCCACGAGCGAGAGCGCCAAAAGCCCGGCGAGAAACGAATACTTGTAGCTTATAAGGAGGGAAAAAATGGTCTTTTTTTTGTTCATATAGCTCTGCTGGATAATGCCGGGTCTGCCGCCTCGAAAAGGCCTGTCTCAGGGCTTTAGTATACCAGAACGATGGGGAGAAAATTGTGGCCCGGCAGGGCCGCCGGGCCGCATTCGAAATGTAATTTCAGTATAAATTCCCCGGGCCGGGAGCGGCGCATGTCCCCCTGTGCATACGCCGTTTATGACGGACCGAACCTAACCGGCCCCCGGGGCATCATTATTCCGTGGCGTTTATGCTTTCGCCCTTCTGCTCGGATTTAAGGATTTTTCCATCCGGGGAATACTGGGCGTAGAACCATCCGCCTTCGGGCTTCTCGCCGCCGAGATTAATCACGGCGTTTATGGTCTCGAGCTGCTGTGACTCGTCATAATCCTCCTCGACGATAATCGAGCCCGGGGGAAGAGGGGTCACTTTATTATCTAGAGCCTCCTGGGCTATAGGATTCAGATAAGTGACCGGAGTATCGGCAGTGGCCCCCTCGGGCTTATGCTGCTTCCAGTTTATCTTGTACTCTTCCGTGTTAATGAGTTTCCAAAGCTCCTGCGCTACTTCCTCGGGTGATTTTTTTTCGAGCTCCGAGAGCTGCTCCTGATGAAGCTCTTGTGTCTTGTCCACTACATCGGTCTCTGCCTCTTCGACTTTCTCTTCGGCTTCCTTGACCGCGGACGTGCTTTCCGTCGCTGTGTCTTCTTTCTTTTCTCCGGACTGGCTGCATGCGGCCAGTCCCGCGCTTATAACCATCAACAATATCAATAGAAAACTGGTTGTTCTCATTTTCTCCTCCGGCTTTTTTTTGAGTGTTAATTCTATCATTACACCGCAAAAAAATCCAAGCCTGTGAGGACTTGAAACGCACCCCCGAGTCCGGCGAACCACAGCGCCACGCCGGATCCGGCCCCGGCAGGAACCGGATGGAATTTTTTTCGGACGCTGAAAAAAGCGCTTGACAAAAAATTTTAGATATACTAATATCCTAATGACTGACTAGTCAGTTCAGTCTCGGGGTTAGGGTCTCAACAATGGCTAAAGCGCAGAAATCAACAAAAGGACGGGTTCGTATGGCAAAAACTCAGGTAGCAAAAACTACTCGCAAAGAAGAGATTATCAGAGTAGCGGCAAATCTTTTCTCACAGAAGAGCTACCATGACGTAACCATGGACCAGATCGCGGAAAAGGTAGGCGTCGCCAAGGGCACGATCTACCTCTACTTCGAATCGAAGGAAAATCTTTACCTCGAAATACTGGAAGAAACCTACGAAGAAATAGAGACGATCCTCGAGAGGGAAATAGCCAAGAAGGATCCGGCTCCGAAAAAACTCAGAAAAATGCTCATGCTCATATTCAAGTTCTATTTGGAGAATCTCGACGTCCTCAGAATACTCAGCAGGGACGAGACTCACCTCATCAGAGAGCACTACGAATTCACAGAGCATTGGCGCGTGAAAGGCGTCAGGTTTTATCAAAAAATATTGGAAAAAGGTATCAACGAAGGATCGTTCCGGCCGGTCAACACCGAGCTTACCGCACTCATCATCTTCGGGCTCGTGCGGTCGGTAATGTTCTTCTACCATACCGATAAAAGCGCAGCGGAAATTGCCGAAGAGGTTTTTTCGATGATATCAGAGGGCATCCTGGACCCTCGTTACGAAGATACCGCTACGGAGACCGCATAAGCAGTGTGTAAATCATTCACCAATTTTTTTAAGGAGGTATTACAATGGCAGTTTCATACCCGTTCAGTTCCAAGATAAGCCACTTTGTGCCGCCCAAACAGTGGGCCAGCATGAGAATCGCCCGCGATCTCGAAAAGAAGACAGGCACGAAGATCATTCACTTCGAGAAAGGCGACTATCAGGGTCCGGACTTCTACACCCCAGATCACGTACTCGAAGCCACGATTCAGGCGCTTAAGGATGGATACGTAAGGTACGACCCGGGGCCGGGCCTGCCCGAGCTCAGGGAGGCCATAGCGGCCGAAACCTCCAAGTTTGGAAGGAAGACGAAGCCCGAAGAGGTAATAGTCACGGCAGGGGCGAAGCACGCACTCACAATGTCGCTCCTAACCTTCCTCGAAGAAGGGGACGAAGTTATTTTCCCGAACCCCGGTTATCCGCCGGACGAAGTTTGGGCTAAATACGTAAGGGCGAACATCAAGCATGTACCGCTGACGAAGCCCGACTGGCAGTTCGACCTCGAGAAGCTCGAAGCGATGATAACGCCGAAAACGAAGCTCCTCATCATCAACACCCCGCAGAGGCCGAACGGACACCTCGTCGAGAACCCCGAGGCGATAGCCGAGATGTGCTTCAGGCATCCGAACCTCATGGTCATATCCGACGAAATATTCTCTCACGTAACGTTCGGCAAGCCGCACAAGACGATCGCTGCGGTCCCTGGAATGGAAGACCGAACCATCGTGATAGACACGTTCTCCAAAACATACGCTATGACCGGGTGGAGGATAGGCTGGGCAGTAGCTCCTGTACCGGTTATCGACAAGCTCTCGATATTCCTCCAGGATTCGATAACGAACGTCGCCGCTTTCATACAGAAGGCCGCGTACGCCGCCATGAGCGGGCCCCAGGACTGGACCGTCGAGAAGACCGCTCTTCTCAAGAAGAAGCGCGACAGAATGGTCGCCGGCCTGAACACCGTTCCGGGCGTCAAGTGCGACTCTCCCGACGGCGCGTTCTACGCTTTTGCCGACATCACCGGCACGGGCTACACGTCGCAGGAATACACCGACAAGCTCGTTGAAAGCGCGGGCGTCGCTGTAGTCGCGGGTACCGCCTTCGGCAGCCAGGGTGAGGGATACATAAGGGTAACGTATGCCTGCTCCGACGAGGATATCGACGAGGGCGTAAACAGAATGAAAGAAGCCAACCTCGTAAAGTGAGGCTGGTTACAAATAAAGATTGACCGAAGACGAGCTTTTGTCTCCTTCCGGTTTTTATCGGCCGGAACGGGGGCAAGAGCTCGTCTTCTTTTTTAGCACATTCCGAATAGCTATCAGTTTTCATCGATGTGTCGGGACATCGTTGTCCATGAAGCATGACCCTGTTATTCATTTAAATATTTATTGCAAATCCGCATCGAATCGATAAAACTAATTTAATCATGATCCGAAAAAAATCGTCTTTTACGAGGGACTATATAGTAAGGCCGCTCCTCGTGCTGCTCCTTCTGGCCGTACAAGGAGCGGTGCTCCTTTCCTGCTACACCGCCCCCGTCACGGGAAGGTCGCAGTTCATTCTCCTCTCCCAGTCCGAAGAAAACCAGATGGGCGTGGCGGCGTTCAATGAAGTCCTCGAAACCGAGAAGATATCCACGAACGCGAAGTATAACCAGGCCGTAACCGACGTAGGCACGCGCATCGCGGCCGTCGCCGACACCCCCGCTTACAAATGGGATTTTAAGGTTATAGAAGACAACGAGCAGATAAACGCCTTCGCCCTTCCGGGCGGAAAGGTCGCCGTTTACACCGGCATACTGCCCGTAGCGCAAACCGAGGCCGGGCTCGCGACCGTCATGGCCCACGAGGTTGCGCACGTGGCGGCGCGCCACGGAGGCGAGAGGATTTCGACCGACATACTTGCGCAGATAGGGGCCATGGGCGTGAGCGCCGCGCTCGGCGGGAGCGACCCCTACATATCCGAGGCCGTCATGCAGGCCTACGGCGTCGGCGTCACTGTCGGCGGCATCCTCCCGTTCACGCGCGGGCAGGAGGCCGAAGCCGACCACATAGGCCTCATATACATGGCCAAGGCCGGCTACGATCCCAGGGAGGCAATAGCCTTCTGGGAACGCATGGATGCCGCGCATAAGGGTAAGCCCCAGCCGCCTGAATTCCTTTCGACGCACCCGGGATACGGAACGAGGGTAAACAACCTAAAGCAGTGGCTGCCCGAGGCTATCCCCTATTACGAGAAGGCCCAGAAGGCGCCTAACAATCCAATAACAAAGTAGCCGTGGAGTTACGCGCGGCTTGCCATTATATTAAGTGACGGTAGGTAAAACCGCCGCGAGGAGAATTCTTTGTCCAGGTCCGAGAGGATACGGAGATTCTACGACGAGCTTCATAAAAAATACGGCCCACAGGGATGGTGGCCGGGCGACTCCACGCTAGAATGCATCGTAGGGGCGATACTCACACAGAGCACGTCGTGGAAGAACGTCGAAAAAGCGATTTCGAACCTTAAAAACGCCGGCCTTCTTACAGTCGAAAGGCTTGGTCTCGTTACGCCGGAAGAGCTGGCCGCCCTCGTCCGCCCCTCGGGCTACTACAACCAGAAGGCGGTCAAGATCAAGAACTTCATATCGTTTTTGAGCGCCGACTATGGCGGCAGCCTCGAAAAAATGTTCGCCGAAGATAAATCCGTTTTGAGAGAAAAACTCCTATCTATAAAGGGAATAGGCCCCGAGACTGCGGACAGCATCTTGCTCTACGCGGGCGGCATGCCGGTATTCGTCGTGGATGCGTATACCTGGAGGGTCTTGTCACGGCACGGTATCGTGCCCGCCGAGACTACCTACGCAGAGATGCAGGAAGTCTTCACAGGCTCCCTCGACGAGGACCCCGGGCTTTACAACGAATACCACGCCCTGATTGTTAGATTGGGAAAAGAGCACTGCAGGAAAAGCTCGCCGGTCTGCAAAGGGTGCCCGCTCGAATTCGACCCCCACTTCGTATAATGGGGTAGCTCGGGCGGCCATGGAGTTTTTCAGCCGGCGCGTCCCGGAGGATATCGCTTTTGGAGCCGGCTCCTCGCCCCCAAACAGCAAAGCCGCCCGAAGGCGGCCTTTGTGTTCTATGTTGTGAAATGCGTTTTCTCAGTTAAGCCCGCTTCTGGCCACGTCTACCACGGCCTTAAAGCTCTCGGGCTCCCTGATAGCCATCTCGGAAAGGGACTTTCTGTCGAGCTCGATTCCGGCTTTCTTGAGTCCGCCCATGAAGCTGCTGTACGAAAGACCGTAAGGCCTTACCGCAGCGTTAATCCTCACTATCCAGAGCTTACGGAACTCCCTCTTCTTGAGACGCCTGTGCCTGAAGGCAAAGGCCATTGCCCGGAGAACAGTTTCCTTGGCGCGCCTTATGTTGTTCTTTCTTCTGCCCCAGTACCCCTTGGCGCTCTTAAGGACCCTCTTTCTCCTCTTCCTGGATGCTACCCCTCTTTTTATTCTCATTTCCTGCTCCCTTTCGAGATATTATACCGCTCTAGTTTATGACTGCCGATTCAAGAATATGCCGGGTTATTTATAAGGTATGTAAGACCTTATTCTTAACGCCGCCGTCCCTTCGATAAAGTCTGCGGAGACCAGCCTTCTCATGCGCTTCCGGCCCTTCTTGGCGTTCGAGTGGCTCTTCCCGCCGTGATACCTCTTTATCTTCCCCGAGCCGGTAACCTTAAACCTCTTCGCGGCGCCTCTGTTAGTCTTTACTTTCATTTTTGGCATTGTCTTTCCCACCTTGTCCAGTGCTTTTCTTCGGTGAAATCACCATTATCAAATTCTTGCCTTCGAGCCTCGGGGGCATGTCGATTCCGCCTATATCCGCAACGCGCTCGAGTATCTTGTTCGCGAGCGCCCGGCCGATTTCAGGATGAACGATTTCCCTGCCCCTGAAAAATATCCTTATTTTCGCTTTGTTCTCGTCCTCTAAAAATTCCCTTATGCGGCTGACCTTCACATCGAGGTCGTGGCCGCCGATGTTTGGACGAAACTTTATTTCCTTTATCGTATGTACTTTCTGCTTTTTGGCATTTGCCTGTTTCTTGAGCTCGTACTTATATTTGCCAAAGTCCATCATCCGGCAAACCGGAGGATTGGCATTGGCCGCGACTTCGACGAGGTCCACGCCCCTTTCCTCGGACATCGCAAGCGCTTCTCTTATGGGTACCACACCGAGCTGCTGGCCGGTTTCGTCGATTAGACGCACTTCACGGGCCCTTATCCTCTGGTTAATCCTGACTTCGGGCTCTCTGCTGCTTCCTCTTGAACCCCTCACGAACGACTACCCGCCTCCCTCCAGGTGCCGGGATCGAGCTCGCCGGCAATTTGTGCGAGGAATTCGTCTATCGTCACCGAGGGCATATTAGCTCCCCCGAGTTTTCTCGGGGCAACAGTGCGCGTCTCCATTTCGTTCCTGCCGACCACAAGCAAATACGGAATCTTTTCTAACTGCGCCTCCCTTACTTTCAAACCCAGTTTTTCGTTCCTTATATCTGTTTCTACTCTGATACCTTTCTCCTTTATTATCTGATAAAGCTCTTCGGCGTACCCGGCCTGCTCATCCCCTATGGTCGCTATCCTGACCTGTACCGGGCTGAGCCAAAGCGGGAATGCGCCGCCATAATGCTCTATCAGCACTCCAAAAAAACGCTCCATCGAGCCGAATATGGCCCTGTGGATCATAATCGGTCTGTGCCGGGCGTTATCCTCCCCGACGTAGGTCATACCGAACCTTTCGGGAAGGTTAAAATCTACCTGAACTGTTGAGCACTGCCAAGCTCTGCCCAAAACATCTTTAATTTTAAGGTCGATCTTCGGTCCGTAGAAGGCCCCGCCCCCCTCGTCTACTTCATAGGGGAGCCCCTTGGCGTCGAGAGCGTCGCGTAGGGCCTCGGTCGCCCTGTCCCATCCGTCCACTTCCCCGACGAACTTTTCGGGCCTCGTCGATAAATATACCTCATAATCGTCAAAGCCGAAGGTCTTTAAGAACAGCATCGTAAGGTCGAGCACTCCAATGACCTCGCTCTCCATCTGGTCCGGTCTGCAGAATATGTGCGCGTCGTCCTGCGAGAAGCCCCTCACTCTCAGAAGCCCGTGGAGAACGCCCGAGCGCTCGTAGCGGTAGACTGTACCGATCTCGGCCCATCTGAGTGGCAAATCCCGGTAGCTCCTGACGCCGGTCTTATAGATCATTATATGGAAAGGGCAGTTCATCGGCTTTAACTGATATTCCGTGTTCTCCATTTCCATACGCGGGTACATGTTCTCTTTGTAAAAGTCTATGTGTCCGCTGGTCTTCCAGAGGTCTATTTTCGCTATGTGCGGCGTGTAGAGAAGGTCGTACCCCGCCCTCTCGTGCTCCTTCCGCCAAAAGTCCTCGACGACCCGTCTTACACGGGACCCTTTCGGGTGCCAGAGCACGAGGCCAGCGCCCGTCTCGTCCTGTATCGAGAAAAGGTCTAGCTCTTTTCCGAGCTTTCGGTGGTCGCGCTTTTTAGCCTCTTCGAGCTTGTCGAGGTATGCCTTAAGCTCCTTTCTGTCCCAGAACGCCGTGCCGTATATGCGCTGGAGCATGGGGTTCTTCTCGTTCCCCCTCCAGTATGCGCCGGCCGAGCTCAGGAGCTTGAACGCCTTTACTTCCCCCGTAGACGGGGCATGAGGCCCCCGGCAGAGGTCGTGCCAGCTCTCCTGATCGTATATCGTTATCTGGTCTGCCTCGGGGAGGTCGTTTATTATTTCGACTTTATAGTTTTCGCCCTCGTCCGTGAAGATCTTTATCGCCTCGTCCCTCGAAACCTTCTTTCTTACGAGGGGCTTCTTCCGGCCTACTATCTCCTTCATCTTCTCCTCGATCTTTTCGAGGTCCTCGGGCGTAAAGCCGCGCGGGAAGTCGAAGTCGTAGTAAAAGCCGTTCTCTATGACGGGGCCTATGGTGACCTTCGCTTCGGGGAAAAGGGACTGCACAGCCTCGGCCATTACGTGCGCCGCCGTGTGTCTTATGAGTGCAAGGCCGTCCTCCGAGCCTTCTTTCACAGGCTCGAGCGCAGCGTCGGAATCGACTTCATGCCAGAAGTCTGCCAGCTTTCCGTTCACCTTGGCGCCGATGGCGGCTTTCGCAATCCCGGTCGAGTTTATTATCTCCCCTACAGTAGTGCCTTTTGGAAAGGCCTTTTCCGACCCGTCGGGGAGGGTTATTCGAACTTCTTCCATAATCTCCAATAATGTGTGGTGAGCACGGCAGGATTTGAACCTGCGACCTCTTGCGTGTCAAGCAAGCGCTCTCCCCCTGAGCTACGCGCTCCGAATTCAAAGAAGAGTGATATTTTCTTATATAATACCACGCCTGTCAAGCCGAGCCGAGCCGCGAATTTTGCCACAACACCCAAATTTTGGTAACCTTAGGCCCTATGTGTTGGGGCGTCGTCTAATTGGCAGGACTCAGGCCTTTGGAGCCTGCTGTGGTGGTTCGAGTCCACCCGCCCCAGCCATTAAATCGTAGGCTTTTTCACTCCGCACGAACTCTCAAGAGCACACATGACTACAGCGAAAAAAGATACCCTGAATCCGTCCCAGCACGCCGCTGTTACGCACCCCGGGGGGCCGCTTCTGGTCCTCGCAGGCGCAGGCTCGGGCAAGACGAAAATAATAACCGAACGAATCTCGCACCTCGTTACGAAAGAGGATGTGAGCCCGCACCGCATACTCGCCGTAACATTCACGAACAAGGCCGCGAACGAAATGCGCGAGCGCGTCTCGCATCTCATTCCCGGTAGCGCGAAGGGCCTCTGGATAGGGACGTTCCATTCCACCGCGCTCAGGATTTTAAAGCGCGACATCGACAAGCTCCCCGGCTTCGACCGTAACTTCGCTATATACGACGACGCCGATCAGATACGCCTCATCAAGGACTGCATGGCGCGGCTCAACATCGGGGAGAGAGGGATCGAGCCCCGGTTCGTAAGGACGCGCATCGACCGCGCGAAGAACCGCGGCGGCAAACCCGGCGACACGGGGAATGACGAGCTTAACGAGGACATCACGAACATATTCGAGCTCTACGAAAAGGAGATGCGGAAGTTAAACGCGCTCGACTTCGGCGACCTTCTCCATGTTACGGCCAGGCTCTTCGAGGAAAGGCCGGAGGTGCTGGAGGCGTACCAGGAGCAGTTCCGCCACATACTCGTGGACGAGTATCAGGATACGAACAACGTGCAGTACAGGATAGTCGAGATGCTGTCTCGGAAGCACAAGAATATCTTCGTCGTCGGTGACGACAACCAGTCGATCTACGGCTGGCGAGGTGCCGACATCACGAACATACTCAACTTCGAGAAGGACTTCCCGAGTGCGAGCATAATCAAGCTCGAAAAGAACTACAGATCGACGAAAAACATCCTGAACGCCGCGAACGGCCTCATAACGAAGAACAGGAACAGGCACGAGAAGAACCTCTGGACGGATAACCCCGAGGGCGAGAAGCTCTCGTATTTCGAGGCCGTGGACGAGAGGGAAGAGGCGAGGTACGTAGTCTCCGAAATAGAGTCCGAGGTTTCCCGAGGAGGCAGATCCTACAGGGACATCGCGGTCTTTTACAGGACGAATAACCAGTCGAGGGTTATTGAGGAGGAGCTTCTGCGTAAGGACGTCCCCTACGCCATAGTAGGCGGGACAGGCTTTTACCAGAGGGCCGAAATAAGGGACCTCACGGCCTTTCTCCGGGTGATTGCGAACCCGAACGACGACCTCAGCCTCCGGAGGATCATCAACGTCCCCGCGCGCGGCATCGGGAAGGGCACCGTCGACGAAGTCACACGCATCGCCGCCGACGAGGACATTTCTTTCGTCGAGGCCCTGAGGAAATCGGTCGCGGAGAACTTGTTACCACAGAGGACGATACTAGCGCTCAAGAAATTCCTTTCGATGCTGGATGGCCTGATAGAATTCGAGAAAGACCACGGCATCGGCGAGACAATAGACAGGATTCTAGAAAAAACGGGATACCTGGAGCTTTTGGAGAAGGAGCCCGAGAGGCGCGAAAACGTCGGTGAAATATTCAACATCGCGGCCGAATTCGAAAGGGAGGAGGAAGGAGCCGGAGTCAGGGAATTCCTCGACAGGATCACTCTGTCGAGCGACATCGACAGCTACAATGGAAAGGAAGAGCGCGTCGCCCTGATGACGCTTCACAGCGCGAAGGGGCTCGAATTCCCCGTCGTCTTCATAATCGGAATGGAAGAAAAACTGATCCCGCATTATAACTCTCTAAAGGACAACGGCGACGTCGAGGAAGAGAGGCGGCTCTTCTACGTCGGCATTACACGCGCAAGGGAAAAGCTCTACCTAATCGGTGCACGGAGCAGGAGATTCTTCGGCAAGGAAGAGCGGCCGACGCCTTCGAGATTCGTATCCGAGCTCCCCGAGGAGCTTGTCGAGGTGAAGAACCTGTACACCGGGCTCCTGAGGGAAAGCACATCCTCCGGCTTCGCGCCGAGGAATAAATCCGCGACGAGACGCACAGGGAGCGCTTCGAGCTCGGCAGCGCCACCGACGCCGAAACCGGGAAACTCCGGCTACAAAGCGGGGCAGAAGATCCACCACCCGTCTTTCGGACCGGGGACTATTACCAAGGTCGAGGGAGAAGGGGATTCCGCAAAGGTTACGGTCTCATTTCTCGCGCACGGGGTGAAAAAGATTATCGCCGCCTATCTCGAAGGGAAGTAGCCGATACCGGGCCGTAGGGCCCTGGCTTCGATTTTATGACGAGCAGCTTATGACGAGTCCCCGCTCCGAAGGCGGGGCCGGTTTCGAATACTCCTCGAAGCCGGGCTGCTCTGAAAATGGATTTTTAAGGAGAACGCGGAGCCTTTCGATCTCTGAATAATCGCTCTCATCCTCGGCCTTCCTTATCGCCCTCTCGGCGAGGTAATTCCTGAGTATATATTTCGGGTTTATGGATCTCATCGCTTTTTTACGCTCGGCATCGACGCTCCCCCCGGAGATAAGACTTCTCCTGTAAGCGCCGGCCCATTCCTTACAGGCCGGCGAGTCTTCGAGCATCCCGGTACGGTTCCCGTCGCCAGTCTCCCCTTTAGTCGAGAGGTCGCCCAGCCCTCTCATGAAATTCGTATAATCCGCTTTCCCTTCCTCTAATATAGTGAGCAGATTTTTTATCAGCGCCGGGTCCCCTGGGTCGTCCGTGAGAAGTCCCAGCTTCTGTTTCATGACTCCGAGATAATACTTCCCGTAGAGCCCCCGGAACCCGAAGACAATCTCCTGCGAGATATCCCGGGGAACAAGGCTGCCGATAGCCTCCGCGAGTTTCTGGAGATTCCAGAGCGCTATCGCGGGCTGGTTGCCGAACGAATACCTCCCGAAGTGATCCGAGTGGTTGGGTATGTATTCCTGGCTGTAATCTTCGAGAAACCCGAACGGGCCGTAATCGAGTGTGAGTCCTATTATCGACATGTTATCCGTATTCATTACGCCGTGCGTAAAGCCGTACGCCTGCCACAGCGCGATCAGCCTGGCGGTCCTGTCCACGACCTCGGATAAAAACGAGGCGTACCTGTCTTCCTCCCCGGCGAGGTGAGGGAAGAAGCCCTCTATCACGTAATCGGCGAGGAGCTTCACGTAATCTTCCCGGCCCGTGTAATGAAAACCCTCGAACGAGCCGAACCTGACGTGCGTCTCAGCCATCCTGAGCAGCATCGCCCCCCTCTCCGTAGTCTCGCGCTCGACCTTCTCGTCGCTACCGACTATCGAAAGCGCCCGCGTCGTCGGGATGCCGAGGCCGTGCATCGCCTCGCCGCATAGATACTCCCGGATGACCGACCGGAGAACCGCCCTCCCGTCGAATACCCGCGCGTACGCCGTCCTCCCCGCTCCCTTTAAATGGAGGTCCCACTTCCCGCCGCGCCGGTTTCTGACCTCGCCCAGCAGTATCGCCCTCCCGTCGCCGATGTCTGGGTTATAGACGCCGAACTGGTGCCCGGTGTAATACATCGCGAGCGGCTCCGCTCCCGGTATAGACTTTCCGCCCGACAGATAGAGCGCCAGCTCCGGGTTATTAGCCTCTTCGGGGTCGAGGTCTATGAGCGCGGCCGCGTCGGGGTTGAAGCTCACTAGCCTTGGGTTTACGAGCGGCGTCGGGCGGACGGCGTCGTAAAAATCCCCCGGTAGCCTTCTGTAAGTATTGTCGAAATCGAGCTCTGTTATCCTTTTCATTGAATATACAACCGGAATGCAGTTCGCGCGGCACGTCCTCCCGTTAGGAAAGCGGTCAATATCCTTGTATATTTAACCCAAACCGCTCATACGCTCAAGGCAGATGAAACACAGGAAGAACAAGATCAAGCGCCAGCACGGCATAATCAAGGGCCTCAGGAGGTTTCTCGAAGACAGGCTCTCGACGCAGGATTTTGTCGAATCGATAATCCCCGGCGAGATAAAAGTCGCCAGGAAAACGGGTGAGAACCTCGAAGTCAGGTACAGGTACAGCACCGTAAGCGGCGCAAAGCTCATAGCCAGGAGCGGCACTTCCGTCCAAGAAGTCTTCGTCGTAACCAGTGATCCCGATAAGCTGAAGGAAATTATAGATTCCGCGCGTGCGGAAGATTAGGAAAGCCTGAGCGAATTCTTGCCGAGAAGCGACTCGACCTCGTATATAAAATTATCCTCGATGTCCACCCTGTTATCCTCCACTTCTATCACGGCCTCGCCGTGGTCCGTTTCCAGGTGAACGTGCACGAGAGCCTGCCCCGGATAGGAGTTGAATATCTCCTTTAAGCGGACGAAGTTTTCCTCCCTAAGGGATCCGTTCCCGAGGCTTATGTGAACGGTCGAGCCGCTCCGCATACCCTTTATAGGCATGATCTCGACGGCGCGCATTTTCACCCTGTCCTCACCCGGCTCGAGCACGCCTTTTATAATCACGGGCTCTATCTTGTCTTCGAGGAGGTGGAGTGACTTTCTCAAAAGGTCGTTGAATATAAAGACCTCGACGGACCCGTTAAGGTCCTCGATGATGAGGTTCCCGAAAATTCCTGTGCCGCTCTTGGTGTGCTTTACGGTAAGCGTCCTGACGACTCCGGCGACAGAGACTTCCTGCTTCTCCTTAATTTCGAGGAGCGACTCGGTGTCTACGATCGACGCCTTTCCGAGCTCGGACAGATATTTCGTAAGCGGATGGCTCGTGACGTAAAAACCCAGTATGTCCATCTCGTTTTTGAGGAGCTCCTTCTCGGCCCATTCTTCTAATTCGGCCAGCTTAGGGAGCGCAATCGCATCGCTAAGGGAAAAGAGGCTGTGCTGCCCGTCCACGGAGCTTTTCTGTCTTATTGACGTGTAGCTGAGTAGCATGTCCAGCGACTCCATCAGGCTCGCCCTGTTTACGCCGAGCGAGTCGAACGCGCCGCTCTTTATGAGGCTCTCGAACGTTCTCCTGTTCAGTCTCCGCGCCTCGACGTTCTCACAGAAATCGAAGATGGAAGAGAACTTCCCCTTCTCCTTTCGGGCGCTGATTATAGCGTCCACGGTTCCTTCGCCGACGTTCTTTATCGCGGCCAGCCCGAAACGGATGCTGCCGTTCGACGCCGTAAAGCCGTCGAGGCTCACGTTCACGTCCGGCGCGAGGACCGGAATTCCCATCTGCTTACATTCGGTGATGCTGGATATGACCTTATCGGTGTTGCCCGATTCGACCGACATCAGCGCGGCCATGAACTCGGCCGGATAATGAGTTTTCAGGTAAGCGGTCTGATACGTTATTAGTGCATAGGCAGTGCTGTGGCTCTTGTTAAAGGAATATTCCGCGAACTTCTCCATCGCGTCGAATATCTCCTCGGCCTTCTTGTCCTTGATCCCCTTTTCCTTAGCGCCGCTGAGGAACCTCTCCCTCTGGGCCTTCATCTCCTCGGGCTTCTTCTTGCCCATTGCCCTCCGGAGGAGGTCGGCTTCCCCGAGGCTGTAGCTCGCGACTACGCTCGCCGTCTTCATTATCTGCTCCTGGTAGACGAACAGGCCATAGGTGTCTTTGAGCACGTCCTGGAGCTCGGGGAGCGGATACTGGATCTTCTTACCGTGCTTCCGGCTGATGTATTCATCGACCATGCCGCTGTCGAGGGGGCCCGGCCTGTAAAGGGCGAGGACCGCTATGATGTCCTCGAAGTCCGTCGCCTGGAGCTTCGTCAAAAGCTCTTTCATGCCCGACGATTCGATCTGGAATATGCCGCGGGTTTTGCCGCTCGCGAGTAGGCTGTAAACGGCCTGATCGTCGAGCGGGATCTTATTTATGTCGAGGCTGCCGGCGTCGCCGTAGTTTTCCTTTATGAGCTTAAGCGCCTTGTCTATTACGGTCAGCGTTTTCAGGCCGAGGAAGTCGAACTTCACGAAACCGAGCTCTTCGACCGTGTTCATGTCGAACTGGGTCACGATTTCGTTGTTCGCGCCTTTGTATAGAGGTATGTGGTCTGCGAGAGGCTCGTTGGCTATCACGATACCGGCGGCGTGCGTCGAGGAATGCCTCACCATGTTTTCGAGCGGCCGCGCGAGCTCTATCAGCTCCTGCAGTTGCGGCGAGCCCTCGATGAGCTTCCTTAGCTCGGGGACGCTTTCGAGCGCCTTGTCGATGCTGAACACCTTGCCCCTGAAGCTTGGGATAAGCTTGGTCGCCTTATCCACTTCCGCGTACGGTATGCCGAGAACCCTGCCCACGTCCTTGACGACGGCCTTTGCCGACATGGTCCCGAACGTTCCAATCTGGGCGACCTTGTCCTCCCCGTATTTCTGCGTGACGTACTTTATGACCTCGTCCCGCCCTTCGGCGCAGAAGTCTATGTCTATGTCGGGCATGCTGACGCGTTCCGGATTAAGGAACCTTTCGAAGATGAGGTTGTAAGGGATCGGATCGACGCCGGTGATGCCCAGTATGTATGCAACGAGGCTCCCGGCGGCGCTTCCGCGTCCCGGGCCGACTGGGATACCGCTGGACTTCGCGTAGTTTATAAAGTCGGCGACTACGAGGAAGTATCCCGAAAAACCCATCTTCTGTATTATTTCGATCTCGGTTTCGAGCCTTTCCGAATACTCGGCCGATTTTTCCTCGGGTATTTCGCCGCTCTTTATACGCTCCGCGAGCCTTTGCCTCGCTAGCTCCGCCATGTACTCGTCGAGAGACTTCCCGCCCTCGACCTCGAATTCGGGGAGCTTGTACCCGTCGCGCTCAAAATTAAAATCACACCTCTTCGCGATCTCCCCCGTCATCCGTATCGCGTCTTCGAACCCTTCGAGGTCGCGCAGCATCTCGCCTTCGGATTTGAGGTAATACTGGTCACCCTGGAACTTGAACCTGTTATCGTCCTGGAGAGAGGACCCGGTCTGTATGCAAAGAAGCGCGTCGTGCGGCCGCGAATCGCTCTGCCTGAGAAAATGACAGTCGTTCGTCGCGACGACGGGAATATTCAGCTTCTCGCCGATCTCCTTTACCTTCTTGTTCACCCTCTTCTGCTCGGGGAGGCCCGTCGCCTGCACCTCGAGATAATATCTATCGCCGAACATCTCCCTGTACATCGAGGCGACGCCGAGTGCGGCGTTCATGTCCTTACTGAAAATCGCCTTCGACAGCTCACTGTTGAGGCACCCGCTCAGGACTATAAGCCCTTCCCTGTGCCGGTCGAGGAGCTCGTGATCGATTCGGGGACGCCTGTAGAATCCGTCGAAGTAAGCCTTGGTGACGAGCTGCGAGAGATTCCTGTATCCCTCACGGTTCATCGACAGGACGGTAAGGTGATGCGTCTTTCCGTCCGATGGATTGTCGCGGTTCAGCTTCGGGGTTATGTAAAGCTCGCAACCGATTATAGGCTTTATACCGGCGCCCACCGCATTCTTATAGAAGTCGTACGCGCCGAAAAGGTTCCCGTGGTCCGTTAGCGCCACGGCCTCCATCCCGAATTCCTTTGCCTGGGGAAAAAGGTCATCGAACTTTATGGCCCCGTCGAGGAGCGAATATTGCGAGTGGAGGTGAAGATGGACAAAACCGCCGGACATTCCTTCTATTATATCCATGACGACTTCGGCTGTTCAAGTATCGAAAAAAACATCCTTGCTTTCCTGTGGGTTATGCACGGCCAAAACCGCCCGCCCGGCGGCTATATCTGCGCGCCGAGCCGCTGATATTGAAAACCCGGCCCTTAAAAGTATATTAAAGCCTCTCCGGACAGCGGGGGGCCGGGATATCTGCACACGGCTTATGTTATGCTAAATTGGCTCTACGCGTATCATGTTGCATAGAGCCTGATCGAAGGCGGTTTTTTAAGGAGGCTTTACATTATTATGGAAGAAATATTTTCATACATAAACACCATGCTGCCGAGTCCGTACTCGGACCTCGCCGCAGTGGCCGCGATATTCATAGTTCTATTGATCGTGGCATTTATACTCTCGTTTCTTTTCGAGCAGAAAAAGCCCAAGAAGCCCGCAAGGCCCGAGCCCGAGGCACCGGCGCCCGCGGAGGAAGAGCCCGAGGCCAGGGCGGTTCCGCCGCCCGACATAGAAGTATTCAAGGCCCCTCCCCACGAGGTAATAAGCGAGCCCGAGCCTGTAAAGAGAGAGGCCCCACCGGCTCCCGAGCCTGAACCTGCACCTGCACCAGTAGAGGCAGCACCGGTCGCCGAGCCCGAACCCGCTCCCGCGCCGGAGGTCCCCGCGCCCGCTCCCGAACCCGAGCCCGAGCCGGTTGTCGAGGAAGTCCCGGAAACGAAGGAAGGCCTCTTCGCGAGGCTGAGAAAAGGGCTGTCTAAGACTCACACCGGATTTCTCGGAAAGCTCGGCGAAGTGATCTCGAACAGGGAGATAAACGACGACCTCTGGGACGAGTTCGAGGAAACGCTGATAATGGCCGACCTCGGCATGGGGACGACGATGAAGCTCCGGGAGAAGGTCCAGGAGAAGCTGAAGAAAAAGTCCCTTTCCGATTCCGGGGCGATAACCGACGCCCTCAAGGAAGAAATCCTCGCCATACTCAAGAGCGCCGAGGCAAAGCCGCTTTCGATATCGGAAAAGCCGTTCGTCATAATGATCGCTGGCGTAAACGGCGTCGGGAAGACGACGTCCATAGGCAAGCTCGCCAGCAGGTTCAAGAAGGAAAACCGTGAGGTCATGGTCGCGGCCGGGGATACGTTCAGGGCCGCAGCCACCGAGCAGCTCGAGGTTTGGTCGAAACGCGTCGGCACCGATTTCATCAAGGGGCACAGCGGCGCCGACCCCTCTTCCGTCGCGTTCGACGCGGTCAAGGCCGCGTCCGCCCGCGGGACGGACATCCTGATTATCGACACCGCCGGGAGGCTCCACACCAAGGGCAACCTCATGGACGAGATAAAGAAGATGAAGCGCGTCATCTCGCGCGAAATGGAAAGCGCGCCGCACGAAACGTTCCTCGTCCTCGACGCCACCACAGGGCAGAACGCAGTCCAGCAGGCAAAGATGTTCAACGACGCCCTCGGCGTTACGGGAATCGTGCTGACAAAACTTGACGGCACGGCCAAGGGCGGCGTTATAATCGCTATCGCCGACGAGCTCAACATACCCGTAAGATTTATCGGTATCGGCGAGGCTCTCGGGGATCTCAGGGAGTTCAAGGCCGAAGAATTCGTGGAGGCCCTCTTTTACGAAGGCGGGGATACGGTTCATTAAAGCGGCGCCACTGTTCCTTTTATCGAACGGATTAGTAAACTTAAGTTAAGATGCCGAGGGATCAGCACACCAGGTACATGGCGATGGCCCTTAAGCTCGCCCGGAAGGCGGAGGGCATGACGAGCCCCAACCCGCTCGTCGGGGCGGTGCTCGTTAAGGGCGGGAAGATCATAGGCAGGGGCTATCATAAAATGGCCGGCCTTCCACACGCCGAGATCGAGGCGTTCACGGACGCCGAGAGGCACAACCATAAAGTAAAAGGCGCGACGCTGTACGTCACGCTCGAGCCCTGCTGCCACGAAGGCAAAAGAACCCCCCCC